>Ga0256839_1002282_pt1 | contig 21544 bp, 19 predicted proteins | sample 354166metaG_FD_185968 | JGI IMG/M metagenome (GOLD analysis project Ga0256839, IMG submission 185968) | Hydrothermal vent microbial communities from Mid Atlantic Ridge, Atlantic Ocean - 354-166 | ecosystem: Environmental > Aquatic > Marine > Hydrothermal vents | place: Atlantic Ocean: Mid... | reverse complement strand
CTTGAAAAAATGGTACAGCTGGGTGGACTCGAACCACCGACCCCCAGATCCACAATCTGGTGCTCTAACCAACTGAGCTACAGCTGCCCATGGCGGAGCCGCTCATGTCTGGCACATGTGCTCCGGGCACGTAAATTATGACGGCTCGCCCGACTTTTCAAGAGGCCGGCAGGCCCTTCTCATGCATGAGCTGCCTGCAACAGGCGCATGCCGGCAGGCAACCTCTTGCATGGCACGAAATCAGCTGCGCTTGCCCCATTGCTCGCGGCGATAATCACGCCAGCTCTTGTTCTTCCATGCACCTTCCTGCACATAATGAAAGAGGATGCGGAAGTCATACGGGTTGTACAGCCCTTCCATCACGGCAACGGCGCGCTCTCGTGGCGGCTTCTTGCCGATTTCCGCCGCGTCTCCTTCGAAGAACAGCAGGGAGGGCGTGAATGCCAGCTTCAGGTGCGCGCGCGCCCACTGCTTCTCCGGCATGGTCTTGCCATCGAAATCCGTAACCTCGCGATCACCCCTGAGGTCTATCTGCAGCACGCGGAAATGCTCCCGGATGAAGTTGCAGACCTTGGCATCGGTGAAATATTCCTCGTGCATGGTCTTGCAGTAGGGGCAACCCTTCTGCTCCACCACCACCACGAAGTGCTTGCCTTCCTCCTTCGCGGCGGCCAGCTCCTCGGCCATGTCAAGGAAGCTGTCCTGCACGAACCACGGCTGCATGTGCAGGCCCGCTTCCGTCAGCGTGCCCTTGCCGCACGGCCCGTCAGCCGCCGCCAGTGCTGATGACGGGCCTGCCACTCCGCCACGCAGCAGCAATGCCGCCGCCGGCACCAGCCCCAGGGAAAGCATCAGCTTGCGCCTGTCGATCATGGTCGTTTCCTCCCGCATTCATTGTTCTTGCAGCCTGTCTTCGGCCTTGCATCGGCTCTACACCGCTCACAGCACCTGCTGCCCCTCACTGCCGGCACTGGCTTGCGCACGATGCAAGCGCGCAGGCCCGATTGCGCATATGCGGCCCAGCGCATTTTCGTTCATTGAGGAAACAATGGCAAGTTCCGCATGATGAAACCTGTGTCATGCATGCACATGTGATTGTGCATGATCCCCCTGCCCTGTCGGCATGGAGGTCCGCCATCATGCTGCCGAAAGCACCTGTGAAATCGGCCATCCAGCTCAGGCAGCATCGGCCAGCACGCCAGCGGAAATCAGGAAGTTCTGCAACATCTGGTGGCCGTTTTCCGTGGCAATGCTTTCGGGATGAAACTGCACGCCGTGGATGGGCTTTTCCACGTGCTGCACGCCCATGACCAGACCACTGGCAGTGCGCGCCGTTACCGCCAGCGTATCGGGCAACGTGGCCTCGTCGATGATGAGGGAATGATAACGTGTGGCAGCAAAGGGCTGCGGCAGGCCGCGGAAGATGCCCTCGCCGATGTGATGGATGCTGTCCGTCTTGCCGTGCATCAGCTCCGGCGCGCGGATGATGCTCGCGCCAAACGCCGCGCCGATGCTCTGATGCCCCAGGCAGACGCCGAGCAGCGGCATGTTGCGTTCCGCCGCCGCCTGCACGAGCTCCACCGATATGCCGGCCTCGTTCGGCGTGCATGGCCCGGGCGAGATGACGATGGCCTCGGGCTGCATGGCCAGCGCCTCCTGCACCGTCAGCGCATCGTTGCGCCGCACCTCGATGTGCAGCCTGCGGCCCAGCCTCAGCCCCACTTCGCCGATGTAATGCAGCAGGTTGAAGGTGAAGCTGTCGTAATTGTCCAGTAGCAGGATCACGCCTTGCGCTCCCTTCGTATGGCCAACTGCTCCCCTGACCCGACTACTTGCCCACCATGCCGGACAGTTGGGCCGGCCTCAACCCTTGCCACCCTGCCGCGCTCCACCGCCGCCGGCAAAGCGCACCGCTTCCTGCGCGGCCCGGAACAGGGCACGGGCCTTGTTCTCGCATTCCTTCTGTTCCAGCCGCGGCACCGAGTCGGCAACGATGCCGGCACCCGCCTGCACGAACATGCGCCCGTCCTTGACGATGGCGGTGCGCAGCACGATGGCGCTGTCCATGTCTCCGGCAGCGGAAAAATAGCCCACGCACCCGGCATATATGCCGCGTTTCTCAAGCTCCAGCTCATCGATGATCTGCATCGCCCGCACCTTTGGTGCGCCGGAGACGGTGCCGGCGGGGAAACCCGCCATCAGGGCATCCAGCGCATCGAAGCGCGCATCATCCAGCCGCCCCTCGACGTTGGAGACGATGTGCATCACCTGGCTGTAGCGCTCTATGGTGAAGCGCTCCGTTACCTGCACCGAGCCGATTTCCGCCACCCGCCCCACGTCGTTGCGGCCCAGGTCCAGCAGCATCAGGTGCTCGGCCAGCTCCTTGGGGTCGTTCAGCAGCTCTTCCTCCAGCGCCCTGTCCTCTTCCGGCGTGCGGCCGCGGCGGCGGGTGCCGGCAATGGGGCGGATGGTAACGCGCCCGTTGCGCACCCTGACGAGAATCTCCGGGCTGGAACCGGCCACGGCGAAGTCGCCATAGTCGAGATAATAGAGGTAAGGCGAAGGATTGGTGCGCCTCAGCGCCCGGTAGAGGGAGAGCGGCGGCAGCGGAAAGTCAGCCTCGAAGCGCTGCGACAGCACCACCTGGAAGATGTCGCCGGCGCGGATGTATTCCTTCGCCTTTTCCACCATTTCCATGTAGCGTTCAGGCGGTGTGTTGGAAGACGGCTCGGCCAGCGTGATCTGCCCTGCCGGTTCGGCCAGCAGCGCCGGATCGATGGGGCCGGAAAGCCGCGCCACCACCTCTTCCAGCCGCGCCAGGGCACGCTTCCATGCCACTTCCGCACCCAGCTCCGGCTCGGGGCGCACCGGCGTTACGATGACCATCTCGTCCTGCACCGAATCGAAGATGATCATCACCGTCGGGCGGATCATCAGCGCATCCGGCAGACCCAGTGCATCCGGGTTCACATCCGGCAGATGCTCCATGAAGCGCACCATGTCATAGCCCATGTAGCCGAAAATGCCGGCACTCATGGGCGGCAGCTCGTCCGGCAGATCGATACGGCTTTCCTCCACCAGCGCTCTGAGCGAGGCCAGCGGCTCGTGCGCATCTTCCTCGAACGGACCATTGACATCGGCAAGCGCGGTGCGGTTGAGAAAGGCGCGCCCCTCTTCCACCTTCCACACCACGTCCGGATCAAGGCCGATGAGCGAATAACGCCCGCGCACCGCGCCGCCTTCCACCGATTCCAGCAGGAAGATGTGCTGGGCACCGGGCTTGAGCTTCATCAGGGCGGAAACAGGTGTTTCCAGGTCAGCCACCAGCCGGGTGGCCACCACCTGCGGCGTTCCCGCCTCGTAACGCTGGCGGAAGCTGTCGAAATCCGGACTGATACGCATGTTCACGGGCAGGTTCATGCAGGGACATTCCGTTCAGATGAAAGCATTGCGGGCAGATGCGGCATGGAGACAGGATGCCGTCGGATCGTGGAAGCAGGCGCACCCGGCAGCAATGAGGCTGCTCACTGCTCCGCGCCACTGGCCTGTCGCCACAGCCGCATGTTGATCTTCACATCCAGCGCCTGCTGCAGGGCGGCGACGAACTGGGCGGATGTATCCTGCGCAATGCCCTGCGCCAGCACGGTTTTCAGTGCCTTTGCCTCGTCGCTGTTCTCGTCCAGCTGCGCCAGCGGCCGCTCGGAGACGCGCATCAGCCACGCCTTGCGGCCATCCGGTGCAATGGCCACCGCCAGCGCACCGGGGCGGACGGAAAACAGCGCCTGCACCGCCACCGGCGGAAAGTCCGGCCGGGCATCGATGCGCTTCACGTTCTCGATGCGCTTCACTGCCCCGCCCAGCTCGGCGGCAATCTCTTCCAGCGGCGTGCCGCCCTCGGCCTTTTTCTTCAGTACCTCGGCCCGCCTCCTCAGCTCGGCCATCAGGGCCTGCGCCTTCCACGCCGCCAGCACCTTCTCCCGTGCCTTGTCGAAGGGAATGGGGCCGGAAGGGATGATCTTCTCCACATCGAACCAGGCAAAGCCGTCTTCACCCAGCTCCACCACGTCGTTGTCCGCCCCCGGCTGGCTGCGGAAGGCTTCGCCGAGCACCCGCTCGCCACCGGGCACGGCCACGGGCCTGCCGTCCTCGCCAGAGCCATCCAGCGCCACTGGTGGCGTGCGCACCAGCTTCAGGTTCAGGGAAGCGGCGGCATCCGCCAGCGTCTGGCCGGAGGCACGGGCCTCTTCCACCTTGTCATACAACTCGGCGATGATGTCGCGCGCACGCTCCAGCTTCAGCTCGCGCTCCATCTGCTGGCGCGCATCCTCGAAGGAGACCTCGCGCCCCGGCTGCACCTCGACCACGCGGGCGATGAACACGCCAAGCGGTGTGGCCACGGGGCCGACAACCGCATCCTGCTTGCCGGCAAACACCGCATCGGCCAGCGCCGCATCCGGAAACTGCTTCCTGTCATAAGGGCCAAGACGCACGTCCTCCGGCTTCAGCTTGCGTTCCTCCAGCAGTGCCTGCCATGTCTTCTCTCCGCTGTTCAGGGCCTGCAGGGCGGCACGGGCCTGCTCCTCCGAGTCGAAGCGCAGCTGCTCGATCACCCGCCTTTCCGGCACCTCCAGCTGGCGGCGGCGCGCCTCGAACAATCGCTTCACGTCCTCCTCCGACACCTGCACCTGGTCAAGCACCGCATCGGGTGTCAGCGCCAGCACGCTGATGATGCGCCGCTCCGGCGCCGTGAACTGGCGGATGTTCTCCTCGTAGAACTTCTTCAGCGTCGCCTCGTCGGGCTGTGGCAGCTTCGCCTCGTCGGCCACGATTTCCACGTAGGCGGCATCACGTCCCTGGTTGCGCCAGGCATACACCTGTTGCACCAGCGTGCGCGGTGCCTGCATGTCCGCCACCACTGCCTGCATCACGCCATTGCCCAGCAGCAGCCCGCGCTCCTCGACCAGGAAGCGCTCTTCCGTCAGCCCGGCAGCAAACAGCGCCTGCCGCAGGCGCTGCGGATCAAAGCGGCCATCCGGCCCGGCAAACTGCGGCATGCGCTTGATGCGCTCGGCCACGAAGGTGTCGGACAGCGACAGCCCCAGCCGCCGCGCCTCTTCCTTCAGCACCGCCTCGCGCATCAGCTGCAGCAGCACCTGCCGGTCGATGCCCATCTGCCGCGCCTCTTCCTGCGTCATGGTGCGGCCGCTGGCGCGCGAGAGCTGCTGCACGGCGTTGCGGAAGCGGTTGGTATAGGTTTCCACGCTGATGGTGGTTTCGCCGGCGCTGATGAGCGTATCCTCCGGCTTCACCCGCAGGATGTCGGAAACACCCCAGATGGCGAAGCTGAAGGCCAGAAGCCCGATGAAGATCTTGGCGACGATGCCGCCGGACTTTTCACGCATGCTGGTGAGCATGAGCCAATGTATCCCGAAAATTGCACGCTGCACCGGCCCTTGCGGCCCCGGCACATCATCATTGTCGACTCGCTGCGCATCATAAGGGCTGGAACACGGCATTCAAGCTCTTCATCTTCCATTTTCAGGCTCTTCACCTTTCCTTTCATGCCCTTCGGCCTCCTGCGCCATGCCCCTACTGATGCCCCGCATGCCCGTTGCGTCGCTCAAGCCCCTTCTCATGCTCCTGAAGTGTTGCTATCAGGTGCGGCCAGCAGCAATTGACATCCTGATCATCGACCTGACCGGAGGGGAACACATGCCCGATCACACTTTTCCGCCGCTGGTTGCCGGCAACTGGAAGATGAACGGCCTCGTGGCCTCGCTGAAGGAGGCGGAAGCGCTGAAGCAGAAACTGGCCGAGGTCAGCCCGCGCTGCGACGTGATGCTGTGCCCGCCGTTCACGCTGCTGTCGCGCATGAACAAGGTGCTGGGCGATTCCGGCATCGGCCTGGGCGGGCAGGACTGCCACTGGGAGCCTTCCGGCGCGCACACCGGCGACATCTCGGCGGAGATGCTGGCCGACATCGGCTGCACGGCGGTCATCGTCGGCCATTCCGAGCGCCGCACCGACCATGGCGAAACCGACGAGATCGTTCGCAGGAAGGCCGCCGCCGCGCACCGCGCCGGGCTGATCAGCATCATCTGCATCGGCGAGACCATCGACGAGCGCAAGGCGGGCAAGACGCTTCAAGTGCTCTCCACCCAGATCGCCGGTTCGCTCCCCGAAGGCTGCAACGCCGCCAACACCGTCATCGCCTACGAGCCGGTGTGGGCCATCGGCACCGGCCTGACGCCGACCACCGACGAGGTGGCCGAGGCCCATGCCCACATCCGCAAGGAACTGGCGGCAAAGGTCGGCGGCCCGGAAGAGGCCGCGCGCGTGCGTATCCAGTATGGCGGCTCGGTGAAGCCGGGCAACGCGGCAGAGCTGATGGCGGTGGAAAACGTCGATGGCGCGCTGGTGGGGGGTGCCTCGCTGAAGGCCGAGGACTTCTTCGGCATCATTTCCGCCGCATATCTCTAAGCCAGGACGCCACCACGCGGAACCACGGGCGGGATGCAGGATGCCGAAAGCCGGCACTTGCGGCTGCAGGGGGGCTTGCGCGGCGGCCCGCACGGCGATAGGGATGAGGCAACAACCACTTGCGGCATCGTGTTCGTGCGCTGCCGCGGGGTATTCGTGAATGCAAGCGGAGAAGGCGGCCATGGAAGCGGTGCTGCTCACCATTCATCTCATCGTTACCATTGCGCTCATCGGTGTCATCCTGCTGCAACGCTCCGAGGGCGGTGCGCTGGGTATTGGCGGTGGTGGTGGCGGCAACCTGTTCTCGGCCCGCGGCGCTGCCAACGCGCTCACCCGCACCACCGCCATCCTCGCCGTGGTGTTCTTCCTCACCTCCATCGGGCTGACCATCCTCTCGGTGCAGCAGAACCGCCCGGCCTCGGTGTTCGACACTCCAGCGGCCGGCGGCCAGGCCAGCCAGCAGCAGCAGGCACCGGTGCTGCCATCGCTGCCCGGCGGCAACGCCACGCCGGAGCTGCCCTCCGCCCCCGCGCAATGACCCACGCAAGTTGTGGACAACAGCGATGTGGCCGTTCATGGCCACATCGAATCGGGTATTGATGAGCGCATGACCCGTTATGTCTTCATCACTGGCGGCGTGGTGTCCTCGCTCGGCAAGGGCATCGCATCGGCTGCCCTTGGCGCGCTGCTGATCGCGCGCGGCTACTCCGTGCGCCTGCGCAAGCTGGACCCGTATCTCAACGTCGATCCCGGCACCATGTCGCCCTATCAGCACGGCGAGGTGTTCGTTACCGACGACGGCGCGGAAACCGACCTCGACCTCGGCCACTACGAGCGCTTCACCGGGCGCGATGCAGTGCGGGATGACAACATCACCACCGGCCGCATCTACCAGCAGATCATTGCCAAGGAGCGCCGCGGCGACTACCTGGGTGCCACCGTGCAGGTGATCCCGCACGTTACCGACGAGATCAAGCAGTTCATCCTCTCCGGCAACGAGGGCTACGACTTCGTGCTGTGCGAGATCGGCGGCACGGTGGGCGACATCGAGGCACTGCCGTTCTTCGAGGCCATCCGCCAGCTGGGCAACGAGCTGCCGCGCGGCAGTTGCGCCTACATGCATCTCACGCTGGTGCCCTACATTCCCGCCGCCGGCGAGCTGAAGACCAAGCCGACACAGCACTCGGTGAAGGAGCTGCGCAGCATCGGCATTCAGCCGGACATCCTGCTATGCCGGGCCGACCGCGAGATTCCGCAAGGTGAGCGCCGCAAGATTGCCCTGTTCTGCAACGTGCGGCCCGAGGCAGTCATCCAGGCCCTGGACGTGAAGTCCATCTATGATGTGCCCATCGCCTATCACGAGGAGGGGCTGGACACGGAAGTGCTGCGCGCCTTTGGCATTGACGATGCGCCAGCACCGGACCTTTCGCGCTGGCAGGAGATCTCGCGGCGGGTGCATGAGCCGGAAGGCGAGGTAACCATTGCCGTGGTCGGCAAGTATACCGGCCTGCTGGACGCCTACAAGTCGCTCATCGAGGCCCTCACCCATGGCGGCATTGCCAACCGGGTGAAGGTGAACCTGCGCTGGATCGAGTCGGAGATCTTCGAAAGCGAGGATCCGGCCCCCTACCTGGAGGACGTGCACGGCATCCTGGTGCCCGGCGGTTTCGGCGAACGCGGCGCTGAAGGCAAGATCATGGCGGCGAAGTTCGCCCGCGAACATGGCGTGCCCTATTTCGGCATCTGCTTCGGCATGCAGATGGCAGTGATCGAGGCCGCACGCCATCTCGCCGGGCTGAAGGACGCCTGCTCGTCCGAGTTCGGCAACTGCAGGGAGCCACTGGTGGGCCTGATGACCGAGTGGATGAAGGAGGGCGAGCTGCAACAGCGCTCCGAAACCACCGACCTCGGCGGCACCATGCGGCTGGGTGCCTACGAGGCGGTCCTGAAGGAAGGCTCTCGCGTGGCCGAAATCTATGGTGCCACCCGCATCTCGGAGCGCCACCGCCACCGCTACGAGGTCAACATGCGCTATCGCGAGCTGCTGGAGCGCCACGGCCTCGTCTTCTCCGGCACCTCGCCGGACGGGCTGCTGCCGGAGGTGGTGGAATATCCAGACCACCCGTGGTTCATCGGCGTGCAGTATCACCCGGAGCTGAAATCGCGCCCGTTCGATCCGCACCCGCTGTTCGCCTCCTTCATTGCCGCCGCCGTGCATCAATCGCGGCTGGTGTAAGCATTCAAGGCAACGGGCGGGCATGGCCGGTGGCATGGCCTCCAGGGTTTCGGCACTGTCATTTTCCACCCCTTGCAAGCATGGTGCGCAACAGCCATCATCCCTGCAGCCTGCCTTGCCCGATTCGGGCACTTGCAGACAGCCACAACCAACCCGGAATATTGCTGGCGGCATGTTGCGCACGTGGAAATCCCTGCTGACGGTATTGCTGCCACTGCTGCTGTGGCTGCTGCCCCCTGCCCTGCCCGGCCATGCCCAGCAGCAGGCCGGCAACACGGCTGCCGCGCAGCAATCCCCCACTGCCGCCACGAAAACGGATTCTGCCGTGCGCCCGCAAGCGCCGCCAGAAAATGCCGCACCGCTGAATCCCCCGGTTCCCGCCTCGCTGGCCAGCGCAGTGGATTCGGCCAAGGCGCAGGCCGGACGGGCAGAACGACTGGCGGCGGAAATAGAGCAGGAACTGGCTCAACTGCGGGTGAAGCTGGGGCGGCCCGATATCAGCGAAGAACAGCTGCGCGCCATTCGCCAGCAACTGGACAAGGCAAACCTCAGGCTGCTGGCCATGCGCAATGCGCTGGAGCAACCGCTGAACAACATGCGCCAGCAGCTGGCCGCGCTGGGCCCGGCACCAAAGGACGATGCGCCCGAATCCCCCGAAATCGCCACCCGCCGCGCCCTGTTGCAGGACGTGGTGCGGCTGCTGGAAGCCGCGGACAGGCGGCTGGAGCTGCTGATCGTGGAAAGCCGCCAGATGGCCGACCGCGCGGCAGAACGCCAGCGCGCCCTGTTCTTCTCCGAGATCCTCAAGCCCGCACGCTCCATCCTCAACCCGCTGCTGTGGTGGGATGGCCTGCTCAGCCTGCCGCAATTCGCCAGCCGCCTGTGGTCGCTGGCCACGGGCGCATTGCAGCAGGATGCCGGGCGCACCGGTGCAGTGGTGGTGCTGGCGCTGCTGCTGGGCGCTGTCGGTGTCATCATCTGGCTGTGGCGCAACTGGCTGCATGGCCCGCACGCCGGTGGCGGCCCCGGGCGTGCGGATGAGGTGCGCCGAATGTGGCAGGCGGTGCGCGTGCCGCTGTATGTCGCCCTCATCACCTTCGCCCTGCTGCTGCTCATCAATCTCGTCATCTACACCTTCGGCATTCCCTCACCACGGGTGGAGCGGCTGCTGGCGGCAATGGCTGCCAGCACCATGTACATCGCCGTGCTCATAGCACTGGCGCGCGGCATCTTCCGTCCGCGCACCCCGCACATGCGGCTGGTGGACATGGACACGGCCGGAGCACAGCGGGCCTACCGGCTGGCAGCGAGCATTGCCGTGCTGCACGGGCTTGACCTGTTCATCACCCGCATCACGCCGGACCTGTTCCTGCCTCCTGTCTTCCTGGAAGGCTGGATGGCCTTCATGGCGTTGTTGCACGTGGCGCTGTTCTACCTGTTCATCGTCGCCATCCGCCGCAGCGACTCGCTGGAGCCGGAAACAGGCACCAATGCTCCGCAGGAAGAACAGCCCGGCCAGCCGGCAACTCCGGCTGCCGCCAACAACGCCGACAGCAACACCGGCACCGACAGCACCTCCGGGGAAACACGGGACAGCGCCTCGCCACGGCTGTTCAACTGGGTGCGCTACGTCTTTCACGCCGTGCTGCTGCTGCTGCTCGGCATCGTGCTGGCGCTGCTGTTCGGCTACATTGCGCTGGCGCACTTCATTGCCCGGCAGATGGTGTTCACTGCCGCGCTCATCAGCGGGCTCTACCTGCTGCATCACCTGGCCGATGCACTGGTGAGAAGCGCCTTTGATGCCCGCTCCCACGTGGGGCGCTTCCTGCGCGAGAACCTGCTGATCTCGGAGAGCAACATCACCCGTGTCGGTGTCGCCTTCTCCACGCTGGTGGACATTGCCGCGGTGCTCGTCGGCCTGCCGCTCATCCTCATGCAGTGGGCGGTTAACTGGGTGGATGTGCTCTCCACCGTGCGCCAGCTGTTCTTCGGCTTCAAGGTCGGCAACATCGTCATCGAGCCGGTGAACATCCTGCTGGGGCTGGTGGTGTTCTTCATCGGCCTGGGGCTGGTGCGCATCCTGGTGCTGTGGCTGCAACGCCGCGTGCTCAGCCGCACCGAGATGGATGACGGCATCCGCCACTCCATCCTCACCGTGGCACGCTATACCGGCATTGTCGGGGCCTTCCTGGTGGCCATCTCGGTGGCTGGCGTCAATCTTGCCTCGCTGGCACTGTTCGGCGGCGCGCTGGGTATCGGCATCGGCTTCGGCCTGCAGACCATCGTCAACAACTTCGTCTCCGGCCTCATCCTGCTGGCCGAGCGCCCCATCAAGGCCGGCGACTGGATCAAGGTGGGTGGTGGCGAGGGCGTGGTAAAGCGCATCAAGGTGCGCTCCACCGAGATAGAGACCTTCGACCGCTGCACCATCATCGTGCCCAACTCGCAGCTCATCTCCGAACCTGTCAGCAACTGGTTCCATGAAACGCGCATGGGCCGGGTGCGGGTGCCGGTGGGTGTGTCATACGATGCCGACCCGGACGAGGTTTCCGCCATCCTGCTGCGCTGCGCCCGCACCCATCCGCGCACGCTGGCCAACCCTGCCCCCTTCGTGCTGTTCACGGGTTTCGGCGAAAGCTCGCTGGACTTCGAGCTCAGGGTGTATATCGGCGATGCCGGCTACATGGCCTCCACCGCGTCCGACCTGCGATTCGCCATCTTCCGCGAGCTGAAGAAGGCAGGCATCGAGATCCCCTTCCCGCAGCGCGACGTGCACCTGCGCAACCTGCCGCCGGAGCTGTTCGACCGCGGCGAAGTGCCGGAAAGGGCGGGCGACGGCCAGCAAGGCACGCCACCTGCTTGACAAGCCCCCCGGCAGGCGGCTTCATCGCCGCAAACGACGCATGGCGCATCATCCTTGGCCCGGCACACCATTTGCGGCCTTCAGGCCGGCACGTGGTGCGAGCAGCCAGGCGTTGCGCGAGATTTGAAGACAATGGCCAGGAGGGCCGGCATGACGGACAACACGGCACTGAAACCCTTCATTGCAAAGGCCGCAGGCGGCGAACCGTTGACGCGCGAGGAAGCACGCGAGGCCTTCACCGTGATGATGAACGGCGAGGCCACCGATGCGCAGATCGGCGGCCTGCTGATGGCACTGAGGGTGCGCGGCGAGACGGTGGAGGAAATCACCGGTGCAGTGGAGGTGATGCGGGCGAAGATGCTGCCGGTGGATGCCCCGGCGAATGCCATCGACATCGTCGGCACCGGCGGCGATGCATCAGGCTCCTACAACATCTCCACCGCCTCGGCCTTCGTTGCCGCCGGTGCCGGTGTGCCGGTGGCCAAGCACGGCAACCGGGCGCTGTCGTCGAAGTCCGGCGCGGCAGACGTGCTGGCCGCACTTGGCGTCAACCTGGAGCTTGCGCCGGAGCACATCAGCCGCTGCATCAGCGAGGCCGGGGTCGGCTTCATGTTCGCGCCCATGCACCACGCGGCGATGCGGCATGTCGGCCCGGCGCGCGTGCAGCTTGGCACCCGCACCATCTTCAACCTGCTGGGGCCGCTGTCCAACCCGGCAGGGGTGAAGCGCCAGCTCGTCGGCGTGTTCTCGCCGGATTGGGTGGAGCCTCTGGCCCACGTGCTGGCGCAACTGGGGTGCGAAGGTGCCTGGGTGGTGCATGGTGATGGCGGGCTGGACGAGATCTCCCCCACCGGGCCAACGCAGGTGGCAGCGCTTGAGGGCGGCAAGGTGCGCTGCTTCGAGGTTTCGCCGCAGGATGCCGGGCTGCCCGTCCACGCCTTCGACGACATTCGCGGTGGCGATGCCGAGCACAATGCACAGGCCCTGCGCGCCGTGCTGCAAGGCGAGAAGAACGCCTATCGCGACGCCGTGTTGCTGAACGCCGGTGCGGCACTGGTGGTGGCAGGCCGCGCCAGCGGCTTCGCCGAGGGTGTGAAGATGGCCGCCGAATCCATTGACTCCGGCAAGGCCATGGCAGCACTGGAGAAGCTCGTGGAAGTTTCCAACTCACATGCCTGACATACTGCAAAAAATTGCCGAGACGAAACGGCAGGAGGTGGCAGCGGGCAAGCAGCGCCATTCCATTGCCGACTTCGAGGAGATGATGACGGCACAGGAGCCGCCACGCGGCTTTGCCGATGCCTTGCACCGCACCGCACAGGAAGGCGAGCACCCTGCCCTGATTGCCGAGGTGAAGAAGGCCTCACCCTCGAAGGGCCTCATCCGCGCCGATTTCGATCCGCCCGCACTGGCCCGCGCCTACGAGCAGGGTGGCGCAAGCTGCCTCTCCGTGCTGACCGATGCGCCCTACTTCCAGGGCGCGCTGGAATACATGAGCGCCGCGCGCAAGGCCACAAGCCTGCCAGTGCTGCGCAAGGACTTCATGCTGGATGTCTGGCAGGTGTATCAGGCACGCGCATACGGTGCCGATGCCATCCTGCTCATCATGGCGATGATAGACGATGCGCTGGCCAGCGAACTGGAGGCGGCGGCGCTGGAGCTGGGCATGGACGTGCTGGTGGAAAGCCACGATGCGGCGGAGATGGAGCGGGCACTGAAGCTGAAGACCCCGCTGATGGGCGTGAACAACCGCAACCTGAAGACCTTCGAGGTATCGCTGAACACCACCGTGGAGCTGGCGAAACTGGTACCGCAGGAGCGCCTGCTGGTGGCTGAAAGCGGCATCTTCACCCATGACGACATCCGCCATCTGCAACAGGCGGCGAATGCGAAGGCCTTTCTCGTCGGCGAAAGCCTCATGCGCCAGCCCGACGTTACCAAGGCCACCCGCGCCCTGCTGGGCATCTGACGCATTTTTGGAGGCACACCCATGAAACTGTTGCGCGTTGGCCCACCGGGGGAGGAAAGGCCTGCCATCATGGATGCGGCGGGGAAGCTCTACGATGTTTCCGCACATGTGCCGGATTTCACGCCCGAAACGCTGGCGGCAGGCTGCATCGGGCACCTTGCCGCGCTCAACCTCGCCGACCTGCCGCCCATCGAGGGCACACCGCGCATCGGCCCGCCTGTCGCCCATCCGCAGAAGTTCATCGGTGTTGGCCTGAACTATGCCGACCATGCAGCAGAAATGGGTGCATCGCCGCCGGAACAGCCGGTGATCTTCACCAAGCACACAAGCTGCATCATCGGCCCTAACGACCGGGTGATGCTGCCACCTGATTCACGCCATGCCGACCATGAAGTGGAACTGGGGGTAGTCATCGGCAGGACGGCACGGCGGGTGAAGGAAGCGCAGGCGCTGGAGCACGTGGCCGGTTATGTTCTGGTGAATGATGTCTCCGAGCGCCATTACCAGAAGGATTGCGGCGGGCAGTGGGTAAAGGGCAAGTCGTGCGACACCTTCGGCCCCATCGGCCCGTGGCTGGCAACGACAGAGGAGATCCCCGACCCGCAGGCCATCGACCTGACGCTGAAGGTGAACGGCGAGGTGCGCCAGCGCGGCAACACCAAGGACATGTTCTTCTCCGTTGCCGAGCTGATCGCCCACATCTCGCGCTTCTTCACCCTGCTGCCCGGCGACATCATCACCACCGGCACCCCCGCCGGCGTCGGCATGGGCCGCAACCCACCAGTGTATCTGAAGGAAGGCGACGTGATGGAACTCTCCGCCACCGGCCTCGGCCAACAGCGCCAGGAGGTGGGACGGCTGTCCGAATGACCCCATTGCCGCCCTGCCCCGCGCACATGAACCGGAGATCATGCCATGAGCAACAGCAAGCTCACCCACGTGGACGAAACCGGCGCAGCGCGGCAAAAAACAGCCCCGCTCCCCCACCCAGCCGCTTGCCTCACAATATCGGGCGGCTGGGCGGGGGAGCGGGGCGGTGGGCGGTCGCACCTCCGTGCACCAGAATCCATCCGCGCCGCCCTGCCCCATCCCGATGAACCGGAGAATTGCTCATGAGCAACAACAAACTCACCCACGTGAACGAAACCGGCGCGGCATGGCACCAGCCCTCTCCCCCGGCCCAACCACTTGCTTATCATATCGGGTGGTTGGGCCGGGGGAGAGGGCGGCCCGGCGCACCTCCGTGCACCAGAATCCATCCGCGCCGCCGCGCCTAGGACACGTGAACCGGAGTAACACCCATGAGCAACAACAAACTCACCCACGTGGATGAGACCGGCGCGGCGCGGATGGTGGACGTGTCGGAGAAGGACATCACCCGCCGTATCGCGCGCGCCGGGGGCGTGGTGCACATGCGCGCGGATGTCCTGCAGGCCATTCTCGACAACCAGGTGAAGAAGGGCGACGTGCTGGCCGCCGCGCGCATTGCCGGCATCATGGCGGCGAAGAAGACTTCCGAGCTGATCCCCCTGTGCCACCCGCTGGCCATCACGAAAGCGGAAATCTCCTTCACGCCGGATGAAGCGGCCTCATGCATCCACGTGGAAGCCACCGTGCAGTGCGATGGCAAGACCGGCGTGGAGATGGAGGCGCTCACCGCCGTCTCGGTGGCCTGCCTCACCATTTACGACATGGTCAAGGCCATGCAGCGCGACGTTCGCATCTCCGGCATACGCCTGCTGGAGAAGCAGGGCGGCAAGTCCGGCCACTACGTGGCATCCGGAGATTGATCCGGCTGCAGCGTCTCGACAAAACGCACCGGCCTGCCTGCCGGGTCGCCCAGGATCTCGCCCTCGCGCATCACCACGCGCCCGCGGATGATGGTCATCAGCGGCCAGCCTTTCACCTTGCGGCCATCGTATGGAGTCCAGCCGGGCTTGCTGGCAATCCAGTCATTGCTGATGGTGCGCTCGGCCCGCATGTCCACGATGGTGAAATCGGCATCATATCCCGGGGCAATGCGCCCCTTCCCGGCAATGCCGAAGATGCGCTGCGGCCCGGCACACATCAGGTCAACGAAGCGCAACAGGCTCAGCCGCCCGGCATTGACGTGATCCAGCATCAGCGGCACGGTGGTCTGCACTCCCACCATGCCGGAGGGGCTGTCAGGGTAGGCCCTGTCCTTCTCCTCGCGCAGGTGCGGGGCATGGTCGGAGCCTATCACGTCCACCAGCCCCTCGCGCACCGCCTGCCACAGTGCCTGCCGGTGCCGTTCGTCGCGCACCGGCGGATTCATCTGCGCATAGGTGCCCAGCCGCTCGTAGCATTCCGGCGCGCTCATGCTCAGGTGGTGCGGCGTAACCTCCATGGTGGCGAAATCCTTCGCCGCCCTCAGCAGCGGCAGCTCGTCCGCCGTGGTTACGTGCAGCACGTGCACGCGCCGCCCCGTCTGCCGCGCCAGCCGCAGCAGCCGCTCGGTGGCCAGCCGGGCCGTCTCCTCGTCGCGCCACACCGGGTGGCTGGCGGCATCCCCCGCCACGCGCTCTCCCTGCCGCGCCAGCAGCCGCTCCTCGTCCTCGCAGTGAAAGGCCGCACGGCGCGAGATGGCACGCAGCACCCGCGCCAGCGTCTTATCATCGGACACCAGCAGCGAACCGGTGGAAGAGCCCATGAACACCTTCACCCCGCACACGCCCGGCAGCCGCTCCAGCCGCCCCAGCTCCTCCACGTTCTCCGCCGCTGCACCGACGAAGAAGGCATGGTCGCAATACATCCGGCCACGGGCGCGGGCCAGCTTGTCGTTGATGGCCTCTTCCGTGGTGGTGGGAGGGCTGGTGTTGGGCATCTCGAACACGGCAACGATACCGCCCAGCACGGCAGCCTTCGAGCCGGTATGCAGGTCTTCCTTGTGCTCCATGCCCGGCTCGCGGAAATGCACCTGCGTGTCGATGACGCCGGGCAGAATGACAAGCCCGCGGCAGTCGACAACCTGCCTCGCCTGCCCTTCCTGCAATGCGCCAATGGCCACGATGCGCCCGTCCTGCACCGCAATGTCCGCTGCCACCTCGCCCCCCGGCAGCACGGCGGTTCCACCTTTCAGGAGAAGATCGAAAGCCATTGACAGGATGCTCCCGTTTGCGAGTTGAACTATTGCCCGGCCCCATGATGGGAAAGCATGATGAAAAGACTGTATCGGCCCGCATGATGCGCTACAAGACGCAGCGGACATGGCAACATGAAAAAGAGGACAAGTGAGGCACCATGACCATTCACCTGAAGGAGCGCGCCGTCATCGAGGTGGCGGGGGAAGAAGCGCGGGAGTGGCTGCACTCGCTGCTGACGGCGGACATCAACAACCTCGCCGCAGGCAACTGCACCTGGGCGGGGCTGCTGACACCGCAGGGCAAGATCCTGTTCGACATGTTCGTGTGGGCCATGCGCACGGAGGACGGCGAGGAAACCTTCCTGCTGGACGTGGCGGCGGAAGGTGCACAGGCGCTGGCCGCGCGCATGAAGATGTACAAGCTCCGGCGCAAGGTGGAGGTGAACGAACGCCCCGATCTCGCCGTGCTGGCCGATGCCACGGAGGCTGCCGGGCCGTTCATCGCCTTCGGCCCCGACCCGCGTTTTGCCGACATGGGCGGACGCGCCATCACCATGACGGAAATCGCCGTGCAGATGCGCGATGATGCATGGCTGTATCACCAGCGGCGCATTGCCCTGGGGCTGCCCGATTCGGAAGCCGACATCGGCTCGGGCAAGCTGTTTCCGCACGAGGCCAATTTCGACCAGCTGGGCGCGGTGAGCTTCAACAAGGGGTGCTACGTGGGGCAGGAGGTGGTCTCGCGCATGCATCACCGCGGCACCGCCCGCAGCCGGCTGATACCGGTGGTTACCGGCGCGGCGGCGCGCCCGGAGATGCCCGTTGTGGCCGGAGGCAAAAACATCGGCATGCTTACCCGCTCGGTAAACGATTCCGGCTCGCGCGCCATTGCCCTGCTGCGGCTGGACAGGCTGCAACAGGCGCTTGAAGCCGGTGCCGAACCGCAGGTGGGTGGCGGCATGCTGAAACCGGTGCAGCCGCCGTGGGCCGACTACGAGGTGCCCGGCGCGCTGAAAATGGAAGAACTGGCCGACACCGACCTCTCCGACGAGGAATGAAGGGCATTGCAGGCGGCAGGAGCCGAAGACAGGGGGAGGATCATGCCAGGGACAAGCTCATCGTCTTCGCAGGCATCGCCACAAGCATCTCCGCAGCCCCCTGATGCCCCGGCCTATGTCTATCGGGCACGGGTGGAGAAGCCGGAGGACATCTATGATGGCGATACCATCACCGTGGTCATCGACCTTGGCTTCAGCATCGACTTCGGCGAGCTGACGCTGCGGCTCTTCGGCATCGACGCACCGGAGCTGCGTGGGGCGGAAAGGGAGGCGGGGAAGCGCTCGCGCGACTGGCTGCGGCAGCGGCTGGCGGGCAAGGAGTTCATCGTCCAGACCATTCGCGACCGCAAGGGCAAATACGGGCGCTACCTCGCCATCATCTGGGTTGATGGCGTGAACGTGAACGAGGAAATGGTGGCGCTGGGGCTGGCGGAAAAGAAAGACTACCGGCGCAGGCGCAGGAAGAAATCTTCCTGAAACGACGGATTCCCGAAACGGTGGAGGCTGGATGCCGCACCGATACCATGGCACAAGCCCGGCTTCCTGCCACTGCACCTCAGCCGCCAGCGGCCTTGCGGCTCCCCTGCTGTGCCAGCAACACGCCGGCAAGGATGACGCCCGCAGCCGCCATCTGGGCACCGTTCAGCCGCTCGCCCAGCCACCACCAGCCCAGCAGTGCCGCCAGCACCGGCAGCAGGTTGACGATGATGCCGGCCTGGGCGGCGGACAGGCGCGAGATGCTGTAGTTGTAGAAGCCATAGGCCAGCACGGTTATCCCCGCGCCCAGGTACACCACCAGCACCAGGGTCCACGGCTCCATCAGCCGCTGCCACGCATCCGCATCGGCCAGCGCCCACGCCCCGGGCAGGAAGAATATCGCACCAAAGGTCATCTGGAAGGCGGTGATGATCCACACCGGCCAGCGCACTGCCAGCTTCTTGACGATGAGCATGTAGCCCACCGCCGAGAGAATGGCGAGAAACTCCAGCGTGTTGCCCAGCAGCGGATTGGGCGCATGGGCATCGGCCTTTCCGGCCAGCGTCATGAGCACCGCACCGGCCACCGCCAGCAACAGGCCGCTGATGATGCGGCCATTGATGGGTTCGCGAAAGAACCACGCCCCACCGGCAGCCGCCAGCAGCGGAAACACGGCCACGATGATGCCGGCCTGGGCCGAGGAAGTGTATTGCAGCGCGGTGATCTCAAGCAGGAAATACAGCCCCGGCTCGAACAGCGACAGCAGCAGCAGCCACAGGAAGTCCCCCTTCTGCGCCTTCACGCCCTTGCGATGCAGCAGCAGGAAGGGAGCCAGCAGCACCGCGGCAATGATCATGCGCAGCCACACGATGGCAAGCGGCGGCAGGCCGATGGCCAGCAGATGCTTCATCACCGCAAACGAGCTGGCCCACAGCGCCACCGCCAGCAAGGCCGCGCCAAGCGCCGGCAGGTTGCCGCCATGGGACGGGGAAATGGCGGGTTGGTTCACGGAAATGTTCCCTGTCGTCGTTTTGGCGGAAGTCCCCGAACATCTGGCAGCATCAGGGGACGCCACTCTCAAGCACGGAAAGCCGGATGCCTCAAGAGAATGCCAGATGCCAATCCCCTGCAGGATTCAAACTGCACAAAAAATGGGCACCCTGCCCTATTTATCGCCTGCACATGGGAGGAACAAGGTGCATTGGGGGGTGAAAAAGCCCTCAGGCAACGGGGATTGGCCCATTGACTCGCTTGGCACGCTTCCTGCTATGAAGGGAGCAGCCCGGCCGCGCTTGCCGCTGCCAACGGTGGCATGGCGCGCAGGGGCATGTCTGTCAGGGAGAACAACCGTGAAAAAGATCGAGGCGATCATCAAGCCTTTCAAGCTGGACGAGGTGAAGGAGGCACTGCAGGAGGTGGGCGTGCAGGGCATCACCGTCCTGGAGGCCAAGGGCTTCGGCCGGCAGAAGGGCCACACGGAGCTTTATCGCGGCGCGGAATATGTCATCGACTTCCTGCCGAAGGTGAAGATCGAGGTGGTGGTGGCGGACGACATGCTGGAAAAGGTGCTGGAAGCACTGCAGACCGCCGCCCGCACCGGCCGCATCGGTGATGGCAAGATCTTCATTTCCGACATTGCCGAGGCAGTGCGCATCCGCACCGGCGAGCGCGGGCCGGATGCGCTGTGAGGCAGGAGCCCCGGTGTGTCCGGCGTTTTGCGAGCTTGTCCAGGAAGTCCCTTGACGGGCTGCCGAAGAGGGGGGAGAACTTCCCGGATCTTTCGAGCGTTGACAACCAACCGAAACAGCGAGGGTGAGAATCATGGCTGACGCCAACGACGTCCTGAAGATGATCAAGGACAACGACATCAAGTTCGTGGATCTGCGCTTTACCGATCCGCGCGGCAAGATGCAGCACCTGACGATGGACGTTTCCGCCATCGACGAGGATTCCATGGCCGACGGCATCATGTTCGATGGCTCCTCCATCGCCGGCTGGAAGGCCATCAACGAATCCGACATGGTGCTGATGCCGGACCCGGAGACGGCACACGTGGATCCGTTCTACGCGCAGCCGACGCTGGGCATCTTCTGCGACATCCTGGAGCCGGACACCGGCGAGCGCTACGAGCGCGACCCGCGCGGCACCGCCCGCAAGGCCGAGGCCTACCTGAAGAGCACCGGCATTGGCGATACCGCCTATTTCGGCCCGGAGGCGGAGTTCTTCATGTTCGACGACGTGCGCTTCTCCGCCGATCCGTATGACTGCTTCTTCCACATGGATGACGTGGAGCTGCCGAAGAACACCGGTGCCGACTACGAGACCGGCAACATGGGCCACCGCCCGCGCACCAAGGGCGGCTACTTCCCCGTCAACCCGGTGGATTCGGCGCAGGACATCCGCTCCGAGATGGTATCGGTGATGAAGGAGCTGGGGCTGGAGCCGGAGAAGCACCACCACGAGGTGGGCGCGGCGCAGCACGAGCTGGGCATGAAGTTCGACTCGCTCACCCGCATCGCCGACAAGCTGCAGCTCTACAAGTACATCGTGCACAACGTGGCGCAGGCCTACGGCAAGACGGCCACCTTCATGCCCAAGCCGGTGTTTGGCGACAACGGCACCGGCATGCACTGCCATCAGTCCATCTGGAAGGACGGCAAGCCGGTGTTCGCCGGCAACGAGTATGCCGGCCTGTCGCAGGAGTGCCTGTATTACATCGGCGGCATCCTGAAGCACGCCAAGGCCATCAACGCCTTCACCAACCCGACGACGAACTCCTACAAGCGCCTGGTGCCGGGCTACGAGGCACCGGTGATGCTGGCCTACTCGGCCCGCAACCGCTCGGCCTCCTGCCGTATCCCGCACGTGCCGTCGCCGAACGCGAAGCGCATCGAGATCCGCTTCCCCGATCCGTCGGCCAACCCCTACCTGGCCTTCACCGCCATGCTGATGGCCGGTCTTGACGGCATCCAGAACAAGATCGACCCGGGCGAGGCTATGGACAAGGACCTCTACGATCTGCCGCCGGAGGAGGCCAAGGCCATCCCGACGGTTTCCGGCAGCCTGCGCGAGGCGCTGAACAGCCTGGAGCAGGACAACGACTTCCTGCTGGCCGGTGGCGTCTTCACCAAGGACCAGATCGAGGCCTACCTGGAGCTGAAGTGGGAAGAGGTCATCCGCTTCGAGCACATGCCGCATCCGGTGGAGTTCGACATGTATTACTCCGTGTAAGGCGGCATTCTGCCCACATGGGCATCACGCCTGGCTTGCGTGATGCTGCAAGACAGCGCCTGTGGCACCTTGGTGCCACAGGCGTTTTGTCTTCGCCCGACGGAAACGCACGATGGTTCTGCCAGCT
>Ga0256839_1002281_pt1 | contig 21545 bp, 15 predicted proteins | sample 354166metaG_FD_185968 | JGI IMG/M metagenome (GOLD analysis project Ga0256839, IMG submission 185968) | Hydrothermal vent microbial communities from Mid Atlantic Ridge, Atlantic Ocean - 354-166 | ecosystem: Environmental > Aquatic > Marine > Hydrothermal vents | place: Atlantic Ocean: Mid... | reverse complement strand
CATGAAAATACTTGTTCGAAATTTGGCTCGGGCTACGACCGAAGAAAACCTGAGTGCGTTATTTGCAGCGTTTGGGGATGTTCAGTTTTGTAATTTGGTTATGGATAAGGCTAGTGGTGCGTCCAAGGGGTTCGGGTTTGTGGAAATGCCCAAGGCGGGTGCGGCCAAGGCAGCTATCAAGGCGCTTAACAACACAATGGTAGACGGCGCAAAAATCCGCGTGAAACTGGCGCAGAGCAAAGCTGCGAGTGCGCCTATATCTCCGGATTCTCAAACCCCATCCTAACGTGTAGCAAATCATTGTATTTTCCGCGCCCACCCATTATAACGCCGAAAAACCAAACCCTAAAGGATACCCCATGAACATCACCACTAAACCTATTGAATATAAAGACGGCAAGCAGACTTGCGTAGGTTATTTGGCTTGGGACGAGACATATTCTGATCCCAAGCCTTGTGTGATGGTCGCCCATGCCTGGGGTGGGCGCAACGGGTTTTCTGAAAGCAAAGCCGTGCAGATGGCGGCGCAGGGTTATGTTGGCTTTGCTATTGATGTGTACGGCGATGGTCAGCAGGGCAGCGATACAGCCGAGAACCAAGCTTTGATGATGCCGTTTATTGATGACCGTAAAATGCTCCTGAAACGCCTCAAAGCGGCACTGAGCGCCGCGCAAGGGTTGGAACAGGTCGATGCAGATAATATCGCCATGATGGGCTATTGTTTCGGCGGTCTATGCACGCTCGATTTGGCGCGCTCTGGCGCTGATTTGAAAGCCGCGATTAGTTTTCACGGCCTGTTTAACGGCAACGGCTTGCCTGCCAAAAAGATTAAAGCCAGTGTTCTCGCACTGCACGGCTGGGACGATCCCATGGTGCCGCCAGCCGCTGTTACGGAACTGGGCGTTGAGCTAACCAAAGCCAAATGCGACTGGCAAATCCATGCTTACGGCGGCACAATGCATGCCTTCATGGTCCCCGAAGCGAATGATCCCAAGAACGGTGTCCAGTACAACGCAACAGCAGAAAAACGCGCATGGGCAGCAACGCTGGACTTATTAGCAGAAAAATTCGCTCTTCACGGGGTCGGTTAGGGCTGTTGCTTTGCAAAAAAAGTGTAGGGTAGAACGATAAACTTAATCGTGAGGTCATTATGAAAAAAATTGGACTTATCCTTTCGGTGTTATTTGGCGCACTCTTTGCTGCTACATTCTTTTTCGCCAAAGATTTTGATGTGCGAATTTCCGAAGCATCTGCGCAGGAACTTATTGATGAAAGCATGATGAGTGCGCCCGTTTCGTCCCTTGGGGTGACGCTCGACATACAATCGGCAACAATTGACTTTAAGGCAAATAATACAGCGGTCGTGAATGTGGAGTTTAAGGCTGATGGGTTTGGCTATTCGGGCGAGGTCAAAGGTGATTTTGGCACCGGAATTGATTACCGCGAGCCAAAGATATATCTAGCCAACCTTGCGCCCGCCAATATGGTTTTAAACTTGGACACGGACTCCCAAGGCAAGGTCGATGATGTTAACAATGTTGCCAAAGATTTCCTCAAGCGACAACGGAAAAAAATGCTAAGCGATGAAGCCAAAAAATCTCTGGATAACATAGTTGGCCGCAATAAAGACAAAGTGAAAGAACTCGCGGTGGCGGCGACCTATAAATTCTTTGAAAATATGCCGATTTATGATTTAAATGATGCGGGTATAAAAGGTTCTATTGCTGCTTTGGCACTTAAAAGGGTCGAATTTACGGAAACCGAAGCTATAGGCACGTTAAGCCCCTCGCGGGTAATCGCTAGGGTGTTGAGTGCCTTCTTCGCCTTTTTAGCAATAATGATGTATTTATCAGGCGGAGCATTGCTCCTGTTTATTTCCGAACTGTTTGGACGTGAAAAAGACCGCGACACCTAAAGCTAACTAGAGCATTATGATGGGGTGTGGTTCGGTCGGATTTATCTTGTGATTATAAGAACAAGATATTGTTTAAATCACTGTAATTGTTAGCTAGAGCATTTTTTCTTAATTTGGAACCACTTTGATGGGATGAGATTTGTTTTTTGGCAAGGCGTGGCTCGCAGAGCGGGGCTATAGCCCCGGTCAAGAGTCGCAACGCTGTCCAAAAAGCAAAGATCGCCCAAGTAACACCTAAGTCATTGATTTATATAATTACTTTAAATCCGGTCACTTGCTTTTGCACCGTGAATGCATCGCTGTCTCCTAACGGCGCTAAGGCACCGCGTCGGAAACAGCTCCTGTTCACGAATACAAAATCAAGCGCTCAAAGTGAATCCAAATTAAGAAGAAATGCTCTAATCACAGAAAATTACTAAAAATGAAAAAACATATCCATGGTTTTGCACATAGCCCTATTGTGATGACATGGAGATATTTACTTTGGATATGATTTTTATTTTACCTGTGATCTTTCTGCTGACCCTGGTGGCGGCGGGCGGGTATATGTGCGCTTTTTTATCAGTGCATCTGTTCCGTATATGTGTTTCCATTTTCTTGGTTCTGGCTTCGGGTTTTGTAAAAATGAAGAACATTGTGCTTCGTCAAGATAATAGTGACATACATGCTGGCGATTGCGGCATTGTCGTTCGGGGTTGCGGTTCCCCTGAACGTCGTTCACGCTTGGAAGCTTATATTATGCACAGACTATTGTGGCGACAAAGACGTGATTTGGTGGCGGTAAAATCGTTCGGAATTGTCTATTTGCTCTGTGCGCAAACATATATTCGCGTGTGCGCGCGGTTATATCTACGGGGACGGTGTATTTAAGACGCTGCGCCTCTGAATATCGAAGATTTCCCGCAGGTAAGGCAAGGCTTTACGGCGCACTTTGTGCTGGAGGGAGATCATTTTATAGATAGAGCGTTCCCTAAAACCGATTATAATCCGCCAATCGCTTGGAAAGCGGAAATTGTTGTTTCTAGCAGGGCGGCTTGGGTGCGGATTAGGGTGGCGTCTATGGAGTTGACGCGGGTTTGGACTTGTAACACATCCAGTAAAGAACTTTCGCCGAGGTCGTACTGTATAGATTCGAGCCGTAAGGCTTCATTGGCGGCATCGGAGGCGGCTTGCAAATTGACCAATGTCCGGCGTAAATTATCCGCACGATCATAAAGGTCGGATATTTCGCCCATAGCCGTGCGCAAAGTTGCTTCATAATTCAGTAAGCTCCCCTCCAAGGCGGCCCTCGCACCGGATATTGCGGCGTCTTGCGAGCCAGCGTCAAATAGATTTCCTGCCAAAGATGCGCTCAGCCGTGCGATATAATCCGCCGGGTTAAACAGGAGTTCAAAGCGGGACGAAGAGGATAGTCCGCCGTTCAGGGACACATTCGGCCAATCGGCTAATTGCGTGCCGCGCAGTGCCGCTGCCCGGCTGACGAGCCGCGCCCGTGCTGCTAGCACATCGGGGCGGCGTTCCAGAACGCTGGCGGGTAGGGCGCGCGGCGGTAGGTTTTTAGGCAGCCCAATATCCTCGCTTAGGTCAAGATTTTCGCTTGGATAATCACCAAGCAAAATGCTCAATGCCCGTTTGGCTGCGCGGGCGGATTGCTTTGTGTTTTCAAACCTGGCCAAGGCACTTTGGTAATTGGCTTCGGCGAAACTGAAATCACCCTTGGCTGTGTCCCCGACCCGGTAGCGGGCTTCGGATATGCGGCGGCTTTCGCTTAAGAAGTCCAGATTGGTTTTGGCGAGCCGCACTTGCAAGCCGCCCTCGACGGCGCGGATATATGCCCGTGCCGTTTGCGCGAGAATGGATTGTCGTGTCCCTTCGGTGAGAGCTTTTTGTGCGGCTAAGTCGGCGCGGGACTGATCGACGCCTGCGCGGTTTTGGCCGAAAATATCGGGGTTCCAGCTTCCCGATAGGCCAATGCCGTAACTATCGGTAATATTATCAAGAGAACCGATAAGCGCGACGCCGCTCACAGAGGTGCTGGCATTTATGCGGGGGCGTAGGAGTGCGTGCGCACGGCGCAGAGACGCGGCTGATTGCGCCAATCGGGTTTGAGCAATCCGTAGGTCATAGTTTTCGGTCAAGGCAATGTTCAAATACCCGTTGAGCAATGGGTCGTCATAAATTTGTTGCCAGGTCGAAATTTGGGATAAATCATCGGGCAAGGGCAGGAGCCAGTTTTGGGGAATGTTAGATTGCGCCAAATTGATTTTGTCGTGGGTGTCCGACATCGGCGTCACACTGGCGCAGGCTGACAGTAAAAGTATAGCAGCCAAAGAGCAATATTTATTCATGACGCAATGCCTCAATAGGGTTAAGCCGTGCCGCACGTCTTGCCGGGAGAAAGCCAAAGATCACACCGATTAACAAGGCCGACCCAAATGACAGCAGGGCTATTTTGGGGCTAAAAACCATTTTTATTTCTTCGGAGCCGAGGGATATTTGCGATAGGCCATACCCAGCCCCAAGGCCAATCAGGCCGCTTAGGACACATATCAAGATCGCTTCGGTTAAAAACTGGCTCATAATGTCGGATTTTTGTGCGCCCATAGCCATGCGTAAGCCAATTTCGCGGGTGCGTTCGGTGACGGACACCAACATGATATTCATGACACCAACCCCGCCGACCAATAAGGATATTGCCCCCATGGCGGCCAGTAAATAGCTGATGGTTTTTTGGCTCTTGGCATTGCGTTCCTGCCAGCCACGACTGCTAAAGATACGGTAGTCCGGCGGTGCGCCGGTTTTGATGTCCCGTGAGCGGCGCATGATGATGTTGATTTCTTGCTCGATTTTCGGGAAATTTGCCCCAATGTCGCCTATGACCCTGATGGATCTAATGTGGTTTCGAACATAGGGATTGCCCCCGATAACCCTGTTCCTTGCGCTTGATGTTGGCGCCCAAACAAACATGTCGGCATTGCCACCGAAAGATATATTGCTATCTGGCGCCGTGGTTACGCCTTTGACGGTAAATGCGATATTGTTGACTTTTATGGATAGGCCAATGGGGTCTTGGTTTTTAAATAGCGTTTTTTGTATGCCGTCACTGATAACCACAACAGGGGCGCTTTGTTCTATATCCGCATAGCTAATGTTTTCCCCAGCCAACATTTCTTGACCACCTGATTTTAGATAGTCGGGGTCTACGCCAAGAAAATTGGCTGCCGTGTCACCGATTTCGGTCGAAATCGTCGTGCTGTTTCTTTGTAGGCTACCCGTGGCGGCGAACACCCCTGCAATATTGCGGATTTCGTCCACATCGCTTTCTTTGAACGGAAAGCTAGGCTTGGATTGACTGGTACGACGTCGGTTCCAGTCCGGCCATATTGTGAAACTGCGCGAAGCCATAGAGCTGAGTTGCTTTTCGACCTCGCGCTTAGTACCTTCGCCGATAGACAACATGGCATAGACCGCAGCAACGCCGATAATAATACCCAGTGATGTGAGCAGAGTGCGAAGAGGTCGCTCTATAAGCGAACTGGCGGCGAGGCCTAATGTTGTGAAAGGCGACATGCTAGGCCGCCTTTTGCAGGTGGTCAGAGATGATTTTACCGTCTCGGAATTCTATCACCCGTTCAGCATAGGCTGCGACTTCGTCTTCATGGGTAATAACAATGATGGTGATACCTTGACGGTTGAGGTCTTGTAGCAAAGCCATAATCGCTTTGGAGGTTTTGCTGTCGAGTGCGCCTGTTGGTTCGTCTGCAAGCAAAACTTGTGGACTGCCAGCCAAAGCGCGGGCAATGGCCACGCGCTGTTGTTGACCGCCTGATAGCTCTGTGGGGCGGTGCGTGGCACGGTCGGCTAGTCCAACCATTTCCAGGCTTTTCTTAACGCGGACATCAATATTGTCGGGCTTGGGGCGTCTGTATTGTAAGGGTAGACTTACATTTTTATGGGCGGTTTTCTTGGGCAATAATTGAAATTGCTGAAACACAAATCCAATCGTGGCATTGCGAAACCGAGCCAACTTTTTTCCCGACATAGTGCCGAGATTTTCGCCGTTTATACGGATTTCACCAGAACTTGGTTTGTCCAACCCACCGAGCATATTCATAAGTGTGGATTTCCCCGAACCCGACGAGCCGATGATAGCAACAAATTCCCCTTTGGTGATTTCTAGGGAAACACCGTTCAGGGCATAGACTTCGCTTTGACCCATTTTGTAGACTTTCGTCAAATCATTGCATTTTATCAGCGGGGGCTTCATAACTTAACCCCGCCGCTTTCCTCTGGCACCTTTGGGTGGGCCGCCAGAAAACCCGGTTACGACTTGCTCGCCTTCTTTGACGCCGGATAAGACTTCAACAAATGACCCGTCTGATAAACCTAGGCTAACTGTGGTTTTACGAATTTTACCGTCGATGAGCAGCCAGACATCCGCTTCACGGGTCTGGGATTGTGATTGTTTGATTTGCTGGTAGGTTTGGTATTCGGTAGTTGATAAAGTGTCCTTGAGTACGGTCTGTGTCATTGCCGCCAAGCGCTTTAAATTTGGCGTGCGGCGGAAGGATTTAACCGGGTCTTCTATGTCTGCGCGGATTTGTTTGGTGTCTTTCTCCAAGCGCGCTAAAATTTGGTCTATCTTGCTGGCGGAAATACCCAATTCTTGTAAGCGGCTACGGACTTTGGGGTTTGCATCGGCATTATTATCGGCTTTGTCTGGGGCTTTCCATTCTTTGACTTGGGCTGCATTGGGGCGAAACCGTTCGGCAGCGGCAGGAATTCTGAGGATGTTTTGCTTTAAGTCTGTGGTGATTTGTAAATTGGCTGTCATACCCGGTAAAAGTAGCCCGTCCGTGTTGTCGACATTTACGATAGCGGTATAGGTGACAATATTATTACTTTTTTGTGATTGTAGCCGGAGTTGTTCGACCGCGCCGTGAAATCGGCGAGTTGGATAGGCGTCGACATTGAAGCTGACCTTGTCGCCCGCATCTAGCCCAGAGACATCGCTTTCAACAATGGCGGCTTCGAGTTGTAGCTCGGATAAATCGTTGACGATTTTAAAAAGTTCTGGTGCAGATAGAGATGCGGCCACGGTTTGCCCAGGGTCGATTTTTCTCTCAATGACGATGCCGTCAATGGGCGCACGAATGACCGTGCGAGATAAATCAACCATAGCAGTGCGTAAATTGGCCTTGGCCTGGCGTAAGGACGAATGGGCGGCATCTAGCCGAGCTTGCGCCAGTTCTATATCCGCTTGCGCCAGCAACATGGCTCTTTCAGTTTCCTCCAATTGTGCCTGCGAAATTGCGTTTTCCGCATAAAGTTGCTTGCGTCGTTCATAGGAGCGTTTGGCTTGGGCTAGGTTGACATTGCTTCTTTTCAAGGAAGCTTGATTTACTTTTATTTGGGCCTCGGAATTTTCTACCCTCGCTTGTTCTTGCGCTACCCGGTTGTTAAAATTATCCGGGTCAATGATCGCTAATATGTCGCCCTTTTTGACGAAGGAATTGAAATCAACATTGACTGCGATGACTTTCCCCGAGACTTCAGAGCCAACTTGAACCGTGATTTTTGGTTTAACATGTCCTGACGAATTGATAATTTTCGCGATTTGTCCGGTAGAGGCCGCCACAGCAATTGGCTTAACAGGTTCCGCAATCGTATCTGCCTGCTTATCTTGGCACGCGGCCAAGCCCAATACTGCGATAGCCATTGTAATTGTAAAAACCCTCATATGACCGTCTTAAGTCGTAAACAAGCGGCGGCAATCAATATTTGCAAAGCCTACCAAGTTTTAATGTCGGCTATGGTAGTTTCAGATAGTGGCAAGTGTGTACCGCCGAGAAATCCCAATTCCTCCTTGACTTTCGCATCTATCCCTGTCAAAGAACAAAACACGAACATAAAAAGGGAGGTGATTTATGAAACAGTTTGTTATGGACATTGGGAGTGGTATGGTGCTTGGTGGATTCGTGATTGTGATGAGCGTCTGGATGATGGTTTTGGGCGGTTAACTTGGGAAGTGGTTGTTGAGAATGGCGGCAAAGAGCAAAAGAGGCGATCCGATATTCGTGCCTTTGCGGTGCCGCACGCCTTATTCTTTGCTGGAGGGGGCGCTTAAGATTAACGATCTGACCGCACGTTTGCGCGAGTGGCGTATTCCGGCGGCGGCGCTTACCGATACCAATAATATTTGCGCGGCGCTTGAATATTCCGAGAAAATGGTTGGGGCAGGCATACAGCCGATTATTGGTTGTACGCTGAGTGTCTATCTCGGGGGTGAGGACAATACGCTCAATCCGCATGGGGGTAAGGAATTAGCGGGAACCATAGTCTTGCTGGCTCAGAACGAGCAGGGGTATACAAATTTACTCAAACTGTCTTCCACGGCGTTTTTAGACATTGAGGCAACCGATTTACCCCATGTGAAAATTGATAAATTACAAGAGCTGAGCGCGGGCTTGATAATGTTAACTGGCGGTGGCGACGGGTTTATCAATCGGCTGATCTGTGCGGGGCAGATAGAACAGGCGGGAGATTGGCTAAAGACGTTATCTGGTTGGTTTGAGGGACGGCTTTATGTTGAATTGCAACGCCACGGACTTGAGAATGAAAAGCAGGCCGAGCCACATCTCATAGACTTTGCCTATGATATGGATTTGCCGCTTGTAGCGACCAATGAACCCTATTTTCTCGACCCGGATATGCACAAAGCCCATGATGCGCTTCTGGCTATATCAGAGGGCAGTTATGTGTTGGAGCCTGACCGCCGTCATGTTTCCAAACAACATTATCTCAAAATGCCCGAAGTTATGGCGGAATTGTTTGAAGATATTCCCGAAGCTATTGAAAACACAATAGATATTTCCAAGCGTTGTGCCTTTCGTAGTCCGATGCGTGACCCGATTTTGCCCGGCTTTGGTGATGGTACGCAAACTGAGACCGATATTCTAGCGACTATGGCGCGAGAGGGCTTGGAGATGCGGCTTAAGCAGGTCGAGCCAGCCGAGCCGCGCGACGTTTATTTCGACCGTATGGATTTCGAGTTAAATGTAATTAAAAAGATGGGCTTTCCCGGTTATTTCCTAATCGTTGCAGATTTTATTAAATGGGCCAAAGAGCAAGGTATTCCTGTCGGGCCGGGGCGGGGTTCTGGTGCGGGTTCTGTGGTTGCGTGGGCGCTGACGATTACAGATCTGGATCCCTTGCGGTACGGTCTAATTTTCGAGCGGTTTTTGAACCCTGAACGTATATCCATGCCCGATTTCGATATTGACTTCTGCCAAGAGCGGCGCGGCGAAGTTATTCGCTATGTGCAGGAAAAATACGGCGAGGAGCAAGTGGCGCACATTATCACATTCGGAACCCTACAAGCCCGCGCCGTGGTACGGGATGTCGGGCGCGTCTTGCAAATGCCGCTGGGGCAGGTAGACAGGCTGGCTAAATTAGTGCCGTCAAATCCGGCTAATCCGGTGACCTTGGCCGAAGCCATTAAAATCGAACCAGCCTTACAGCGCGAACGGGACAGCGAACCCGCCGTGCAGGAGCTTCTGACTATGGCTCTGCAGTTAGAGGGCTTGTATCGCAATGCCTCGACCCATGCGGCAGGAGTTGTAATTGGCGATAGACCATTGGCGGAATTGGTGCCGCTTTACCGTGATGCCCGCTCAGAAATTCCGGCTACCCAATTCACCATGAAATGGGTCGAGAAAGCCGGACTGGTCAAATTCGACTTTTTGGGTCTGAAAACTCTGACGGTGATTGACCGCGCCCTCAAATACCTCAAGCAGCAAGATATTGATCTGGATTTGGACACGACGCCTGTTGATGACTCCGCGTCCTATAAACTTCTAGAGCAGGGGTTATCCCAAGGAATTTTCCAGTTGGAAAGCTCCGGCATGCGCGACACTTTGCGTAAGATGGCACCTAGTTCTATTGAAGAATTAACCGCCCTTATCTCGCTATATCGTCCGGGGCCGATGCGCAATATCCCCGAATATATTGAACGGAAATTTGGTCGCTCTCCCATCACCTATCCTCATGCCAGCCTTGAGGAAATACTCAAGGAAACCTACGGCATTATCATTTACCAAGAGCAAGTGATGCAAATCGCCCAAGTTCTGTCGGGCTATTCCCTCGGCGAAGCGGATGTTCTGCGCCGGGCTATGGGTAAAAAAGACAAAGAGGAAATGGCACGCCAAGAATCACGCTTTGTCGACGGTGCAGCTGAAAATGGGGTTAAGAGCGCCCTCGCCAAGCAGATATTTAATCTGGTCAATGAATTTGCCGGTTACGGGTTTAACAAATCACACGCTGCCGCCTATGCCATGATTTCCTTTCGCACGGCTTATTTGAAGGCTCATCATCCTGTAGAGTTTCTGGCCGCTTCTATGAGCCTAGATATTAGTAATGTGGAAAAATTGGCGCTATTTGCCCGCGAAGCCAAACAGATGGATGTGGAGGTCGCGCCGCCCTGTGTCAATCGCAGTTTCGCAGATTTCGAAGTTGCAGACGGGAAAATTCTCTATGCTCTCGGTGCCATTAAGAATGTCGGCGTTGAGGCTATGCGTCATTTGGTCGTGGTACGCGAAGAGGGTGGGCCGTTCCTTGATGTGTTCGATTTTGCACGGCGGGTCGACGCGCGTATCGTCAACAAACGTGCCTATGAAAATTTGGCCAAAGTGGGGGCGTTTGATAGCTTAGATACTAACCGCGCACGGACATTTGCCTCAGCTGCGGTGTTGCTCTCCATAGGGGCGCGGGCAGCAGAGGAACGCAATTCTACGCAAGTCAATTTGTTCGGCGATACCGAGGAGGCAATGGCCGAGCCGGAACTCCCCATTGTTGAGCCTTGGGAGTCGGCGGAAACTCTGGAGCAGGAATTGGCGGCGGCAGGTTATTATCTCAGCGGACATCCTTTGGAAGAACAGTCCGAAGCTCTTAAGCGCCGTAAATTTGTGCAAATCGACGAAGCGGACGAGGCTTTTTCGCGCGGGCAGAGGGCTGTGCGCATGGCGGGTGTGTTGCACAAGCGTCAAGAGCGGGTGTCCCAGCGCACCAAAAAACGCTTTGCTTATCTCAATCTATCTGACCCGAGCGGTGAATATGAAGTGTTTGTCGGCGAGGAAATATTGGTGCGGCACCGTGATATATTGCAAGCAGGCAATTTGTTGGAATTGCAAGTCAAGCTGGATATGCGCGAGGGCGAGTTGAGCATGACCGTCAATTCTGTTAAACCTCTCTCGGGCGGGGGCACGGCTCAGGCGCCCCAAATACGCGGTCTCGATATATATATTCGAAATGCTGAAACCCTAGAGGCGCTCAAACGCTGCATTGCGGGTCTGGAATCTGCACCTATGAAAGCAAAGGGCAAAATGAACGTTATTGTCCCCATAGAAAATGCCCGCGAGGTTGCCCTCAAACTACCGGGGCAATACGGCTTAGACGACACATTCCAAGCCGCCCTAAAAACCGTCCCCGGCGTAGAGAAAATCAGCGAATTTTAGCCAAGGTCTATCCTTAGTGCCTCCCCATTAGCGTAGTGTAAACGATTGCTTTATCCCGCAAACTCATAAATGTGTTGGCAGGATAAAGCGTTGTTCAATTAAGCTACATTACTAAACTGGTTCATAGTGTTTTTGTGACCACCAGCTTTTAGGGCGCGTTCTCCGGCGACCATTTCTTTGAAGCTATCTCCAATGTCAGAGCCAACTTCGTGTTGGTGTTTGACAGCAGAGACATTGCGGCGGATTTCTTCGCGCTGAATTGTGTTGACATAGGCCATCATTTTGTCTTCGCCGAAATAACCGCGCGACAAATCATCCATGAATTTTGCCGTCATATGGAATGTCGGAAGGGTAATCAGATTGTGGAACACACCAGCTTTGGCAGCAATATCTCCCTGGAAACTTCGTAGACGGTTGTTGGTCTCAAGACCAAGTTCCGTTTCGTCGTATTTGGCAGACATCAATTGCAGACCCTCAGGATATTCGTCCTCGGCAATTTTTCCAGAGGCAATCCAATCGGCGCGTACTTGCCCGCGCAAATTCAAAGTCCAGTTAAAGGACGGAGAATTATTATAGGTCAATTTGGCATCCGGCACGACTTCACGGATGGCATCAACCATGCCGCCAATGACCGACACATCTGGTGTAGCAGTTTCGATCCACAGCAAGTCGGCACCGCCGTCAACAAGGCTTGATATACAATCTTCGATCACACGTTCACGACCTGTATCAGCTTTGAATTTATAAAGGCCATTTGGCAAGCGCACAGGCTTGACCAATTTGCCGCCCAGTTGAATGGCAACATCGCCTTCGCAGAGTGGATTGTTGGCAGTGACTTCGCTGGTCTCCAGCCATTTGGTATATTCAGCTGCACTGTCTCCGGCTTTGGTAGAGACAGGAATTTTTTGTGTCAGACCTGCGCCGAGGCTATCGGTACGGGCAACAATCACTCCGTCGTTCACACCCATTTCCTCAAAAGCCATACGCACGGCGCGTAGTTTTTCGATGAAGTCTTCACGCGGTACAGTAACTTTGCCGTCTTGGTGGCCGCATTGTTTGGCGTCCGAGACCTGGTTCTCAATCTGGATGCAACATGCGCCCGCTTCGATCATTTTTTTGGACAGCAAATATGTGGCGTGGGAGTTACCAAAGCCCGCATCAATATCGGCGATGATCGGCACAACATTGCTCTCGAAATTGTCGATTTCTTTGATGGCTTTCTTGATAGCAAGCTCGTCTCCGGACGCTTTTGCAGTTTTTAAGTCTTTGAATAAATCGTTAAGTTCGACCTCATCTGCTTGGCGTAAGCTGGCGTAAATTTCGCTGATTAATTCAGGGACAGCGGTTTTCTCGTGCATACTTTGGTCTGGCAAATGCCCAAATTGGTTGCGCACGCCCGCGACCATCCACCCAGATAAATATACATATGTGCCTTTAACGGTGCCTTTCATTCGCTTAACGGACTTAATCATTTGTTGTGCGTGAAATCCAGACCAACACCCCAGACTTTGGGTGAATTTGCCGACGTCTTTATCATAGGCCTTCATGTCTTTGCGCATTACGGTCGCCATATTTTTGGCGATGTCCAAATGGGTTTTATAAGTGTTTTGGATTTTCACTTGCACAATATCATCGATGCTGATGCCGCCCGGCGCAATGCCGTCCGGATAACGTTTTATAAGTTTTTTTTCAATTTTTGCATAGGGTTTACGCTTGGTCATTTGGGTCTCCAATTTATAAAGTCAAGAATATTTCAAAAGTTGCTGGTAGGCGGGCAAGGTCAGAAAATCGACGAAGTCTACACTGGTCGCGCATTTTTTGAAGATTTCTGCAGCTTCGGTGTAGTGACCTTTGCGGAACTCGGAGACGCTCATAGCGTCTTCCAATTTACCCATCTCCTCTTTGAAGATGCGGTCAAATAATTCGGAATTCATTTTGGCTGACTTGCCGTCAGTAAGATTTACGAAAACACTGTGGCGTAACCATTGCCAAATCTGCGAACGGGAAATTTCTGCAGTTGCGGCATCTTCCATAAGGTTGTGGATCGGTACAGCCCCGCGCCCGGAAAGCCAGGCTGCAATATAAATAATTCCTACAGAAATATTGGTGCGAATGCCGCCTTCAGTCACGCTGCCCACATGTGGAGCGAGCATTGATTGTTCGCTGACTTTAGGAGCCAGGCCTTTGCGCAGGATTTGGTGCGGTCCGGGCATGTGCTCGTTGAATACTTCCATAGCAATGGGAACAAGACCGGGATGCGCTACCCATGTGCCGTCGTGTCCAGCCATGACTTCACGCTCTTTGTCGAGCCTGACTTTGTTAAAGGCAACTTCATTGGCCATTTCGTCGCCTTTGATCGGAATTTGCGCAGCCATCCCCCCCATAGCATGGGCGCGGCGGCGGTGGCAGGTCTCGATAAGCTTGAGAGAATAAGCTCGTAAGAAAGCTTTATCCATACCAACCTCAGCGCGATCCGGTAGGACGAAGCCCTTGTGATTACGCAGGCATTTAATGTAAGAGAAAATATAATCCCAACGCCCGCAATTAAGCCCTGTGATATGGGATTTAAGTTCATAGAGAATTTCGTCCATCTCAAAGGCTGCGGGCAATGTTTCGATTAGAACTGTAGATTTAATAGTGCCGTGCGGGATGCCGACAAATGTCTGGGCGAAGTTGAAAACATCATTCCACAGACGGGCTTCTTTATGGCTTTCGAGTTTTGGCAAATAATAGAATGGCCCCATACCCTTTTCTGCGAGGAGCTTGCCGTTATGGAAAATGTGCAAGCCAAAATCACACAGGCTAGCCGACATTGGGCGTCCGTCTACGGTGATATTGGCTTCTTCGAGGTGCCAACCGCGCGGACGTACTAACATGGTGGCGACATCCTCATTGAGCTTGTAATCTTTATCTTTGGCGCGGTCTGTATAGGTCAGGTTGCCACGGGCGAAATCATACATGTTAATCTGGCCGTCTATGACATTATCGAATGTCGGTGCAGATGCGTCTTCGAAGTCGGCCATGAACATTTTAGCACCACAGTTTAGGGCGTTGATCATCATTTTGCGGTCGACAGGGCCAGTGATTTCCACACGACGGTCGCGAAGGGCAGGGGGGATGGGGTCAACTTCCCACATGCCTGCGCGAATATGCGCAGTTTCGGGGAGGAAGGCCGGGAACTCACCATAATCAAACCGTTCTTGACGGTCTTGGCGATATTCCAACATATTGCGCCGGGCGCGCCCAAATCGTCGCTCCAAGTCAGCAAGAAAGAGAAGCGCGTCCGGGGTGAGAATTGTCTCAAACCCCGGCCGTTGTTGCCCCACGACTTTAGCCAGTACCCGGTGGCGGGGAATATCGTGACTAGGTGAAATTGCTGTCATTGCTGGTTCTCCCAAAGAAAAGTGTTTCTGTTTCATTGAGTACTTATGAGAAAATATTAGCGTTTACCAGAAAATGCAGGTGCAAAAGAATTGAATGTAAATATAAAACTTGTAAATATGTAAATGTTGTGTATAGCAAGGAATGAAACAGCAAAAGCTCATGATTGGGTCAAGGGTAAGGCAGTTGCGGCAGTCCTTTGGACTGACGCAGGCGGCCATGGCCGCCGACCTCGGCATTTCTACCAGTTATATGAATTTGATTGAGCGCAATCAACGGCCTATGAGCGCCAAGATTTTACTGCGTCTTGCCGAGGTTTACGATATTGATATTGCCAAATTGTCACCAAAATCCGATGCTAAAATGGTACAAGACCTGGCACGGATATTGAAAAACCCGGCCTATGGTTCCTACAATATTTCTAATGCGGAACTTCGGGACAGTGTCGGCGTCAGTCCAGATTTTGCCCGCGCCTTTATTGCGCTCCATAGCCGCGCCGAGGAATTGACTTTAAGGGCATCTATGCGCGATGACCCTTTGGCAGACCGAGGCAAAGTAGAACTTTTAGAAGAGAGTGCGGGTGCAGTTGAAAATGTGCGGCGGTTTATTCATGACAGCCAAAATTATTTTGGGGCTATTGACAGGGCTGCAGAAACTCTGGCTAAGGAGTTGGGACTTAACAAGCGCCAACCTCACACGGCTTTAACTGTAAGGTTGCTCGACAGTCACGAAATAAAAGTGCGTATTGTGCCTGCGGGAATAATTCCTGGTCGGCTCAGTCAATTTGACCCCCATGGTCGCCGCCTCAATCTTTCGGAGCTGTTGCCGCAATCTGGGAGAAGATTCCGTATAGCCTATCAATTGGGTCTTCTAGAGCACCGCGAACTGATTGAGGCAACTATCACCAAAGCCATATTGCCGAGCAAAGAAGCCGATGATTTAGCGCGGCTTAGCTTGGCCAATTATTTTGCCGCCGCTGTTTTGATGCCTTACGGAAAGTTCCTCAAGACGGCGCAGGATAACCAGTATGATGTTGAGCTTCTGACGCGGCGTTTTGATACCAGCTATGAACAAACTGCCCACAGGCTCACGACCCTACAGCGTAAAGGTGCGCGAGGTGTGCCATTCTTTTTTGTGCGGGTTGATATGGCGGGCAATATTTCCAAGCGCTTTAGCGCAGGCAAATTTCACTTCTCGCGCTACGGGGGGGCTTGTCCCTTGTGGAATATCCATGCTTGCTTCCAGACGCCGGGGGAAACTGTACCGCAGGTTATTGAAATGCCTGACGGCACAAAGTATTTCAGTGTGGCACGAGCCGTCCTGCGCCCCGAAAGCGCCCACGGTCAACATGCGCAAATGGTCGCGATTGGTTTGGGCTGTGACCTCAAACATGCAGGCAAATTGGTCTATGCCAAAGGCAGGGCGGATATACCGCCGACCCCCATCGGCGTAAATTGTTATCTGTGCGAACGCCCCGCCTGCCGCTCCCGCGCCCATGCACCGATCAATAAAAAACTCCGTTTTGACGAACGTACCCGTGATCAATCAATCTTTAGATTTGAAGGGTAGGGCGACAACCGCATAAAGCATTTCTTAACGTCGTTTACGCGACAATCACAAAATTGCCATATTCGTGTTACAATGTGGATATGTTGATTCTTAGACGGATGTGATCGTCATTTGCGTTGAAGATATATTGGGCAGAGTAAGCCTGGATGTTAGGGAGGATGTTTTGTCAATTTTGGTTGAGGTTTCAGAGATGCGCCGCCGCGCGTCGATGTTGGGTTTGGTTTTACTGGCACCTCTTGTCTTGGCGGCTTGTGGAGGTGGAGGTTCTTCACCTGAACCAACCCAGCCACCGCCACCACCACCAGTTGGACAAGTTTCCAAAGAGTTTAAAACGGAAAGCTCCACCGCGCAATTTCTTGCCCGTGCCACTTTCGGGGTCACGAAAGCGCAAATTGATGCGCTGACCGGTACGGAAGTTTCCGACTGGATAAAGGCGCAATTTGACAAGCAACCCATATTATATCGTACCCGCATTACGGATAGGCTGGCGGCCTTGCCAGGAAACGAAACTTTGCGGGATTACCATCTTACCAATATGTTTTTGGACGATGTGATTGCTGGCGATGACCAACTTCGGCAGCGAATGGTCTTGGCACTTTCGGAAATAATTGTTGTATCAAGTGATGGGGCGTTGACGTCTTTCCCAGAAACCATGGCATATTATGTGGACATATTATCCGAAAATGCCTTTGGTAATTACCGTGATTTGCTGGAGGAAATTACATATTCTCCGGGAATGGCAATGTATCTGTCCTATTTGCGTAATGAAAAGGGTGATATGGCGAGCGGGCGGGTACCAGACGAAAATTATGCTCGTGAAATCCTGCAATTGTTTTCCATCGGCTTGGTAGAGTTGGAAATGGACGGCACGCCCAAGACTGATGGTCAGGGTCAGCAAATTGATACCTATGACAATAGCGACATTACCGGTCTCGCCAAAGTTTTCACGGGGTTGAGCTTGGAGGGCACTAATTTTCACCAGCTTTACAGGGACTGCCCATCACTGAGAAAAAATTGCCCGCGTGTTTATCAGCCTTTAGAAATGTATGAAACTCATCATTCTGAATTGGAAAAAACGTTTTTGAGTTTAAGCATTCCTGCCAATACCAATGGCACCGAGAGTGTACAAATGGCCTTGGACGAAATTTTCAATCACCCCAATGTCGCGCCTTTCGTATCGCGTCAATTGATTCAAAGATTTGTCACCTCCCATCCTAAGCCGCAATATGTACGCCGGGTCGCAACCGCTTTTGAGAGCGGCAGATTTACCCTGCCCGACGGAACGGTGGTTGGTGCTGGGCAAAGGGGGGATTTGAAAGCGACTTTGGCAGCGGTGTTGTTGGACGATAATGCTACTCGCCTGCCGTCCCAGACACCGAGTGATTTTGGCAAAATCCGTGAACCCATGCTAAGGTTTATAAATTTGGCGCGAACGTTCGGTGAGACCACGCCCGACAGCGCGGACGAACGGCGGCTTAGAAACATGACCCAGTATTTGGGGCAGCATCCGTTTAAAGCTAAACATGTATTCAATTTTTTTGAACCAGAGCATGTGGCACCAGGCACCCAAACCGGCGCGGCAGGGCTGACCATACCTGAACTTCAGATCGTTAATGAAAGTAGTGTCATAGGCTATATCAATTTTATCAACCAGTTTATTTATGACACTTCGCCCACCAGATCAGGAGATCCGGACGGCGGTGTCAATGTGGATTACACGGCGCAGCTTGCTCTTGCTGATGATGCGCAGGCGTTAGTCGATAATCTGGATTTGCTGCTAACTGGTCAGCAGCTGAGCAATGTTACCAAAGACCGCATTGTAGAACTGTTGGCCGAAATTCCTGTGGAGGCAGGTAGTGAGGATGAAGATCGGATTTCGCGCGTTAGGGTGGCCGTTTCAATGGTGATGACATCGCCAGGTTATTTGGTTCAGAGGTAGAGGGTATTATGACACATAGATGTTATTTGAACGATAGAAGATCATTTCTAAAAGGGATGTCCGGTGCGGGTGCTTTGTCCTTCCTTGGGGGGACGGGTATATTGTCGGCCATGGCAAGCTCGACGACTGCCCATGCAGCAGAAGTTTCTGGCTATAAAGCCATTGTTTGCCTGTTCTTGCACGGCGGACAGGACTGCAATGACACGGTACTGCCATATGATCAGGCCTCCTATGACGACTATGCGCAATTGCGCCCCGGTCTTTTGGCTGATTATGCGGCCAAAACGGGGGGGTCAAATCGGACACTTGAACGTTTGTTGCCACTTAATCCGCAAAATGCTGCCGATTTTGGTACCCGCCAATTTGCCCTACCGGACGAGCTAGAGCCGATAAAGAACCTTTTTGACAGCGGCAATGCGGCTATATTGGGCAATGTAGGGCCGCTTCTTCAACCTATGACCCGGAGTGAGTATCAGAGCGGGGCACTGCCGCGCCCCAAAAAGCTATATTCCCATAATGACCAGCAATCCACTTGGAAAAGTAACGCGCCAGAGGGCACAATTGTCGGCTGGGGTGGAAAATTCGCCGATGCGGTCGTGGCCTCCGGTGCCAATAGCGAAGATAAATTTACCGCCATAACCACAGATGGGAACACGGTGTTCTTGTCAGGGGATGACGTGCAACAATTTGCACTAGACTCCAATGGTCCGCCACGTGTTAGCGGACTTAGAAATTTCCGAAGCCCGTTATTGGGTACGGGCGGCAGATCGGAATTGGCCAAGCAATTATTAGAAGAAAGTTACCGTAATGCTGGCCTGAACAGCAATAATTTACTAAAGCGGGACGTGTCCACCATCAATAACCGGGCTTTTGACCTGAATGCAACTTTTGCAAATGCGCTGGAAAATGCCCCAGAATTAAGCACGCCATTCCCAGGGGACAGCACCGCCAGACAGCTCGAATCGGTTGCAAACACCATCAATATTCGCAGTGCGCTCGGAGTAGGGCGGCAGGTGTTTTTTGTTGGTATAGGTGGGTTTGACACCCATGACAACCAAGCCACTCAGCTTGCGGACAGACACACAAGATACGCCAATGCCATTGCCTCTTTCTATCAGGCGACCGTGGAAATGGGCGCGGAAAACGATGTGACATTGTTCACGGCGTCCGATTTCGGCAGAGCTTTGCTGGAAAACGGCGACGGCACCGACCACGGTTGGGGTGGGCACCATTTTATTGTCGGCGGTGCCGTCAATGGCAACCAAATATACGGCGATATTCCACCCTATATTACTGGCCACGACCAAGACGCCGGCAATGGTCGTCTGATCCCCCAAATTTCGGTGGAACAATATGCAGCCACGCTCGGTAAATGGTTTGGTCTCAACGAAGCTGAACTCGGCACAGCCTTACCTAATCTGGCTAATTTTAGTGTAAAAGACCTTGGGTTTATGGCTAGTGGTACAGCGTAAAGAAAAACTGAAATAGCGCATAAAAGCCGTTGACGATGCAATTAAGGCGGGCTAGTAAACGCGCCTTGTTAAGACGCAAGTTATAGCAAGCGGGTGTAGCTCAGTTGGTTAGAGCGCTGGCCTGTCACGCCAGAGGCCGCGGGTTCGAGTCCCGTCACTCGCGCCATTTTTTATCGTGACAATATCCAAAAAGTGCAGTAAGCTTGAGTTTTTAAGGCTCACTCCTTACGGTTTTTGAAGATTGGCGAAAAATGGCACACATTTTGGCACACAAACCCTCATGGTTAAGGTTGGAGATATAGACCGTTTCTTGCTCAATAGGCAGGGGCGGTGGTATTATAACCGCCGCACGCCTTTAAGCTTTCAGCATGTTGAAAACAGGACGTTTGTGTGGTGTTCTTTGAAGACAAAATCCGTAGATGTCGCAAGAATAAGGCGTGATGCCTTGGAAGTTGCTGATAATGCTCTCTGGCAAGCACTCAGCATGGAAGCGGCATCCCTAGGGGGGATTAGGACTCGAACCCAGGATATTGAGAAGAAAAGACATAAATCAGCTTGTGGACGCGCTATGGCAATGGGCTTTATCTATCTGCCACACAAGAACTCGCTGAAGGAGCCACACAGGAAATTCTCGAACGTTTAAAAGTTTTAGAAAGTCGATCTGGGCAGAAGGAGATAGCCAGGGAAATTGATGCCGATGCCCTGCTTGGTACAGTAGAACCACCCACGCAAAAATATACTTGGGAAAAAACCAAGCGAACCTCAATCGGATATTTTATTGATAGAATTGGTGATTTGAATATGGAAGATATTACACGCGAAGATGCTTTGGACTATCGGGATTGGTGGATGAAACGGATGTTGCCGGATGTTGTGAACGGCAAACCTGTAAAGCCAGCAAAGCCGAATACTGCCAATCGGCATATTGGGAATATGCGAACGCTCTATCAGGCATTTTTTACCCATTTTGGCGAAGAGGAACGCGCAAACCCTTTTCGGAAAATGTTCTTCAAGGGAGAAACCCGTTCCAGTATTTTACCATTTGAGACCAAATGGGTTAGAGAGCGTATTCTCGCTCCGGGCCTGTTTTCTGATCTTCGGCTTGAACTGAGAGTTATGATTTATGTGCTTATTGAGACAGGTGCCCGAATGAGTGAAATTTGTAATTTAATGCCGGATGATATTCATTTAGATTCCAATATACCTTTTATATCGATCAAGCCTCGCCAGAATAGAGAATTGAAAACGCCAGATTCCGAGCGGGATATATCACTGGTCGGAGTAGCACTTGAAGCCATGAAACAGTGTCCGGGCGGGTTTGAGTATTATAGGGATAAAGGTGAATTGGTATCTGCAAATTTAATAAAGGCATTTCGGCAACGAGACCTGTTGCCAACAAAAAACCATGTCATCTATTCATTGCGGCATTCCTTTGAAAAACGAATGTTAGAGGCAAATTTGGACTATGCACTCCGATGTACGCTTATGGGGCACAAAAATGATAGACCAGCTTATGGGGAAGGCGGCTCTATGGAATACAGAAGAGATGAAATCAAAAAAATTGCGTACCCTGTTCAAAAAAATATGCCAATTTGAAAATCGCTCCGCAAGCAGGAGTCAACCACAAAATAAAAAATTAATAATAACAAGAGGTTATGGGCGTTGCGCGATTGAATTGTTACCCTATATATAGCACTATTTGTTACACCATCTACAATAACAAACTGTCCAATCAATCAGGACTACCCCAGAAGACG
>Ga0256839_1002279_pt1 | contig 21548 bp, 17 predicted proteins | sample 354166metaG_FD_185968 | JGI IMG/M metagenome (GOLD analysis project Ga0256839, IMG submission 185968) | Hydrothermal vent microbial communities from Mid Atlantic Ridge, Atlantic Ocean - 354-166 | ecosystem: Environmental > Aquatic > Marine > Hydrothermal vents | place: Atlantic Ocean: Mid... | reverse complement strand
TGGGGGCAGTGGGGCAGGATTTCTCCCTTCGGTCGGAATGACAGAGAGGTGTGGTGGGAATGGCAGGGAAGTGTGGTGGGAATGACATTACCCCTGTCATTTCGAGCACAGCGAAAAATGGCAGTATCCATGTCATTTCGAGCGCAGCGAGAAATCTTGGGACAGTGGGGCAGATTTCTCCCTTCGGTCGAAATGACAAGGAAGTGGTCGAAATGACAAGGGAGTGTGGTCGGCAAGGAAGCATGGTCGAGACGACAGGAAACCGGGGTCGTACTGGCAAAGAAGCGCGGTGGCAATGGCAAGGTGATACCGGCCCTCGTGGCCCGCATCCAGGTCGCACGGGCCGCACGACGGTCGTCAGCCATTTTCGTAAATCTTAAGGAAACCTCTGATTAATTCGTGAACCGGCGTCTGGTGTCTGAAATGCCCCGTCCCGGTGTTGCAAAGCTTGACCAGGGCGCTGCCATGGCCTGCGCTTTGCGCCTTGATCCGGGACATTTCATTTCACCATCCATCCGGCCCAGAATTATAAGGGTCTCATAATTGTCCATATCAAAATGTGTAGCCCGGATGGAGTGAAACGTAATCCGGGTGCGGGGCTTTTGCCGTCTGGTTTCCTGGATTCCGCGCTTGCAGCGCTTCATCCAGGCTACCGAACCGGCGCACCAACAGCCCCGGCCCTGTCTATTCAGCTACGAGACCGTCAGTAACTCAGAGACTCCTCAATAATGTAAGTCTCGATAGATCAATCGCGCAGGGAATTGAAGGCGGTCACCGCCCAGGCGAGTGTGATACCGGCAAACAGGACCATGACCGCCAGTCCCTTGGCAAAGACCGCCAGATCCGGTGCGCCTGCCAGGATGGCTCGCACCGCCTCCACGGCATAGGTGATGGGATTGATGAGGGAGATGAACTGAATCCAGTCCGGCATGAAATGCTTGGGGACCAGTGCCGAGGAGAAGAACATCAGGGGCAGGGTCATCAGGTTGCCGATCATCACCAGCGGTTCCTCACGCTGCAGGGTGATGGCGAATCCGTTGGACAGCGCCGCGAATCCCACGCCCAGGAGAAAGATCACCAGCATTCCCATGAGGACATGGACGGGGTTCATGCTGATGGTGGAACCCATCACCCATGCGACGATGAGTATGACCAAGGCCTGGGCGATGACCTGAACTGCGGAATGCAGCACCCGGCTCAGGACGATGGCCACCCGCGAAACCGGGGAGACCAGCATCTTGTCCACCGTGCCCGCCGAGATTTCCCGCAGCAGGCTGACGCCTGACCACGAGGAGCCGAACAGCACGGTCATGATGAGAATGCCGGGCACCATGAAATCCATGTAGTTTTCCGCCTGCACGAAACGGCCGAACAGTTGGGCGAAGATGATGAGCCAGATCAGCGGCTGAATGAGCGTGAACAGCGACCACAAGGGCATGCGCAGGGTGATGATCATGTATTTGTGGAACAGATGCCAAGTATCCGCCAGCATGAAAACGTACTCCTACAGTCTCGGTATTGTCAGATTCAGGGAATGATCGGGTGATCAGGGGCGGCCCTTCTTGCCGCCTTGTGCGGCCCAGTCACGCCGTGGCCTGCCTTGTTCGTCCACCCATTCGTTGCCGCGCCAGTCGGGATCGTTTCCCCAGTCACCGACCTGCCGGCCCTCCTTGTCCACCCATTGATTGCCCTGCCATTCGCCTTCGCCCAACTGTTGTTGAGAATCGGGCCGTGACTCGCCGTCCTTCTCGCCGGTCTGGGGTGTTTCGGCCTGTCTGGACCAGTCCGTTTTGGGCTTGCCCTCCTTGTCCACCCATTCGTTGCCCTGCCAGTCGGGGTCGTTCCCCCACTCTCCCTTGGGCTTGCCCTGCGCGTCCACCCATTCGTTGCCTTGCCAGTCGCCATCACCCTCGGCCTCATCCCACTGCCCGGCCCATTTCTTCCAGTTGCCGCCTCCCTTGCCGGCCCATTTGTGCCACCATTCCTCGGTTTCTTCCTCGCCGCTGTCCAGCATGCTGGAGCCGGTGTACTTGAGAAACACATCGTCCAGGGTTGGGCGGGCCAGGGAGAGGGTTTTGACCTGGACCCCCTGTGCTGCGGCAGTTTCCATGATGAGGGGAATGCTGCCGGCGCCATCTTCCACATAGAGGTGCAGGTTGTTGCCGTCGAAGACGGTTTCCTTGGCGATAGCGCGTGTCTTGAGCAGATCCGCCAGGGCTTGTTCCGCCCTGCCGACGTTTTCGAAGGCGATCACCACCGAGTCGCCGTGGATGCTGTTCTTCAGTTCCTCGGGTGTGCCGGTGATCTGGATGCGTCCGGCGTTGATGATGGCCACACGATGGGCCAGCTTGTCCGCCTCTTCCAGGTAATGGGTGGTGAGGAGGATGGTCAGGCCGTGCTGCCGGTTGAGGTCTTCGATGAGGGTCCAGAGCATCTTGCGGCTGCGGATGTCCAGTCCCAGGGTGGGTTCGTCCAGATAGAGGATGCGGGGACGATGGATGAGCGCCGTGGCGATGTCCAGCTTGCGGGTCATGCCGCCGGAGTAGGCGCTCACCGGCTTGTCGAGACTGTCCTGGAGATCGAAGTGCTCGGCCAGTTCCTCGATGCGCGCATTGATGTCGGACTTTTTCATGCGATAGAGGTGCCCCTGCAGCCGCATGTTTTCCCGCCCGGTGAGGAAGTAGTCCACGCCGGTCTGTTGCGCGACGACCCCGATGGTCTGGCGTACTTTTTCCGGATCGCGGTCCACGTCGATGCCGGCGACGAGGGCCTGGCCCGAATCGAATCCGCTGAGCGTGGAGAGTACCCGGATGGTGGTGGACTTGCCCGCCCCGTTGGGTCCCAGCAGGGCCATGATCTCGCCCTCGTTGACGGTGAGGTCCAGCTCGTCGACGGCCTTGAGCCTGGGTGGATAGACCTTGGTCAGTTTCTTGATTTCGATCGCGTAATTGGACATGTTCTCGATTGCCAAAGGAGTGGGTTGATGATGTAATCCCCGGTGCGACGCCGAATGGCCATCCTGGGCGGTCTGCCAGTACTCAGAAACAGGTACCCTGAATCAAGTGCTCTGAATCCAGCGCCCTGAATTCAGTGTCCTGGGCCGGCACCCGGAGCGGCGCGCTGATATTTTGCAGCCCCGTCTGTGGATTCACACGCCGGGTGTATGAGGCCAGCGCGATAACTTCTTATTATAGCTTATATATCGCATGCCCGCCCGATAACTTTACTATCCAGGAGGAAGCTGCCGATGCGCGTGCTGGGGATAGAGACATCGTGTGACGAAACCAGCGTCGCCGTGTATGACAGCGAGACGGGCATCGTCGCCCACGAGATATACAGCCAGCAGACCCTGCATGCCGCCTATGGGGGGGTGGTGCCGGAGCTGGCTTCCCGTGATCACATCCGCAAACTCCTGCCCATGGTGCGCGGGGTCGTGCGTGAAGCGGGTGGACGCGAGTCCCTGCAGGGGGTTGCCTATACGGCGGGCCCGGGGCTGATCGGCGCCCTCCTGGTGGGGGTGGCCGTGGGGCGCAGCCTGGCCTGGGCATGGGGCCTGCCGGCCGTCGCCATCCATCACATGGAGGGCCATCTCCTGGCGCCCATGCTGGAGCCGGTGCCACCGGCGTTTCCCTTTCTTGCGCTGCTGGTATCCGGCGGCCATACCCTCCTGGTGCGCGTGGGAGGGCTGGGTGACTACGATATTCTGGGCGACACCCTGGACGATGCCGTGGGGGAGGCCTTCGACAAGACAGCCAAGGCGCTGGGCCTGCCCTATCCCGGCGGCCCGGCCCTGGAGGCGCTGGCGCGCGGGGGGGACCCCGCACGTTTTACGTTTCCCCGCCCCATGACGGACCGGCCCGGTCTGGACTTCAGCTTCAGCGGCCTGAAGACCCACGTGCTTCAGACCCTGTGCCGCAGCGACGCCAGCCCGCAGGCCCGGGCGGACATCGCCGCGGGTTTCCAGCAGGCGGTGGTGGAGACCCTGGCCATCAAGTGCCGCAGGGCATTGCGCGAGACAGGACTGCGCCAGCTCGTGATCGCCGGCGGGGTGGGTGCCAACCAGGCCTTGCGGGAGAAGCTGCAGGCCGTGGTGGACGAGGAAGGGGCGGCGTTGTTTTATCCCCGGCTGGAATACTGCACCGACAATGCCGCCATGATTGCTTATGCGGGCTGGCTCCGACTGGCCCGGGGCGAGCGTTGCCCCGCTTCATTCAATGCGCGGGCGCGCTGGTCGCTGGCGTCCCTCCGCTGAACGGGACTGAAGGGTAACAGGGTGTATGCGATGGGGGGCTATACGAACTCGACCCCCACCTGATAGCCTTCGGCATCCTTGCGTACCCAGCGTACCACGCCCTGACAGCGTCCGCCGCCGGCAGGCAGGCCGTCGAGATGCAGTGCCTCGTGGAGACAATGGGGCCGGTCAAGGCGCAGGGCAGCCCCGGAGGGGCCGACATCCAGGAGGGTGGCGGGGCGCCACTCGCTGGCATTGGCCGGTTGATAGGTGATGGTGGCTTGAGTGCAGTTGCGGGGTGTTTTTCTCAGTTCGATACGCATGCCGGTATCCCCTTCTTTCTTTGTATCGTGCTTTGCCTCGTGGTGATCCCTTGCGCCCGCCCTCGGCAGGCTTTGATGACATTGCCTGATTATACCATGCCCGAGAGGTCAAATAGCCCTTTTCAAACAACAGCTTGCCCTGTCCCGGCCAGGTTCTGGCGCAGCACGTAGGGCAGGATGCCGCCGTGGCGGAAGTATTCCACCTCATTGGGCGTGTCGATGCGGCACAAGACCTTGAAAGCGCGTGCCCTGCCATCGTCCGACATGGCCCGGACTTCCAGGGTGGCCCGCGGCGTGATGGTTTCCAGTCCCTCGATGGTGAAACGTTCCGCACCGCTCAGCCCCAGGGAAGCCGGATTCTCGCCGGCCATGAACTGCAGGGGCAGGATGCCCATGCCCACCAGGTTGGCGCGGTGGATGCGTTCGAAGCTCTCGGCGATCACCGCCCGGATGCCCAGCAGCTTGGGGCCCTTGGCGGCCCAGTCCCGGGAGGAGCCCGTGCCGTATTCCTTGCCGGCGATGACGATGAGCGGCACCCCCTCGTCCTGGTAGCGCACCGCCGCATCGTAGATGGTCATCTGTTCGCCATCGGGGAAGTGGCGGGTGATGCCGCCTTCGGTCTCCGGGGCGAGCAGGTTGCGCAGGCGGATATTGGCAAAGGTGCCGCGCGCCATGACTTCGTGGTTGCCGCGCCGTGAACCATAGGAATTGAAGTCCTTGGGCGCGATGCCCTGTTCAACCAGATATCGCCCCGCCGGACTGTCCTGGGCGATGGCGCCTGCCGGGGAGATATGGTCGGTGGTCACCGAATCCCCCAGCAGCGCCAGGACCCGCGCATCGCGGATTGCCTCCAGCGGCGGCGGCTCGGGGGTCATGTCCTGGAAGAACGGCGGCTGCTTGATGTAAGTGGAACGCGCGTCCCAGTGGAAGAGTTCGCCGGACGGCACGCTCAGGGCGTTCCATTCATGGCTGCCCCGGAAGATGTCGGCATAGTTGCGCCGGAACTGCTCGGCCAGGACGTGCTCGGCGACAGCCGCGTGGATCTCTTCCTGCGTGGGCCAGATGTCCTGGAGAAAGACATATTCGCCGTTGGGGTCCATTCCCAGGGGATCCGTGGTGAGGTCGATGTTGAGATTGCCCGCCAGGGCATAGGCGATCACCAGGGGAGGGGAGGCGAGGTAGTTGGCCCGCACATGGGGGTTGACGCGCCCTTCGAAATTGCGGTTGCCCGACAGCACCGAGGCCACCGCCAGGTCCCCTTCCCGGATGGCAGCGACGATATGCTCGCTCAAGGGGCCGCTGTTGCCGATGCAGGTGGTGCAGCCGTAGCCCACCAGGTGGAAGCCCAGCCCCTCCAGGAAGGGCATGAGTCCGGCGGCCTGCAGGTAGTCCGTGACCACCCGCGAACCCGGTGCGAGGCTGGTCTTCACCCAGGGCTTGGTCTTGAGGCCGCGCCGAACGGCGTTGCGGGCCAGCAGCCCGGCGGCCAGCATCACCGCCGGATTGGAGGTGTTGGTGCAACTGGTGATGGCTGCGATGACCACCGAGCCGTGGCAGAGGTTGTAGGCGATGCCGTCGGGATTGCGCACCGGCACGCTGGTGCCGTAGATGTCCAGTTCCTCGTCGGGATGGGCACAGGCCAGTTCAGGCGCCGTCATCATGGGGCTGCCGCCCTCGGCCAGCCAGCTCGTGAGGGCCTCCTGGTCCACATGACTGCTGTCCTGGAGCTGCTTGACCAGGCTCTTGCGGAAAGAGGTGCGGACCTCGGACAAGGGCACCCGGTCCTGCGGCCGGCTGGGGCCCGCCAGGCTGGGTTCCACCGTGCCCAGGTCGAATTCCACCACCGTGGAATAGACGGGTTCCGGGGCGTCGGGGGTATACCACATGTCCTGTGCATGGTAGTAGGCCGCCACCAGGGGGGCGAGTTCGTCGCGGCCGGTGAGGCGCAGGTAGTCCACGGTCTTGTCGTCCACGGGAAAGAAACCGCAGGTGGCACCGTACTCGGGGGCCATGTTGGCGATGGTGGCGCGATCGGCGAGGCTGAGGCAGGTGAGCGCAGGCCCGAAGAATTCCACGAACTTGCCCACCACTCCCAGCTGGCGCAGGCGTTCGGTGATGGTGAGCACCACGTCGGTGGCCGTGGTGCCGGGGGGCGGTTCTCCGACCAGGCGGAAGCCCACCACCTGCGGAATGAGCAGGGAGGAGGGTTGTCCCAGCAGGGCGGCTTCGGCCTCGATGCCGCCCACGCCCCAGCCCAGGATGCCCAGGCCGTTGATCATGGTGGTGTGGGAGTCGGTGCCGATCACGGTGTCGGGATACGCCCAGCGTTCGCCGTCCCGCTCGGCCACCATGGCCACCCGGGCCAGGTATTCCAGGTTGATCTGGTGGACGATCCCGTTGTCCGGGGGGACGACCCGGAAATTGCGGAAGGCGTTCTGTCCCCAGCGCAGGAACTGGTAGCGTTCCCGGTTGCGTTCCAGTTCGCAGATGGCATTGATGCGGAAGGCACCCGCGCTGCCGTGGCGGTCCACCTGCACCGAGTGGTCGATCACCAGGTCGGCGGGCGTGTAGGGATTGATGCGCCCGGGATCGCCGCCCAGGGCCTGCAGGGCATCCCGCATGGCGGCCAGGTCCGCCACGGCGGGTACGCCCGTGAAGTCCTGCAACAGTACCCGCGCCGGCATGAAAAAGATCTCCTTCTCCGGCCTGGCCTTGGCATCCCACTGCAGCAGGGCCTCGATGTCCTCCCGCTTGACGGTGACGCCGTCTTCGTGGCGCAGCAGGTTTTCCAGCAGCACCCGGTGCACGTAGGGCAGGCGGGGGTCGCCGCCGGTTTTCTCATAGAGCCGGGGCAGGGCATGATAGTGGTAGTCTTTGCCGTCGACCTGGATCGTGGTCCGGGTGTCGAAGCTGTTGCGGGATGTGTTGGTTGTCATAGGCTTTCGTCCAAAAAAACTTTAGAAACGGATGGTTAACGTGCCTCCCGGCGTCTTCGGTGGACCGATTATACCCGATGGGAGACACATTTCCCCCGTTGTGTGTAAACTGCGCCTCGTATGGAAGGCAAAGACGCGGAACGTATGGGCCGGGCCATCCTCATCACCGGCTGTTCCTCCGGCATCGGCCTGTGCGCGGCACGCGGCCTGCGGGCCCGGGGTTACCGGGTGTTCGCCACGGCCCGCAAGGCGGCAGATGTGGCGAGACTGTCCGAAGAGGGCCTGGAGGCCCTGCGACTGGACCTGGATGAGCCGGATTCCATCGCGCAGGCGGTGGAGGCCGTGCTGGCGCGCACCGGGGGTTGCCTCTACGGTCTTTTCAACAACGGCGCCTACGGTCAGCCCGGGGCGCTGGAGGATCTCAGTCGCGAGGCCCTGCGTCGCCAGTTCGAGACCAACGTCTTCGGCTGGCAGGAGCTGACCAACCGGGTGATTCCCGTGATGCGGCGCCAGGGCGGGGGACGGATCATCCACAACAGTTCCGTGCTGGGCTTCGTCGCCATGCCCTACCGCGGGGCCTACAATGCCAGCAAGTATGCCCTGGAGGGGTTGGCCGACACCCAGCGCCTGGAGCTGCGGGGCACGGGCATCCACATCGCCCTCATCCAGCCCGGGCCCATCGAGAGCCGATTCCGGGCCAATGCCCACCGGGCTTTCCTCAGATGGGTGGACGCCGAGGCCAGTCCCCATCGCGACAACTACCAGGCCATGATGGACCGCCTGACCCGGGAGGGGCCGGTGGTGCCCTTCACGTTGCCGCCGGAGGCCGTACTGAAGAAGGTGATCCATGCGCTGGAGAGTCCCCGCCCCCGCATCCGCTACCGGGTCACCGTGCCCACCCATCTCTTCGCCGTGCTCAAGCGCCTGCTCCCCGATGCCTGGATGGACCGGGTACTGGGGCGGTCTTCAGGCGGGGGGAAGCGTTGATGGTCAGCTTCGTCGGCACTTCCGGCCGGATCGCCGGGTTGCACTCGGCACGCCTCAGCCGGCGGCTTTTGCGATGAGGGTCTTGAGTTCCGGAATGCAGGAGCCGCAGTTGGTGCCGGCCTTGAGGCGCTCGCCGATGGCGGCGACATCCCGCAGGCCTTCCTTGCGAATGGTCTCCAGGATCGTTTTCTCGCCCACGCCGAAGCAGGCGCAGACGATGGCGCCGGCGTCCGGCGCTCCCCGGGGCGGTTTGCCCGCCAGCAGGCTGATGCGTTCGGCGGACTCGATGCGCTCGCGGGAGAAGAACTGTCCCGGCCAGTCCGGCGCGGGGAGATCCGGCCTGCGGCTGAGAAAGAGGCAGCTGTCCAGGCGTCCGTTGCGAATGCGCAGGCCACGGTAGCGTCCGCCAGCCTTGTCCAGATAATCGGTCCACTCCGCCGCGCCCTCCGGCGTGCAGAGGAAGCTGCGCGCCCAGGCCGGTGGATCTTCGATGGGCGTTGTGCCGGCGATTTCGTAGCGATAATGGTCCTGTTCCCGGATGCGCGTGCAATAGTCCGCCAGGGGTACCTCCACTTCGCGGGTGACCAGCACGAAGCCGTACCATGCCGCCGGCCAGGGCTCGATGCGCACGGGCGTGTGCTTGAATTCGGGCTCCCCCGAGAGGGGATCGGTGGCGGGATTGACCAGGGCGTCCACGCGGGCATGGCGCGCGAACCGGTCGTTCCAGTGCATGGGCACGAACACGCTGCCCGGACGCTGGTCCTCGCTGCAGCGCACCCGCGCCAGCATGTCGCCCCAGGGCGAGCGCAGGCGGGCGATGGTCCCGTCCTCGATGCGGAAACTGAGGGCATCCACGGGGTGGATTTCCACATAGGGCTCGGGGAGGTGGGTCGCGAGCCGCGCGGTCTTGCCGGTGCGGGTCATGGTGTGCCACTGGTCCCGGATGCGCCCGGTGTTGAGTACCAGGGGGTATTCACGGTCCGGCAGGTGAGCGGGGGGGCGCGGCTCGATGGCCACGAAGCGTGCGCGCCCGTCGCCGGTAAAGAATCCGCCATCGTCGAAGAATCGCGCCCGGCCGTGGGGGTGGGCGGCGCTCACGGGCCACTGCACCGGCTGCAGGCCGTCGTAGGCGGCATCGTCGAGACGGGCGAGGGCACTGATATCGAAGTCGCGGCTCCCCGTGTTGTGCAGGCCGGAGAGCGCGGCGTGTTCACGGAAGATTTCCGCCGCCGATTCGTAGGCGAAGGCCGGTTCGAAACCCATGCGGCGCGCCACGGCGCAGATGATCCACCAGTCGGGGCGTGCCGAGCCGGGCGGGGGGAGAAAGGCACGCTGACGGGAGATGCGCCGTTCCGAATTGGTCACCGTGCCGTCTTTCTCGCCCCAGGCCAGCGCCGGCAGGAGGATGTGGGCGCAGGCCGTGGTGTCGGTGCGGGCGATGCAGTCGGAAACCACGACCAGTTCGCAGCGGCGCAGGGCATCGCGGGCCCGGTCGGCATCCGGGAGGCTGACCATGGGATTGGTGCCCATGATCCAGACCGCCTTGACGCGGCCCTCGGCGATGGCCTGAAACAGCTCCACGGCCTTGAGGCCGTCCCGGGAGGCCAGCGAAGGTGCCTGCCAGAAATCACGCACCAGTTCGCGGTGGCGGGGGTTGGCCAGTTCCATGTGGGCGGCCAGCTGATTGGCCAGCCCGCCCACCTCCCGCCCGCCCATGGCATTGGGCTGGCCGGTGAGGGAGAAGGGCCCCATGCCGGGGTGGCCGATGCGCCCGGTGAGCAGGTGACAGTTGATGATGGCGTTGACCTTGTCGGTGCCGCAGGTGGACTGGTTGACGCCCTGGGAATACGCCGTGACGACCTGCTCCGTGGCGAGGAACCAGTTGTAGAAGGTGGCGACGTCGTGTTCCGCAAGCCCGCAGGCCCGCGCCACCGCGGGGATGGAGGGCGCACTGCGTTCCGCGGCCGCAAGCGCCTCCGCGTAGCCCGTGCAGTGGCGTTCAAGAAAGTCGAAGTCCACCGCGCCGTGGCGGCGCAGGTGATGGAGCAGGCCGTTCCAGAGGAGGGTGTCAGTACCCGGGGCCAGGGCCAGATGCAGATCGGCTTCCCGGGCCGTGGCGGTCCGCCTGGGATCGATGACCACAAGGCGCCGGTCCCCGACGTCTTCCCTTGCCGCGCGGATGCGCTGGAAGAGCACCGGGTGGCACCAGGCGCTGTTGGCGCCGGCCAGCACCACCAGCCGTGCCGCCTCCAGATCCTCATAGCAGCCCGGCACCGTGTCGCTGCCGAAGGCCCGCTTGTGGCCGGCCACGGTGGAGGACATGCACAGGCGGGAATTGGTATCGATGTTGGCGCTGCCGATGAATCCCTTCATCAGCTTGTTGGCCACGTAATAGTCTTCCGTGAGGAGCTGGCCGGAGACATAGAAGGCCACGGCCTCGGGCCCGTGTTGCCTGATGATGCGCTGAAAGCCCGAGGCCACCGCATCCAGGGCCGTGTCCCAGTCTGTTTCCCTGCCGTTTACCCGGGGCTGCAGCAGGCGGTCCTCCAGATCCAGGGTTTCCGCCAGGGACGCGCCCTTGGAACACAGCCGGCCGAAATTGGCGGGATGCGCGGGGTCACCCTCGATGCGCACCCGATCCGCCTCGACGGTGGCAACGACACCGCAGCCCACGCCGCAGTAAGGGCAGGTGGTCTTGACCGCATTCATGACGGGGCCCGTGACATGTCCCATGGCAAATCCAGGACAGGCCCGCCTGCCGGGCTGCAAAGGAAGGCTGATTGTGGGAGAGGGCGCATGCTTGATTCACTCTGCAAGGGAAATTCATCAAGAGCCTATCAAGAATTGTTCCAGTTTTGTTCTGTGAGAATAAATATTTTTATTTTCATATGGTTATATGCGTCTCGCGGGGTGGAGGTGAGAGCGTGATGCGGGATGGGAAAACCTGAGTCCACTTCTTGCACTTTTTTGGTGCGTTTCTGAGGTGTGTCTGCCACAGGTTCCATTTATAGAGACTTACATGGGTAATAGCCGTCGTGCGGTCTTGACTCAGACCCCTGGGGCCGGATACCGGGGAGGAACGCAATCCATGCCGCGTTTCTCTACACGCAATGCGTGCCACCCATATGCCGTGTATTCAGGCAGCTCTCGATAATCACTGGTCCCTTTGTCTTTTCACCGCCCTGGTTTTTGTCATTTCGACCGATCTTTGTCATTTCGACCGAAGGGAGAAATCTTGCGTCACGGTTCCAAGATTTCTCGCTGCGCTCGAAATGACAAGTACTGCCATTTCTCACCGTGCTCGAAATGACAGTCTTTACCTGGATGAGCGTCGTCACCTGGGGCGATAAAGCCTGACTGAAGTCCATAACCCTCGATCATTGAGACTTGTACGCTCAAACATGAATGTTTTTGCCGGATCAATAAACTGCCGATCCGGGTCTGTGGGGCAGAGTAGTGTGTATTGTGAGGGGCAAAAAAACCCCGGCCGAGGAAAGGAGGAGAGAGGAGGGGGCCGGGGCATAATGGGGTTAACGGGTTCTATGAGAATATGGCAGGCTTAAGTGTTCCTTAACAGGCTCAGGCCAGCAAGACGGCAATGATGCCGGTGAGGAAGATGCCGTCGAAGGTGCCCGCGCCGCCGATGGAGGCCACGGGCACGCCCATCTGGCGGATGTTTTTCAGGCGCAGGATGTCGGCCCCGATGAGCACGCCCAGGGTGCCGGAGACATAGGCAAGCGGTGCGCTGTGTTCGCTGTTGATGGCCAGTGCCACCACGGCGGCGGTGAGCGGGGCGACGAAGATGGGCATGCCAATACCCATGCCCGGGATGGGGCGGCTGAAGAAATAGCATACCGCGCTCACCAGGGTGATGGCCACCACCACCTGGTCCAGGGGAAGCGGGTGGTGGCGCAGGAGATAGAGGGAAAAACTCAGGGGTATGAGACAGCCGCCCACGTTGACGGCGATGATGGTGTGACCGGTGAATTCGCGCAGGGTGTGGCGCAGGAGTCCCTGCAGGCGTTCCGGCATCTCCGAGAGGTCCGGCGGTCGCTCCGCCTTGACCCGGAACAGGGGCAGGTTGATGATGCTGCCGAACAGGGAAGCAAACAGCAGCAGCATGGCGGAATGGGCCGACAGTCCCAGCTTGTCGAAGGCCACGGTGAGCAGGCCGACCTGGACGAAGGCCAGCAGGAAACCGACGAGGAGAATGAACAGCAGGAAATAAAAGGGCGAGAAGGGCATCAGCCGGGTTCCGCCTGCCAGGTGCCGCCTTTTGAGATTTCTGCAGGGGGGTATTCCGTGTCTCTTTCCTGCTGTTGCAGGGCCCACATGCGGGCATAGGCCCCGCCGGCCGCCAGGAGTTCCCGGTGGCTGCCCCGCTCCACGATGCGCCCGCCTTCCATGACCAGGATCTGGTCGGCATCCACGATGGTGGAGAGGCGATGGGCGATGACCAGGGTGGTGTGATTTTCGGCCACTTCCCGCAGCGCGGCGAGAATGGCCTGTTCGGCGTGGGAATCCAGGGCCGAGGTGGCCTCGTCGAAGACCAGGATGCGGGGATTCTTGAGGATCACCCGGGCGATGGCGATGCGCTGTTTCTCGCCGCCTGAGACCTTCAGCCCCCGTTCTCCCACCAGGGTGTCGTAGCCTTCCGGCAGGGCCTCGATGAAGTCCCTGAGGTGGGCCAGGGCCGCGGCGCGTTCCACTTCTTCGCGGCTGGCCTCGGGACGCGCATAGGCGATGTTGTAATAAATGGTGTCGTTGAAGAGTACGGTATCCTGGGGCACGATGCCGATGGCCGCGCGCAGGCTCTGCTGGGTGACGTCGCGGATGTCGGTGCCGTCGATGGCGATGCGGCCCCTGTCCACGTCGTAGAAGCGGAACAGCAGTCGCACCAGGGTGGACTTGCCGCCGCCGCTGGGACCCACCACCGCCACCTTGTGGCCGGCGGGGATGGTGAAGCTGATGTCCTGCAGGATGGGGCGCTCCGGCGTATAGCCGAAACTGACATCCTCGAAGCGGACCTCGCCCGCCTTCACCTCCAGCGGCCGGGCGCCTGGCCTGTCCGGGATTTCCTCGTGCTCGTCCAGCAGTCCGAACATGCGTTCCATGTCCGCCAGGGAGTGCTTGATCTCGCGGTAGACAAAACCCAGGAAGTTCATGGGAATGAACATCTGCAGCAGGTAGGCGTTGATGAGCACCAGGTCGCCCAGGGTCAGTTCCTGCGCCACCACGCCCTCGGCCGCCAGCCACATGAGCAGGGTGATGCCCAGGGCGATGATGGTGCCCTGGCCCACGTTGAGGGCGGCCAGCGAAGTCTGGTTGCGGATGGCGGCCTGTTCCCACACGGCCAGGTTCTCATCGTAGCGTCGCGCCTCGAATGCCTCGTTGCCGAAGTATTTCACCGTCTCGTAGTTGAGCAGGCTGTCGATGGCCCGGGTGTTGGCGCGGGAATCCATTTCGTTCATGCGGCGGCGGAACTGCATGCGCCACTCGGTGACCACCAGGGTGAAGACGATATAGATGACGGCGGTGGCAAAGGGGATGAGGGCGAACCAGACATTGAAGCTGAGCAGCAGCACGGCGGCGATGAGGGCGATTTCCACCAGCGTGGGGAGGATGTTGAAGACCATGAAATTGAGCAGAAAACTGATACCCCGCGCCCCCCGTTCGATGTCCCGCGACACCCCGCCGGTCTGGCGGTCCAGATGGAAGCGCAGGCTGAGGCGGTGCAGGTGGCGAAAGACCTTGAGGGCGACGCGGCGGATGGAACGCTGGGTGACCTTGGCAAAAATGGCGTCGCGCAGCTCGCCGAACACCACGCTGGTGATGCGCACCCCCCCGTAGGCCAGGATCAGGGCCAGGGGCATGACCAGCGTGGGATTCTGGCTGGCGTCCAGGGCATCCACGATGCCCTTGAGTACCAGGGGCACGGCGACACTGGCCACCTTGGCCAATACCAGGAAGGCCAGGGCGAGGATCACCCGGCCCCGGTATTCCCAGAGATAGGGCAGCAGGGAACGGATGACCTTGAGATCCTGCCTGCTCAGGGGGCGGGTGGGAGAGGTGCTGCGGGGAGGTGTCATGGTTCGGGATCGTGACCCTGCGTCCGCGCCTGAATCGAGGCGCAGGCCGCTGCCCCTCGAGTCCGGCAGGTCCGGAACGTTCCAGGGGACAGGGCGGCGGCCGCTCGGCGAATCGATTGCATCCCTGTAGTATACTTGGCTATTTGCCCAATGCTACTTCGAAGCCTTGAATTTTCAGGAAAAACCCCTATCTGTGAGGGGCGGACCAACTGTTTGGGGAGTTGTTATGCCGATCTACGAATATACCTGTGAAATGTGCGGGCACCAGATGGAGGCCCTGCAGAAACTGAACGATCCCTTGCTCACCGACTGTCCCGAATGCGGCCGGCCGGGTCTGAAGAAACAGATCTCCGCTGCCGGCTTCCGTCTCAAGGGCAGCGGCTGGTACGAGACGGATTTCAAGAACAAGCCCAGCGCCCGGAAGAAGGAAGACAAGAAAGAGGAGAAGAAACAGGATTCGGCGCCGGAAGGCTGCGGCCAGGGCGCCTGTGCGGCCTGCGCCGACGGCTGAGAGAAGGCCCCTGCCCGTGTCCCGCTTGCGCCGCTACCTGATTGCCGGGCTGGTGGTGTGGCTGCCGCTCGGGGTCACCGTCCTGGTGATCCGGCTGCTGGTCAACTTCATGGACAAGATCCTGGTGGTGCTGCCCGCGAAGTATCACCCGGAGAACCTGCTGGGTTTTCACATCCCCGGCCTGGGCGTGGTACTGGCGGTGCTCATCGTGCTCGTCACCGGCGTCGTCGTGGCCAATTTCTTCGGCCGGCGCCTGGTGGCGGCCTGGGAGGCCCTGCTGGCGCGCATTCCCCTGGTGCGTTCCATCTATGCCAGCGTCAAGCAGGTGGTGGAGACCATCTTCGCCAAGGGCGAGTCCTTCCGCAAGGTCCTGCTCATCGAGTATCCCCGCCGCGATCTCTGGACCATCGCCTTTCTCACCGGCGGCACCGTGCCCGAGGTGCAGGAGAAGACCCGCCGCGAAGTGGTCAACATCTTCGTGCCCACCACGCCCAACCCCACTTCCGGCTTTTTCATGATGATCCCCAAGGAGGACATCATCGAACTGGACATGAGCGTGGAAGAAGGCCTCAAGCTCATCATGTCCCTGGGCGTGGTGGGGCCGGCGGACAAGGAACGGTTGCTCAAGGGCGATACGCCCGAAGCGCTTGCGCACAAGGAGGGCAGGTCGTAAGATGGCTCTCTTTTTGCGGGAGTGCGGGGTGCTGTCTGCGCTGTTTCTTTCGGCAATTTCCCTGCCCGCCCTCGCAGATTCGGGAGCCAATGGCTATGCGCACGCATTATTGTGGTCACGTCGATGAATCCCTCGCAGGCAGGGAGGTCTCGCTGTGCGGCTGGGTGCATCGCCGCCGCGACCACGGGGGTGTGATCTTCGTGGATCTGCGCGATCGCGAGGGGCTGGTGCAGGTGGTGTTCGACCCGGCAGCGGAGGAGAGCTTCTCCCTGGCCGAGCGGGTGCGCAGCGAATACGTTCTGCGGGTGAAGGGCCGGGTGCGGCATCGTCCGGCGGGGACGGAGAACCCCGATCTCGCCACCGGCAAGGTGGAGGTGGTGGGGGAGGCGCTGGAAATCCTCAATCCTTCCGATCCCCCCCCCTTTCCCCTGGACGAGGAACAGGAGGTGGGGGAGGATGTGCGCCTGCGCTACCGCTACCTCGACCTGCGCCGTCCACACATGTTTCAGCGCATCCGCCTGCGCGCCGAGGTCTGTCGCGCCCTGCGCCATTTCCTGGACGAGCGGGGCTTCATGGAGATCGAGACGCCCATTCTGACCAAGTCCACGCCGGAGGGCGCGCGCGACTATCTGGTGCCCAGCCGCACCCATCCGGGCCAGTTCTATGCCCTGCCCCAGTCCCCGCAACTGTTCAAGCAGCTGCTCATGGTCTCGGGCATGGAGCGCTACTACCAGATCGTGCGCTGCTTCCGTGACGAGGACCTGCGTGCCGACCGCCAGCCGGAGTTCACCCAGCTGGATCTCGAGATGTCCTTTGTGGAGGACGAGGACGTGATCCGCCTCATGGAGGAGATGATCCGTCACCTTTTTGGCCGGGTGCTGGATGTCGAGCTGCCCGATCCCTTCCCGCGCATGCGCCATGCCGAGGCCATCTCCCGCTTCGGTGTGGACCGGCCCGACCTGCGCATCGCTCTGGAGCTGACCGAACTCACCGACCTCATGAAGGCGGTGGATTTCAAGGTCTTCGCCGGCCCCGCCCGCGATCCCCACGGCCGCGTGGCGGCCCTGTGCCTGCCGGGGGGCGGGAGCCTGACGCGCAAGGAGATCGACGACTATACCCGCTTCGTGGGTATCTACGGTGCCAAGGGGCTGGCCTATATCAAGGTCAACCAGCGCGCGGCGGGGCGCGAGGGACTCCAGTCGCCCATTCTCAAGTTCCTGAGTGACGAGGTCATCGCCGGCATTCTCGATCGCACCGGCGCCGGGGACGGCGACCTGGTCTTCTTCGGTGCCGACAAGGCCGCGGTGGTGAACGAATCCCTGGGTGCCCTGCGGGTGAAGCTGGGACATGATCGCGGCCTGGTGGCGCCGGGCTGGCGGCCGGTGTGGATCGTCGATTTCCCCATGTTCGAGTGGGACGAGGCGGCCGGCCGCTGGACGGCTCTGCACCATCCTTTCACCCGGCCCCGGGTGGAGGACGTGGAGGCGCTGGAGCGGGCGCCCGGCGAATGCACGTCCCAGGCCTACGACCTGGTGCTCAACGGTTCCGAGATCGGCGGCGGTTCCATTCGTATCCACCGCGCGGAGATGCAGGCGGCGGTCCTGCGCCTCCTGGGCATCGGCGACGAGGAGGCGCAGGCCAAGTTCGGCTTTCTGCTGCGGGCCTTGCGTTATGGCTGTCCGCCCCACGGGGGCATCGCCTTCGGGCTGGACCGCCTGGTGATGCTCATGAGCGGGGCGGACTCCATTCGCGAGGTGATCCCCTTCCCCAAGACCCAGACCGCCAACTGTCTGCTCACCGAGGCGCCCTCGCCGGTGAGCGAGGCCCAGCTGCGGGAACTGGGCATCCGCCTGCGCAGGCCGCAGTGAGCAGCGGAGCTTCGCAGCCAGGGGCCGCTCCTGCGGGGTGTTGGTTTACGCCGCAGGAGTACCACCCCGGCGCGAAGGGGATTCATGCGATGATGATTGGGTAAACCGGTCACATGAGGTAACCTGTTAGATTATGGTAGCCAGTGCCCTCGACATCCAGGGTTTTTCCCGGCTCGATGACGAGCAATGCGACGCGCGCATCCGGGCGGCGAAGGCCGCACTGGGCGAGCGCCTGGTGATCCTCGGTCACCATTACCAGCGCGAGGAGGTGTTCCGCCACGCGGACATCGCGGGGGATTCCCTCAAGCTGTCGCGCCAGGCGGCCCGTTCCAGGGCCGACTACATCGTCTTCTGCGGCGTGCATTTCATGGCCGAGGTGGCGGATATCCTCTCGCGTCCCGGCCAGACCGTGATACTTCCCGATCTGGCAGCGGGCTGTTCCATGGCCGACATGGCCGACCGGGTGAAGGTCGAGCGGGCCTGGCGCGAGCTGGCCTCGGTGCTGGACCCGGACGAGGCGGTGACGCCGGTGACCTACATCAATTCCGCCGCGGACCTCAAGGCCTTCTGCGGGCGCCATGGCGGCATCGTGTGCACTTCGTCCAATGCCCGCGCCATACTGGAATGGGCCTGGGCGCGTCGCGAGAAGGTGCTCTTCTTTCCCGACGAGCACCTGGGGCGCAACACCGCGCACGCGATGGGCATCCCCCTGGAAGAGATGGTGGTGTGGGATTTCAACCAGCCACGCGGCGGGTTGAGCCGGGAGCAGATCCGACGTGCCCGCCTGATCCTGTGGAAGGGGTTCTGTTCCGTGCACCAGATGTTCAAGCCCGAGCACATCGACCGTTTTCTGGCCAGGTATCCCGAGACGCGGGTGATTTCGCATCCCGAGGCCAGTTTCGAGGTGTGTCGCAAATCCCATTACGTGGGGTCCACCGAGTACATCATCAGGACCATCGCCGAGGCAGAGCCCGGGACGCGCTGGCTCGTCGGGACCGAACTCAATCTGGTGCAGCGCCTGGCCGACCGTCACCGGCACGAGGGCAAGCACATCCATTTCATGTCGCCTACCATCTGCATGTGTTCCACCATGTTCCGCATCGATCCGCAGCATCTGCTCTGGACCCTGGAGAACCTCGTGCAGGGACAGGTGGTGAATCGCATCACCGTGCCCGCGGCAGAGGCCCGCCAGGCGCGCGCCGCCCTGCAGCGGATGCTGGAGTTGTAGCCTGAGGCGATGGGTGAGGGGAAGACGCCCGGTGATCTCCCCCCTGTCCTTGCCGGCGCCTCGCACCCACCTTCTCCGTCCCCTGCGCAATACGAAGCTTCTCCCGCCGCCGTCGTGCTCGTCCACGGCCTGTGGATGACGGGCCTGGAGATGGCCCTGTTGCGTCGCCGTCTGCGGCGCTGCGGTTTTCTGCCCTGCCAGTTCTCCTATCCCACGGTACGTGCCCCGGTGGTGGAGAATGCCGCCCGGCTCCATGGATTCCTGCAGCGGGTGAGCGCGCCGGTGGTGCACTTCGTGGGACACAGCCTGGGGGGGCTGGTGATCCGCCGCTTCTTCCATGATCACCCGCCACGGCGGCCGGGCCGGATCGTCACCCTGGGAACGCCCCATCAGGGCAGCATGGTTGCCCGGCGCCTGGCCCGGCATGGCTGGGGGCGGCGCCTGCTGGGACGCAGCATTGAGGGCGGCCTGCTGGGTGATCTGCCGCCCTGGTCGGGGACGCGCGAGCTGGGCGTGATCGCCGGCAACCGCAACCTGGGTGTCGGCCTGCTTATGCCCGGTCTGGCACGTCCCAACGACGGCACGGTTGCGGTGGCCGAGACACGCCTCCCGGAAGCGGCGGACCATGTGGTCTTGCCCGCTTCCCACATGGGGCTGCTGATCTCCTCGGCGGTGGCGCAGCTGACTTGCGTCTTTCTGCGCACGGGGCGGTTTCTGCGCGGTCCCGCTGAAAGCGGCCCATCCGAACGAAAATTTATCCGGTGATTGGGTTACAATATCCGCCGATTTGTGATTCTCCAGAACAGTCAGAAGAGGTGACATGGCAGGACACAGCAAATGGGCCAACATCCAGCACCGCAAGGGTGCCCAGGACGCCAAGCGGGGCAAGCTGTTCACCAAGCTCATTCGCGAGATCACCGTCGCCGCCCGTCTCGGCGGTCCCGATCCCGCGGCCAATCCCCGCCTGCGGGCCGCCATCGACAAGGCCTTGGGCAGCAACATGCCCAAGGACACCATCGAGCGGGCCATCAAGCGGGGTTCGGGGAACCTGGAAGGAGAGAATTACCAGGAGATCCGCTACGAGGGCTATGGGCCGGGCGGCGTGGCGGTGATGGTGGATTGCATGACCGACAACCGCAACCGCACCGTGGCCGAGGTACGCCATGCCTTCACCAAGTGCGGCGGCAACCTGGGAACCGAGGGCTCGGTGGCCTATCTGTTCACAAAAAAAGGCATTCTCAGCTATCCTGCGGGCAGCGACGAGGATGCCATCATGGAGGCGGCCCTGGAAGCGGGGGCGGAGGACGTGGTGACCCATGACGACGGCGCCATCGATGTCCTGACCACGCCGGAGTCCTTCGTCGACGTCAAGGAGGCCATGATGGCCGCGGGCCTGCGGCCCGACCATGCCGAGGTCACCATGCAGGCCAGCACCGCGGCGGTGCTGGAGCTGGAGGACGCACGCAGGATGGTGCGCCTGCTGGAGATGCTGGAAGATCTCGACGACGTGCAGAACGTCTATTCCAACGCGGATATCTCGGAAGAGATCATGGCCCGATTGTGAGCGGGGACACGCGGCGCATCCTGGGCATCGACCCCGGCTCCCGGGTGACGGGGTTCGGCGTGATCGACGTGGCGGGGGGGCGGCTCGCCTATGTCGCCAGCGGTTGTATCCGCAGCCCGGCGGGCGGGCTGGCGGAACGGCTCCAGGCGATCCATGAGGGCGTGGCGGCACTGGTGGACGAGTACCGCCCGGGGGAGGCGGTGATCGAGAACGTTTTCATGCAGCGCAATGCGGCGGCGGCGCTGAAGCTGGGACAGGCCCGGGGCGCGGCCCTGTGTGCCCTGGCGGGGCGGGGGCTTGCGGTGCACGAATACACCCCCGCCCAGGTCAAGCAGGCGGTGGTGGGGCGGGGACGGGCCGAGAAGGCCCAGGTTCAGCACATGGTGCAGGCCCTGCTGGCGCTGGCCGGTCGTCCCCCCGCCGATGCCGCCGATGCCCTGGCCTGTGCCATCTGCCATGCCCATTGCGGACACACCTTCGCCGTGCTGACAGCGGGAGTGCGGGCGTCGTGATCGGCCGGCTGCGGGGCGTGCTGGTGGAAAAACAGCCCCCCTGGCTGTTGCTCGAGGTCCAGGGAGTGGGCTATGAGGTGGAGGCGACCATGAACACCTTTTATGTCCTGCCCGCGGTGGGGTCGGAATGCACCCTCTATACCCATCTCGTGGTACGGGAGGATGCCCATCTCCTGTATGGTTTTGCCAGCGAGGCCGAACGGGCCCTGTTCCGGCGCCTCATCCGCATCAACGGCGTGGGCGCGAAGCTCGCGCTCACCATCCTCTCCGGCATGTCGGTGGAGGATTTCGCTCACTGTGTCCGGCAGGGTGACAGCGCCGCCCTGACCCGGCTGCCGGGGGTGGGCAAGAAGACCGCGGAGCGCCTCATCGTGGAACTGCGCGACCGCCTGGCGGGGCGCGAAGCCGTGACGGCCCCGCCGCCGGGTGCGTCCGCCGTCGCCGATCCCGTGCAGGATGCGGTGAGTGCCCTGACGGCCCTGGGGTACCGGCCCCAGGAGGCCAGCCGCATGGTGCGTGCCGTGGCGGCGGAAGGCCTGGGCAGCGAGGAGATCATCCGCCATGCCCTGCAGGCGGTGGTGAAATAGGCCATGATAGAGACCGACCGCATCGTCAGCAGTGACGCC
>Ga0256839_1002278_pt1 | contig 21556 bp, 18 predicted proteins | sample 354166metaG_FD_185968 | JGI IMG/M metagenome (GOLD analysis project Ga0256839, IMG submission 185968) | Hydrothermal vent microbial communities from Mid Atlantic Ridge, Atlantic Ocean - 354-166 | ecosystem: Environmental > Aquatic > Marine > Hydrothermal vents | place: Atlantic Ocean: Mid... | reverse complement strand
TTTCCATGCACACGCAGTCGGACATTCATTGTGTTAGCGTGGGTTTGCATTTTTTTGATATTTTTTTCTAAAACATCAAGGTCTACAACCAAACAAGGAGTTTGAATGTCAGCTTCATTCATACCTAGTTTAGCAGGAATATTATAGCCAACTTCATATTCATCTAAATTTATTTTACTCATTCTCTTCTCCTAATTTCCTGTCAATCATGCTTATATTTATTATTATTTCTATGATTACATCCACGGCAATTTTTTTAAATCAACATTGCCGCCAGTTAGAATCACTGCAACTCGCTTGTTAGCAAATAGATTTTTATTTTTTAATATTGTTGCCAGCGTAATTGCTGAGCTTGGCTCAACAATTATTTTCATTCTTTGCCAAACAAGATACATGGCATCAATTATCTCTTGTTCGCTAGCAAGTAAAATGTCGCTCACAAAGTTAGAAACAAAATGCCAAGTTAAATCCTTTAAGGGAACTTTTAGGCCATCGGCAATAGTCACTGGCGCATCATCGGCAATGATATAGCCAGCTTTTAGTGAGCGATAGGCATCGTCTGCTTGTTCAGGTTCCGCACCATAAATTTTTGTTTTAGGAGAAATATTTGAAAGGGATAGACAGGAGCCAGAAATCATGCCACCGCCGCCAATTGGTGCAACAAGCGCATCAAATTCTCCAAGCTCTTCAAATATTTCTTTGGCGCATGTTGCTTGCCCCGCTATTACTCGAGGGTCGTTATATGGGTGGATAAAATCAGCACCAGAACTTGCCATCACTTCAGCAAAAACTGCTTCGCGTGAAGATGTGCTTGGCTCACATTCAACAATTGTTGCACCATAGCCACTAACGGCATCTTTTTTAGCTTGAGGGGCAGTGTTTGGCATAACGACGGTTGCTGGTATGCCACGTTTTCCTGCGGCATAGCTTAGCGAAAGGCCATGATTGCCTGAGGAGTGAGTAGCAACGCCTTTTTTTGCTTGTTCATCTGAAAGACCAAACACTGCATTTGATGCCCCGCGGGCTTTAAATACGCCAGCTTTTTGAAAATTTTCGCATTTAAAAAATAGCTCCGCGCCTGTAAGATTATTTAAAAATTCACTAGTTAAAATTGGGGTGTGATGAATATAGGGTTTTATGCGCTTGTGGGCTACAAGAACATCATCATAGGTTGGGATATTTAATTTTGCCTTTTTGCTCATTCGCTATGCCTCAGATTTTATAATTTTAGTAGAGTTGCGAAAATATTCTTGTGCTGCACTTACTCCAGCGCCAAGTTCTATTGGGTAGTTTAAGTCAGTCATTGCCATTTCAATAGTTGCGAGGCCTGAAAGCACCATTACATCTGTTAATGCTCCTAGATGGCCAATGCGAAATGCCTTGCCAGCCATTTCACCAAGCCCAATACCAAAGGAAACATTGTATTTATCATAGGCAAGATTGGTGAGTTCATCTGAATTAAAACCATTTGGGACATAAATTGCGCTAATTGAATCTGAGTAAAGGTCTGGTGTTTTTGCACAAAGTTTCATATTCCAAGCTTTTGCTGCTTCACGCACTCCTTGGGCTAAGCGATAGTGGCGGGTAAAAACATTTTCTAGACCTTCGTCATTTATTATTTTTAGGGCAGCGCTGAGGCCGTGAATAAGTTGTAAGGGGGGGGTGTATGGAAAGCCGCCATTTTTATTGGCGATTAACATATCAGTAAAGTCAAAAAATGTGCGAGGCAGGTTTGCGCTTCTTCCTATTTCTATTGCTTTTGGTGAAACGGCAAGAATTGCTAGACCTGCAGTTAGCATAAAGCCTTTTTGTGAGCCAGATATAGCAATATCCACGCTCCATTTATCCATCTGAAAGTCCATTGAAGCAAGCGAACTTACACAGTCAACATATAATAGGGCAGGGTGATTGGCGCTATCTATTGCTTGGCGAGTTTTGCCAATATCTGATTTTACACCAGTTGCTGTTTCATTGTGAGTTACTAGCACAGCTTTGATTTCGTGGTTTTTATCTTGCTCTAATCGTTGCGCAAATAAATCAGCTGGAGCGCCTGTTCCCCACTCACATTCAATGATTTCAACTTCAAGACCGTGGCGCTGGCAAAGATCAATCCAACGATGTGAAAACATGCCATAGCGAGCAATAAGCACTTTGTCACCAACACTCAGAGTGTTAGCAATTGCAGCTTCCCAGCCCCCTGTGCCACTTGCTGGAAAAATAATGGTTTTAGCGGTTTTAGTTTTGAAGATTTTTTTGAGGTCTTTTAATACGGGAGCAAAAATTTCAACAAAATCTGGTGCGCGATGGTCGCTAGATTGCACATTCATTGCATTGCGCAATTGATCTGGGATATTTGTTGGCCCGGGAATAAAAATTGGATTTTGTCCAATCATAATAATTGCTCCACTTAAAAATTAGATTGGGTTAAGTATATAACGAGCTATAATTGTTTTCAATTTTTCTGAAAAATATTTCCATTTACATGTTGATGGTTGATATCTATTTGTTTTTACACTATATTTAATTTTTTATTATTTTGTCCTAATTTTTCAGAAAATATTAATTTTTCTTATTTTTTCAAAATAGTTAAAAAGATGAAACTATAGATTAAGTTATAAATGCGATTATAAAGGGGCAAATTATGAATAATATGAATGTTCAAAAACGACCAAGAGGCCGGCCAAAATCACTTTCAAATGACGCCTCTGGTGGAATTGTTCAAGCGCTTGAAAAGGGTTTGATAATTTTAAGAGTGCTTTCAAAAGCAGGTAGTGTTACATTAACTGACCTATCTTTGCAGGTAGGAATGCCCCCCTCTTCAGCGCATCGAATGTTAGCAACTTTGCAAAAACATGGTTTTGTTGAGTTTGATGAAATAGGTCAACATTGGCGAGTTGGAATTGAGGCTTTTAGAATTGGAAGTTCATATTTAGAGCGCACTAATCTGGTTGAAGCTTCCCATATTGTTATGCGTGACCTTATGGAAAAAACAGGTGAGACTGCAAATTTAGCCATTGCTGATGTTGGTGATGTTGTTTTTATCTCTCAGGTAGAATCTCATAATCCAATTCGTGCATTTTTTCGTGCTGGTACCCGCTCTGCCATTCATGCCTCTGGTATAGGCAAGGTGCTTATGGCTAATATGGAGCAAACAGAAATTAAGAAAATTTTGCAAAAAACTGGTTTAACAGAATTTACAAGCAAAACCCTTAGTTCGTCACACTCTCTTTTTAATGATTTAGAATTAACAAGAAAGCGTGGTTGGGCATTTGATAATGAAGAGAGATATAGTGGTATGCGCTGTGTTGCTGCACCAATTTATAATAGTTTTGGGGAGGCTATTGCGGGCATTTCAGTTTCAGGCCCTGCGGTGCGGTTTGAAGATAATAGAGTAGTAGAGCTTGGTTCTATTGTTATGAATGCAGCAAAAGATGTTACTAAAATGATTGGCGGGAAAATGCCTAATTCAGATAGGTAATTTATTTAACCGACCCAGTTTTTTGATATTATTATAGCCTTTTTAAATTTTGCAAAGGTTTTGGCGCGATTATTTTGTGGCTTATATGAGCTAAATTGTGATGGCTTAAATTGCAGTTTGCCGTCTTGCCTTTCTTTAATGAAGTCAGCCGCTAAAAGCGCAACTCCATAAGCGGTTAGCTCTGGTAGGTTTGAGGGGCGAACCTCTTTTTGTAAAACATCAGCTAGAAATTGGCAAAAATATGGATTCTTGCTCATTCCGCCATCAATAAGAATTATATTGCCCAAGGGGGTGCATTCATTCATTGCCTCAATCACTTCAGCTGCCCTAAATGCTATGCCCTCTAAAATTGCCTGCACTAATTGTTCAGGCTTATGATCAAGTGAAAGTCCAAGCCACATTCCCCTTGCTTGGCGATCCCAGTGCGGGCAAGCAAGACCTGATAGGGCTGGCATGAATATCAACCCGCTATCGCTAGCAGCAGAACCATAAAAGGAGTTTATCTCACTAAGGTCAGAAAATAAACCAAGTGACTTTGCCCAGTTTATTGCGGCGCTGGCAGTATAAATACCTCCATCAAGTGCATAGGTTGGTTTTTCACCATATTTTTGCCATGCGATGGTTGGCAAGAGGCCTTGTTTTGGTTTTTTAAATATTTGCTCCCCTGTTATCATCAGCGCAAAAGCGCCTGTGCCGAAGGTTATTTTTGCTTCGCCCATTTCCTTACAGCCAAAGCCATAAAGTGCTGCTTGTTGATCTACAATGGAGGCCGTGATTGGTATTAAGCCATGTTTGGTTTTTATTGATCCAAAATTGCCGGTGCTTGGAACAATTTTTGGCAATGTTTCTATGGGTACTGCAAATATTTTACATAAGTCCTTGTCCCACTCCCCCGTAGCGATGTTCATTAAAGATGTGCGTGATGCCGTTGTGATATCGGTAACAAAATTATCTGTCATGCGATCAAGAAAAAAAGCATCAGTTGTGCCTAAGCGCAAATTACCTTTTTTTAGTGCTGCTTGTGCTTTTTTATTGTTTTTTATTATCCAGCCTAATTTGCTAGCTGAAAAATATGTATCTAGTGGTAGGCCTGCTATTTCTAAGGTCTTTGCTTCAAAGCCCTGCGCTTTTAATTTTTCTATTTGATCTAAAGTGCGATTATCCTGCCAGACTATTATATTTGAAAGTGGTTTTTTGGTTTCTTTGTCCCAAGCTAAACAGCTCTCGCCTTGGTTATCTATTCCAAAAGCATCTACCAAGCCTGCTACATCAGCGCATGATTGAATATTTTTTATAATCTCCTGTGGGTCATGTTCAACCCAGCCAGATTGCGGATAAAGTTGAGTATGTTCAATTGAGTGAATGACTTCTGGGTCATTATTGCTAGAGGCAATTAAAACGCGCGTGCTGGTTGTACCCTGATCTATCGCTGCAATGCGCATTTCAGCTTTCCCTTTTAGAGCATTTTATTCAAATCGCATTATTTATATTATGCTTGCCTCTAGCCTATTGACAAGTGGTTAGTTTTCAATAGTGTTGAATTAGAGGAGAATTTGATACAGGAGAGAAAATAAAAACTAATAATATTAGTGTGATACATAATAAAGTGACCATACGGGCATTTATTATGTGTGTTTTTAGGGCTGTAGTTTTAGTTGGCAAAAATAAAATTTTTGCTTAGAGCGTTTAATGAAAATCGCATATTACCCAAAATAACCTATGGCGTTTAATAGCTAGATAATTATGACTTTTGCTGATTGTTTTATATTTTTAAAAACAAGTTTTTGAATAAGCAAAACTGTTAACTCAGCGACTAATCGATAAGAGGTTAAGTGGAATGCCAAAGTTCGCAATAGCTTATGTAAGAATTGTTGATCGTATCAATTATTTTATTGGTCGAATCATGATGTATGGCATTTTTGTCCTCATGGCTATTTTAATGTGGTCAACTATTTCCAAGGCTGCTTTTGTTGTGCCATCTTCTTGGACATTAGAAGTGGCGCAATATGTGCTTGTTGCCTATTATTTGGTTGGTGGTGCTTATTCTATTCAGATGGGTGCTAATGTTAGAATGGATCTTTTTTATTCACGTTGGTCAGATCGCAAAAAGGCTTGGGTGGATAGTTTCACAATATTGCTGTTAATTTTTTACCTTGGTGTTTTAATCTATGGCGGAATTGATTCAATTTCATACGCTATTGAATATCAGGAGCGTAGTCCAACGCTTTGGCGGCCTTTGATGTGGCCAGTAAAAAGCGTGATGGTTTTTGGCATTTTCCTAATGCTACTTCAGGCTATTTCAGAATTGATTAAAGATATTGCCAAGTTAAGAGGAGCGCCAATCAATGTCCTATGAGTTAATCGCAATATTTATGTTTTCATCAATGATGCTGATGCTTTTCACAGGCCAGCGAGTATTTGGAGCAATTGGCGGCATTGCAGCAATCGCAGCGTTAGCATTATGGGGAACTGGAGGTTCAGACATTCCTTTTTCTGCAGCAATGAAGGTGATGAAATGGTATCCCATGTTAACTTTGCCGATGTTTATTTTCATGGGTTATATTCTTTCGGAAAGTAAAATTGCCGAAGATCTTTATAAGATGTTTCATGTCTGGATGGGACCAATAAGTGGCGGGTTGGCGATTGGCACAATTGGTTTAATGGTGCTTGTTTCGGCAATGAATGGGCTTTCTGTCGCTGGCATGGCAATTGGGGCAACCATTGCTTTGCCAGAATTATTACGTCGAGGTTATGACAAAAAAATGGTTACGGGCGTAATACAAGCTGGCTCATCACTTGGCATTCTTGTGCCGCCTTCGGTTGTTATGGTGCTTTATGCAATGATTGCACGCCAGCCAGTGGGGCAGTTATGGTTAGCGGGGATTGTGCCCGGTTTAATGATGGCGGCATTATTCGTTATTTATATTGCTGTAAGATGTAAAATTCAGCCTGAATTAGGCCCTGCAATTCCGCCTGAGGAAATAGCTAAATATAGTAAGAAAGAAAAACGTAAACTTCTTTTGGCGGGTCTTTTGCCAATCACTATTTTCCTTGCTATGATGGTTCCTTTTTTAAACGGCTGGACATCTTTAGTTGAAAGTTCGGCAATTGGCGCAATGACAGCTTTTGCAGCGGCGGTGCTAAAGGGCAGAATGACACGCAAAGTGTTTGAGGTTTCTGTTCGTCAGACTTTGGCGATTTCATGCATGTTTATGTTGATAGTTTTGGCAGCACTTGGTTTTGGCGCTGTGTTTGATGGTCTTGGCGCTGTTAAGGCGATTGATAATTTATTTACCGATCAGCTTGGCTTAAATCCTTGGACAATTTTAATATTGATGCAATTGTCATTTCTTATCATGGGGACATTTTTGGACGATACAGCAATGTTGGTAATTGTTGCTCCGCTTTATGTGCCTTTGGTTGCGGCGCTTGGTTTTGATTTAATTTGGTATGGGGTGCTTTATACAATCACCACACAAATTGCCTATATGACACCGCCATTTGGCTATAATTTATTTTTAATGCGAGCGTTAGCACCAAAGGAAATAGGCATAAGGGATATTTATGTTTCAATCATTCCTTTTGTGTTTGTTATGGTTTTCGCATTGGCGCTTATCATGATTTTTCCGCAAATCGCTATGTGGTTACCTGAGCTTATTTACGGAAGATGAAGAACCCCAAAAGGGGCAAGTAGGGCAGATGGTCTGCTAAAATATGTTCATATCTGAGGAGGTAAATATGACTACTAATAGACGTAAATTTTTACAAACGGCTGGTCTTGGCGGTGCGGCAGCACTAGCAGCACCTAGTATTGTTAAAGCACAAGCGCCAATTAAATGGCGTTTGCAAACTTATTCAGGTGCTCCACTTGGTGCACATGTTATTAAGCCACAAATTGAGGCTTTTAATAAGGCTGCTAATGGCGAGATGGAAATTGAGCTATATTATGCAGATCAGCTCGTGCCAACCAGTGAGTTGTTTCGTGCTTTGCAAAATGGCACATTAGATGCGGTTCAATCTGACGATGCGACAATGGCCTCACCTGCTGATATTTCTGATTTTGGCGGCTATTTCCCATTCTCATCTCGTTTCTCGCTCGATCTACCAGTGTTATTTGATCGTTATGGTCTTAATGAGATTTGGCAAGAGGCTTATGATGAAATTGAAGGCGTTGAATGGCTTGGCGCTGGCGCGTGGGATCCACTTCACATCTTTACTAAAGAGCCGATCAATTCACTAAAAGATATGCGTGGCAAACGCGTGTTTGGTGTGCCAACGGCTGGTCGTTTCTTATCAAAATATGGTCTAATTCCTGTAACAGTTCCTTGGGAAGATGTAGAAGTTGCGCTGCAAACAGGCGAGCTTGATGGAGTTGCTTGGTGTGGCTTTACTGAAGCTTATGAGGTTGGCTGGGCTGATATTTGTAACTATGCACTGCTTAACAACGTAACGGGTGCATGGTGTGGCTCTTACTTTGCCAATAGTGATTCTTGGGCAAAAGTTCCAGCGCATTTGCAAGAGTTGTTCAAAATGAGCATGGATCAATCTCATTATTATCGCCAAGTATGGTATTGGGGCGGTGAAGCCGATTTGCGTGTTAATGGCGACAAATTAAAACTAACTACAATTCCTGCTGAAGAGTGGGACACAGTCATTAAAGATGCTGAAGGCTTTTGGGACGAATTAGCCTCAAGAAATGACCGAGCCGCAAGGGTTATTGAGATTTTCAAAAAATATAATAAAGTTATGGATAAGGCTGGCGTTCCATATCGCTGTGGCTAATTTATCATAGATTAAGGCAGAGCAAAATTTGCTCTGCCTTGTTTTTTGAAGAGATAAAAGTGATCGGTGCAAAAGAAATTATTGATTTTTGGTTTGAAGAAATTAATCCTGAAAATTGGTTTAACTCGTCAGAAGAATTTGATCAGGATTTGCATAAGAAATATTTTAAACTGCATCAACAAATAGCGCAGGGGGAAGCCTATAAATGGCGCAAGACTCCTCAAGGGCGTTTGGCAGAAATTCTTGTTTTAGATCAATTCTCACGCCAATTTTTTCGTGGTGAAGCAAAAGCGTTTGCAACAGATGCAATGGCATTAACATTAGCCCAAGAGCTGGTATCTTTAAGGGGAGATAGCGAGCTTAGCGAGCAGCAGCGCATGTTTGCCTATATGCCATATATGCATTCAGAATCGCTAATCATTCATGATGAAGCTGTGCGGCTTTATAAGGGGTTGGGGAATAAAAATACGCTTGAGTTTGAAATATCGCATCGCGATATTATTGTTGAATTTGGACGTTTTCCAAAACGTAATAATGCTTTGGGGCGTAAATCAACCAAAGAAGAAATTGTATATATTGCAGGGCGTGATGGCCATCATTTTTAAGATCAAAAACTATTGTTATAACATTAGCTTGTGATTGACTTAAATTCAGCGAATTCCTAACATTGGCTAACTTTATTCTCATTCTTATAGGCATGAAATGTATAAAATTGGCATTGATCTTGGAGGCACAAAAATTGAAGGAATTATTCTTGATAATTCCAATGAAGAATATTTTCGTTATAGAGAAAAAATTGATCAAAATAGCGATTATTCTGCAATGTTGCATCACCTTCAATCTATATACCACCGCTTAGTTAAAGAGATAAATAATGCACCTCATAGTTTAGGCATTGGCACACCTGGCTCAATATCTCCCAAAAAAGGGCTGTTAAGATTTTGCAATATTGTGGTTATGAATGGTCAACCACTTTTAAAAGATTTGCAATCTTCTTTACAAAGAAAGCTAACAATAGAAAATGATGCCAATTGTTTCATTTTAGCCGAGCAACAACTTGGTGCGGCTAAGGGTAAAGCAAGTGCATTTGGAATTATAATCGGAACAGGCTGCGGTGGGGGATATGTTGTAAATAATAAACTGGTTTCAGGGGCAAATAAAATTGCTGGCGAATGGGGGCATTCTGTAATCAATATAAATGGAGCTCAATGTTATTGCGGTAGAAAGGGCTGTGTTGAACAATATCTTGGCGGGCGCTCTTTGCAAAGAGCCTATGAAGACCTTAGCGGTATTAATATTGGCGCAGAAAAAATCATTGAACTTTACCGAGAAAAACAAGAGCATGCTAATATCGCTATAGAGAAATATTTAGATTATTTTGGCATCGCTCTGGCTAACTTAGTTACAACAATTGACCCCGATGTTATTGTTGTAGGTGGTGGATTATCTAATATAGCAGAAATTTATACCGATGGTTTAAGCCGAGTTAAAGCGCAATTTTCTGATGATGAAATAAAGCCAAAAATCGTCAAAAACACCCTTGGTGATAGTTCAGGAGTTATTGGTGCTGCGCTATTAGGGGTTTAAAAATTGAATGGTTAACTTAACTAAACCTAGAAATAAAATCAAAAAACATGCAAATTTTCTGAAGTAGCAATTTATCAACTTCGAGATGCTACTATAATTTTATTATTAGTAAAACCTGTTTTTTGTAGGTTTGAGTTAGTGGGTTGATATGCATAATTCGACAATGTTTCAGGATTTTTTGATTTTTTTAGTTGCAGCTTTGGCTATTGTCCCGCTGTTTCATAGAATTAAAGTTTCGCCAATTCTGGGATATTTAAGTGTTGGTATGCTTATCGGTCCGCACGGCTTTGGCTTTATAGGTGATACAAAAAGCGCTCATACATTGGCAGAGTTTGGTGTTGTTTTTTTATTATTCACTATAGGGCTTGATCTGCCATTAGAGCGATTGAAAAAGCTAAAACATTATGTGTTTGGCCTTGGCTTGTCTCAAGTGTTAATCACTGCTTTTGTTATAGCCTCTATTGCCTATTTGTTGGGCGTTGAGGTGAAGGCTGCTGCTATAATTGGCGGGGCTTTAGCTCTTTCCTCAACTGCATTTGTGCTGCAGTTAATGAATGAAAGGGGGGAAAGAGCTACAAGATTTGGTAATATTTCTTTTGCTATTTTGCTGTTTCAAGATCTTGCCGTTGTGCCGCTTTTAATCATGGTAACAATATTAGCAAAACAAGATAGCTCATTTGTAATTGCTTTTGGGTCAGCTATTCTTCAAGCTAGCATCGCTTTAATAGTTGCTTTTTGGGTCGGTCGCTTAATCCTAAAGCCAATCTTTCGTGTAATTTCCAATGCTAAGAGTTCAGAACTTTTTGTTGCTATGACCCTTTTAACGGTGCTTGGCACAGGCTGGCTATTGTCTTTAACAGGTCTATCTATGGCTCTTGGGGCGTTTTTGGCAGGGCTATTGTTAGCAGAAACAGAATATAGACATCAGGTTGAAGCAGACATTAGGCCTTTTAGAGGCTTGTTATTGGGTTTGTTTTTTATCACCATTGGCATGTCAATTGATATTGCTTTCATTCTTACATATTCATGGCTGGTGGCTTTATTGGTTGCGGCTTTGATTGCTGGCAAAACGATTATCACTTATCTTTTATGTCTTTTGTTTAAGATACCAAATAATATTTCAATTAAAATCGGGCTTACTTTGTCGCAAGCTGGTGAGTTTGGGTTTATTTTATTTGGTGCAGCTACTGCCTTAAATCTTATTCCAATGCATATTGCACAAATATTATTGGCGGTGATTGTTGTCACAATGGTTATCACGCCTGCGCTTGTTCATTTAGGGCATAAATTATCTATTAGTCTTGATAGGTCAGAAAAAACACTGGCTAAAGAAATTGATGTTGAAGTAAGTCAGGTGCAAAAACATGTTATAATTGCTGGCTTTGGTCGAGTTGGGCAAACTATAGCAAAGGTTCTTACCGATGGCGACATTTCTTATATAGCTATTGATTATGATCTTAATCGAGTTTTAAAATGTTCGGCTAAAGGCATGCCAGTTTATTATGGTGATGCCTCGCAAATGTCTGTGCTCGAATCGGCTGGAGCTCAAAATGCAGTTGCTGTTGTGATGACCCTAGATAAAGTTAATGATGTTAATCATATCGTTGCATCTTTAAGAAAAGAATATCCCAATTTACAGATTTTTGTTCGCGCTCGCGATATGAAACATTTAAGGAAGCTAGAAACAAACGGTGCAAATGCCACCGTGCCTGAAACAGTTGAAGCTAGCTTGCAACTTGGCGCAATAGTTATGAATTCACTTGGTATAAGCTCGGACATGTCAGCAACAATTGTGCAGAATTATCGCGAGAATGATTATGCATTACTTGAAGATATTATAGGGTCATCTAAAAAATAACATAGGTTTATGGTTTAAGTGCGCGGCAGTCTTCCTTTTCCCAACTAATGCCAATCTCTTCACCCACTTTTAATTGCGCGTGATTTGAAGAGTTAGGCATTTTGACGATGAATTCGTCATTTCCTGCTACCATCATTCGACAACGAATATGATCGCCAAGATAAATAAGCTCAAGCACTTTGCCATCTATGTCTGTTGAATTACTAGCCCTTGGTTTAATAATAACTCTCTCAGGTCTGATAGATAATATAGTGTTTTCACCTATATCCTTTACATCAACCATAAGTGCAGAAACTTTTTTGCCACCCTCTAGGGCTACTAGTGCAATATTTTTATCAATTTTTTCAATAACCCCCCTTAGTTGATTATTCTCGCCAATAAATTGCGCAATGAAACTGTTTTCAGGGCGCTCATATAGATCTTCAGGGCTTGCTAATTGTTGAATGATGCCATCATTAAATACTGCAATTTGATCTGACATAGTCAAAGCTTCAGCCTGATCATGGGTTACATAAACCACGCTAACGCCGAGCCGCTCATGAATATGTTTAATTTCATATTGCATCTGCTCACGCAATTGCTTGTCTAAAGCGCCAAGCGGCTCGTCCATAAGCACTAATTCAGGGTTAAAAACTAATGCCCGTGCTAACGCAATACGCTGTTTCTGCCCACCAGATAACTGCCCAGGATAGCGATCAATAAAATCTACCATTTGCACCATATCTAAAGCGTTTTTGACCATTACCTCTACTTCTGGTTTTGCAATTTTTCGCACCTGTAATGGAAAAGCTAAATTTTCGCCAACCGACATATGCGGGAAAAGTGCATAATTTTGAAACACCATGCCAATGCCGCGTTTATGGGGTGGTATTTTATTTATTGGCTTACCGTTAAATAAAATCTCACCACTGGTTGCGCTTTCAAAGCCAGCTAGCATCATTAAACAAGTTGTTTTGCCAGAGCCAGATGGACCAAGCATGGTTACAAATTTGCCCTTTTCAATATCCAAATTCAGATCCTTGACGACGAGAATTTTGCCATCATAAGATTTTTGCACATTTTTAAAACTTACATGAAATTCTTGATTGCTCACATTTAGCTCCCAGCTATTTTAGCTCTTGATTTGGACGATGCTCAATAAATGGATAAGGGCCGTCGTTATTTTTATGCACATATATTGTGTGCGTGATTAGATTTTGTTGTTTAGTAAAATGGTGCAGTTGATAACCTGTTTTATTTAAATAAAATTCAGATGGCTTTTTCATACTTAGATCAAGTCTAAGTTGCATTCCCGTACTTGGCGCTGTGCTAACAATTGTGCCATTCCATAAACTATTTGTGGGCAGGTGAATATGGCCACAAATGATTGCCTTAATATTTGAAAATTTTGCAATCAACTCACCAAATTCTTCGGCTCTATCAAAACCATCAATATCAGTTTCAATAAGTGAGCATTTAATTGGCGGGTGGTGCATGAATATAAGCGTTGGCTTGTGCGGCTCTTCAATTAAGCATTTCCCCAAAAACTGCTGCCCTGCTTGAGACATCTGCCCACCAGCAGCATTTTCCTTTGTGCTATCTAAGCCAATTATCCGCATTTTATATCCATCAATCACATAATTGATGAAATTTTTGTCTTTAGATAAAATTGCTTTGCCGCCAAACACTGACCACAAGGCTTGCTTGTCATCATGATTGCCGGGAATGATATAATATGGGCAGTTGAGATTATCTAATATAGAGGCGGCATTTTTTGTTTGTTCAAGCTTTTTATCATTAGCAATATCACCTGTAATCAAAGCTAAATCTGGTTGCGGCTCTAGTTGATTTATATGCTTAATACAAAGCGCAAGATTGTCATTGCTCGGCACAATATTATAAGCTTTTTCGCCTATTTCTGTAATATGTGGGTCACTAATTTGTGCAATTAACATCTAATATTTCTCACTTTAATCCAGCCTTTCAAAGCAATGCTTATTTGGCCGCTCCACCGCCTCCTGGTGGAGAATTATATTTTTCATTTCGTTTGCGTAAAAGCTCTAAAGTCAACATTAACATGCCTGCAAAAACAATTAAAACAGTAGCTGCGGCTAATAATGTAGGGCTTAAATTCTCCCTAATGCCAGAAAACATTTGCCGTGGAATTGTTCTGTGTGAGGGGCCTGCAATAAACATCACCACCACCACCTCGTCTAACGAAGTAGCAAAAGCAAATAAAGCGCCAGAAAAAATACCTGGTGCTATATTTGGAAATACAATTTTAAAAAATACTCGCAAGGGAGAAGCACCAAGCGAAGCACCTGCACGCATAAGATTATAATCAAAACTTTGCAAAGTGGCACTAACAGTGATTAACACAAATGGCATGCCCAAAATTGTATGAGCTAAAATAAGCCCCGCATATGTGTTGTTAAGGCCAAATTTTCCAAAGAATAAATAAAGCGAAAGAGCGGTAATAACCAATGGAATCATCATTGGAGAAATCAATAGAGCAACAATTATTTGTTTGCCGGGGAAGTCAGCTCGGTTAATACCAACCGCGGCGGCTGTGCCAAGAATAGTTGCCAAAACCATTGAGGAAAGCCCAATAATAAGCGAGTTTTTAATTGCTAGCCCCCAACGCCCTGATCCAAAGAAATCTTCATACCATCGGAAACTAAAACCCTGCATAGGATAAGAAAGCAACTCGCCAGAGTTAAACGACAGTGGAATAATAGTTAATAGCGGAAAAATAAGATAAAAGAATATTATGGCAACGATTACCCGATAGCCGTAATAAAAAACTTTTTCGCCAGATGTTGCGTGAGCTGGAAGTGCCATTTTCTTTACCCTAACTTCATATTGGCAATATTAACTTTTTTACCAAACATTAAATAAAGTGAACCAGTTAGAATTAACAAAACAACTCCAAGCGAAGATGCCATGCTCCAATTCACTCTCTCATTAACGAAAAATGCGACAAAATAACTAACCATCTGGTCTCTTGGTCCACCAACAAGCGCTGGCGTAATATAATATCCAAGTGCTTGAATAAACACCATAAGAGCGCCAGCGCCAATACCTGGTAGGGTTTGCGGCAGATAAACTCTAATGAATGCCGTGATAGATTTTGCTCCAAGTGAGCGTGCCGCCCTTACATAATCTGCAGGGATTGAGCGCATAACGCTATATAGCGGTAAAACCATAAAGGGTAATAATACATGCGTCATTGCGACATATACCCCAAATCGGTTAAATACCAATTCAAGCGGCTGGTTAATTATTCCGCTAAACATCAAGAAATTATTGACCACCCCGTTATTTTGTAGCACCAAAATCCAACTTAATGTTCTTACCAATAAAGAAGTCCAAAACACTAATAATAGAATAATCATCAATAAATTTCTGGTGCGAGGCGGAGAGTTTGCCATGTAATAGGCAATTGGAAAACCAAGAATTAAACAAAGAATAGTGATTGAAATAGAGATATAAACCGTGCGTGAAATGATTGAAATATAGATAGCCTCATATTCAGGTACTTTGACTATTTTATTATTCTCATCATATTTTAAATCCATTGCTGCTAATAAATAGAGTAAGGTTTTGTCTTTTAGGCCGCGCTCCATTACCGTCCAATAGCGTGTATCACCCCATTTTTTATCAAAATTTATCAGTGCTTCTTTATATGGAGGGCCTTTTATTTCATCAATTTTTCTTCCAGTTTTTGATAATAGTGAATAATAGCCAACCAAATCAAAATTTAAACGCCGCCCGACCATTCCAAGCTTTTTCTCTTCGTTGGCAATTCTCATGTCTCCAACAATTGCAGCATAGGTTGCCTCATCTGGCAGTCCTTCACCTGACCATTGTTGAATTATATCGGCTGTTTGTGGCAGAGCTGCAGGCATTTGAGAATTATCAATACTGCGATAAAGCATAAGCGCAATTGGGATAAAAAAGAAAACAAGCATAACAAAGAAAAGCGGAGAAATAAGACCTAGCGCTTCAATTTTTTTTCGACGCTCAGCCTTTTGCAATTTCTTTTTAAGGCTAATATTATCTGCAAGCTGTTCGCTCATTGCCAACCCATTTTCTCTAAAACCATGTCAAAATAAATATAATAGATAAGAGTAAAGCAATGTTTGAATGTCATTGCCTCAATAGACCCTAAATTTAAGATAGTCCTCCCCACTTTGTTTCACTATGCCATCCGTATTATTAGCATTAGAAACAAATAATTTAATTATGACTGGCAAGAAATTTCTCGCCAGCTAAAGGTTTTCAAGGGAGATATTATTTAGATACCCAAGCTTGGAAGCGCTTCTCTAGGCTTTCACCATTTTCAAGCCAGAAAGCCCCACTTGTTTCCAAAGCGTTGTCCATATTGCTACCGTATGTTGGTAGATGTTGAAGAACTTTTTTGTCAACAAACTCACCTGTGCCTTTGGCTGTCCAGCCATAAGTAACTTTGTTAAAGAACACAGCTTGACGATCAGGACGCATAGAAAGCTCCAAGAACTTATAAGCTGAATCTAGGTTTTTAGTTCCTTTGATGATTGTCCAATAATCGGTTGAATATTGATTGCCGTCCCAAACCATTTTAAAGTTACGACCCTCTTCATCAGCAATGCGATATACCCAAGCGTTATAAGCTGCAGTCATGGCAACATCACCAGCACCTAGGCGTTGTTGTGGTTCTGCTCCAGCTTTCCACCATAGGATATTTGGTTTAAGTTCATCAAGCTTAGCAAATGCCTGATCGACACCCTCTGGTGTGCTAAGGACATTATAAACGTCTTCTTTAGCAACGCCATCAGCCATCAAAGCAATTTCAAGCATTGGTTTTGCACCGCGACGCATGCCACGTTTACCTGGCCACTTATCAACATTCCAGAAATCTGCCCAATTCTGTGGGGCATCGCCAGTAATTTTATCACCATCATAGGCAAAAATAACTGACCAGATTAAAATGCCAGCACCACATTCTTTAACAGTGCCATCAACCATATTTGCCTTGTCGGTAATTCTTGACCAGTCAAGTTCTTCAAACAAGCCCTCTGCACAACCTTGGTCAACTTCTGGCCCTTCAACTTGAACGACGTCCCAAGTTACATTGCCAGTTTCAACCATAGCGCGGATTTTAGCTAATTCGCCATTCCACTCATCTTCAATGACATTGATGCCAGTTTCTTTCATGAATGGTTCAAAATAAGCTGGTTTATGTGCGGCTTGTGTAGTCCCACCCCAACCTACAATTGTTAAGTCTTGCGCAATCGCAGCAGTGCTCATGCCAGCAATAGCTGCAACACTGAGCGCTGCAATTGATGCCGTTATTGTTGTTAGTTTTTTCTTCATTAGATTTTCTCCTCAAAAATCGCTCTTTTATAGCCTGTAATTTAAATTGGCTAAATGTCAGCCAATAGCTGTTAATCATGCTTAAGTTACAATAATATGACAAGATGGCAATTATCGTCTCCCTAAGATGATTGTTAACACATGAATAATGACCGAACAAGCACTTTGCTTGCCCAACTGTGCAAAATATCAGTAAAAACCCTAGAATCGTGGATAACTCATAGATAAAATTAAAATAATTTATCTATTTGCTATTGTTTAACGTAAATATGGGGGAGGAGAAATTGTTATTTACTCAATTATTGGGCTATTATAATTTCTACATTAGCTTTTTTGAGTGCTTTATATAATTTTTCTGGCGGTTTGGTATCGCAGATAATTCTATCGATTTTTTCTAGTGAGCACACTTCAAATGAGGCTAGCTTATTAAATTTTGAGCTATCCGTTAAGAGGGTGATTGTTTGTGACTGCTCAATCATTGCACGAGCAATTTGAGCCTCCTCAATATCAAAGTCCATTGCCCCAGTGCGCCAATCTAATGCCCCGATTGTTAAAACAACATGATGAGCGCGAAATGAGCGTATTTGAGAAGTTACCATTGCGCCAATTGTTTGAGAATTATCTGCTCTAAACTCCCCACCAAGCAAAAATACCTGATTAGTAGACGTTGAGCCAGCAACTGTCCTTGCTATCCAAGTTGAATTGGTAACTATTGTTAAGCCTGAAATCTCTGATAATTCTTGTGCGAAATATTGAGTGGTTGAGCCAGTATCAATGAATAAAGTCTCACCTGCTGTAAATAATTTTGCTGCCGCTTGCGCAATTTTAGCCTTACTTAAGGCATTCTCAGACATGCGTTGTTGAAATGAGCCCTCACCAAACACTTGCGGTAAAACCGCCCCGCCATGAACTTTTTTAATCTTGTCTAAATTAGCCAAATCGGTTAAATCACGGCGAATAGTCTCGCGAGAAATATTGAGCAATTCGGCCAATTCTTCAACGGTGGCTCGTTCTTTTTTGCGGATTATTTCTAAAATTTTTGAACGGCGAAGTTTAATTTTCATCTTCAATTCCTAAATCATGCCAAATCATACTTGACCGAATAATCATAAAAAACTACTGTTTGGTCAAAACCTAGTTTCTATATAAGGCTATTATGAGTATGAACTCTAATAATATGAATAGTCTATCTTTAAGCCCTATGACAAGTGATGTCTTTGATATTATTGTTATAGGCGCTGGTGTTGTGGGTTGCGCTGTTGCGCGACAATTCACGCTTGAGGGGGCAAAAGTCGCTGTAATTGAAAAGGCCAGTGATATTCTTGATGGGGCAAGCAAGGCCAATAGCGCTATTTTACACACGGGGTTTGATGCTCCAGCCAATTCAATAGAATTATCATGTATTAAAAGTGGCTTTGAGGAATATCATAAAATCCATAAGCAATTAAATTTACCGATAGAAAAAACTGGCGCTCATGTTGTTGCTTGGAATGATGGTGAGGCTGCAAAAATACACGGGATATTATCTAAAGCGCATGATAATGGCATTAGTGATGCAAAAATGATTAGTGCGGAACAGCTTTTAATAAAAGAGCCAAATTTAGGTAAAAATGCTCAAGGGGCAATTTACATTCCAGATGAAGCTATTATCGATCCGTGGTCAGCACCTTATGCTTATTTAAAGCAATCTATTATAAATGGCGGACAGATTTTTTTGCATACACAAGTTTTAGGTGGCGATTTTGATGGTGATATTTGGGAGATAAAAACCTCACGCGGCACAATAAAATCTCGCCATATAATAAATTGCGCAGGGCTTTATGGTGATGAGTTAAATAAAATACTTCTTGGAGACGCAAAATTTGAAATAACACCGCGAAAAGGTCAGTTTGTAGTATTTGATAAAGTTAGCGCAAAGATAATAAATTCAATTATTTTACCAGTGCCGAACAATAGAACCAAAGGCGTGGTTTTATGCAGAACAATATTTGGAAATTTGTTGCTAGGTCCAACAGCGCAAGATCAAAAAAGCCGCACTGATGCCTCAACTAATGAGCAAGATTTACAAGAGTTAATTGATATTGGAATTAAAAAAATTCCTGCATTAAAAAATATGCCAATCACTGCAACTTATGCAGGTCTTAGACCCGCAACACAATTTAAAGAATATCAGATCGAAACCAAGCCAGAAAAAAATCACCTTACAATTGGCGGCATTCGCTCAACAGGACTTAGTAGCGCTTTGGGAATAGCTAAATATGTTTATAAATTATATGAAGATATGGGATTAAAGCACAGTAAAATTAAAAATCCAAAACTACCAGAGTCAGCATCAATTTTAGCGCAAGATGGTAAGCGTGATTGGCAAAAAGAAAATCATGGTGAGATTATTTGTCATTGCGAAATGGTTAGTGAACGCGAGATAAAAGCCGCTCTAAAAGAGCCATTAAAAGCTAATTCTTTAGCAGGATTAAAAAGACAAACTCGGGTAACAATGGGGCGCTGTCAGGGTTTTTACTGCTCGGCAAAATTATCGCAAATGACTAAAGGATTATTTGAAAACCCTATCGCCAAAGATATTACAAAAAACACTCATGATGCGAAGGATATTCAATCATGAGAGAGCAAATAGACGTTGCAATCATTGGTGGCGGGCCGGCGGGATTATCTGCTGCAATTGAATTAAAACGGTTTGGCGTTAAGCAAATAATTGTGCTTGAGCGTGAAAGTGAGGCGGGTGGAATTCCTCGCCATTGCGGGCATTATCCTTTTGGCATGCGCGAATATAAACAGCTATTAACTGGCACTCAATATGCCAAGAAACTGGTGCGAAGTGCAATAAAAGCAGGTGTTAATATTCTCACTTCAACCAGCGTGATTGAGGTGAAGCAGGGCGGAACTTTAGCAATAGTTAGCAATCAGGGCATGAGGGAAATATCCGCCAAACGCGTAATTTACGCAACGGGTGTGCGCGAAACACCACGCGCCGCACGGTTGGTTTCAGGCTCGCGTCCTCTAGGGGTGATTAACACTGGTGCATTGCAAGCTATGGTGTTTTTAGAAAAGCAAAAACCATTTGAGCGCCCCGTGATTATTGGCTCTGAGCTGGTAGCTTTTTCTGCCATTCAGACTTGCAAACATGCAAAAATTAGCCCTGTCGCAATGATTGAAGAGGCGAAAAATGTCACCGCACAATGGCCAATTCAATATTATACAAAATTGGCAGGTTTGCCTTTGCACCTTGAAACTAAATTAACAAAAATTATTAGCGATGAAAGCAACATAAAAGTCAGCGCTATTGAGGTTGAAAATTCTAAAGGTGAAAAGCAAATCATTGAGTGTGATGGGGTGATATTTACAGGTCAATTCACTCCTGAGGCAAGTTTGGCCCGGTGTGGGCATTTGCAGATTGATGATGCAACTAATGGCCCTATTGTCGATCAATATGGCCGTTGTTCTGATCCAGTTTATTTCGCGGCAGGAAATATTTTACGCCCAGTTGAAACATCGGGCTGGAGCTGGAATGAGGGTCGGCAAATTGGCCATATTGTTGCCAATGATTTAGCAGGGAAATTACCAAGCCCAGATAATTTTATAAAAATCATCACAGCAAGTGAAATAATAAAATACGCAATGCCACATAAATTATCCCTAGATAACAACCGAGCAAATGACATAAAAAATGGCATGCATAATGGCATGAAAAACCTACAACTAAGATTTACAAAAAGAGCTAAGGGATATCTAGTAGCTAGCATAAATAAAAAAGAAATTTACAGAAAAAAACTAACTGTCTTTCCTGAAAAGCGCGTGCTAATTCCAATGCAAGAACTAACAGATAATGCTAACGCAAAGCAAATTATTCTAAGCTTTGAAGAGATATAGCCAGCCAATTATAACGTAATAAAGCAAAGATAATATCCACTGATTTTAAAATCCCTAGCTTTAGGAGCTATAGCTTTGATTTTTGGAGTGTAGCGGGGGTGGAAGTGTGAAAGGGGTGTAGGTGTTCGACTTTAAAGTGCAAGAGAGCAGGCGCTCAGATATTTATTTTAATTCTACAGCATGGAAATCACTCTTTAAGAAGTAAGAGTATCCAAATAGGACGGTAAGTTACCAAGTTTAGATTTTAGCTCATCACGAAATTTTTGATTTCTCTTGGCATGAACAACTACAGCCATTTCGAAATCCTGATGCTTTTGATACTTCATTTTTTTTGAGATTGTTGATGGAAAATGTGTTTTCTTTATAGAATAGCGGTTAACTATTTTATCAACGTCATTGCTTTTTATTGCTTCTTGGAGTGTTACTAGTTCTTTTTTATAAGTAGTTTTAACTTCAACGAATACATCTATGCCCTCATTGTCTTTTATTGCTCTCCAATTTGGTAATTCCCTCATGGCGTTATTGCGAGCAGTTTTCTCGCACCGTCTAGCTGCAATATCTTCCTGAGTGCCTTCGTCAAGTTCACGCAACCCTTGTGCGATTGATTCATCCATAAGTTTTTGTGCATCGTC
>Ga0256839_1002277_pt1 | contig 21557 bp, 11 predicted proteins | sample 354166metaG_FD_185968 | JGI IMG/M metagenome (GOLD analysis project Ga0256839, IMG submission 185968) | Hydrothermal vent microbial communities from Mid Atlantic Ridge, Atlantic Ocean - 354-166 | ecosystem: Environmental > Aquatic > Marine > Hydrothermal vents | place: Atlantic Ocean: Mid... | reverse complement strand
CAGTCTCCCGCCTGCTCCGCGACCGCGACACGAGCGGCGACGGGGTGCTGGATGAGCGTCTTTACGCGCTGCAGGACGGCAACTGGAACGCGACGAGTGTCTGCGATGAAAACGGCGACGTGCAGGAGCGGTACGCGTACACCGCCTACGGCGAGCCGCTGTTTTTGTCGGCAGGCTTTGTAGAGCAGTCGGGGAGCAGTGTCGGGTGGGAGGTGCTCTTTACGGGGCAGAGGTGGGATGGGGGGAGTGGGCTGTTTCTGTTTCGGATGCGGGTGTATCTTTCCAACGTCGGACGTTTCGCAACCCGTGATCCTTTTGGCTACGCGAACGGGTATAGTGTCTACGTAGCAGCTTGCGTTCCAAGTTCGATGGACCCATTTGGTGAACAGGTGCGTCCCGCTCCCGTGTATCGTCTGGCTCCGTCACGGCCCCCGTTGCGACCTTACAATCCAAGCAGCTTTCAACCTCGACGATCGTATAATGTGCCCAGGATTTCGAGCGGTGGACCATATCTCGATTCGCGTGCTCGATGGAATACGGACAACCCATACACGGAGGGGCCGTATTACGGATGGTATCAATTTGAACACGCACATTTCAAGCGACAGAGGGAGCAGTGGCGTGCCACGAGCGCTGCACATCGTGATGTGCTGCGAGCCTCGGTTCAGCAGGCGCGAAAGCGAGGCGTTCCGGAAACACTCATGCGGGAACGGGGTGCAACGCAACTCCTGCGAGCGTATGACGCGCCTTCAATTTCGGCCTCAACGAAACACCCTTGGAATTCGCTCGACAAGCAGGTTCCAGAGATGTGCATCCGCCTAAGACGCGCGCCAATGCGCAGGAGATGGTGCCGGCATCTCTATAGCACCTACAAGGATGCTCAAGAAGAGTTTCCCAAGAAATCATGCAAGAAGGCAACGACATGCGTCGACATCGTCAGAGCGATTCAACACCTGCTAACGGAAATCTACTTTCGGGGTGTGTATATCGACGAGCGGTGTGACAACGTGATACCAACCGGAAGGAATCATCCAGTGGAGTTTGTGAAAAAGCACCGTACGCTCAATAACTGCTTGAATAGAGCTGAGAGAGCATGCACGCCTGGCGAAATGGCCGAGTACCTTGGGCAGTTCACGATGTCGATCTATTAGGAGTGGGGCATGAGCCGCGCTGCAGAATTGAGACAGGAGATCCGTGAGGCCTGGTCACACATGGTCCCGCCCGTGTTACCGCCGCCACTCAGGGACGATTGGATCGAATACCCTGACACATATCGTGCCGTAAACGGCAAATCTTGGGAGTCGATCAATCTGGGGCCAAGTGGCGATTTGCACGAACAGTGGAACGATTGTTGGATCGAAAGTGTGCGTCCCCGACATGCGAGAGTCTACTACTATGCCGTTTTCCTGGACTATTTCGTCAAGTACTACGAGGAATACCAGCGAGACACGGAATTGCAAGAGTTTCCCGACGGAGACATCCCGTTCATGTGTGCTGTGTGTTTTACAGCCGAACGGCTACTCGATGATGGTGACTGGAAAGCCATGACACGTCGGCAATTGCGTGTGACGCTGGCCGTTCTAGAGTTCGCGCGTGCTCACTGGCCGGCATACGGTTTTCCGGACGAAGCGGCGCGGGACGATGACGGTCGCGAATTCAACCGGAAGTTGAGGCAGTCGCTGGAGAGTTCGATCGTGCGTGTGCGCCGACTGTTGCTGCGAGACCGTGCGGAATCGACGCTGGCGGAGTGACTCAACCGGAAGCGCATTTCGAGTTGTGTGCGAGGAGCTGTCGCCCCTTGCATACCTATGTGTCGCAGAGCAATGCGAGAGCGTTGCCCGTGACAAAGTGCATTGTCCGCTCACCGTACAGCTTTACCAAGTGCTTGGCATGAACCGCGCAACGCAATTGAGAAAGGAGATCCGCGACGCCTGGTCGCACATGGAGATTCCCGTGTTGCCGCCACCGGTGACCACCGAGTGTTTCGAGTTCCCTTTCACAATGTTCGTTGGCGCGGGCGATGACAGCGTGCTGGCAAGGACTGGTTTTGCGGACTATCGCTATACTCATGACGCCCAAACGGCGAGCTGCACGAAAAGTGGACCGAGTGCTGGCTGAAAAATGTACCTTCACCGATTGCAAGAGTCTACTATTATGCTTCGTTCCTGGATTACGTCGTCAAGTACTATGAGGAGTATCAGCGGGACGCGGTACTGCGGGAGGTGCCCTACGCGGATTTTCCGTTTATGTGTGCGATATCTTTTTCAGAACACTTGCTGAACAACGGTGACTGGAGGTCCATGACGCGACGGCAATTGCGCGTGACGTTGGCCGTTCTGGAGTTCGCTCGTGCCCACTGGCCAGCGTATGGTTTTCTGCAAGAAGGGGCGTGGGACGATGAGGATCGCAAATTCAATCGGAACTTGAAGCAGTCGCTGGAAAGTTCGATCGTACGACTGAAACGGATCGTGCAGAGCCTTGATGCCGAATCCGCTGCTGCAGAGTGAGCGATTTCACTGTGGCTTGGTTGTGCCGATCGGGATTGCATGATACCGGAATCGCCGTTTCAGCCGAGAAGCTCCGTTCACGCACGGGTACTCCATTGTGAATGACAGGGTCAGTTTAGCCGAGCGAACGTGGGCCGATTTATGTGAGCAAGGTGGAGTTGGCTCTCGGAATAGCACTCTTGCGGTTTCCGGTAACACTCGAGAAGCTTTCGCGGGTCATGATCGACCAAGTCTGAGATCTTGTGTCTCGCCTTTGGAAGAGCATCGATGGTTGGGTAAGGCTCATGGATCGATGTCCAGGCCGAAGGACTCCACCGTGCTACGCCACGTCTAGGTCGTTATCGAGGTCAGCAGGGTCGCTGCCTGTTGCTTCCGCATACAACACATCAGGGCAAAAGTCGACACCGTTGGGCCACACGAGAGTTCCCGCCTCCCGGTCAACGTCGACCTTGGAAAAGAAACCAACATCTTGCAACGGCTCAAACACGCCCCCACGGCCTTGGATCCGATGCCGCAGATCCAACGCCGCCACGGTGCCGTCGGAGAAACGGACCTCGACTGTGTAGCCCTTCAAGTGGCGAACGTCGACGACACGCGGAATCACTGCGATGGTCCTTATTCGAGCGGATCAATGAAATTGGGTTGTTCGTTATTCCGCAGGCGTTGCCAATTGTCAAGCAGCTCTTCGCGGTGGCTCGCCGCCCATTCCAACACCATTCCCAAGGCACGCCGCGGAAAACGCCCGCGCAACACTGTCAGCGGGTCGATTCCCACCGAAACTTCCCTACCTGCATAGACGGAATGAAAATGCGGCGGGTTGTGGTCATCATAGTACATCCGGATCGAGATCCCGAAAAAACGGCTGACTTCAGGCATCGGCTTTTTCCGCAAAGGACTGCACAACGCACACCGGCCATATTGGCTCGCGGGTGATCAAGCGGCCGGAGCCACGAGCACGCTCGCGAGCCTACCGCATATACTCCCTTAGATCTCCGCTCACGTCGTCCAGCAGCTTGCGACGGGTTTCATGGATCAAGAATCGAATCAGCGGTCATCTTCGGGGGCTCCCAGGAACTCCGATGGAGTGCAGATTAACGGCCGTCCGAATCGTGTCCATTCACGGGCTCGTTGGGCACCATGCCCCTGCCCGATCCTTCTCTGTTCCCGCGGCCGTGCATCAAGTCATGCCGCAACCAGCATTTCATTGTAACAGATTGTCGTAGGGCCGTATCGTCCGCACTTTGCAAGCGCCGGTCCAGCAACAGGTTATGCTTATGGGGCCGAACCGAGCGAGATACCTGGGCAACGCCAGTCCTCGCTGTCTGAACTGGAAATCTAGCCCCGTTGCGAGTCCTTGAGTGGGCCTCCACTCTTCGTCTCTCCAAACGGCCGTTGCCGTTTTGAGCTATGCGGAAGGTTCTGCGCAGCGTTCGGCGAGCTTTCGGCAACGAGCCCTGGCCGGGAGCCCAAGCCGGCTACGTGGACAACGCAACTGTACACGTTCGGGTCGTGCTTGGTCGCATCAGCGTGTGGTGCGCGGATCTCGCACCGCCTGCGGTGGCCACTCTACCACGCCTCCCGCCGGCGGCCTAACGGGCGCAGTCCTTGTCAGGGCATCACCAGCGTCGTCTTTTCCACGGCCACGACGGGGCGGCGTTCCAGTTCGCTGGTGGCTTCGACGCGGATGCCGGCCTCGGTCTCCGGACCCTTGGCGGTCACTTCGATCCGGATCTCCTTGAGCGACTCATTGGGGCGGAGTTCTTTGATCGGTTCCAGCGTCAGGGTTCGTCCGTCACTGCTGGTGTCGACCACCGCCAGTTGCGACTGAACGGCTTCCACCGTCACGGTCGGTGACAGTTGGATCTTGATTTGGACTTGCCGATCGGAAGTCGACCGCCGGTTGGCCACCTGGATCACGTAGGTCGTGCGCTGGCCGATGCGTACCGGGTCACGCACATCGTGGACTTTGATTTCCAGTCTGCCGGCATTGGGACTGGGTGGCGGCGCGGTGGTGCCTCCGGCGGCAAGGATCACGATCGTCGTTTGATCCTGGGCGCGCACATTGTTGTCGGCCAAAGCGATTGCTCGCACCTCGGCCTGGGCCGCCGCCGACTTGCAACGGAATTCCAGTTTGCGCTCCATCGACTGTCCTGGTTCGAGTCGCTGCTGGTTCCACACCAGTTGTCCCGCCTCGACCGTATGGCCCCCGCTGGCTCGAGTCGGTTCAAGTGCCACGTCATAGCCGACCGCCAGCCGGATGTTGGTCACGGCCACCGAGCCTTGATTGCGCACCGTCACCGTGTAGTTGGCGAGTTCTCCCACGTGGCGCTGGGTGTCGCCGATGATCGTCACTTCCAAGGGAGAGGCGCCCGCCGGAAGCGGACGGCTGGGAGGCGGAGTGGCGGCCCCGCTCGGTGTCGGCGGTGCTGCCGGGGCTTCCGCCGCCTGCAACGCGGCTTCAAGCGCGACCGACTGCCCGTTACTCGAAGTGATATCGACTCGTTGCCGAAGCGTTCCGGCTTGCACAACGCGGTACCGCACACTCAGTCCGTTGGTCTGTCCCGCGGGCAGCAGTCCCAGCGATCGGCGGATGGGCGAAGCGACTCCTTCGGTTTGTTGCAAGCCTTCATCGAACTGAATGGTGACCGTCACCTCGTTCATCGGTTGGCTCGAGTCGTTTTGTACTTCGAGCGTGTACTCGACGATGTCACCGACGTGCGCGGTTTGCGGAGACTGGAGCCAGCGGGCTTTGAGTCCACCAGCGGGGATGACTCGAGTGTCGACCGAGGCCTCCATCCGTGCCACGTCGGTGCTGGTGGCCACGGCTGTCCAACGCACGTCCCCCGGCGCGGTGGCGCGGCAGGTGGCTTCGACCACCAACGTGGCTCGCGGGGCCAACTCGCCCAGGTTCCATTGAAGCTGCCGGCCGAACACCTGCGCTTCCGGCTTGCTGCTGAGAAACTCCAGCCCTTCGGGAAGTTGAACGCTCAAAGCCACCTGCCGCGCGGCCACGTCGCCGGGGTTGTTCACTTCCATCCGGTATGTGGCTACGCCGCCGACAGGCAGGGTGGTCGGGCCGGTCGCTCGGATGTTGAGTCCCGGGGCGCTCCAGTGAACGGTGGTGGCTCCTTGCCCCAGCGGCAAGGTGCGCCCACCCGCTTCGGGGCGCAGGACCTCTATGGACACGGCCACGGTGTCCGGACCGGGCGTTGTCTGTCGAACGGTGACGGTGGCCATACCTTGCGCGTCGGTGGTAGCTTCGGCGGTTGCCTGGCGGGTGTCGGCGAATTCGGCATTTCCCGGAGGCAGCCGATAGCGGACTTTCCAGCCGCGAATGGGCGTGCCGTCTTTGCGTGTGACTCGAGTCGCCAGTCGGATCGGCTCGCCGGCGCGTGCGGTGGCGGGAGCGGGAAACTGCCACTGGGCGTCCACCCAGAAGATCACCGCCGTCTTGCGTCGCTGCTCCCAGTTTTCCGCATTGGGAGCCACGACCGTGACGTGGGTGGTTCCCGAGGTGGGTGAAGTGACCGAGATCCAGCTTTGGCCGCGGCGCACGGTGACATCGTCCGTTTTCTTGGCAGTCCCCCGCGTCAAGAGCAGTTCGGTACAGACGGTGCGTGTCAGTGCGTAGTCGGCTTCGAGTTTGTCGGATCGCCGATGAAACCAGTCGGTCGAGCTTTCGTTGGAGCTGACGAATTGGCCGACGCTGTCTGGCGCGATGGTCCACTGGATCGGTTGGTCGGTCATCAGAAACCCGTCGTTGGAGCAGAAGCCGGCCAGCAGCACGACTTCCGTACCGACGGGAGCCGAGATCTTGCCTGGCATCAATACGAGATACCCTTTCTTGCCTCGAGGCGTCCGCGGGCCGTGCAATAGCGTGCGTTTGCGGGTCGCCGAGGCGGGCTTGGGCGGAGGCGGCTGGTTGCAATCGGGGATGGCCGGCGGCGCCGGATAAGCCGGCTCGGGAACACACACCACTTCGTTGGGAGGGACCACCGTGGTGTAGTTGCCCGCCGGGAGGAACAACCGTTCTCCGCTGGGGTCGATCCGCGGGAGGCGCACCTGGCTGCAACCGACCAGGGCCAGCAGCAGACCGAGTCCCGCCACCGTTGCACCGACCGTCCGAGAGACTTGCGTTGAGGGGGTTGTGTCCATCCGTCTCGCCTCGCTATCGTCGCGCACTTTTCTTCCGTCTAGCAACCGTACCACGCGTTTTGGCAACATGTGGCGTTTTTTCAACGTCTGGCGTTGCGGAAAGGCATCCCCCCTGGCCGGAGTTTGCCGGTCATGCCGATCTTAGCGGCAGTCGGCGGCCGCCTCTTTATCCGCGGCCACGCCCCGGGTATACTCAGAGATAAGGCCGAGGAGTCGAAGCGAGTGCTTCCCCGGTTCCCACGCGGGTGTAACTCAGTTGGCAGAGTGACAGCTTCCCAAGCTGTATGTCGCGGGTTCGAATCCCGTCACCCGCTCTCTGAGGCTGTCGCAAAACTCCATGCTGCAAGCAACATGTCCGCGGCCGGAAAGCGGCGGGGCGGGTTCTGTTACAGGCTCGAAGAGGATCGACCGAGTGTCCAACCATTCGCTTTCGCGCTGCGAGATCGTTCCCTTGCCCGATCAGCAGGTTCGATTTCAAATCGACGGCCGCGAGGTGACCTGCTGGCACGGCTCTCATTCGGCGCCTCGCCCCTTCTTTTTCCCTCTGCTCGGTCCCGGCGACACCTGGCTGACGCGGATGGGGCATCCCGGCGCGCCGAACCACGACCATCATCGCAGCGTCTGGTTCGCTCATCACCATGTCTCCGGTATCGACTTCTGGAGCGACAACACGTCGTCACGAGTCCGCCAGCAGCGTTGGCTGGCTTTCGCAGACGGCGACGAGGAGTGTCGTTTCGCTTTCGAACTGGACTGGCTCGACGCCGGCCACGACCCCCAGCCACTGATGAAGCAGACATTGCTGGGCGCCGTCATTCCCGACGAGGACCAGCAGTGGTTGCTGGAATTCCAGGCCGAGTTCACTCCGACCAGCCAGATGCTCGAGCTGGGCAAGACCAACTTCGGCTTCCTGGCCGTCCGCGTCGCGCGCACGATTTCCGCCGTCTTCGGCGGCGGGCAGCTTCGCGACAGCGAGGGCCGCGTCGGCGAGCGGGCGATTTTCGGCCGGCGGGCACGCTGGATGGACTACAGCGGACCGGCTCGCAGCGGGCAGACCGGACAGGCTCGCACAGTCGGCATCTGCATCATGGACCACCCGGACAATCGGACGCATCCGTGTCATTGGCATGTGCGCGACGACGGCTGGATGGGCGCGTCGGTCTGTTTCGCCGAACCGATCATGATTGAACCGACCCGGCCGCTCTCCCTGCGGTACCAGCTCTGGATCCACGACGGGCCGTGCGACCCGGCGGCCATCGAACGGCGGTTTGTCTCTTTCGCCGGCCGCCACCGGCTCGAGCTGACGAAGCGACCTCGGCCGCATGAGCACTTCGGAATCACGCGCGCCGATCGGTGATTCCGCGGCCGGGCGACCGTGTCGACGGCACGGCGAAGACTCTCCTCATCAGGTGGTCGCAGGGGGAAGGCGGACTGCCCGCATGGTAGTCGACTCGGCGCGGAGTTTCCAGGCTCGGTCCGTCGAGCTATGCTCGTGGTTTCGGTTCGAACCATTTGTAGATGGCGGGCAGCACGACCAGCGTCAGCAGACTGGATGTGAGCACGCCACCGATCACCACCGTGGCCAATGGTCGCTGCACTTCGGCGCCGGCGCTGGTGGAAACGGCCATGGGGATGAACCCCAGCGCGTCCGTGGTGGCCGTCATCAGCACCGGCCGAAGTCGATCCATGGCTCCCTGTTCGACCGCTCGAATGACATCCATCCCTCGCGCGCGCAGATGCCGGATATGTTCGACCAGCACGACGCCGTTCATGACGGCGATTCCGAACAGGGCGATGAATCCGATTCCTGCCGAGATGGAGAAAGGCATTCCGCGGACCCAAAGCGCCAGAATTCCACCGGTCGTGGCGATCGGCACGTTGAGAAAGATCAGCAGTGCCAGCCGTCCCGAGTCGAACGTGATGTAGAGCAGCGAGGCGATCAGGAACAGGGCCAGTGGTACGGCGATGGCCAGGCGTCGCGAAGCATCCTGCAGGTTCTTGAACTGTCCGCCCCAGGCAATGCGGTAGTTGGGAGGCAACGTCACTTCTCGTTCCACGGCTTCTTTCGCCGCGGCAACGAAACTCGACAAGTCGCGTCCCCGCACGTTGACTTGCACCAGAAACCTCCGTCGGATTTCGTCGCGGCTGATCTGAGCGACTCCCGGTGCGACTTCGATATCGACCAGTTGTTCCAGCGGGATCTGACGGCCGGTGGGGTCGGCTACTTTGATTCGTTTGAGGGATTCGAGATGGTCCCGCCAGTGAGGCGCCAGACGGACTTGCAGAGGGAACCGGCGCTGGCCTTCGAGAACCTGCCCGACTTGCTTCCCACCGATCACGGTGATGGCGTCGAGTACGTCGGCGACGTTGATGCCGTAGCGGGCGATCTGATCGCGGCGGATGCGCATCTGAATATAGGGCAATCCCCCGGTCTGCTCGGCTTGAACGTCGGCAGCACCGGGGATGCTTCGCACCACGGCGGCGACCTTGTTGCCGATTTCCTTGAGTTTCTCCAGGTCGTCGCCGTAGACGCTGATGCCGATGTCGAGCCGCACACCGGCGATCAACTCTTGGACCCGCAACTCGATCGGCTGCGTGAAGCTGAAGTTGTTGGCGGGAATCTGCTTTTCCAGTACCTTCTTCATCGCCGCCACCAGTTCGTCTTTGGAGCGGTAACGCCACTCGTCGGGCGGCTTGAGCATCACGAAGATGTCGCTCGCCTCGATCCCCATCGGATCGGTCGCGATTTCGGCTCGTCCCGTTTTGGAAATCACCGTCTTGACTTCATTGGGGAACTTCTGCAGGAGCGTTTTCTCGATGGCCGAGGTCATCTCGATCGATCGTTCGAGCGATACGCTGGGGAGTCGGATGGCCTGAATGGCCATGTCGCCTTCGTCGAGTTTGGGCACGAATTCGGCACCGAAACTCGAGGCAATCACGAGTCCGATCGCGAACGCGCCGATCGCTCCGCAGAGCACGACCCGCGGATGAGCGATCGCTTTCTCCAGCAGAGGCTGGTAGCCCCGCTTGCACCAGCGAACCAGCAGAGCGTCCTTTTCGCTGAATTTCCTGGCGAGGAACAGGCAGGCCAGGACGGGCATCACGGTGAGCGAGAGGATCAATGCTCCCACCAGTGCCGACATGAACGTGAACGCCATCGGCCCGAACATCTTTCCTTCGATACCGCGGAGAGAGAGCACGGGGATGAACACGATGATCACAATGGCACCGGCGAACAGGATCGGGCGTCCCACTTCGTGCGCGGCCTTGCGGAACACTTCGACACCGGCCCGCTCCAGATCCGGGTTCTGTTTCTTGGCTTGAGCCACGTGGCGGATGGCGTTTTCCACCATCACGACGGAGCCATCCACGATGATACCGAAGTCGAGTGCCCCCAGGCTCATCAAGTTGGCCGATACGCCGAAGTACTTCATCGAGACAAACGTCACCAGCGCGGACAAGGGGATGGCCGAGGCGACGATCAAGCCGGCTCGCAGATCTCCCACCAGCAGGAACAGCATGATCACCACCAGAATGGCGCCGCCGCTGATGTTCTCGGCCACGGTATCGATGGCTCGGCGAACCAGCTCCGTGCGATCATAGAACGTGTCGATGTAGACGCCTTCGGGGAGTGTTTTCGAGATCTCCGCGACCTTCTTCTTCACATCGTCGACCACGGTCCGCGAGTTCTCGCCCATCAGCATCATCACGATGCCGACCACGGCTTCTCCTCGGCCGTCGCGAGTGACATATCCTTGGCGGAGCATGGGTGCGAAACGGACATCGGCGACATCATGGATATGGATGGGCGTACCGTCTTCCCGGGTTTCCAGCACGATCCGGCCGATGTCGGCCAGCGACTGCACCAGCCCCTCGCCTCGGATCAATTGCTGTTCTTCGTGGTGGACGATATAGCCACCCCCCGCGTTGGCGTTGTTTTGCTCCAATGCCTCGAAGACGCGTTTGAGGGGGATGTTGTAGTTGAGCAGCGCATCGGGGTTGATCTGGACTTCGTACGTCTTCAGTTCGCCGCCGAATGTGTTGACTTCGATCACGCCCGGCACGCTGCGGAGTTGAAAAGCCACCTGCCAATCGAGGATGGTTCTCAGCTCCTGCAGACTGTAGCGGTAGCCCGGTTTGGCGCGCAGTTCGAATTGGTAGATCTCCCCCATGCCCGTGGCGATCGGTCCCATCGTGGGCGTTCCCATTCCCGGCGGGATCTGTTCCCGAGCTTCCGTGAGGCGTTCCCCGACCAGTTGCCGCGCCCAGTAGATATCGGTCCCTTCCTCGAAGACGACCGTGACGTTGGAGAGTCCGAACCGCGTCACGCTGCGAATCTCTTCGACGCGCGGTATGCCGCTCATCGCCGTCTCGACCGGAAAGGTGACGAACTGCTCCATTTCCACCGGCCCCAGAGCCGGGGACGAGGTGAGGATTTGCACCTGCACGTTGGTCAGATCGGGAACCGCATCGACCGGCAACTGGATCATCGAGTGAACACCGATGGCGATCACCAAGAGTGCCAGCAGCAGGATGGCGAAGCGGTTATTCAGCGAAGCATCGATGACCTTGTGGATCATGGGAAGTCATCCTGAAAAGGGAGTGCCGTGCCGGCCGTCAGTGGCTGTGAGAGATCTGGCCCTTTTGCAATTCCGACTTGAGCGAAAACGCGCCGCGGACGGCTACGGGCTCGCCCTTCTTCAGTCCGCTTCGAATCTGTATCCGGCCGTCGTTCCGTTCTCCCACCGAGACCCATCGACGCTCGAACGCGTCCCCCTGGCGATGCACGAACACGGCATCGCGCCCGTCGATTTCGATCACTGCGGATGCCGGTACCCAGAGCGCTTCGCCCAGCGACTCGCCCGGTAGAGCGACTTCCACGAACATGCCTGCTTTCAAGTGGCGCCGCGGATTGGGAACCCTGGCCAATAAACGCAACGTCCGAGTCTCGGGGTCGAGAATGTCCCCGCGGTAGAATATCTCGGCCGTGTGTTCATGCTCGGCTGTGGGAGCGCGGAAGCGGAGGGTCTTGCCGATGTGGTTCAGTTTTTCCAGGTCCTTCTGGTAGATGTCGACCTGCAGCCACAGCACCGACAAGTCGGCGATGGTGAACATCTCCGTGTCTCGCCCCACGCGTTCGGCCAATACCACGTTCTTGCCGATCACCGTGCCGGGGAACGGAGCTCGGATTTCATAGTGGGAGATCTCCTCGCCTTCCTTCTCCGGGTCGATCGTATGGAGTTGATCCTGGCGGTAACCCAGAATGAACAGTTGGGACTGGGCGACCGCCACTGCCTGTTCGGCCTGCTGCAGTTCCTGCCGGGCCATCAGTGCTTCCTGCCACACGGTGAACTTGAGTTGCTCCTGGAGTGCCAGGAACGTGGCCTCGTCGGCCTCGAGTGCCGCCTTGGCCGTGATCAGTTGTTTGCCGGCCACGACGTTTTGGGCGGCCAGCGAACTGAGTCGCTCATAGTCGGCTTTCGACTTGTGCAACCGGGCATACGCCGACAGCAGTTGCTGACGGTTTTCCCCCATCGGCTTGTCGCCGAACATCTGATCGATCTTGGTGATGGGGGTGCCGGCGTGCAGAGCATCAATCAGCGCTTGCGTGTTCGTGCTGATCTTCTCCTTCCACTCGCTGTTGACCCGAGCGATTTCCGCCTTGAGACGAGCTCGCACCAGCTCCAGCTTGGCAGCGCCCACTTCCGGACTGTCGATCACGGCCAGCACCGATCCCGCCTCGACGTCGTCGCCGAAATCGACGCCGACCGTGTGGACTCGGCCCTCCACCAGCGAATAGATGTGAGCCAGGCGATCCTGGTTGAGCACCACTTTTCCGGTGAACCAGGAAAGACTGGTCAGCTCGCCGAACTGAACCGGCTCGACCTCGAGACCTGCAACTTCCCACTTCTCCCTGGGAAGTCGGACCACGCCCTCTTCTCCTTTGTGGTCGCCGTGTTCGTCACCACCATGTTCGCCATGTTCGTCGTCTTCGATTCGCCCGGCGGCCAGGTTCCATCCTCGAGCCTGCAAGAACCACACCGCCGATGCGCCGATGGCCATTCCCGCCACGAGCACTCCGGCCATCCACGCTCGTTTCATGCCTGATCGCCGATTTGATGGAGCATTCTGTTCGTTCACGATACTGCCTCAATCTGTGGCTGCCAGTGACGCTGCGTGTTCATGACGGTTGGGCTTCCTTTTGCTTGCGGAACTTCTTCAGTGCGTCGGCGAAGCGCCGCATGGTTTTGGAGATCACGCCCCGATCGAGTCGCACGTCGATCAGTTGGAAACGGCCGCGAGTCGCAGCGGCCCGCTGGATCGCCGCATCGAACTCGCGGCGCGTTCGCACGACCGTTCCCTCGCCGCCTAGAGCTCCGGCGATCCGAGCAAAGTCCCAGCAACCTAGTTCGGTAAGATGCGATTCGGGCTGGAACGTGCGCAGCATTTCCCAACAGGCGTTGTTGAGGACGATCACGATCGGATCCCAGCCGTAGCGATTGCAGTTTCCCAGCTCCCAGCCGGTCATCTGAAACGCGCCGTCCCCCAGCAGCACCACCGGGCGGCGGCCCGAAGCGACCTGGATGCCCAGTGCGGCGGGCACGCCGAATCCCATGGTAGCATAGTAACCGGGCGCCGCGAGTTCCGTGTTTTCGATCTCCATGGCCGTGAACAGGCAGTCGCCCGTGTCGGCCACCAGTGGCATGGGTTCGCTGCGCCGAAAGAGCTGGTTGAGTCCGGCCGACACGTCGTCGGGAGTCATCGGCCTGTCATCGGCGATGAAACCATGGACCGGCCGGGAGATGCAGGGGATCGGTTTGGCCGCGGCCGGCTCGGCGACTTCCAGCATCTTGTCGACCAGAGCGTCGATGGGAATCTGGGGATAGACGTGGTAACTCAGTGTCACCTGCCGGTCGATCACTTGAATACACTTGCGAAGATCGATCCGTTTCTTGGAGGTGCCGAAGTTGGTGTCCGAGAGGATGACGCCCAGCAGCAACAGCGCGTCGGAGTTTTCCACCAGATCGGTGACTTGCGGATCGCCGGCCGCGCCGATGTAGGTTCCCACCAGAGAAGCATCGGAGTCGACCAGCAAACCACGTCCCATGAAACTCGTGACGACCGGCATCCCCAGTTTCTTGGCCAGGCGAGCCACCTTGTCTTCCAGGCCGTACCGCCGCACTTCGACGCCGACCAGCAGGACCGGAGAGGAGGCCCCGGCAATCCGTTCCAAGATCTCTTCGACGCATGCCGCCAGCGCATCGGGATCGTGCGTGGGATCGGGCCGCGCCTCGGGGGCCGGCAGGCATTCCCGGAATACCTGGTCCCGCGGAATCTCCAAATAGACCGGCCGCGATTCGGTGAGGCAACTGGAGAGGACTCGAGCCACTTCCTCGGGTGCGGTCTTGGGATCGCTCAATCGCGCTCGGTCGCAGGTCACTTCGGCGTACATCTGGAACTGCGAATCGAGCCGTTTGGCTTGGTGGTGCAGCAGCAGATCGATGTGACTCTCTCCCACTCCGGGGCCTCCCGACAGCACGATCACGGGTGACTTTTCCGCATAGGCGGCAGCGATCGGATTGACCATGTTGAGTGCCCCGGCGCCGTAAGTCACCACGGCCACCGATGGGCCGCCGCGAATCCTGGCCGCGCCATCGGCGGCAAATCCCACTCCCGGTTCGTGACTCAGCGTGTAACACGGTAGGATTTCCGACTGTTCGATGACCTTGAAGAACGGCAGCACAAAGTCGCCGGGAATGCCGAACATCTCGTGAGCCCCTGCGCGCTGCACCGCCCGCAACACCATCTCGCCTAGTTGCACAATGGATCTCCCCATGAAAGTCGACCACAATGAGACGCCGTAGGACCGGCTGGTCTGCCCTCCCCGCTGACCATGCCTGGGAAACCGATCAACTATGCTCTACCTTAGGCGGAACCGGAGGTTTCGGCCATCGGAGTCATCCCGCCCGCCGGGGCGCAGCGGCCGGGCCCCCTGCAAAATGCCATTCCAACGCCATTCCTTGTTGCTTTTGCCTTGAGGAGTCGAACGATGAAACGACAGCAGATGTTCCTGGCAGCCACGGTCTTGCTGATGGTCGCCGCGAGTCCGGTACCGGTTCGAGCTCAGGGCGAACAAGAGGACGGTTTCGTCTCGCTGTTCAATGGCAAAGATCTCAGAGGATGGCGGGTCCCCGAAGGAGACAACGGCCACTGGAAGGTCGTGGACGGAGTCATCGACTACGACGCCGAATCGGAGGCCAAGGGCGACAAGAATCTGTGGACCGAAAAGGAATACGGCGACTTCATTCTGAAGGTCGATTGGCGCATCAAGCGTACCAGCGGCCTGTACAACGTTCCCATCGTGCTCAAGAACGGCAGCTATCTGACGGATGCGAAGGGACGCCGCGTCACGATCAAAATGCCCAACGCCGATTCCGGGATTTTTCTGCGGGGATTTCCTCGAGCTCAAGTCAACATCTGGTGCTGGCCGATCGGCTCGGGGGAAGTCTACGGTTACCGCAATCCCAAAGATGCTCCCGCGGCCATCCGCGCCGGAGTGACGCCCCAAGTCAATGCCGACCGACCGGTGGGCCAGTGGAACCGGTTTGTGATTATCATGATCCAGGACCGGTTGACCGTCATCCTCAATGACAAAATGGTGCTGGAGAACGCTCGACTTCCCGGCGTACCTGATCGCGGTCCCATCGGACTCCAGCATCATGGTGGACGGCGCAAAGACGGCAAGCTGTCACCCGCTTCCAGTCTCATGCAGTTCCGCAACATCTGGATCAAGGAATTGGATTAGCGGCGTGCTTGGCCGGTCGTTTTGCGCGAGCGCTGATTTCGCGCGGAAGCATTGCGCTAGCAGAGCGATTCGGCGTATGGGGAACGCCCCGGTTTCTCACGCGTGCTGATTCCACGCAGCGGCGCTGAGCCGGCAGAGCGGTGTCGAGGCGGGACGTTGCCCCGCGCTCGCCGAATCCCGCCAAGTGGCGCCGCCTAACGGCCATGTCGGCGTCTGCCGGCTGCTGCTGCCAGACATCGGTCTTCTCGGCCTCTGTGCAAGCCGTGCGCGCGCGTGCCGTGTGCAAGCGCGCGTTCTGGAAAAACCTGAAGAATCCGGGAGAAAATCCATCAAAATGAGACAAAAAGGGCTTGTTATCCATTTTGCTTGGATGTAGGTTCTGGCGAGTAGCAAGTGCAGTGTCGAACGCGCTGTGGTAGCGGGAGCCAATCCCCGTACGACAAGCCCCTCAGGACAATAGATGGCGAGGGCCGGCGATGAGCGGAAGAGCGTTGAGCGGTCGATTGGGCACAGGTGGGATCGGAAGGCTGGCCGCGTGGGGGGCACTGTGGATGGTGCCCTGGCTGGCTGCCGGCCGGCTGTGGGCGCAAGATCCGGTTGAGTTTTTCAAGAAGAACTGCCAGAGCTGCCACACGATTGGCGGCGGTGACTTGACCGGTCCCGACTTGAAGGACGTGACCAAGCGTCGTGAGCGGGACTGGATCTTGCGGTTCCTTCTCGACCCCAAGGGGATGATCGACGGTGGAGACGCGATCGCCACCGATCTGATGGCGCGATACAAGAACGTGGTGATGCCCAACGTTCCGGGCATGAATCGCGATTTGGCGGAGAAGTTGATCGACTTGATCGAGAAGGAATCGGCGCTGGAGAAGTCTCAGTTTGCCGGCGTGCAGATTTCGACTCGGCCGTTCACAGCGGCCGACCGCGAGTTGGGTCGGCGGTTGTTCTACGGTCTTCAGCGACTGGAAGCTCGCGGTCCCGCCTGCATCACCTGTCACGACGTTGCCGGAGCACCCGGTTTCGGCGGTGGGCATCTGGGGCCCGACTTGACTCAAGTCTACGCTCGCCTGGGTGGCCGGAAACCTCTTTCGGCCTGGCTGGTTTCACCGAGCACGGCGGTGATGCAGCCGGTGTTCAAGGACAAGCCGCTGACGGCTGACGAGATTCTGGCACTTGCCGCCTTTTTCGAGCAACGCGCCGGTCAGACACCACCTCACCGAGCCGGGGCGCGCGTCGCCTTTTTGCTGTTGGGATTGGTGTTGGCGATCGGCCTGATGTTCGCTTTTGACACGATTTGGAAGTTCCGTTTCCGCGGCGTGCGGCGGCCCTTGATCGACAAGCGGCGCAGCACGCAGGCCGCCTGATTCCGGATGCCCCTTAGCAACAGATTCCAGAAGAAAGCAAAGCCACTGCCATGAGTATCCAAGACGCGATTGCCTGGATTCGGGACGAAGCCAAGCCGAAACTGCGGCGTTGGGAAGAGTTCTATCGCAACCGGTGGCAGCATGACAAAGTGATTCGCAGCACTCACGGGGTGAACTGCACGGGGGGCTGCACCTGGAACATCTACGTCAAGAACGGCATCGTGACGTGGGAGATGCAAGGGCTCGACTATCCCTCGCTCGAAGCCGGCCTTCCCCCGTATGAGCCTCGAGGATGCCAGCGGGGAATCTCCGCAAGTTGGTACATCTACAGTCCGCTGCGAGTGAAGTACCCTTATGTGCGCGGAGCGTTGCTGGACGCCTGGCGGACAGCTCGAGCCGACCATGCCGATCCGGTCGAAGCTTGGGCGTCGCTGGTGAACGATCCCGACAAGCGGAAGCGGTGGCAGGTGGCTCGAGGCAAGGGCGGCTTCCGTCGCGTCGATTGGGAGACGGTCGAGGAGATCATGGCGGCGGCCATGGTCCACACGATCCGCAAACACGGCCCCGATCGCATCGCCGGCTTCTCTCCGATCCCCGCCATGTCAATGGTGAGTTACGCCTCGGGGGCCCGCTTGATGCAGCTCATCGGCGGGCTGTCGCTTTCGTTTTACGACTGGTATTGCGACTTGCCGCCCGCCTCGCCGGAGACTTGGGGCGAGCAGACCGACGTGCAGGAGAGTGCGGACTGGTATCACGCGAAGATGCTGGTGTCGATGGGCGCCAACATCGGCATGACGCGGACACCGGACTGTCACTTCTTGGCCGAATCGCGTCACAACGGCACCAAGCTGTGGGTTTTCTCTCCCGACTTCAGCATGGTGGCCAAGTACGCGGACGAGTGGGTGGCGGTGAACGCCGGCCAGGACGGGGCTTGGTGGATGGCGGTCAACCATGTACTGCTCAAGGAGTACCACCACGAGCGCAAGACTCCTTATTTTCTCGAGTACACCAAGAAGTACACCGACGCGTCGTTCCTAGTGGAGATTCAAAAGGCGGACGGGCGCGTGCGTCCCGGCCAGCTTCTGCGAGCCGGCCGGCTGGATGCTTATCGGGACGAGGAACATGGGGAGTGGAAGTTCCTCGTTTGGGACAGCCAGGCGGGGCGTCCCAAGATGCCGATGGGGAGCAGCGGTTTTCGTTGGGGCAAGACCAAGGGCAAGTGGAATCTGTTGCTCAAGGACGGCAAGGACGGTTCGCCCATCGATCCGGAACTGACATTCCTGGAGAAGCACGACGACGTGGAGTTCGTGGAGTTCGACGACTTCGGCGCGGGGACGCCGTTGAAGCGAGGCGTTCCCGTCCGCAAGGTGCGCACCGCCGACGGCAAGGACGTGTTGGTGGCGACCGTCTACGATCTGCTGATGGCGCAGTACGGTGTGGCTCGAGGTCTCCCCGGCGCGTATCCCGACAGCTACGACGTCGAGGACGCGCCGTACACTCCCGCCTGGAGTGAAAAGTACACCGGTATCGGCCGGGACGTGCTGGTACGTTTTGCTCGCGAGTGGGCGACGACGGCCGAGCACACCCGAGGGAAGTGTACGATCTTGATCGGGGCGGGAATCAATCACTGGTATCACGCGAACTTGATTTATCGCGCAGGCATTCACGCATTGATGTTCTGCGGTTGCGTGGGGGTCAATGGCGGCGGGTTGGCTCACTATGTCGGCCAGGAAAAGCTGGCGCCGATGGAATCGTGGGCGTCGATCGCACTGGCCAAGGACTGGTTCCCTCCGTCGCGCGTGCAGAACACGCCGAGCTGGCACTACGTGCACACCTGCCAGTGGCGTTACGAAAAGGACTTCACCGACTACCACACGGTGCCGCAGCACACCGGCGGCGAGAGTACGGCATCGGGGCACACGATCGACTTGCAGGTGCGAGCGGTTCGGCAGGGCTGGCTTCCCTTTTATCCTCAGTTTCCCGAGAACCCGATCGAGGTCGTGCGGCGGGCTCGAGAGGCGGGAGCCGAGACGCCCGAAGAGATCGCCCGGTGGATCGCCGGCCAATTGAAGGACCGCAAGATGAAATTCGCGGTCGAGGATCCCGATGCCGAGGAGTGCTGGCCGCGCGTATGGTTCATCTGGAGAGGCAATGCATTGCTCTCCAGCGCGAAGGGGCACGAGTATTTCCTGCGGCATTACCTGGGGACGCACGACAACGCGGTGGGCGAGGAGTTGGCCAAGGACGCGGTGAAGGAAGTCGAGTGGCGCGAGGCGGCTCCGCGCGGGAAGATGGACCTGGTGATCGACGTTAATTTCCGCATGGACTCGTCGGCGCTCTATTCGGACATCGTGCTGCCCGCTGCGTCCTGGTACGAGAAGGCCGATCTCAATTCGACCGACTTGCACAGCTTCATTCATCCGCTGTCCCGCGCCGTGCCTCCTTGCTGGGAGTCCAAGAGCGATTGGGCCATCTTCCGGGATCTGGCCAAGCGATTCTCGGAGGTTGCCGAGAAGCACTTTCCCGAACCGGTGGAAGACGTGATCGCGGCCCCGCTGGCCCACGATACGCCCGCGGAAGTGGCTCAACCGAACATGGGGCAGTGGATTACCGGGGAGGTCGACGCGATTCCCGGAAAGACGATGCCTGCGTTCAAGGTGGTCCAGCGGGACTACAAGAACGTCTATCGGCAGTTCATTTCCTACGGTCCCCATGTGCGAGCCAACGGCTTGGGAGCTCACGGAACCCACTACGACGTCGCCGACGAATACGACGAGTACGTGCGCGCGCACCGAACCGAATCGTGGGGCGACGGCGTTTATCCGTCGCTTTATCGCGATGAGGACGTCTGCAATGTCATTCTCAACTTCGCCACCGTGACCAACGGCGAGATGGCGTACCGGTCCTACAAGGACATGGAAGCCAAGACGGGGCTGTCGCTGACTCACCTGGCCGAGAAAAATCGGGGCGTGCGGTATACCTACAAGGACTTGCAGAGCCAGCCGCGGCGGTTGATCAACAGCCCGATGTGGTCGGGATTGCTGAACGACGGCCGCTCCTATTCGCCGTTCACCTACAACGTGGAAGTTCAGGTGCCGTGGCGTACGCTGACGGGTCGCCAGTCGTTCTATCTCGATCATCCGATGTACTTGGATTTCGGCGAGCACCTGCCGACGTACAAGCCGAAACCGCTGCCGACCCAATACGCCGATCTCTCCTTCACCGAGAGCGGAGAGAAGGTCGGCAAGACGGTGATGCTCAACTTCCTCACGCCTCACGGAAAATGGCACATCCACTCCACCTATGGCGACAACCAACGGATGACCACCCTGTCGCGCGGCGTCTATCCGTTGTGGATGAACGACAAGGACGCGGAGGAGTTGGGAATCATCGACAACGACTGGGTCGAGGTGTTCAACGACCACGGCGTCGTGGTGACTCGCGCGGTGGTTAGTGCCCGGATTCCTCGAGGCATTTGTATGCAGTACCACGCCCCCGAGCGGAACCATGCCATCCCCAAGTCGCCGCTGCGGGGGAACCGGCGGGCCGGAGGTCACAACAGCCTGACGCGCACGCGGCTCAAGCCGAACCTGATGGCCGGCGGTTACGGCCAGTTCACCTACCACTTCAATTACTGGGGACCGGTCGGCTGCAACCGCGATACGCACCTGTTGGTGCGGAAGTGTCCCAAGGTCCAGTACTGATTGGAGGCTCCCTCGGGAGCGTTGATTCGATCCGGTTCATTGTCGCACAACCTCGACAGGAATAGCCATGAATATCCGTTCGCAAGTCTCGATGGTGTTTCACCTGGACAAGTGCATCGGCTGCCACACCTGCAGCATCGCTTGCAAGAACGTGTGGACCGACCGTAAAGGCGCCGAGTACATGTGGTGGAACAACGTGGAGACCAAACCGGGTGCCGGTTATCCCACGACCTGGGAAGACCAGGAGAAGTACAAAGGCGGCTGGGAAGTCAACGGCGACGGCAAATTGCGGATCAAATCGACCGGCAAACTGCGGGTGATCCCCAATATCTTCCACAACCCGCACATGCCGAGCATGGACGACTACTACGAACCGTGGACGTACGACTACGAAAAGTTGTTCGACGCTCCCGAGGGGGCGGATCAGCCGGTCGCCGAGCCGATTTCGATGGTTACCGGCAAGAAGATGTCGGTGGAAGCCGGGCCTAACTGGGACGACGACCTGGGAGGCTCTCCGATCTATGCGGCCAACGATCCCAATCTGGCCGGTTTGACCGAGGAGCAAAAGTTGCAGTTGATGTCGGTCGAGCGGCTGGTGTTCTTCTACCTGCCCCGCATCTGCAATCACTGTCTCAATCCGGTCTGCGTCGCCTCCTGTCCTTCGGGGGCCCTTTACAAACGGGGGGAAGACGGCATCGTGCTGATCGATCAGAACCGCTGCCGAGCGTGGCGTTCGTGCGTGGCGGCTTGCCCCTACAAGAAGACCTATTTCAACTGGTTCACCGGCAAGAGCGAAAAGTGCATCCTCTGTTTTCCGCGGCTGGAGACGGGGCAGGCACCCGCCTGTTTCCATTCCTGCGTGGGCCGCATCCGCTATCTGGGCGTGCTGCTGTACGACGCCTCGCGACTGGAGGAAGTGGCCCGGATGCCCGACGACGAGTTGGTCGACGCGCAGCGCTCGATGATTCTCGATCCATTCGATCCCAAGGTGATCCACGAGGCGAACAAGTGCGGAATTCCGGCC
>Ga0256839_1002276_pt1 | contig 21559 bp, 15 predicted proteins | sample 354166metaG_FD_185968 | JGI IMG/M metagenome (GOLD analysis project Ga0256839, IMG submission 185968) | Hydrothermal vent microbial communities from Mid Atlantic Ridge, Atlantic Ocean - 354-166 | ecosystem: Environmental > Aquatic > Marine > Hydrothermal vents | place: Atlantic Ocean: Mid... | reverse complement strand
TCGATGGCTTTGACGCGCCGCCTAGCACCTTCGCCGAAGCCATCGAACAGGCCGAAAAGGGCACGATCATCGAGGAAGGCGCCCTTCAGCGGGCCGGCATCGTGACCACCGGGCGCCTTGACGACTGGCAGGAGTACATCGCTCTGATCTGGTCCTTGGGCGGTGAGCTCTACAAGGACAACGGCGAGCCCACCTTCGATTCCCAAGAGGCTCGCGATGCCCTCGAGTTCATGTACCAACGCCGCCGCGCCGTCTACCCCGACGAGACAGTGGCCGACTTGCCGCCGGCCACAGGGTCGCGCCTGGCCGACGGGACGGCAGTCTGCATCTGGGGCAACCTCTGGGGCGCGCCGCCGGTCGATGATCCCATCTGGGAGCAGATCGCCTTCTCGCCTGGCCTGACCTACCCCGAGAAGTACCCCGACAGCCAGCCCGTGGTCCAGGTCTTCAACGACTGGCTGGCCGTGCCGGCCTACTCCAAGAACGTGGAGCTGGCAGCCGAGTTCCTGAAGTTCTTGGGCTCTGCGGAGAACCTCAACCGCTACAACAAGGACTTCGGCTCCTTCCCGCCGCGCCAGGATGCCTGGACAGGGTACGTCGAGGAAGCCCGCCCCATGCAAATTATGGGCGAGCTGATGAGCGAGTACGGCAAGGGCTTCGCCGATGTGCGCGAGTCGCCCAAGTTCCGCGAGATCCTCCAGCGTGAGATGTCCGCTTACTTCACCGACCTCCAAGACCTGGACACCACGTTGGAGAACATCCAACGGGACTACACCCAAGTGCTCCAGGAGGGCGGCTGGCTCCAGTAGGAAAGCAGGGTCTCAGGGGGCTTCACTCTGTCGGCACGTGTGGGGCACCAAAGGTGCCCCACACGCCGCCTCTCACGTCGGACGGCCGTTTCATCCGTTGACACCAACCACTTGGGGGGCGCATGGGGGGAACCCCGACCGGGGGGCGCCGGGGTTTCCCCCCTCACCATCACCTTGACCGGCGTAGCAGGAAAGCCTTCGTGGCATGGTTCGCGTTTCCCCAGAGCCATTCAGCAGGCCACCGCAGGTGGCGGAGCGCAAACTAAGGATGTATCTCAACGGGGCATGAGGAAGAGCTGTTCGGAAAGCGCGAGGGAGCCGGTATCATGTGGTCTAGCTACGTCTACACGCTTACGTGGTCGGCTATTACGGTGGCATTTATTGTGGCCTCCAGCGTGGCGGTGGGCACACTGGCACGCCTGGTGGTGAGAGCTCGCGGGGCAGACCGCCGCCGGCAACATGACACCTTCTCCGGGTATGCCTTTGCCTCGCCTTGGATTGTGGGGTTCATCATCTTTGTGTTGTTGCCGGTGCTGGCATCGATCTACTGGAGCTTCACGTCCTACCGACTACCAAACCCTCCCCAGTGGGTGGGACTCCAAAACTACGTGCGCCTGTTGACCGAGGACCGGGATTTTCGGGCCGCGCTGGTCAACACCTTTTATTTGGTGGCCTTCGGTTTGCCCGCCCAGCTCGGCGTGGCCTTGGGGCTGGCTTTGTTGCTCAACCAGCGCACCAAAGGCGAGAACTTCTTCCGCATGGCCTTCTACTTGCCCGTCATCCTGGGGCTGAACGCGGCCGTGCTGCTGGCGTGGGTGTTGATGTTCAATGCCAACACCGGCTTCGTGAACACGGTCTTGCGCTCCTTGGGCAAGAGCCTGCCCCCGGTGAACTGGCTCACCCGCGCCTTCATTTACATCGTTGAGATCACCAACGCCTTTTTCATTGGCCTGCAAAATGGCAACTACGTGCTCCTCCAGAAAGTGCTGTCGTCAGGGTTCCCGCCTCCCCACCGTGTGCCCCTGTGGCTCCAGAGCCCGCTTTGGATCAAGCCCTCGATCATTCTGTTGTTGGTCTGGAGCTGTGGCAGCATGATGCTCATCTACCTGGCGGCGCTCAACGGCATTCCCCGCGAGTTCTACGAGGCTGCGGCCGTGGACGGGGCCACACGCTGGCAGCGCTTCCGATATGTGACCCTTCCTCTGCTTTCGCCGGCCACTTTCTACAACTTGGTGGTGGGCATGATTGCCATTCTTCAGCTCTTCGAGCAGCCCTACGTGTTGTTGCGCGACTCTCCCACCGTGGCCCGGGGTGGTTACACGGTGGTGCTCTACCTGTGGCGGGCCACGTTCCGTTTCAACGAGGTAGGCTATGGGGCGGCCATCTCCTGGGTGCTGACGGTCATCATCCTCATCATGACGGTGGCCCAGTTCAAGTTGCAGGATCGGTGGGTTCGCTACGAGTTGCGATGACGAGGTGACGCCATGATCGAAGAGAGTGTGCGCGAATTGAGCGAAGCGGACGTGCTGGCCCTCTACACCAAACGGCGCCGGCGAAGTGTGACGCTGCGGGAACGGATCGAGCGGCTGGGGCTCTACGTTTTGCTCGTCACGGGCAGTGCGATTGTCCTCTTCCCGCTCGTGTGGATGCTCCTCACCTCCCTGAAAACGTTCGAGGAGGCCAACGCGCCCTACTTGGTCTGGATTCCCCAGGACCCACAGCTCACGGCCTATGTGGAGATCATCAAGGACACCGACTTCCTGCGCTCCTACGCCAACACCATCTTCGTGACTGTGCTCGCCGTGGGGGGAACGTTGATCTCCGTGGCTGTCGTGGCCTATTCCTTCAGCCGCATCCAGTGGCCGGGGCGCAATGTGGTCTTTTTCCTCATGCTTTCGACCATGATGATCCCCTACCAGGCACTCATTGTGCCCCAGTACGTCTTCTTCAACAAGATCGGGTGGATCGGCACGTTCAACCCCATCACCATTCCCGGCTTTTTCGCGGGCGGGGCGGCGATGGTCTTCCTCCTGCGCCAGTTCATGCTCCAGATCCCGCGCGAGTTGGACGAGGCTGCCCTTATCGATGGCGCCTCCCACCTGCAAATCTGGTGGCATGTGATCATGCCCCTGAGCCGGCCGGCCTTGGCGACAGTGGCCACGTTCCTCTTCGTGGCCCACTGGAACTCGCTGTTGGCTCCCCTGGTCTACTTGCAGACGAAGAGCCTCTACACATTGCCCGTCTACGTGGCTTCCTTGGTCAATCCGCAGCAGACGGTGCAGCCTTGGCCGACAATTATGGCCGCCTCCGTGCTCACCACGCTTCCCCTGCTGGTGGCCTTCGTCTTTGCCCAGCGGTATCTCTTGGGCGGCATCGTGTTAAGCGGAACGAAAGGGTAAGCGCGCTCATGAGTCAGGTCGGGTCACAGCTGTTCATCGCCTTCGAGGGCACACAGGCGCCGCCGGAGGTGTTGCACCGCATTCAGGCGTGGGAGGTGGCCGGCGTCACGCTCTACCGTGCCCTCAACGTCCGAGATCCGGCCCAAGTTCGTGAATTGACACGTGCGCTCCAGAGCGCAGCCCGAACGGCCGGGCAATCTTGCCTCCTGATCGCGATCGATCAGGAGGGAGGGCAGCTCATGGGCGTCGGTGAGGGCACCACACCCCTGCCCGGCAACATGGCGTTGGGCGCTGCCGGTTCACCCTCTTTAGCCAGACGCGCTGGCGAGGTGCTGGGCCGGGAGCTGGCCGCAATGGGCATCAACGTGAACTACGCGCCGGTCTGCGATGTCAACGTCAACCCTCACAACCCGGTCATCGGCACCCGCTCCTTCGGCCAGGACCCCAGGCAGGTGGCCCGCCTGGCGGCCGCCATGATCGAGGGCATTCAGTCGGCCGGCGTGGCCGCGACGGCCAAACACTTTCCTGGCCACGGCGACACGGCGACCGACTCCCACTACGGCACGCCCACCGTGCCCCACGACGTGTACCGCCTCGAGGCCGTGGAATTGGTTCCCTTCGTGGCCGCCATCGAGGCCGGCGTTCAGCTCATCATGACTGCTCACGTGGCTGTGCCATCCGTCACGGGCGCAGAGGAGTTGCCTGCCACCCTCTCGTCGGCCGTGTTGGAGGGGCTGTTGCGCCGGCGGTGTGGGTTCGAAGGTGTGATCATCACCGACGCTATGGACATGGGAGCCATCCAGCAAGGATGCGGGTTGGCCGTTGATGCCCTTTGTGCCAGTTTGGCCGGCGCCGACCTTCTCCTCCTCGGCCCGCGCTCCCAGGATCAAGTGGTGGTGCGAGATGCGCTCCTCCAGGCCGTGCGCCGGGGCTTGCTGCCGTCACGCCGTGTAGCCGAGGCGGCTGAGCGCGTCCGTCGGCTGAAGGCGTGGGTGGCCCAAAGGCCATCAGCGCCTCCGCTGGACGTGGTGGGATGTGCCGAACACATGGCCGTGGCCGATGAAATCGCGGCCCGTGCCGTTACCTTAGTGCGTGACCATGCCCGACTGTTGCCGCTCCGCCTGCCGGCCGACGCACGGGTGGGCGTGGTGATGCCCAAGCCGGCCGACTTGACACCGGCCGACACCTCCTCTTACGTGCCCCCGCTCTTGGGGGAGGCCATTCGGCGCTATCACCCCCGTGTGGAGGAATACATCGTCCCCTTCGAGCCCAACGAAAGCCACATCGCTGCTCTCGTTGAAATCGCAGACCAACATGATGTGTGGATCGTGGGCACGCTCAACGCCTTTGACCAGCCGGCCCAGGCTGATCTTGTCCGCGCGCTCTGCCGAACCGGTGTACCGTTGGTCGTGGCAGCCCTCCGATTGCCGTATGACTTGCACGCTTTTCCTGAAGTCTCCACTTACGTGTGCACCTACAGCGTACAACCTCCAGCCTTAAACGCTCTGGCGGCGGCCCTCTTCGGCCATCACCCCTTTAAAGGACATCTGCCGGTCTCCATTCCTTCCCTGTATCCTGTTGGCCACGGTGAGGGAGTGGTGTCGGTATGACATTCATCTTCGGTAAATTATTATAACGAATGTTGCCGTATTAGTGCAAGATATATGCTAAATTGGCGCTCAATGCATATTGAATATTCTGTTTTCGTGTGATAATATAAACGGTGCAGGAGCACAAGGGCGTGCTGTTCAGGCGGACGGGGAAGGCTGTCGGAAAAAACTACGGGGGGATGATCATGCGAAGAATTGTGGCTCTTGTTATCTCGTTGTTGCTCCTCGCCGTGATGTTCGTCTTCGACCTCATGCCGGTCACCGCTCAGGTTGCCCACGAGCAATGTCGTCCAGAGGGGCTCTACTCGACGCCCGGCGTCCAGTCGCCGTACTGCACGGTCTACGATGCCGACGGGCGCGAGAAGCTAGGACCCGGGCGCACGCGCCGTGTCATAGGCTACTTCACCTCCTGGCGCCACGGTAAGAACGGTCAGCCCGCCTTCTTGGTGCCTGACATCCCGTGGGACAAGGTGACCCACATCAACTATGCCTTCGCCTACGTGGACGACAACAACCGCATCTCCATCGGCAATCCCAACAATCCCAACAACCCCGCCACGGGTATGGAATGGCCGGGTGTGCCCGGCGCGGAGATGGATCCCTCATTGCCCTTCAAGGGCCACTTCAACCTCCTCAACAAGTACAAACAGCAATATCCCGACGTGAAGTTGCTCATCTCCGTAGGTGGCTGGGCCGAAACCGGCGGCTATTTCGACGAGAACGGCAACCGTGTGGCCAACGGTGGCTTCTACGAGATGACCAAGACCGACGCGGGCATTAATGCCTTCGCCGACTCCGTGGTGGACTTTCTGCGCACGTATGGCTTCGACGGCGTGGACATCGACTATGAGTATCCCACGTCCATGTCCTACGCCGGTAACCCCGATGATTTCTGGATTTCCGAACCTCAACGCGGCCAGCTTTGGGCCCGCTACGAAGTGCTCATGCGCACGTTGCGGGAGAAGTTGGACCAAGCAGGTGCCCAAGACGGCAAGCACTACCTGTTGACGGCGGCCGTGCCGGCTTCTGGATGGCTTCTGAGGGGCATGGAGGACTTCAGCGTCACCAAGTATCTCGACTTCGTCAACATCATGAGCTACGACCTCCACGGCGCCTGGAACGAGTACGTGGGCCACAACGCGGCCCTCTACGACACGGGCCAGGATGCCGAGCTGATCGCGGCCAATGTCTACGGTGCCTACAACGGCATAGGCTACTTGAACACCGATTGGGCGGTTCATTACTACTTGGGCTCCCTGCCGCCGGGCCGCATCAACATCGGCGTGCCCTTCTACACCCGGGGATGGCAGGAAGTCACCGGCGGCACCAATGGCCTGTGGGGCAGTGCCGTCTTGCCCGACCAAACCAAGTGCCCGCCCGGCACAGGGCTGGGAACCAGCAAATGTGGCTACGGGGCAATGGGCATCGACAACTTGTGGCACGACCTCGACCCCAATGGCAACGAGATCTTCTCCGGCACCAATCCCATGTGGCACGCGAAGAATCTGGAGAACGGTATCGAGCCCAGCTACTTGGCCGACTATGGCCTCGACCCCGTCAACGATCCCGCCGACCGCCTGGTAGGCGACTACGTCCGCTACTACGACAGCGTGGCCGAGGCCCCGTGGCTCTGGAATGCTCAGAAACGCGTCTTTCTCTCCATCGAGGATGAGCAGTCGCTCCAAGCCAAAGTGGAATATGTCAAGCAAAAGGGCTTGGGCGGCATCATGATTTGGGAACTGGCGGGGGATTACGACTTTTACCCGGACCGCAACGGCGGTCAGGGCGAGTATTTCATGGGGCAGCGTCTCATCACCACCATTGCCAATGGCCTGAGCAATGCTTCACCCTACGAAACGCGCCGTGCCACACGCCCCATGCCCACACAGGCGGTGGACATCAGGGTAGATGTCTACGACTTCCCGTTGGGTGACAACAACTATCCCATTACGCCGAAGATCAGGTTCACCAACATGACCGGCGTCACCATCCCCGGTGGCACACGCATTGAATTTGACATGCCCACCTCGACACCCGCTGACATTGGAGATATGAGTGGCTGGGGACTTCAGGTGGTACAGGTTGGCCACACGGGCGACAATGTGGGTGGGCTCAAGGGCGTCCACCACCGGGTGGCCGTCACCGTGCCCTCGTGGCAATCGTGGGCGCCGGGCCAATCCATTGAGGTGAACATCCGGTATAAGCTGCCCATCTCCGGCCCGTCGAATTACACGATCACCATTGACGGCCAGACGTATGCCTTTGCCGAAGAGTACCCGCGGCTGCCCGTGGTCACCCCGGGCGGCGGGGTCAACCCAACCGCCACACCGACCACAGGGCCTCAGCCCACGGCCACGCCGACGACGGCGCCGCCGCCCCAACCGACGGCCACGCCGACCACAGCGCCCCAGCCTACAGCCACGCCGACGACAGCACCGCAGCCCACGGCCACGCCGACGGCTGCGCCGGGCCAATGCACGGCCCCGCCGTGGGACCCGAGCGCGGTCTACGTGGGGGGCGACGTGGTCTCCCACAACGGCCGGCAGTGGCGGGCCAAGTGGTGGACCCAGGGCGAGGAGCCCGGCACCACAGGCCAGTGGGGCGTCTGGGAGGACCTAGGCCCCTGTGGCGGCACGGCCCCCACGGCCACGCCGACCACGGCGCCGCAGCCCACGGCCACGCCGACCACGGCACCACAGCCCACGGCCACGCCGACGACGGCGCCGCAGCCTACAGCCACGCCGACGACGGCGCCGCAGCCCACGGCCACGCCGCCCGGCGATGTAGCCGAGTGGCAACCCTATACGAGCTATGCCGTTGGCGATGTGGTGACCTACAACGGCCAAGTGTATCGTGCGCTCCAAGCTCATACCTCGTTGCCTGGCTGGGAACCGCCCAACACGCCAGCGCTCTGGTCACCCGAGTAATGTGAGTGAGGCCGAGTCGTGTATCCGAGAGAGGCAACTACGTCGAGGACGAGTTTAACCAACCACTTTGAACGCGCGGCAAGGGGGGAAGCGATGAGCACAACTCGGCTGTACCGGGGAATCGTTATGGTCTTAATCCTGAGTGTGTGGATCGCTGGTTTTCTGGGATTAGGAAAACAACCTGCTTCAGCCCAGACAGTGCCAGCTTGGCAACCGTACACAGACTACGCGGTTGGCGATCTCGTGATCTACAACGGCCAGACCTACCAAGCCCTGCAAGCTCACACCTCATTGCCCGGGTGGGAGCCTCCCAACACGCCGGCCCTGTGGCAGCCGGTGAACGACGGCTCCACGCCGCCGCCCCAACCGACGGCCACGCCGACCACAGCGCCCCAGCCTACAGCCACGCCGACGACAGCGCCGCAGCCCACGGCCACGGCGACGGCTGCGCCGGGCCAGTGCACGGCCCCGCCGTGGGACCCGAGCGCGGTCTACGTGGGGGGTGACGTGGTCTCCCACAACGGCCGGCAGTGGCGGGCCAAGTGGTGGACCCAGGGCGAGGAGCCCGGCACCACGGGCGAATGGGGCGTCTGGGAGGACCTAGGCCCCTGTGGCGGCACGGCCCCCACGGCCACGCCGACGACGGCACCACAGCCCACGGCCACGCCGACGACAGCACCGCAGCCCACGGCCACGCCGACCACGGCGCCACAGCCCACGGCCACGCCGACCACGGCGCCGCAGCCCACGGCCACGGCGACGCCGGTGCCGGTGCCCCCCTCGAGCAGCAAGATCATCGGGTACTTCGTGCAGTGGGGGGTGTACGCGCGGAACTACCACGTGAAGAACATCGTGACGAGCGGGTCGGCGGAGAAGCTGACGCACATCAACTACGCCTTTGCCAACGTGGACGCGAACGGGCGGTGCGTGCTGGGGGACAGCTACGCGGACATCGACAAGTTCTACGACGCGGCCTCGAGCGTGGACGGGCAGGCGGACTGCTGGGACGCGGGGTGCCTGCGGGGGAACTTCAACCAGTTGAGGAAGCTGAAGGCCATGTACCCGCACCTGAAGGTGTTGCTCTCGGTGGGCGGGTGGACGTGGTCACGGAATTTTGGGGTGGCAGCGCAGAACCCGCAGGCGTTCGCGGAATCGTGCTACCAGTTGGTCCACGACCCGAGGTGGGACGGGCTGTTCGACGGGATCGACATCGACTGGGAGTACCCGAACGCCTGTGGGTTAACATGTGACACCAGCGGGTACGACGCCTTCCGTGAGCTGATGGCGGCGTTGCGGCAGCGGTTCGGGAACGAGCTGGTGACGGCGGCGGTGCCTGCGGGGTACGACAAGATTGTGGCGGCGGACTACGGGGGAGCGGCGCAATACGTGGACTGGTACAACGTGATGACCTACGACTTCTTTGGGGCGTGGGAGGCGAAGGGGCCGACGGCGTACCAGGCGGCACTGTACGAGTGGCCGGAAATACCGCAGGCGAACTACTACGCGGACTACGCGGTGCAAATGTACAAGAGCTTGGGGGTGCCCGGGGAGAAACTGGTGTTGGGGGTGCCGTTCTACGGGCGCGGGTGGACGGGAGTGGAAGCGGGGACGACGAACGGGTTAGGGCAGCCGGCAAGCGGGGCGGCGCCGGGGACGTATGAGGCGGGGATAGAGGACTACAAGGTGCTGAGGGACGTGCCCGGGACGGTGTACTACGGGGCGGGGACGTTGCACAAGTACGACGGGACAACGTTCTGGAGCTATGATGATCCGACGAGCCTGGCGGAGAAGCAGGCGTACCGGAAGAGAGAGGGGCTGAGCGGGGTGATGTTCTGGGAGCTGAGCGGGGACACGGCTGACGGGGAGCTGATCAGGGCGCTGTACGAGAACCGGTAGACGCCGGAGCCGTTCGGGGGGCGCTGTCAGGGGATGGGAGCAGGGCTTTGTGCCCTGCTCCCTCCCCGTCTGTTTGGCCCGGTCTCTATCAGTGCGGAAGGAATGAGATGCGACCGCAGTTGCCCACCACATGGTGGTGTGTCGTATGGACAAGTTTTCTCGTGTTGGCAGGGTGTCAGATGAGCATACCTCCAACGGCAACGCCGGCCACGACTCCAAATGCCGAGGTGGTCCATCTTCCCTCGGGCAAGGGGCAGCCCTCGCCCGTGATCATCGGGTACTACACCTCGTGGAGCATCTATGCCCGCGATTTCCAAGTGGCTGACATCCCGGCCGAGCAACTGACACACATCAACTACGCCTTTGCCAACGTGGACGGCGAAACGGGCACATGTGTCCTCGGCGACACGTGGGCAGACGATGCCAACTTTCGTTATCTGGGGGAGCTCAAAGGCCGTTTCCCACACCTGAAGGTCTTGATCTCCGTGGGCGGCTGGACTTGGTCGGCCAATTTCTCGGATGTGGCCTCCACCGACGCTTCCCGCAGGCGTTTCGTGGAATCATGTGTGACGCGATTCCTCATCGGACGATACGAAGGGGTTTTCGACGGCATCGACATTGACTGGGAATTTCCCGTCGAAGGGGGGATGAAGCCCGGCCAGCCGGAGGACAAGCAGAACTTCACACGTCTCCTTGCCGAGTTCCGCCGGCAACTTGATGCGTTGACCCAGCGTACAGGTACACCCTACTTGCTCACCATCGCAGGCGGAGCTGACCTCGATTTCATTTTCCGGAACACTGAGATGGAGAAAGTAGCCCAATATGTGGACTTCATCAACGTCATGGCCTACGATTACCACGGCACATGGGAAAAGGTGACCAACTTCAACGCTCCCCTGTTCTTCTCCTCCGGCGATCCCTCCCCGGGTGCAGCCGACGCCAATGTAGACGCGACCGTCCAAAATTATCTGCGGGCTGGCGTGCCGGCTGAGCAACTGGTGTTGGGGGTGCCGTTCTACGGCCGCAGTTGGGCCGGCGTGCCCGACGTGAACAACGGCCTCTACCAACCGGCCAAAGGAGTGGGGCCTGGCACGTGGGAAAATGGTGTCCTCGATTACTGGGACATTCGGCAGAACTACGAACCAGTCTACCGGAAGTTCACCCACCCGGAGGCTCAGGTGCCTTGGCTCTACGACGGCCAGACGTTCATCACCTACGATGACGTGGAAGCGGTCACACGCAAGGCCCAATACGTGCTCCAAAACGGATTGGCCGGAATTATGTTCTGGGAATTGAGTGGTGACGTGCGCGATGCCCCCGAGGCATCACTTCTGAACGCCATCAACACCACATTGAGGCGGGGACCGTGAGGGGGCTGGGTGAGCTAGAGGGGTATCAGGGTGAGAAACAGCGCAACGGCGCAGTTGGTGGGAAGGAACAGTGTACGCTGAGGAGGCAACGATGCGGCTGCTCATCAAGCGGGCAACACTCTACACGCCCGAGCGCATTCTGCGCCATTACGATCTGTTGGTGGAGGATGGCCTGATCACAGCCGTCCACGCCTCGGGCTCGTGGGGAGTGGAGGATGAGGAACACCTCCTCGTTGTGGAGGCCGATGGCCTCGTGGTGACACCCGGCTGGATCGACCTCCAGTTGAACGGGGGATTTGGCAACGACTTCACCGATGATCCCGAATGTATCTGGGATGTGGCGGCCAAACTACCCAAGTTTGGCGTCACGGCCTTCTTGCCTACTATCATTACCTCTCCTCTCGAGAAGATTCAGCAAGCTCTCGATGTAATCCAACGGGGCCCCCCACCAGGGTGGCAGGGAGCACTCCCCTTGGGGCTCCACCTGGAAGGGCCCTTCCTCAATCCGGCCAAGAAGGGAGCTCACAATCCTGCCCACCTGCGCCTGCCCGACTTGGACATGGCCAGGAACTGGCTTCCCGAACACGGCGTGCGCCTGGTGACCTTGGCGCCGGAGCTCCCGAACGCTCTCCAGCTCACCCAATACCTGCGCCGGCGCGGCGTCATCGTCAGCGCCGGGCACTCCATGGCCACGTACAACCAGGCCCTGGTGGCCTTTGAGGCCGGCATCGTCTACGGCACTCACCTCTTCAACGCCATGCCACCGCTGGCCCACCGTGAGCCCGGACTCGCCGGCGCGCTGCTCACCAACCCCGAGGCCACTGTGGGGCTCATTGCTGACGGCATTCACACGCACCCGGCCATGGTGGCCATGGCCTGGCACTGCAAAGGAAGTGACCGTATCACCCTGGTGACCGATGGCATGGCAGCGCTCGGCATGCCCCCGGGCCAATACCGCTTGGGGGACATCGAAGTCGTCGTCAGCGAGGACTCGGCGCGGCTGGTGGACGGCACCCTGGCCGGGAGCATCGCCACCCCCGACGTAGCCCTGCGCAACATCCAACGCTTCACCGGGTGCAGCCTCCGCGAAGCCCTCGAGACTCTCACCAGCACGCCGGCCGCCCTGCTGGGGCTCAACAAAGGGCGCATCGGCGTCGGCTACGACGCGGACCTGACAGTCATCGACGCCGGCGGTGAAGTGGTGATGACCGTTGTGGCCGGCCGAATTGTGTACCGGCGCGAGGAGAGCCAAGGAGACGACGCCCACTCCGCCAACCGTGAACTCAGCTATGAACTGAACGATTGGCCAGAAGGAGGAACAGCGTGAGCCTACAACGTGAAATCTTCGAACAACCTGAAGCCCTGGCGCGGCTCTTGGAGGCTGAACGTGCCACGGTCACCCGTTTGGTTGATACCCTCCGGCATCGGGAAGTCCGCTACGTTGTTATTGCAGCGCGGGGCACTTCCTTGAACGCCGGCCGTTATGCCGCCCACCTGTGGGGCACCATCATCGGATGGCCTGTCGTGTTGGCCTATCCATCCCTCCACACAATCTACCACCGCCCCCCCAACATGCGCGATGCCCTGGTGGTCGGCATCTCCCAGTCCGGGCAATCGCCCGATATCGTCAGCGTGGTGCAGGCTGGGCGCCAACAGGGTGCCTTCACCCTGGCCATCACCAACACGCCCGACTCGCCCCTGGCGCAGGCCGCGGACGAAGTGCTCTTCATCCACGCCGGGCCGGAGAGGGCCGTGGCCGCCACGAAAACCTACACCGCCCAACTCACAGCAGTGGCCATGATGGCGGCCGCGTGGCAGGACGATCAAACCCCGTGGCAAGAACTCCTCGCCCTGCCCGACCACGTGCAAGCTGCTCTGCAATCCGAGGGAGAGGTGAGCCGATGGGCCGAGCGCTACCGGTTCATGGAGCGGTGTGTGATTCTCGGGCGGGGGTACGAGCTGGCCACCGCCTTCGAGTGGGCCCTGAAGATTACCGAGCTCAGCTACGTTCAAGCCCAGCCCTTTTCCGTGGCTGACTTTCAGCACGGCCCTGTGGCCTTGGTGGAATCTGGCTTTCCCGTCTTCGTAGTCGCCACTGCCGGCGCCCCTTTCGCCGCCACCTTGGAGTTCCTCGTACACCTGCGTGACGGGCTGAACGCCGACGTGGCCGTGTTGAGCGACCAACGACAGGCCCTTGACTTGGCCCACACCCCCCTGCCGGTGCCCGCCGGCGTGCCCGAGTGGCTGCGCCCGGTGGTCTCCATCGTGCCGGCTCAGCTCTTCGCCTACCACTTAACGCGCATCAAGGAGCTGAACACCGAGAGCCCTCGTCACTTGCGCAAAGTCACCGAAACGCTGTAACGCTCCATTTGCCCTCTCTCCCAAGGCACATATAATTACGCCAGAAGCGGGGCGTAGCTCAGCCAGGCTAGAGCACAGCGTTTGGGACGCTGGGGTCGGAGGTTCAAATCCTCTCGCCCCGACTTCACCTCAGGCCGGGAAATCCCCCGGCCCTTTGTTTTTGAACGTCGCCGCCCCGGCCGGCTTTGTGCTTGCCTTCACACACGAAGTTTGCTATAGTAGAAGCCCATCGACACGCGGCAAGATGCTCTTCCGGCGTGATCGGTGGAACTTCCGTATAACCCCTTGACGTGCTCCTGCTCAACCCAAAAACGATCACAAGGAGGTGATCCATGAACAACCAGGTGACGTTCAGCGTCATCAAAGCCGACGTTGGCGGCTGGGTAGGACACTCCGCGACACACCAGCGCCTCCTCGAGGCCGCCCACAATCGCCTGGCCCAAGCCCAGACCGAAGGCGTCCTCGTGGACTTCCACGTGACCTATTGTGGCGACGACATCTTCCTCATCATGACCCACCGCCGCGGTGACAACGACGAGCTCGTTCACCGCATTGCCTGGGAAGCCTTCGAGGCGGCCACCCAGGAGGCCAAAGCCCTCAAGCTCTACGGCGCCGGCCAAGACCTCCTCTCCGACGCCTTCTCGGGCAACATTCGCGGCATGGGGCCAGGCGTGGCCGAGATGACCTTCGAGGAGCGGCGCTCCGAGACCGTGATCGTCTTCATGGCCGACAAAACCTCCGCGGGCGCCTGGAACCTGCCCCTCTTCAAGATGTTCGCCGATCCCTTCAACACGGCCGGCCTGGTCATCTCCCCGGCGCTCCACGAGGGGTTCCGCTTCGAGGTGCTCGACGTGCGGGAGAACAAGCTCATCGTGCTCGACACGCCCGAGGAGATGTACGACCTGCTCATGTTCATCGGCGCGCCCTCCCGCTTCACCGTGCGGGCCGTGTACAACAAGAAGGGCGAAATTGCCGCGGCCTCGTCCACTCAGCGCTTAGCCCTCATTGCCGGCCGCTACGTGGGCAAGGACGACCCCGTCTGCGTGGTGCGCGCCCAATCCCAGTTCCCGGCCGTGGGCGAGATCCTGGAACCCTTCGCCTGGCCCTTCGTCGTGGAAGGGTGGATGCGGGGCAGCCACAACGGCCCCCTCATGCCCGTGGCCGTCCACCAGGCGCATCCCAGCCGCTTCGACGGCCCGCCCCGCGTCTGTGCGCTAGGCTTCCAGGTCGCCGAAGGCCACTTGGTTGGGCCGCGTGACCTCTTCGACGACCCCGCCTTCGACGAGGCCCGCCGGCAGGCCACGCTGATCGCCGACTACCTGCGCCGCCACGGCCCCTTCGAGCCCCACCGGATGCCCATGGAGGAGATGGAGTACACCACTATGCCCGGCATCATGCGGCGCTTGGCCGACCGGTGGCAAGTGGTGGAGGGTGACGGTCACCTGGCCCAGCCCGCCGTCACCGGAGAAACCGTGGACGACTGATGTCCGCGAGGCCGCTTGACCTCCAGGGCGCGGCGTTGCCGGGCGGCTTGCGGCTGGCCGTCGTGGAAACGCCGCGCCCTTACGCGGAACAGCGTTGGTTCGAGCTTTTCTTGGAGAACACGCACGGCAGGCGCTCCCGTGAGCCCCTCTTTGCCGGCCTGTTCAGTGCCGGCCGGCCCTCTGAGACCATTGCGGGCTGGGTAGACGGCACCCTCTACGATCAGTTCTCGTGGGGAGCATCGGAAAGGCAGGAGGGCGTGGCGGAAAGCGTGTTGTACCGGGTCGCCGGCCTCCTCGGCACGCTGGTGCCGCCCGGCGGCCGGCTCTGGCTGGCCTACGAGACCTTCGAGCGCCAGGGAATGCTCCACACGAAGACGGAGCGGGAACTGGCCCGAGGGGTGCCCCCGGCCCTGACGCCCGTGGGCCTGCTCCTCGTCGCCGCCGGATGTTGGGCCGGCATCCGTGACTGGTACATTCCCGAGGGGGGCATGGAGGGCCCGCGCAAACTCCAGGGCAACAAGCCCCTCGACGCCGCCCACGCCGAAGCGCGCCGGCGCCAGCTCCTGGAGGAGGTGGAGGCATTCTTGCGGCAAAACTCCCCGGGTGACGACCTGCGCCGTCGCGGCGATCTCTGCCGACGCCTGCTCACGGGCGCGGCCCCAAGTACGCCCTGACACCGCGCGTGAAGTCACGCTTGCCCCCGTGAGCCGGGTGGCGCACAGTGCCCCCAAGCAATCCGAGGCGCTCCAACACGCGGCCGGCCGTGCGCCCCACGGCGATCACCTGCTCGACGCCAAAAAGTTCCGCCAAGCGCACCAAATAGGGCGCGCCCAAGGCGATCTCCGCGGCCCGCGGGCGCCGGTTCGACCAGGGCTTCCCCGGGCGATGGGGGTGCCAGGGCACCACGTTCCAGAGCAGGGGGAGCCGGGGCAGAGGCGCGAGGGCCTGCCACACAATTGTGGCCGTTTGCTCCCCGGCCGGGCGGGGCCACTCCGCCGTCTTGCGGTACCCCTTGGCCTCGCCCAACAGGTCGTGAGCCGGCACTCCGGCCAACATGATGGCCTCGCTGGTAAAGGGAATGCCGCTCAGGCGACACCCCCGGTACCCAGGAGCCTCGCCGACCAACATGGCGGCCGGCCGACGCGCGGCCATCTCCTCCAGGTACCGCCGGAGGTTGGCCCGCCTGGTGGCGTTGTGGAGTGAACCCGGCGCGTACTGGTTATACATGTGGGGTGGTACTTCGGCCTCGGAAAGACTTCTGACGAAGTCATCGATGTGATCCGCCCGCACGGCGTGAGCCCTGCCGTTCATTGGTCTGCTGCGATGAGGTGGCGCCTTGTCTCGTCGCGGTGCTTCTTCAGGAAGGGCATGAAGGGCGTGCCCCCTGTGCCGATCTCAGTGGAGTTGCCCGCCTGTCGTTGGGCTTGGCGCTGGACGTAGAGGGCCGCGTACTCCAAGTGTCGCTGCCGGAAGCGCTGGAGGGCCAGCACGCACGTGTTGTAGGCCTCGCGCAGCTCCGGGTGTGCCCGGTGATGGGCCAGCACATACGCCCGCACCGAAGGGCCGGCCTCCACGGCCTCGATGAAAGCCCGCTGGGCCGGCGTCATGTACGCCCGCATTTCCAGCAAGTAGGGGCGCAGTGGGTCGTCCGCGTGGTCGATCCCCAAGGCCGCGTCGATGGCCGGGATGATGGCCGTCTGAGCGCCGCTTCCCCCCCGAAACTGTTGAGGCCTCCCCCCGTAATCGGCAACGCCCTCGTAGACGATTCCATCCGGCAGGGCCGGGTTGTTCTTCCACCCGTTCACGTAAGGGCGCACGCGGTGATAGTAGATGTAAGGGTCGCAGCGTTCGGGCATTCTTTCCAACACCCGGGTCATGGCGTCCAGCCCCTCGGCCATAGCCCGCAGGTGTGTGGCGAGAGCGGCGGCATCTCCGGCGACCACGGCCTCCTGGGCCGGCCCGATGGCAGCCAGGGCCCGGCCGGCCACAGCCTCCAAGTGAACGTGAACCAAGATGAACCACTCCTCGTCAATTCCGCCGGCGAAGTTCTGGAGCGTGACGATGTTGCCCAGGGCAATGGGGCCATCGGGGTCGAGTCGCCGCCAGTTGGTGAGCACGTAGGACTGGTAGGACAACACGGGAGGGCGCCCCAGGCGGGCGGCCACGTGGTGCCAGGGCACGGCGACGCCCGCGGGCAGGGCACGGGCCGGCGGAGCCTCGCCCCAGATGTACGCGTGCCCCAAAAAGGAGAGCAACAACATGGCCCGCTCCAGCTCAGCTTCGGCGGTGAGGGCGTCCGTGGGAAGCACGGGGAGGGCCTCCAGGCGGGCGCGAACCTGCCGGGCCACAAGGAGCTTGGGCAGCTCGTGGGCGAGCTCCTCCCACTGCTCGTAAGCTGGGGGCAGGCGGCGAAGGGGGTCCTCCGGGGGGAGGAAGCCCCGCTCCGGGGCGATGGGGTGGCTGCGAACCGGGACGGACGTGTGAGCCGGGGAAAGGGTGGGCACGGGCATGGTGAACCTCCTATATGCCTCCTTGCGCTTGTGAGCAGCTCTGCTCGTCGCCTCTCCGTCGTCACATCAGTATATCTGTGATATATGAGACTTCTTCTAATCCTACCACTCGGTGGCTCTTCCGGCAAGTGGTCGGAATGGAAACGGCGGGCCCGCTTGCACCTGCGGGCCCGCCACCTCACTCACCCGTCCGAGGACGGCACCGTGCAGTTGGCCGTCACGAGCAGCCGTTTTGGCGGGGGAAGACTTTCATCGAGGCCTAGTGACGATGGGCAGGAAGAGCAGTAAACTGTCCTCAATGTCGATTGTCGTCTGGGATGGCGTGCCCAGCGTGGCTCCTCCCGTGGGGTTGGAGAGGGCCACAATCACTTGTTCAGTGCTTTCGGGCAGCGTGTCGGGGATCAGGGTAATGACGATTGTTTTGCGCGTCTCCCCGTTCAAGAACGTCAGTGTGCCGCTGATGGGCACGAAGTCCTCATTGGGGCGGGCGCTGTAGCCGTTGGTGGTATACTGAACGGTTACCTGGCCGCTGCTCCCGTTCACCCGTTCCACGGTGACGGTCACTTTGCCCGTGGCCTCGTTGACGGTGTATCTGGCCTGCGCGAATTGGAGTGCGCCGGCGGGGGGAATCTCATCGTCCAGAATGGTCACCTGGGCTGTGGCCGGCCCGCTCACCGTGGCGCCGCCGGAGGGGTTCTTCAGCTCGACGAAGAATGTTTCATTGCCGTCGGCAACGGTGTCGTCCTTGATGGCTATGGTGAGGAGCTTGAGCGCCTCCCCGTCGGCGAAGGTGAGCGTGCCGCTGCTCTGGGTGTAATCCCCCGGCTGCGTGGCGCTCCCGTCGCGGGTGGCGTACTGCACGCTCACTTGGCCGCTGTTGCCGCCAACTCGCTCCACGGCCAGAGTAACCGTGCTGCCGTTCTCCTTCACCTGGTAGAAGGGTTGCACGAAACGCAGGCTCCCGGGCGAACTGCGGTACTCGTCGGCGCCGATGTCATACCCGCCGCCGAGGGGGCGGGCGTCACCGTCCACGTCCGTGCTCACACCCGTGTTGACACCGGCGTCAATGGCCGCCGAGCCGGCCCGCAAGCGGTAGACCGCGTCCAGCTTCGGGTCTCCGGTGACCAACCCCGTGGCGGAGAAGGAGGGGCTGCCGGAAGCGCTGGTCTCCACGTTCGTCACCTGGTGGACCAGGGTGTTGGTGTGGGTGATGGCCACAGTGCCGGCGTCTTCCTGGGCCACAAACGCATGAGTTGCCGAGTAGACCAGCGTGTTGGTCAAGACGGCCTGCAGCACCTGATCGTAGAACATGAAAAGGAAGAGAGCGGATGGGGTCTGGTTGGCAGCCAGGGTGAGCTGTTGGGCCCTGAGGGTAAAGGAGGCTCCGCTCCCGCCTTGCAGGTAGATGGCTCCCCCGTTGGGGGACTTCTGGAGGATACGGGATTCGGCGATGAGCACATTGCGAAGGCTCACCGTCGAGGCCACCGAGCCCGCCTTCAGGAGAGCGATGGTGCCGCCTTGGCCTTCGGCGACATTCCCCCGCATCTCCACCTCTTCCAGCACGACAGCCGTGCCGGGAGCTGTCACCGAGTTCCAGATGGCCCCGCCGGCAGATGATGATCCTGTGCCCACAACGCGGTTGCCGATGAAGCGGCTCTGTCGGACAGTCACCGGGCCATCCTGTTGGAAGAGGTAGAGCGCCCCCCCATTGCGCCCGGCGTGGTTGTCAACGAAGGCGCTGTTGGTGATGGTGATGCTTCCTCCCTCGTCAATGGCGATGCCGCCGCCGTAGCCGGCGAAAGGAGCGCTGTTGCTGAAGACCTGGGTGTTGCTGATGAGACTGCCGTTCGCGGGAGACCAGAGCAGGGCACCGCCTCCCATGCTGTACTGTCGCAGGCGGCTGGCCGTGTTGTTCTGGAGAACAGTGTTCAGGAGCTGAAGGCGCACCCCGTAGGCCAAGAGCCCGCCGCCACAGTCGCCGCCGGTGGTCGGGCAGAGCCTGTCGTATACGCCTGCCGGGTTGCCCAAGCCCGTGTAGTCACCGTTGACGATGAAGAAGCCGTCCACGGTGACCTGTTGAGCGCCTGTGCCCAGAATGGTGATCCCACGGCCATAGCCGGCCGCGTCGATGACTGTGGGATTGGCCAAGGGGTCTGGAGTGGTCCAGTTCGTCAAGGTGAACCCACCGCGCAGGGCCAGCGTTTTGGTGATGAGCACCACTTGGGTGGACGTGAAAGCCCCCGAAAGCGAAGGATGAGGGGTGACCGTGGTCCGCGAACCGGCATACCGTCCGGCCGCCACGCGGATTTCGTCACCGCTGTTGGCCGCGTCCACAGCAGCCTGAATGGTGGCGTAACATGGGGAGGCCCCGCCGCAGTTGCCGCCGGGGGCCACGTACCGCACGGATGCCCCCGGCGCGGCCACGATAACGGCCTGTCCCCATCCGAGGAGCCAGACAGCCAGCCACATCAGCGTGCTGACCATAAGGGCTGGAACCCACACCCGGACTCTGTGGAACACCCTCCTGTTGTGCATGTCGTTCCCCCCGAATTGTGCAACATGTAACCAATGCCCGGATAACGCCGCTGTTCCTTACATGGAACTGCGGAAGAACCGGAGCGAAAGGAGATGTTTCACCGTCGCAAAGCGAGAAGAATACCCCCCAGCAGCATGATGGTGCCGACAACCAGGAGCAGGGTGGCGGCCGGGCTGCTTCCCGGCTCCAGGACGGCCTCCTCGGGGCGCAAGGGGTTATAGTACACCTCCACCTCGCTCCCTTCAGGGTAATGGGCGGTGAACCACGCTTCGATCTCTGCCCGGTCTGTGGAGTAGACAAAGGGCAACCCCCCGAAGCGGATGCGCTTGCTCCGGTAAGACCGGCCGGCGACGGTGTACTCGTACTCCACTTCGGGGTAATATCGGGTCAGGGGCGGGCCGCCCTGTTCGCGGGGGTGGACCTCCGCCCGCACCCGGTTGACCACCACAGTGCCCCTCACGGACGGCCAGTTTCGGCTGGCGGCTGTGCGGAAGCGCAGGTAGAGCCCGCCGGCGAGGGTGCCAACGCCCGTGGCCACCAGGAGGAACGGCAGCCAGTACTCTTGGAAAAGCTGAGTCCACATCTGACTTCACCCATGCGGAAGTTGACACAGGCCCTCCTGAGTTCAGGAGAGGGCTAATGTGGCTCGCTTACCGTGTATTCGATCACCACGCCGTACAGGCCCACATAGTTGGTGCCATCCGTGGGCAAATAGGCGTCCACGAAGTAGGTGAACTGTGCGTTGTCCACCGTCGGGTTGGAGATTGTCCCGTCGGACGACGAACCGTCGCCACTGCTCCCGCTTGTGGACACCTCGGCCATTAGTGCTGGCGACGTGGTGAAGTTCGAGCGGTACAACCTGATGGTGCCGTTGCTGTTGGGATCGTTGTCCTTCCAGTAGGCGGTCATCTTGGTCACCTTGGCGCCGTGGGGCAGGAAGACGGGGGCGTAGACGTTCTCTGGAAAGGCGCCATTGGGCCGGATCAGGGCGCCCAAGTTCAGCGTTTCGCTATCGTAGTTGTCCGCGGGCACGAACGCGGCCGCCGGAATGGAGACGTAGCCGGTGATGGGGGTCCAGGAGAGCGTCCCGTTCACCCGGACAAGGCCGTCGAAGTAGGCTGCACCCCTGCTGCCCTTGGCGTAAATTCCGTAGCCTACCGTTGCGGTGAAGTGGCCGCCGTAGGCGTCGCCTGTTCCCTTGACACCGATGTAGAAACCTTCACCCTCTACGCCGTTCCCTCCTCCCTCTCCCCTGACGCCCACGCACGCCGCCGGTTGCCTCATTGATGCCCAGAATTGCCGCTATTTGTGAGCCATTGGTTCGTCCCTCAACAGCCGGCTGGCTCCCCTGGTGGAGGGCGAAGATAGCTGCATCTATGCCGGAAGCCACGGCCTGAATGGCCGAGGCGTCACCCTCGTGGCGAGCGTTAATCGCCGGCACTGCGTCGGCCTGAGCCTGAGCGTAGAGGGCGCCGCCGGCCGTGGGCGCCGTGTTCACTAGCGACAGGATGGGATTGGCAAGATTCGCCCGCACCTGACTGCCCGGCAGCAGGCTAATGGCGTAGGGCGCGGCCGAGAGCTTCTGGCGTCCCAGGGTGGTGTAGCTGCTGTCGGAGGGCTTCTTGACGGCCACCTCGAGCCAACGGGCGTTGCCGTC
>Ga0256839_1002275_pt1 | contig 21562 bp, 14 predicted proteins | sample 354166metaG_FD_185968 | JGI IMG/M metagenome (GOLD analysis project Ga0256839, IMG submission 185968) | Hydrothermal vent microbial communities from Mid Atlantic Ridge, Atlantic Ocean - 354-166 | ecosystem: Environmental > Aquatic > Marine > Hydrothermal vents | place: Atlantic Ocean: Mid... | reverse complement strand
AGCATGAAGCAGCCCGTGCCGTAGGTGTTCTTGGCCTCGCCCACGTCGAAGCAGGTCTGGCCCACGGTGGCGGCCTGCTGGTCGCCCAAGTCGCCGCAGACGGGCACGGCGCCGCCCACGGGCCCGCTGGCCGCGGTGGTGCCGTAGAGGTTCGGATCACTCGAGGGGCGGATTTCGGGCAACATCTGGCGCGGGATGCCCAGGATGCCGAGCAATTCGTCGTCCCAGTCGAGGGTTTCGAGGTTCATGAGCATGGTGCGGCTGGCATTGGTCACGTCCGTGACGTGGGCACCGCCGTTGGGGCCGCCCGTGAGGTTCCAGATGACCCAGGTGTCGATGTTGCCGAAAATGGCCTCGCCCCGCTCGGCCGCGGCCCGCACGCCCTCCACGTTGTCGAGAATCCACTTGATCTTGGGGCCGGAGAAGTAGGTGGCAATGGGCAAGCCCGTCTTGCGGCGGAAGAGGTCGCCGTGGCCGGCCCGTTCGAGCTCGTTGCAGATGCGGTCGGTGCGCGTGTCCTGCCAGACAATGGCGTTGTAGTAAGGCTCGCCGGTCTTGGGGTTCCAGACGACGGTGGTCTCCCGCTGGTTGGTCACGCCTATGCCCACCAGGTCATCGGCCGAGAGGCCGGCCTGTTCCATGGCGCCCCGGATGACATCCTGGGTGCGGGCCCAGATCTCCATCGGATCGTGCTCCACCCAGCCGGGTTGGGGGTAGATCTGTTCGTGTTCGAGCTGGTGTTTGGCCACTTCTTGGCCGCTGTGGTCGAAGACCATGAAGCGCGTGCTGGTAGTACCTTGGTCAACAGCCGCCGCGTACTTGGACATGGGAACTCACCTCCTCGTGCTTTCCCGTCAGGTGTGTGAAATCTCTCTCCCGTCTCGGCCTGCGTCTTGATCGCGCGTGGCACGTGGCTCACGTGGTCTCGCGCACGGTGTCCAGGAGCGCCTTGAGGATGAGGTAGGACGAAGTGGCGCCCGGGTCCTGGTGGCCGATGCTGCGCTCGCCCAAGTAGCTGGCCCGCCCCTTCTTGGCCAGCATGGGGATGGTGGCCTTCATGCCCTCTTCGGCCGCGGCGACAGCCCGCTCGAGGGCCACGTCCAAGTCTTCTCCGGCCTCGACGGCCTTCTGGAAGGCTTGGAGGGCCGGCAAGAGGGCGTCCACCATTGTCTTGTCGCCGAGCTCGGCCTTGCCCCGCTGGACAACGCCGTCCACGGCCGCCCGCAAGAGGGTGACCAGGTCCTCCGGCGTGAGCTCCTGCTTGCCGTCCACGGCCATGCCGGCCCGCATGAAGAGCGTGCCGTAGAGGGGGCCGCCGGCGCCGCCGACGCTGGAGATGAGCGCCATGCCTGTGGTCTTCAGGATGCTGCCGATGTCCTTGTCCTCTACCTTGGGCAACTGGCCGAGCACGCGCTTGAAGCCGCGGTCCATGTTGATGCCGTGGTCGGCGTCGCCAATGGCTGCGTCCAGTTGGGTCAAGTAGTCCTTGTTCTCCTCCAACACGTCAGCCACGCGCCGCAGCCACAGGACGATCTGGTCTTTCGTGACGATCAAGGGACCCCCTCCTCACTCCTCAGCTTCTGCTCACATGCCCCACCGCAGGGCCGGCGTGTGGACCGGCGCATCCCAGAAGCGCAACATCTCGTCGTCAACGCGCAGCAGGGTGATGGAGACGCCCTGCATTTCCAGGGAGGTGATGTAGGCGCCTACCAGGTTGCGCACGATCTTGAGCCCCTTCTTCTCGCAGATCTCGTGGAGCTTCCGGTAGACGACGTAGAGCTCGGCAACGGGCGTGCCGCCCATGCTGTTGACCATGGCGATGACTTGGTCGCCCTCGCGGAAGGGCTCGTCGGTCAATTCGACTTCGACCCACTCGCCCTTCTCCATGTCCCACTCCCGGACGGTGCGGGTGTAGGCCGGGTCTTCGATGATGGCCAGGGCCAACATCTCGGTGATCTCGTCGGCGCTCTTGATCTTCATGCGCTCGCGGCCCGGTTCGCCGTGGATGCCGATGCCGATCTCCATCTCGTCGTCGCCAAGCTCGAAGGTGGGCGTGCCCTTGGCCGGCACGGTGCAGGAGGTGAGGGCCATGCCCATGCAGCGGCCGTTGAGGTTGACGCGCCGGCAGAGGTCGGCCACCTGCTTGAGGTCGTAGCCGGCCTCGGCGGCCGCGCCACAGATCTTCTCGGCGAGCACGGTGGTGCCCGTGCCGCGCCGTCCGGCCGTGTAGAGGCTGTCCTTCACGGCCACGTCGTCGTCGATGAGGATGTTTTGCACGGGGATGCCCTCGGTATGGGCCAACTCGGCGGCCATCTCGAAGTTCATCACGTCGCCGGTGTAGTTCTTGACGATGAAGAGGACCCCGGCACCGCCGTGGACGGCCTTGGCGGCCTCGAACATCTGGTCCGGCGTGGGCGAGGTGAAGACTTCGCCGGGGCAGGCGGCGTCGAGCATGCCCTTGCCCACGAAGCCGCCGTGCATGGGCTCGTGGCCGCTGCCGCCGCCGGAGATGACCGCCACCTTGCCCTGAACGGGCGCGTCGGCCCGGTAGACGAAGTTGGGGTCGAGGTGAATCTTGATGAGATCGGGGTGGGCGAGCGCCATCCCCTCCAGGCTTTCACGGACGAAATCTTCCGGCTTGTTGATCAGTTTCTTCATGAATGTCCCTCCCCGTTCACTCACAGACGAAGGTCGCTACGCCTCTTTTCCGTCGGAACTCCGTTTCACACCAGTCCATCACATGGGCCAGAAGGCCGCGTAGACGAGGGCACCGATAATGCCGCCGATAATGGGCCCGACAACGGGCACCCAAGCGTACTCCCAGTCGGAGTCGCCCTTGCCGGGAATGGGCAGAATGGCGTGGGCAATGCGCGGGCCCAAGTCGCGGGCCGGGTTGATGGCGTATCCCGTGGGGCCGCCCAAGGAGAGGCCGATGGACCAGACGAGGAAGCCCACCAGCAGGGGGCCAAAGCCCGAGCTCAAGTTGTTGTTCTTGTCGAGAATGGCCAACACGCCGAGGAGCAACATGAAGGTGCCGATGATCTCCGTGAGGACGTTCAAACCGTAGTTGCGGATGGCGGGTCCGGTGGAGAACACGGCCAACTTGAGGCCGGGGTCGTCGGTTTCGGACCAGTGGGCGTAGTAGGCCAGCCAGACGATCACAGCGCCGATGAAGGCGCCGACGAGTTGGGCCACGATGTATCCGGGCACTTGCGCCCACGGGAAGAGCCCAATGGCCGCCAGGCCCACGGTCACGGCCGGGTTGATGTGGGCGCCGCTGGCCCACCCCACAGCGTAGACGGCCACGGCAACGGCCAAACCCCACCCTGTGGTGATCACAATCCAGCCGCTGTTTTGTCCCTTGGAGCGGTTCAACAACACGTTGGCCACCACGCCGTCGCCCAGAAGAACAAGAATCATCGTTCCAATAACTTCAGCCAGGTAGACGTTCATGGTCTCCCTCCTTGTTCAACGTGTCATTACACACGGCCGGCCAACGCCTCCTACGACAAAAAGATGGGTTCGTGTTCGTCGAGGCTCCTCTCACCCCCTTCCACACAACAGTCACCTGTCGTCACAGCTCCGCCACAACATGGCACAGAGGTTCCAGGGTGCTCGTACATCATCAGAGAGAAGAACCAAAAGAGAAGGCCGGGGGATACCCCCAGGAGCCCCCGGCACAAGGGGACTTGGTGTCCCCCCTCCCCCCACAATCTATGGTACCACGCGCGGGTCCACGAAGGCAATCAAAAGGCCACTTTTGTTTCAGATAGAAACGTCACAACGAGGCCCATGTTGCACAATGAAACTGTTGAGAAGGGGGCAACCGGAGAGGTCAGGAGGCGGCGCGCTGCGCTCGAGCCTCACGGATGGCGTTCAGGAGGTCATCGGCGTCCAGCTCGTCGAGGGGAAACTCGGCCAAAATAGCGGGGAGGAGGCGCAGGAAGAGCTCGCGGCGTTGCTCGACGGTGAGGCCGTCGAGCATGGTGCGGAGCGCGCCGGTGATGATGTCGTAGGAGAACTCGAGCCGCTCGTCCTGGTCCATGTGGTGGAGCACGGTGTCCACCGTGTCGTCCATGATTTCCTTCAGGTCGCTCACGGTGAGCGACTCGATGACTTGCCGGGCCACTTGTCTGAACAGCCCTCGCATGGTCATGGGCGCGCTCCTGGTGTCATCCGGCCACAACGGGCAGCGTTTCGCCCGGCTGCACGGTTATCTGCTCGGCGGGCACGGGGGCGGGCAGATCGGCCGGCACGCCCTGCATGCTGTACGGCCCGGTCCACGTGATGCGCACCGGCACCAACTGGCCCCGGCGGTCACGCGGGTCCTCGAAGAAGACCAGCTTGTTGGTGCGCGTGCGGCCGCGCCACTTGCCCTTGTGGAAGTCTTCCACCAGCACTTCGACGGTCTGGTCCAAGTAGCGGCTGTTGATCTGGCCCATGATCTCCCGCTGGAGCTCGTCGATCATGCGGCGCCGGCGCTCCTTCTCGGGCCAGGGCACGTCGTCCTCCCAGCGGGCGGCGGCCGTGTGGGGGCGGGGGCTGAAGCAGGCCACGTGGGCCTTGTCCAGCTTGAGCTCGGCCAGCAGGTTGTAGGTGTCCATGAACTGGGCCTCGGTTTCGCCCGGAAAGCCGACGATGATGTCAGTGACGATGGAGACGTTGGGGATGGTCTTCCGAATGCGCTCGACGAGCCGGCGGTAGTCGTCGGCCGTGTAGCCGCGCCGCATTCGCCGCAGCACCTCGTCGTTGCCGGCCTGCACGGGCACCTCGATGTGTTCCATGACCTTGGGCAACTCGGCCACTGTGCGCAAGAGCTCGTCTGTCATGTAGTTGGGGTGGGAGGTGAGGAAACGGATGCGCTCCAGTCCCTCGACCTCGTGGACGGCCCGGAGCAGGTCGGGGAGCCGGGGACCGTCGGGCACATCGTAGCCGTAGCGGTCCACGATTTGGCCGAGCAGCGTGACTTCCTTGACGCCCTGGTCAACCAAACTGCGCACTTCGGCCACAATCTCGCCCAGGCGCCGGCTGCGCTCTCGCCCCCGCCGGTAGGGGATGATGCAGAAGGTGCAGACGTGGTTGCAGCCGTAGATCACCGGCACGTGGGCCGTCACCAGCCGGCCGCGCTCGTGGGCCGGCAGGATCAGCTCCCCGTCCTGAATGGCGTTCTGGCGCCGACGGGCCTTGATCTCCTGCTCGTAGGCGTCATAATCCCACTCTCGGCCGTCCAAGTAGGCCAGGAGCGGACCCGGCTCCGACGGCGGGAGGAAGACATCCACGAAGGGAAACGCCTTGCGCAGCGGCGCGGGGTTGCGCACGCCCACCAGACAGCCCATGAGGCCGATGACAGGCGGGTTCGGGCGCGCCTTGAGGGGCTTCAGGGCGCCGAGGCGGCCGTAGATCTTCTCCTCAGCTTGTTGGCGCACCACGCAGGTGTTGAGCACGATCACGTCCGCCTCCTCGGCGCGGTCGGTCCACGTGAAGCCCCGCTTCTCCAGCTCCGAGCCGAGCCGCTGGGAGTCGGCCACGTTCATTTGGCACCCGATGGTCCAGATGTGGTACTTCTTCATCGTCACCCCTTGTTCGTTCCTGGCCTGTTTCCGCCGCCACGCTGTCTATTTTAGTGGAGTTGGCCGCTTTGTCCAGCAGACTACCCCGTCCAAGCGCCGGTGGGGTCCGGCCGCCAGGAGCGGAGCGTTTTCATGTAGTTGGCCCGCTCGAAGGCGTCGGGGTTGGCCACGTGCTGTTGGGACATGCTGCCCCGCATCTGGGCCACGGACTCGTACTCGTGCTCCTCCATCCACTGCTTCATGTCGGCCACGATCTCGCCAATGCGCTGCACGCCGCGTTTCAGCAGCTCGGCCGTCATCATGACCACGTTGGCCCCGGCCATGAGCCCCTTGAGCGCGTCCTCGTGGGTGTGGACGCCGCCGCTCAGGGCCAAGTCCACCGGCACGCGGCCGTAGAGGATGGCCACCCACTGGAGGGGCAAGAGGAGGTCGGCCGAGGTGCTCAGGTTGAGCCTGGGGACCACGTCCAGGGCTTCCAGGTCGAAGTCAGGCTGGTAGAAGCGGTTGAAGAGCACCAACCCGTCGGCGCCGGCCTCGTGGAAGCGGCGAGCCATGTTGGCGAAGGCGCTGAAGAAGGGGCCCACCTTGACGGCCACGGGGATGGAGACGGTGCGCCTCACGTGGCGCACCACGTCCACGTACATCTGCTCCACCTCGGCGCCGGTCATCTCCGGCCGCGTGGGGATGTAGTAGATGTTCAGCTCCAGGGCGTCGGCGCCGGCCTCCTCCATGAGGCGGGCGTGCTCGACCCAGCCGCCGTCGGAGACGCCGTTGAGGCTGGCGATGATGGGCACGTCCACGCGCTCCTTGGCCTGGCGGATGAGTTCCAGGTAGGCGTCGGGGCCGGTGCGGTAGCTGTCCAAGTCGGGAAAGTAGCTGAGGGCTTCGGCAAAGCTCTCGCTGCCGTAGGAGAGGAAGTGATCCAGCGTGTGGCTCTCGTGGTTGATCTGCTCCTCGAAGAGGGAGTGCATGACGATGGCCGGCGCCCCGGCGTCGGCCAGGCGCTCGATGCCCTCCAGCTTCTCGGTCAGGGGGGAGGCCGAGGGCATCACGGGATGTTCGAGGGAAAGGCCGAGATACGTGGTCGAGAGGTCCATGGGGCTCCTCCTTTGTGCGTCACAGGCAGGGTGTCCGTGCCCCCCGCGGCCAGGGGCGTGCGGGGGGCATTCCGCCGTGGCTTCCGTCAGCGAGAGGGGACGGCGACGGCCGGCTGGGGCTCGGCCGCTTGGCCGTTGGTCCCCCGGGCGAGCTGTTCGTAGTGGTGCCAGTGGTCCACCACCCACTGTTGGGCCTCGGCCAACAGGGCCTCGAACTTGTGGGGGTCGGCCTGAGCGAGAATACGGTACCGGTTCTCGGCGAGCACGTAATCGCGCAGGGGGCGCTTGGGCGGCTTGGAGTCGAGTTGCAGGGGCGGCATCCCCTGAGCTCGCCTTCGGGGATCGTACCGGTAGAGGGGCCAGTACCCCGTCTCCACGGCCAATTTCTGTTGGTCCAGCCCCTTGGCCATGTCGATGCCGTGGGCGATGCAGTGGGAGTAGGCGATGATGAGGGAGGGCCCCTCATACGATTCGGCCTCCAGGAAGGCCTGGAGCGTCTGGCGGTCGTTGGCCCCCATGGCCACTTGGGCCACGTAGACGTGGCCGTAGGTCATGGCCATCAACCCCAAGTCCTTCTTGGGCGTGGGCTTGCCGCCGGCCGCGAACTTGGCCACCGCGCCCAAGGGGGTGGCCTTGGAGGCTTGGCCGCCCGTGTTGGAGTAGACTTCCGTGTCGAGCACCAGGATGTTCACGTTCTGGCCGCTGGCCAACACGTGGTCGAGTCCCCCGTAGCCGATGTCGTAGGCCCAGCCGTCGCCGCCCACGATCCAGACGCTCTTGCGCACGAGGGCGTCGGCCAGGGCGAGGAGATCACGCGCCGCCGGGTCGTCGAGGTGCATGAGGCGCGCTTTGAGCCGGGCCACGCGCTCCCGCTGGGCCGCGATGCCCTCGGCGTCCGACTGGTCGGCGTCGAGCAGGGCATCGGCGAGCTCCGGCCCGATGAGATCGGCCAAGCGGCGCACGAGCTCGCGGGCGTATTCTTCCTGCTTGTCCAAGGCCAGGCGGATGCCCAGGCCGAACTCGGCGTTGTCCTCGAAGAGGGAGTTGCTCCACGCCGGCCCGCGCCCCTCCTTGTTGACGGCCCACGGCGTGGTGGGCAAGTTGCCGCCGTAGATGCTGGAACAGCCGGTGGCGTTGGCCACGATGAGCCGGTCGCCGAAGAGGCGGGTGAGCAGACCCAAGTAGGGCGTCTCGCCACAGCCGGCGCAGGCGCCCGAGAACTCGAAGAGGGGGGTCAGGAGCTGCACGTTCTTGACGTTGTGGAAGGGCAAGGCCGCCGTGGTCGGCGTCACGTCGGGCAACTGCTCGAAGAAGGCCCAGTGGCGCCGGCCCTCCTCGCGGAGGGGTAGTTGGGGGTGCATGTTGATGGCCTTGCGGCCCGTGCGGCTCTTGTCCTTGGCCGGGCAGACCTCCACGCAGAGGGTGCAGCCGGTGCAGTCCTCCACGGCCACTTGGAGGGTGTACTTCTTGCCGGAGAGCTCCCGCCAGCGGGCATCGGCCACCTTGAAGCCCTCCGGCGCCCCGGCCAAGTCAGCCTCGTCCACCACCTTGGCGCGGATGACGGCATGGGGGCAGACCAGCACACACTTGCCGCACTGGATGCAGATGTCCGGCTCCCAGACGGGCACCTCCAGGGCGATGTTGCGCTTCTCCCACCGCGTGGTGGCGCTGGGGTAGGTGCCGTCGGCCGGCAGGGCGCTGACGGGCAGCCAGTCCCCCTCGCCGGCGATCATCTTGGCCGTCACCTTCTGGACGAAGTCGGGCGCCTCGGGCGGCACGGGGGGAATCATGGTCACCGTGCCGGTGGCGTGCTCGGGCACCTGGATCTCGTGCAGGTGGCCCAGGGCGGCGTCCACGGCGGCGAAGTTCTTGCGCACCACGGCCTCGCCCCGCTTGCCGTAGGTCTTGCGAATGTACTCCTTGATCTTGTGGATGGCCTCATCCGGGGGCAACACCCCGCTGATGGCGAAGAAACAGGTCTGCATGATGGTGTTGATGCGCGTGCCCAAGCCCAACTCGCGGGCCAGCCGGTAGGCGTCGATGGCGTAGAGCTTGAGGCGTTTGCGGATGATGGTCTCCTGGACCTCTCGGGGCAGCCGGTCCCACACCTGGTCCGGCGGGAAGGGGGCGTTGAGCAGCAACGTGGCCCCCTCGTCGGCCACGCCGAGCACGTCGTAGCGCTGGAGGAAGCCGAACTGGTGGACGGCCACGAAGTTGGCCCGCCTGATGAGGTAGGCGCTCTTGATGGGGCGGGGGCCGAAGCGCAGGTGGGAGATGGTGCGCGCGCCGGCCTTCTTCGAGTCGTAGACGAAGTACCCTTGGGCGTAGTAGGGCGTGGTCTCGCCGATGATCTTGATGGAGTTCTTGTTGGCGCTCACCGTGCCGTCGGCGCCCAGCCCCCAGAAGACGGCCCGCACCACGTCGTCGGGCTCGATGTCGAGCTCGGGGTCCCACTCGATGCTGGTGTGAGTCACATCGTCCACGATGCCAACGGTGAAGTGGTTCTTGGGGCGGGCCTTCTTCAGCTCCTCGAAGAGGCCCATCACCATGGCCGGCGTGAACTCCTTGGAGGAGAGCCCATACCGGCCGCCCACCACGGCCGGCATTCGGCCGAAGGGGGCGACGCCGGCGGCCAAGGCCTCGTTCAAGGCTGTCACCACGTCCTGGTAGAGGGGTTCGCCGGCGCTGCCCGGCTCCTTGGTGCGGTCGAGCACGGCGACGGCGCGCGCTGTGGGGGGCAGCGCCCGCACGAAGGCGGCCGTGTCGAAGGGACGGAAGAGGCGCACTTTGACGAGCCCAACCCTCTCGCCACAGGCGAGCAGGTATTCCACCGTCTCCTCGACGGTCTGCGTGCCGGAGCCCATGAGCACGATGACGCGCTCCGCGTCGGGGGCGCCCACGTAGTCGAAGAGGCGGTAGTGACGCCCCGTCAGCTCGGCGAAGCGGTCCATGGTTTCTTGGACGATGTGAGGGGTGGCCAAGTAATAGGGGTTGGCGGCCTCACGGGCCTGGAAGAAGACATCGGGGTTTTGAGCCGTGCCCCGGATGAAGGGGTGCTCGGGCGAGAGGGCCCGCAGCCGGTGGGCCCAGACGAGCTCCTCGTCGATCATGGCGCGAATGTCGTCTTCGCTCAGCTTCTCGACCTTGTTGATCTCGTGGGAGGTGCGGAAGCCGTCGAAGACGTGCAGGAAAGGCACCCGGGCAGCCAAGGTGGCCGCTTGGGCGATGAGGGCGAAGTCCATGACTTCCTGCACGGAGCCGGAGAAGAGCATGGCCCATCCGGTGGTCCGCGCGGCCATCACGTCGCTGTGGTCGCCGAAGATGGAGAGGGCTTGGGCGGCCACGGAGCGGGCCGCAATGTGGAAGACGGTGCTGGTCAGCTCGCCGGCGATCTTGTACATGTTGGGGATCATGAGGAGCAGCCCCTGGCTGGCGGTGAACGTCGTGGTCAGCGCGCCGGCCTGAAGAGCGCCGTGAACGGCGCCGGCCGCCCCGCCCTCCGACTGCATCTCCACGACTCGGGGCACGGTGCCCCAGATGTTGGGCTCGCCCCGGGCGCTCCACAGGTCGGCCAGTTCCCCCATCGGCGATGCCGGGGTGATGGGGTAGATGGCGATCACCTCGTTCGTCTTGTACGCCACATAGGCGGCGGCCTCGTTGCCGTCTATGGTCACCTGTTCCCGTTGGTGCAACATGGCAACAGCCTCCTGTTCGTTGAAATGAGCACATCGCAGCACAACGAACGGCAAACCGGCCGGCCCGGAAAGCAGCCCCTCGTCCCGCTGGCCCCTGTGCCCCCACACGAAGGCGGTGAACGTGAAAAAGGGGTGGCCTGAAGGCCACCCCCTCTTCAGCCTAGAGCTCCCGCGCGTCGAGGACGTGGTCCCCGAGGGCCTCGAGTGTGTCCACGAGCTGCTCCTTGGCCACGCCCTGCACCTTGATCAGGAGCCGGCGCTCCTCGGCCGATTCGCCCTGGAAGGTGCCCACGCTGACGATGTTGCCGCCCTGCTCCGCAATAGTGGAGGCCAACTCGGCCAGCACGCCCTTGCGCTCGGGCACTTGGATGTAGAGGCGCAGGCCGCGTTCGCCGCCGCTGAGCATCTCGACGAAGGTCTTGAAGATGTCCGTCTCCGTGATCACGCCCACAACCAGATTCTCGTCGTCCACCACGGGCAGGCCGCCCACTTTGTGAGTGACCATCAGGTGGGCGGCATCCTCGATGGGCGTGTCGGGCGTGGTGGTGATCACCGGAGTGGTCATGATCTCCTCGATCTTGAGCTGGGCCAGCAGGTAGTTCATCTCCCAAATGGAAAGGGAGCTGGCCGGCGAGGGCGAGGCGTAGAGGAGGTCACGTTCGGAGACAATGCCGACCAGACGGCCGTCCCGGTCCACGACGGGCAAACGGCGGAACTTGTGCTCACGCAGCAGTTGCATCGCCTCTGGGAAGGGCGTGTCAGGGTGAACGGTTACCGCCGGAGAGCTCATGCGATCCCGGACAAACATCGTGTCTCCTCCTTTGTTCGTGCGGGCGCACCGTCCGTTGTGCGCTCTTTTCATGGCCGTTACGTTCAATTTTGCCTCACTTTTCCGTTTCCTGCAAAGCCGCATGGGCGGCTGCCAGGCGTGCCACCGGCACTCGGTAGGGAGAACAGCTCACGTAATCCAGCCCTATCCGGTGGCAGAAGGCGATGCTGGCCGGATCGCCGCCGTGTTCACCGCAGATGCCCACCGTGAGGTCGGGGCGGGAGCGCCGGCCCTTCTCCACGGCGATCCGCATGAGCTCGCCCACGCCACGGCGGTCCAGCGTCTGGAAGGGGTTCTCGGGCAGGATGCCCGTCTCCAGGTAGGCGAGCAGGAATCCCCGCTCGGCGTCGTCACGGCTGATGGCAAAGGTGGTCTGGGTGAGATCGTTGGTGCCGAAGGAGAAGAACTCGGCCACACGGGCGATCTCGTCGGCCGTCAGGGCGGCACGTGGCACCTCGATCATGGTCCCGAAGGCATAGGGCACCCGAACGCCCTGTTCCTCCATGACCCGGCGGGCCACTTCTTCCAGGGATGCCCGCGCGCGGCGCAGCTCGTTCACGTGGCCAACCAGGGGGATCATCACCTCCAGGCGGACGTCCACGCCCTCCCGGACACAGGCACACGCCGCCTCGAAGATGGCCCGCACCTGCATCTCCACGATCTCGGGCATGAGGAGCCCCAAGCGCACGCCCCGCAGGCCCAACATGGGGTTGGCCTCCCGCAGGCGCTCCACCGCGTGGAGCAGGCGCTCCTGCTCCTCCAGGGCTGCGGAGCCGGGGGCCGTGAGGCGCAGCCGCGTGACCTCGCGCACCAGGTCCTCATGGGGAGGAAGAAACTCGTGGAGCGGCGGGTCGATGAGGCGAATGACCACGGGCAGCCCGTCCATGACGCGGAAGAGGCCCTCGAAGTCCTCGCGCTGGAGGGGCAACAGGCGGGCCAGGGCGTCCTGGCGCTCCTCGGGCGTCTCGGCCATGATCATGCGCCGGACGTGGGGCAGGCGCTCCTCCTCGAGGAACATGTGCTCGGTGCGGGCCAAACCGATGCCTTCGGCGCCGAGCTCGCGGGCGCGCCGCGCGTCCTCCGGGCGGTCGGCGTTGGCCCACACGCCGAGCCGGCGGAAGTCGTCCGCCCAGGCGAGGAGCTGGACCAGATCGGGGTCGTCCAAGTCGGGCCGCACGGTGGGCAGCTCCCCGCGGAAGACTTCGCCGGTGGTGCCGTCGATGGAGATCCAGTCCCCCTCGCGGACCGTCACCCCGTTGACGCGGAAGCAGTGGGCCTCCACGTCTACCTCCAGGGCGTGACATCCCACCACGGCCGGGATGCCGAACTGGCGGGCCACGATGGCCGCGTGGCTCGAGTTGCCGCCCATGCTGGTGAGGATGCCCTTGGCCCGAACCATGCCGTGAACGTCGTCGGGCTTGGTCTCGGGGCGCACGAGAATGACGGCCTGGCCGGCGCGCCCCAGCTCCTCGGCCCGGTCGGCGTCGAAGACGGCCCGGCCAACACCGGCGCCGGGCGAGGCGTTGACGCCCTTGGCCAACAGCCGGCCCTCACGGACAGCTTGGGCCTTGGCCTGGGGGTCGAACTGGGGGTGGAGCAGGCTCTCCACCTGGGCGGGGGAGACGCGCAGGACGGCCTCGCGGGGCGAGATGAGGCCCTCGCGGACGAAGCTCACGGCCCACCTGACGGCGGCCCGGGCGGTGCGCTTGCCATCCCGCGTCTGGAGGATCCACAGGTGGCCCTCCTCCACGGTGAACTCGATGTCCTGCACATCGCGGAAGTGGCGCTCCAGCCGTTTGGCGATGGTGCGCAACTGATCGTAGACCTCGGGCATCTCGGCGGCCAACGCCTGAATGGGCTTCACCCGGCGAATGCCGGCCACCACATCTTCGCCCTGGGCGTTGTCGAGGAAGTCGCCGTAGAGCTCGTCGTCGCCCGTGGCCGGGTTGCGCGTGAAGAGCACGCCTGTGCCGGAGCGGGGTCCCCTGTTGCCGAAGACCATCGCCTGCACGTTGACGGCCGTGCCCAAGTCGTCGGGAATGCCGGTGGCCTGGCGGTAGGCGACGGCGCGCCGGCTGTTCCAGGAACGGAAGACGGCCTCGATGGCCAGGCGAAGCTGTTCCCAGGGGTCGGCGGGAAAATCCCGCCCCGTCTCCCGGCGGATGAGGTCCTTAAAATCGCGGACGACCGGCTTCCAGTCATCGGCGGTGAACCCGCTCTCGTGGGAGACGTTGGCCCGCCGCCGTGCCTCGGCCAAGATGGCCTCGAATTTCTCGTCGGGTATGCCGAGGACCACGTTGCCGAACATGTGGAGGAGCCGGCGGTAGAGGTCGTAGGCGAAACGGGCGTCGTTCACGTGGCCGGCCAAACGCTCCACGATCCGGTCGTTCAGGCCGATGTTGAGCACGGTGTCCATCATGCCGGGCATGGAGAACTTAGCGCCGGAGCGGGCGGAGACCAGCAGAGGTCGGGCTGGGTCGCCAAACCCTTGGTCCATGCGCTCCTCCAGGACGCGAACGGCCTCGACAACTTGGTCCCACAGCCCGCCGGGCCATTCCCCGCCCCGCAAATAGGCCATGCACGCCCGGGTGGTGACTGTGAAGCCCGGGGGCACCGGCACGCCCAAGCGGGTCATTTCGGCCAAGTTCGCCCCCTTGCCTCCCAGCAGGCCGCGGACGGCGTCCCAATCGCCGGCGACGGCCTCCTCGGCCACGTCGAGCTCGTCGAACAGGTACACCCACTTCTCCTCTGTTCCCTTCCGGCTTGCCAATGGTGTTTGCCCGTGAGTTCTCATGGCACACTCCTTTCACACGCTTCCCACATCACACCCCTGCACGCCGTCTACGGACGATCAAGACGCCCATCATTTCAGCTTACTCCTCAACAGGCGGGCCGGCCAGGGAAGTTCCTCCAGGCTTGGGCTGCCATTCGTCACCTCACCCAGTTGGAAGGGAAGGGTGAGCATGGCGGCTTGTCACTTGGCGAATCGTCCGATTTTGACTACCATTTCCCCAGTGTGGGATGACCGTGGCAGAGCGAAGGCGGCCATGCCACGGGCCGCTCCGAAAGGAGGAGGCACCAGGAATGCAAACAGAAAGCGCTGTGCTCATCGTGGAGCGCGGCTTCGAGGAGCCGCGCCACCTTCCCCTCAACGGCGATGTCGTCACCATTGGCCGCTGGCCCGATAACCACATCGTCCTCCCCAACCGTCTCGTCTCCCATCACCACGCTCGCATCTACCGGTACGGGCGTTTTTATTTTATTGAGGACTTGGAAAGCTCAGCCGGCACCTACGTGAACGGCGAACGCCTCGCCTCCCGGCGCCCCCTCGAGGACGGTGATCACATCCGCATTCCACCCCACTTCGAGCTGCGCTTCTCCCTCATCACCCTCAGCGAAGAGGAAATGGCCCGCGGACACCCCGGCCTGCGCATCGATCACGAGCAACACGCTGTCTACGTGGGCGAGGTTCGCATTGAACCGCCCCTCAGCCAGGCCCAGTACACGCTGCTGGAGCTCCTTGTGCGCCACGCCGGCAAAGTCGTGCCCCGGGAGGAGATCGTCACGGCCATTTGGCCGGCCAACGAGGCTGCCAGCGTCACCGACCAGGCCATCGACGCCTTGGTCCGCCGGCTCCGGGAGCGGCTGGCCGAGGTGGACCCGGAGCACCAGTACATTGTGACGGTCCGGGGGCACGGCTTTCGGTTCGAGAACAGGTAATGCGAGCGAGGATGTGATTAGCCGTCGCCGAATTCAACGAGGTCACCCACCGAGGAGGCTTTCGCCTTCTCGTACACTTCGGCCGCCAGGGCCACGTCCCACAGGGCCACGCCTTGGGACTCGAAGAGGGTGATATCTTGGGCGCTTTGGCGGCCCGGGTGAAAGCCGGCCACCACGTCGGCCAGAGGGCGCACTCGTTCCCACGTCAGGGCGTTCCGTTGGTGGGCTTGGATGAGGTCTCCACACTCGAAGCGAGCCTGCTGCACGTCGTCCACGAAGATGGCCGTGGCCCGGCGGACAGCGTGGGCGTCGAGCTCGGCGCGCACGGCGGCGTTGGAGCCGGCCGCGTTGATGTGAGCGCCGGGGTGGATGAGGCGCCCGTCGAAGAGCGGGTGGCGCGAGGTGGTGATGGTGGTGATGATCGCGGCGCCCTCCAGGGCCTCCTCCGGCGACTGGGCCGGGCGAACAGCGAGGCCCAACCGGGCGGCCATGCGCTCGGCAAAGGCGCGCCGGCGCTCCGGCGTGCGGCAGAAGACGCGCACCTCGCGCAGCGGGCGCACGGCAGCGATGGCCTCCAGTTGCGTTTCGGCCTGGTAGCCGGCGCCGAAGAGGGCCAGCACGTCGGCCTCCTGTGGGGCCAGGTATTTCGTGGCCACGCCGCTGGCCGCGCCCGTGCGCAATTGGCCCAGCCGGTCGGCCTCGATGATGGCCAACAGGCGGCCGCCGCGCAGTTCGTAGAGCATGACGGTGAACCGCGCCCCCTCGCGCGTGGTGGTGTACGCCTTGAACCCCCAGTAGCCCCGCTCCACCAGCGCGGCGCCCATGAGGTGGAGCGTGCCGTGAGGCTGGCGCACGCGCCGGCGCGGCATGTTGGTGCCCGTGCCTCTGGCCTGTTCGACGAAGGCGGCCTCGACCGCAGCCAGGGCATCTTCGACCTTCACCAGGCGGCGGACGTCATCCTCCCGGATCAGCAGCGGCATGGGTCGTCCTCCTGAAATGCTCTTCTGATTCCCGTTCGGACAGCTCGAAGATCACCTTGATGCTCCCCGTGCGCTTGTCCATCGCCGTGCGAATAGCCTCACGCCACCGTTCCAGGGGGAACCTGTGGGTGATGAGGCCGTCGGCCGTGAGGAGCCCGTCGCGCAACAGTTGGACCACCACGTCATACGTGCGCCGGCGCTCACCGAGCCACCATTCGGCGCCGTGAGCGTACACGCCTATCAAGTCCACTTCTTGATACCAGACGGGCGTGAGGTCCACCTTCATGGGCGCCAGCGTGATGCCCACCATGACCACAGTGCCCCCCGCGCGGGCCAAGCGCAGGCTCTCCTGCACGGTGGTCGACGAGCCCACGCAATCGTAAATCACGTCGAAGCCCCCCAAGGCCATGCGGTTGCCGAACATGCCCTCGTAGAGCTTGGCGCCCGTCACCCGTGCCGTCACGTCGAAGGGGTCGGCCCGCAGGGCCACTTCGTCGGCGCCGAGCTGGCGGGCGACCTCGGCCTGATGGGAGTAACGCGCTAAGGCCGTGATGTGACATTCGGGCGCCAGCGCGCGCAGGCTCTGCACCATGTTGAGCCCCACGATGCCGCAGCCCACGACCAACACCCGGTCACCCGACGCGGGCAGGCGGCGCAGGGCCGCCCGCACCGTAACGCTCAGGGGCTCGACCATCATGGCCTGTTCGGCGCTCAGCCCGTCGGGCACCGGGTAGAGCTCGCTCTCGTGGGCCGTGAACGTGTCTCCCCACCCACCGCCGGCCCCCCTGGGCCCCACGCCCGCCGAGGCGTTCTCGCACAGGGCCAAGTTGCCCCGGGCGCAGTGGCGGCAGGGGGGCTCGATCTCCTGGCTGTAACACGTGGCCCCCTGAAAGCGCGTGTCCATGATGACACGGTCCCCCTCCCGGAAGCGGGTGACCCCGGGCCCTACTTCCACCACCTCGCCCACCACCTCGTGGCCCAAGTAGAAGCGCTGGTTGCCGGGCAGGGCCGCCGGCGCAATCGTGGGATCGGCCTCGGCCATCAGGAGAGCCACGTCGCTGGCGCAGATGCCGCACATCAGGTTGCGCACGCGCACCCAGCGGGGGCCGGGCAGGGGTGGGTCGGGCAGGGTGGCAAAGCGGGCAGGCGAGAGGGGGCTGAAGACCACGCCGGGCCAGAGGCGTTTGAGCGCTTTCACGAGCACAAGGCGGGGGATGTGCTTGTCCACGTAGATGGCCTGCATGGAATCACTCCGCGCTTCCGGTCGGGCACTCCGTTGTTCCCTCTCCCAGTTGGCAGTCCCCAAGGACAGTTCGGCCAGCGGTGCCTGGTCAATTGTACTCCCGCCCTGCCGTGAGCACAAGTCGCCGCCGGAATGGCCGTGCCATATCTGTCGCACCTGTGGGGTAGAATGGGAAACGAGAAGAGGCTCGACGCTCATCAGCACTAGGAGGAAATCATCATGTTTTGCCCACATTCCCCGGAGCTCTGGCTGGCCGACGTGAACCGCTCCCTGAGAGGACACGATCTCTTCGCCCAAGCGGTACTCCTCGAGCACCACATGGCGCAGCTCGAAGCGTGGCTCGACGCCCACCCTGAGGCCGACGAGAAGTGGTACGCGCTCCTCGAGCACATCGCGGACCACCACGCGGCCACGTTGGAGCGCATCGCCCTGCTCCGCCACGGCGGCGCGCTGGAGGTGGCCGTGCGCCTGCCGGCCTGGTACCGGGGCCCTGTGGGCCACTCGTGGACAGTGCTGGGCAACGGCGAGATCATCGCCTGGTTCACGCCGGAGGAACTGGAGACGGCAGCGTGGGCCAGCGCCGCGCTCGACCACATGGTCGAGGAGACAAGCTGCGCGGCGTAGACAGGCGACCCAACAGCCATCCCCACACCAGCCCCGTCATCCCCGCGGACCAGGCCGGCGCGGCCTGGTCCGCGGGCTCACCACGGTGCGCCCCTCTGCCTCCGGCAGTGACGCAATTGCCTCGGCACCCAGCTCCTGCACCTCTCTCCTGCAGGCCAGGTGGCCTGCAGGAGGGCCCTATTCCCTCCCGCCCTGCTTGAGGCTCACCTTGCCCTGCCGGCCGTCTCCCCCACACAGAGGCGCTCTTTTCCCAGCATTCCCCTACTCGACAGCGTTTCCGAACGATTTGCGAACGCTCTTCCCCTAGAATGGAAGTAGCCAAAGCAGATGGACCGCCGGGATGGGAGACACGTTTCACGCCAAGAAGCTCCTCTCCCAAGTACGCCCCCGGCATTCCGCTTTGTCGGAGGAGTTGGCACAGCACACGACGGGTTCGCCAACACTTCTTTCCCAAGTGGAGGAGGGGTCAATGTGTCCGCATTTCGGCGGGCCTCTACACGTTCGTTTCTGTTGCGCTGTTGGCAAGAAGAAGTGGCGGGACACGAAGGGAAAGGGCAGCCCGCCTGGCGATTCCTGCTCCAGGAAATCGGCCGCGATCAACGGTGGGGCTTCGGGGACGTAGAGGCGCTCATCGCCTTCCTGCGCGCCATGACATCGCCTGATGAGGCGCCTCCACAGGGTCCACCGCCCACTGAGTGAGTGCAAGGTTCATCCGGGGAGGGTTCCATGTCCAAGTTCGCGCGCCTGTTCGGTGCTATGACCGTTGCCCTGCTCTTGCTCGTCGCCGCCCTCGTGAGTTTGGGGGCATGGGAGGTCACCGAGACCTTCGCGCGGGAGGCGGCCGGCAGCACGGCCTTCACGCCCGCACGCCCCGGCTCGGCCGACCAGCGTGTGGCAGCGGCGGCCTCTGAGGTGAGCGCGTCCACGATGATGTGGAGCGTTCAAGCCGTCGAGGCCCCCAAGCTCTTCAAGGAGATGACCGACCGGAGCTTGGCCGTGGACGGCAACGGCCGTCCCCACATTGCCTACGGCGGCGATCACCTCTACTACGCCTACTACGAAGGCTCCAAGTGGGTCAGGGAGACGGTGGATGCCAGCCCCGGCGTGGGCGCCCACGCATCCATCGCCGTCACCGGCACCAACCCCGTCACCGTCCACATTGCTTACTACGATGCTCTCAACGAAGACCTCAAATACGCACGCAAGGGGGCCGACGGCCGGTGGCAGATCACAACGGTGGACACTGCCGGGGGCAAGTACACCTCCATCGCCTTGGACGGCAACGGCCGGCCTCACATCAGCTACGCCGCCATCGGTGACCTGAAATACGCCTACTGGGACGGCAGCCAATGGGTGAGGGAAACGGTCAACGACGATTGGGCACAGTACACGTCACTCGCCCTGACGACCAACGGCGCCCCCCAGATCGCCTACTACGACTGGTTCGACGAGCAACTCAAGTACGTGCAAAAAGCGGCCGGCTCCTGGACCGTGCCGGACGTGTTGGACAAGGCCGGCCAGTATGTCTCCTTGGCGCTCAACAAAAGCAATGTGCCCTACATCAGTTACCTGGGCGAGGACGCATTTGGCAGCCCCGAACTGAAGCACGCCTATTACAGCACGACCTGGAACCAGTGGATCACCGAGACCGTGACCGCAGGGTACACGCCGTGGACCTCCATCGCCATGGACGGCTCCGATTCCCCTCACATCAGCTACAATGACAGCCTGGACCACGCCTACATTGACGGGACGGGCACTTGGAATACGGAGAGAGTGGATAGCAGTCCCGGAGCCGGCCTGTACACCTCCATCGCCATCGCCCCCTCCGCCGCCATCACCCTGCACGTCAGTTACTACGACCAGAACACCGGCAATCTGATGTACGCCTACTTGGGCGCTGGCGGCTGGGTCACCCAGACAGTGGACTCGGGCAGCGCGGACGTGGGGCGGTCCGCCTCCATCGCCCTGGACGCCAACGATGTGCCCCACATCAGTTACCTGGACCGCAGCGCGAACAACCTCAGATACGCCTCCCTGAGCGGCACGGTCTGGGTCTCCCAGACGGTAGACGCGAACGCCGCCTACCAGATTGATGGGTTTACCTCCCTGGCGATGGACGGAAACGGCTCCCCCCGCATCGGCTACGTGGGGAGCATCAAGTACGCCCGGTGGGATGGCACCAAGTGGCTCCGCGAGACGGTCAGAAGTGGCGTGGCATTGGGAGAATACGGGGGAACATCCCTGGCCCTGGAGCCCACGGCTCCTTATACCCCGCACCTCTCCTTCTACGATGGCGCCTGGAATGCGTATGATCTTATCTACGCCCGCTGGAACGGCACCCAATGGGTCAGCGAGACGGTGGAAAGCGCCGGCAAAGTGGGCAAGTACTCCTCCTTGGCCCTGGACAGCAACGGCTATCCCCGCATCAGCTACTACTACGAGATCTCCTGGAACAAAGGTCACCTCCGGTACGCCCGCTGGGATGGCAGCAAGTGGATCACGGAGACGGTGGACAGCGCGGGCGACGTCGGGGAGTACAGTTCCCTGGCCCTGGACGCCGGTGGCAATCCCCACATTGCCTACTACGACGCCGGCAACGCCGATCTCAAGTACGCCTCCTGGAACGGCAGCGGGTGGGTCACCCAGACGGTGGACAGCGCGGGAACCGTGGGGGAATGGGCTTCCCTTGACTTGGATGCCGCCGGCCGCCCTCACATCGCCTACTACAATCGCACCAGTAAAGTGCTCAGGTACGCCTACTGGGACGGCAGCACCTGGGTCTCCCAGACGGTGGATGGTAATGGCGTGGGCGCGGACGCCTCCCTGGCCCTGGACAGCCGTGGCAACGCCCACATCGCCTACTACGACGCCGCCAACGCCGATCTCAAGTACGCCTACGGCCGGCGGGTGGGCGCGGCGATGACCGGCGGCCAGAGCGCCTCGCCAGCCCCCGGACAGAGTGTGGTCTACACGCATTTGGTGACCAACACAGGCACGGCGACCGACACGTTCGACGTGGCCTTCAGCAGCAGCCAAGGGTGGGCTTCCATCCAACCCGGCGGTCCCATCACGTTGGCCCCCGGCGCTTCCACACGCCTGAGCGTCACCGTCACCGTGCCGGCCAACGCCATCAGCGGCACGGTGGAGACGAGCGCCGTGACCGTTACCTCGCGCACGACCGCCAGCGTACAGCTCCGCGTGAATGACACCACCACGGCCGGCCACCTGCCCGGCGTGGGCCTGGCGCCCAACCGCAGCGGCCAGGCCCTCCCCGGCCGGAGCGCCGTCTACACCCACACCCTCACCAACACCGGCAACGGCGCCGACACCTTCTCCATCACCTGTGCCGGCACCCAGGGGTGGACGGCCCAGTGCGCCCCCTCCTCCGTGGCCCTCGCCAGGGGCGCCTCCGCCACCGTGCGCGTCACCGTCACCGTGCCGGCCGGCACCATCAGCGGCACAGTGGAGACCACCATCGTGACGGCCACCTCCCAGGCCGACGCGGCCGTGCGCGCCGCTGTCACCGACACCACCACGGCCATTGCCTCGTGGCGGGTCTACCTCCCGCTGGTCAAGCGGTGAGGCGCATTCGGAGGAGGCCCGCTCCCAAATGCCGAGGAGATTGCCGACAATGCGGAGCACTATCGCGTTGACCAAAATCCTGCTCGCCGTTGCGCTCGTCTTCCTGGCACGCGCCGGCCGGGCGGACCAAGTCGTCTCGGCCGGCCTTGCCGAGCACTACATGTGGACCAACGTGGGCCCCTATGGGGGAATTGTCTCCGCAGTGGCCGTGGACCCCCA
>Ga0256839_1002274_pt1 | contig 21581 bp, 19 predicted proteins | sample 354166metaG_FD_185968 | JGI IMG/M metagenome (GOLD analysis project Ga0256839, IMG submission 185968) | Hydrothermal vent microbial communities from Mid Atlantic Ridge, Atlantic Ocean - 354-166 | ecosystem: Environmental > Aquatic > Marine > Hydrothermal vents | place: Atlantic Ocean: Mid... | reverse complement strand
TCTGGCAGCACATCTCCCACGACCCCCACCGCCCCCTGGCCACCGGCCGCTCCCGCGAGGAGCTGAGAAGGCTCTGGCAGAGCCGCCGGGAGGTCTACCGGGAGGCCGACCTCATCCTTGATCCCTCCCTCATCACCCCCCGCCAGGCAGCCACTATCATCGTTCGGGTCTTCTATGAAGATAGAGCACTCTAAAGCCACCCTCCCCTTCCCCTGCCACCCGCCCACCGAGATCGCCTGGGTGGGGCCGGAGGAGCTTCTGGCCGAGCTTTCCGAAATGATCATTGAGCACCGCTCCACCGGTGGCGTTCTGCTGGTGGTGGACCGGGGGGTAAACCGCAAGGGGAAGAGCTCCTACCACGCCCGCCTGCTTGAGGGGCTCTCCGAGCTTACCCGCCTGGACAGCCTGGTCCTGCCCGGCGGGGAGAAGGTAAAGGAGCTTTCCGCCCTGCGGGAGCTATATGACGCCCTGCTCAGGCGCCGGGTGGGCCGCGACGGCATGCTCATCGCCCTGGGCGGCGGGGCGGTGATGGACCTTGCCGCCTTTGCCGCCTCCACCTGGCACCGGGGGACCCCCCTAGTGCTGGTGCCCACCACCCTGGTTGGCCAGGTGGACGCCGCCCTGGGGGGAAAGACCGCCATAAACTGGCAGAAGGTCAAAAACCAGGTAGGCACCTTCTATCCCGCTCGCCGGGTGCTCATCTGCCCCTACTTCCTTGAGACCCTGAACGCCACCGAGTTCAGAAACGGCATCGCCGAGGCGATAAAGACCGCCTTCCTCTTTGACCCCGGGCTGGTGGAGTTCCTGGAGGAGCGCCGCGGCCCCCTGGAGGAGCGGGAGGCGGGCGTTCTGGTGGAGCTTAGCCAGCGCTGCCTTGCCCACAAGGGAGAGCTAATCGAGCTTGACCCCTACGACCGGGGCAAACGCCGCCTGCTCAACTTCGGCCACACCTTCGGCCACGCCCTGGAGACCTGGGGTGAGTTGCGGGCAGAGACCCTAAAGAACCCCAAACAGTGCATCCCCCACGGTCGGGCCATCGCCTGGGGGATGGTGGTTGAGAGCATGGTAAGCCAACTCAGGGGGGAGCTTGAGGAGGGCTACCTTAAGCGCCTCTCCGCCCTGCTTGCAAGCTTTGGCCTGCCCACCCAGGTGAGCCTGCGCTGGGTGGAGGAGGTGGAGGTCTTCTGGCAGCTCATCCAGCACGACAAGAAGCGAGAAGGCGGGCGGGTGAGCTTCGTAAAGCCCCTAAAGATTGGCCTAGCCGAGCTTTCTGACGACCTTACTCAAGAGGAGCTTGAGCAGGCCCTGCTGGAGCTTGCCAAGGTGGAGGTGGAGTAGCCCTGCCTACTGCCCCGAGAAGAGATCGCCTGGCCTTTCTTCCTGGGGGACGATGAGCTCTGGTCCCTCCACATCGGCCCGGTTTACCCGACGGCTGACCGGGTAGGCCAGAAGCTCCACCCGCTGGGGAAGAGAAAGGAGCATTTCCCTAAGCTCCTCCACCGCCTGGTTGCGGGGTGATAGCCAGCTCTCCCACACCTCCCGGGGCAGGACGGCCGGCATCCGGTGGTGGATCCCCTCCACCCCGCCCGCCGCCGGTACGGTGATGATGGTGCAGGAGTAGAGGGGCTCCACCTCGCTTCGGTCCTCCACCTCCGGCGGCCACCACCGCTCCCACAGCCCGGCCAGAGCCAGCGGCTCGTCCTCCGGGGAGCGGATGAAGTAGGGCTTTTTGTCTGCCCCCGTCTGCTTCCACTCGTAGAAGCCGGTTGCTGGAATGATGCAGCGCTGACGACGGAGGGGTCCTCGGAAGGCGGGGCGCTCGGTGAGGCTTTCTGCCCGTGCGTTGATCATCCGGTAGCCGCTGGAAAGCTCCCTGGCCCAGCTTGGCACCAGCCCCCAGCGCATGAACCTGCCCACCCGCTCCCCCCCCTCGTCCTCCACCACGGTGAGGATCTCCTGCCCCGGCGAGATGTTGTAGCGGGGTTCCACCAGTCCGGGAAGTTCGCTCAATTCAAAGTGGGCAGCGATCTCCTCCCGGCCGAGGATCAGGGCAAACCGTCCGCACACACTGCGGGAATGATAGCCTTGCCTGGGCTGGCCCTCCCCCCTAGAACAGAAAGGCCAGTCGGCAAGTCTCTATCCCTAGCGAGGAACCGAAGGGAGGGAAAACTGCAATGGTGAGAAAGAAAGCCCTCTGGCTCCACCACCCCTGGTGGCTGGCCCTGGCAGTGGGGATGGTGCTCTCTACCACCTCTCCCGTCCTGGCCGCTCCCCGCGACTACCGGGTGGACCCGGTCCACTCCTATATCACCTTCCGGGTCAAGCACCTGGGCATTAGCTGGAGCTTCGGCCGCTTCAACAAATTCTCAGGCAAGATCGTCTACGACCCCAAAAACCCCGCCAGCAGCTCAGTCAGAGTGGTGGTGGAGGCCGCCTCCATTGACACCGGCAATCAGGCCCGCGACAGCCACCTGCGGGGAAAGGACTTCTTCCTGGTGGAAAAGTACCCCACCATCACCTTTGAGAGCACCAAAGTTGAGGAGGTGGCGGGAAGTGAAGGCAAGCACCTAAAAGTCACCGGAAACTTGACCCTGAGGGGAATAACCAAGGAGGTCTCCCTGGAGGTGGAAAAGCTGGGCGAGGCCCAGGACCCCTCGGGCGCCAAGCGAGTGGGCTTCTTCGGTGTGCTTACCATCCGCCGCAGCGACTTCGGTATGACCTACATGATGGGAGGGATAGGGAACCAGGTGGAGCTCTACATCTCCCTGGAAGCCGCTTCCAAGTAGGGCCACTACCCCCTTGACAGCTCTCGGCTAGCATAGGGGCATGGTGCCCCCCCGCATCGCGGCAGAGGAAGCGGCCATCTCCCCCACCGCCCACATAGATGAAGGGGCAGATCTGGCTGGCATAGATGGCCCCCTGGAAGAGCTGGTGGTGGGGGACTACAGCTTCATTGACCATGGGGTAAGGGTGCGCTGCCGCAAGCTTTTAATCGGCGACCACGTACGTATCCACCGGGGAACCACCATCTACGGCTACCAGGGAACAAAGATTGGCCACAACACCTGGATCGGCGAGCAGGTGGTGCTCAACTGCACCGACCAGCTAATAATCGGCAACAACGTGGTCATCTCCACCGCCGCCTCCCTGTGGACCCACTTCACCGGTGGAGACCTCATTGCCGGCTGCCGCTTTGATAAGAAGTGGCCCCTCACGGTGGACGACGACGCCTGGATCGGAGTGGGGGCACAGGTTGCCGCCGGGGTGGGAGAGCGGGCCCTCATCCTGGCCGGTGCGGTGGTCACCCGGGAGGTGCCCTCAAACCGCATCTTTGGCGGGATCCCAGCCGAAGACCTTACCGACCGCTTGGGGGGGCCCCCCTTCCGGGAGCTAACCCCTGAGGAAAGGCTTTCCCTCATGGAGGAGCTCCTCTCCCGCCATGCCCCGAAGGAGCTTCCCTGGGATGAGATCCGCTTCCTCGCCGGCGGCAGGGCCTACCGCTTCCAGCCCCAGCAGGGGAGGCTGAAGGAGGCCGAGGCCGAAGGAGAGGTTATCTTTGACCTTGACCGGCGTATTTACCTCAAGCGGGGCCACCCCGCCGAGGCCGCGCTGATTCGCGCCCTCTTCCCCCGGGCCAAGTTCATTCCCCAACCTGAGGAAAAGGAGGAGGGCTAGGTTCCGGTAGATATATCCTTACCTTCTGGGTAACCAAATACGACCCAACCAGGCTGGCAGATGAAAACCTACGCAATTCAACTCACTCGGGCCCACCCCGCCCTCAAGGGACTGATTGCCATCATCGGCCTCTGGTCCCTCACCCAGGGGGCGCTGATGACCCTGGAGGCCCTGCTCATCAAGCAGGGGGGGAGGGACGAAGCGGTAATCGGCCTGGTCATCGGTGGCTTCCTCTTTGCCGGCGGGGTATTCTCCTTCCCCGCCGCCTGGCTCTGTCGCCGCCTAGGCAGGAAACCGGTGATGCTTGCCGCCAGCGTTGTCCTGCTCGTCTCCATCGTGACCCTGGTGCTGGCGGCGGGGACTCCCCTGTTTGGTCCCTGGCTGCTGATCATCTCCTCGGCAGTAGCCGGCATGGCCCACACCGCCCTAAGCATCAACGTTGACCCCTTCATCGCCGACTATGCCAGCCGGGAGGAGGAGCGGGACTACCTCTTTCCCCTCACCAATTCGGTGAGGATTGGCGGCTTCGTGGTAGGGGCCATGGCCTCGGGCGCCCTGGCCGAGGGCCTTATCCGCTTCGCCGGCATGGGTTCCCTAAGCTCCTACACCGTAAGCCTGCTTGCCTTTACCGCCACCAACCTCTACGCCATCTACCTCCTGGCCCGCCTGCCCGACACCAAGGGCACCCCTTCTCCCTACGTGAGGGGAGTGTTCCGAAAAAACCTGGGCGAACTCTTCCGGGACCGGCGCATCTGGGTGCTCGCCGTCTATGACCTGACCGTAGGGCTGGGCAGTGGCTTCATGATCCCCTTCTTCCCCCTCTTCCTCAAGATCCGCCTGCTGGCGGGAGAGACGGCCATCGGCTTCATCCGCGGCCTATCCACCCTGGTGATGGGCCTCTCCACCTTGGCCACCCCACCCCTGGTCAGGCGTCTGGGACTGGTGGGGACGGTGGCCTTCTGCCAGGCCCTCTCGGTTCCCTTTATCTTTGGCATCGCCCTTCCCCACCAGCTGTGGATCGTGGGAGCCAGCTTTGTCCTCCGCGACAGCCTGATGAACATGGTCCACCCGGTCACCTCCAACTTCCTCATGACCACCTTCCCCGAGCACCAGCGGATAAACGTGGTCTCCTTCCAGACCGCCCTCTTTCCCCTGGGGCGCTCCCTGGGTGTCGTGGTGGGGGGCTGGCTGATTGAGGAGATCGGCCGGGCGGGCTATGAGACCGCCACCCTCTGGGGCTACACCATTGAGGCCTTCAACTACGTGGCTCCCTTCCTGGCTACCGCCCTGCTCTATCCCCTGGGCATTGCCATCTTCTGGCTGGGCTTCCGCCACCTGGACGTCCGCCGCCCCGTCCGGCGTCCTGCGCTGGGGAGTGCGGGCTAGGACGAAGCTATACCGCCTGGCGGGAGCCTTCTGGGCTAGCCTGGCTAAACAGGGGGTGGCGGGTGCAATAGTTTGAGTCGGTAAGGGCAATCTGAAAACCCAGCCGCCGCTTGCGGTTGATAATCAGCGGCCCCAGCAGGTTTACCGTGCTGTCGGAAAACTCCTCCGCCACCGTGACGATGGTCAGCACCTCAAGCTCCTCCACCGCCCCGATCTCATTTCTCAGGGCGGGGTCTAGCTCAGTATCAATCTCGTAGTCGGGAAAGATGAGGAAGGGGTTGACCACCAGAAAGCAGACCGCCGGGTCATCCAGTGACTGGAGCCAGAGGAAGGGGGTGAGGCGGGGGTCACTCACCAGCACGAAGCGGTTTAGGCTGGCAAAGCCGATCAGTCCGTGGGGGAAGGTGATCACATCCTCCTCCCGGAACTCAATCAGGCCCAGCCGCTGGCTCTCAAACTGCTTCACCCACACCTCCTAGACCACGATCTCCATCGGCCCGCGGAGGGGAAACTCCGCCCGCACCCGACTCCTCGGCATAAGCCCCACATTGAACTCCCGCTCAATTAGCTGATAGATGCGAAGGCCGAGCTGAGCGACTCTCTCCCGGGCATCCCCATAGTCCTCAATGCGGGAGAGAAAGTCCCCCTCCTCAGCGGTACGGCCAATCCCTTCCAGACCCCGCTGGCGGGATAGTTCACCAAAATCCCTCGCCAGGGCAACTGGCTTCAGATAGCCCATCTCGGCCCGCTGGGTGGTCATGTCCAGCCGGATGGTGGGGCGACGGGGAGCACGGTCAGCATAAAGGGGTGAGAAGCGGCCATTTAGCCCCTCCACAAGTCCGAGTGCACCAGCAACTGACTGCCCCGGTATTCTCACTTTGCCTGCCTCATCATCAAGTTATCGGCAGCACTATCGCCTACTTTGCCCCCCGGTTAGCGCAGGAAGTCAAGCAGGCTGGGCTGGATGATGCGTGCTCCCACTGCCAGGGTGGCGCGGAGGATGTTTTCCACCTCCTTAAGCTCGGTGATAGTCTCTGCCATGTCCACCGAATCGTTGTTGAGCTTCACCTCCCTGAGCCGAAGCCGGAAGGTGTCAAGCTGGGTCAGGGCTGCCTCTGCCCGATTGTCCCGCGAGCCGACGATGGAGCGGAAGTTGACCACCTCCTCCAGCCGGCGACTGAGCTGCCTTAGGCGGGTGGTGCCGATCTCCTTGAAGCGCTCCGGGTCGGTAAACATCTCCGAGGTGCGGGTCTGGCCGGGGAGCAGGTCGCCGTTGATGGTGCCGTCAAACATCTGGTTGAAGGCCTGGTTGGGCTGCCCAAAGCGGTTGGTAAGGCTGACCCGGATATTGGGCACCGTCGCCCCCTGGGGGTTGCGGATGCGGATCGCCCCGTCGGCGGTGACCTCCACCTTCACCCCCAGGCCGATCAGGTCCTCCAGCTCCCGGGCCAGGTCCTTCAGGGTAAAGAAGGAGCTGAGCACGATGGTGCGGGTGTTGCCCGCCGCTTCCAGGGTGAGCACATCCTCGGGGAAGATATTCAGCGGTGTTCCATCGGGCCCAGCTGCATCCACCAATCGGGTGTCCGGCCCCGCCGAGTTCCTCAGGTCGTCGCGCAGGTCAATCAGAGTCTTGATCAGGTTGTCAGGCTGCTTTACCCGACCAATCCCCGGCGAGGTTCCCCCACCCGGGTCGGTGGGCTGGTCCAGCCCCAGGTTGGCCAGGGTGCCCGGTTCCACATCGGCCAGGGTGAGCTGATCCTCCTGGTAGCGGCTACCCTGGCGGGTGGCGCGGATGATTATCTCGTTTGAGGGCCCCGCCACCGCCTCCACCTGACCAAAGAGGATGGGGTTTTCGGCGATGCGCGCATTGATCTCCGCCACGATGCTGGCGATGGTGGTGTAGGTGCCGGGGGTGATGGCGATGGTCTGGGGGGGCGGGTTGGTGCCGTCCTTGGAGATGCGCGCGCCGATGTCTATGGAAAACTCGTTGTTGGTGGCGGTGACGGTGGTGCCGGGCGGGAAGGTGAGGGTCCCCACCACCTGGGGCGGCGTTTGGGTGGTAAGGATTCCCAGGGCGGCAAGGGTTCCTGGGGTCTCGTCAGCCAGTACCAGGTCGTCGGCCTTGACCTCCTCGCCGGTCTTTATCGTCTCAATCATCAGCCGGCCATTGAAGTTGACCGCCCTTACCTGCCCCACCAGCTCGGGGATCTGGCGGATCTTGTCGTTGATGTTTGCCACCAGATCGTCGGTGGAGCCCACCAGGCTGGCATCTATGTCAATGATCTGGGGAAGGGGATCGTTTCCCTCCAGGGTGGCGCTGGGGCCCAGGTCAATGGTGAACTTGTCGTTGCCGTCGGTTCCCCCCACATCGGCCTGCTCCGGCCCCCCCGCCACCGTTAGTCCCAGATCCACTGAGGCGGTGTCAGCCGCCCCCAGGTCGTCCTGCCCGCCCACCACCAGGTGGATGGGGAGCACCGCCGAGCCGGTGGCCCCCGTCTCCAGCTCAATGGCGCCCGCATTCTCCCGCACCACCAGCTTCCCCTCGCCGAAGGCGGCGTCCGCCCTGGCCTGTATCTCTGCCACCAGATCCGCCACCGTGGCGTAGGTACCGTGGGTAAGGATTAGGCTCTTGGCCTCAGAGATGCCGTCGTTGGCCGGCCCGGAAAGCTGGATCACCAGCCGGTCGTTGGTGGCGTCAATGGTGAGGGGAACGGTAACTGGGCTTCCCGTCTTGATGGCTCCAGTCGAGTCAACCAGGGGCAGGGCCGGTGGGGTCACCGCGATGTTGAAGGCCCCCCGGGGGATGAGCTCCAGGTCATCCAGTACCGTTCCGGTTAGGTCACGAAGCTCAATTTCACGACTTGAGTCCAGTGATTCCAAAACCAGCCTGCCCGTCTCGGTGATGGAGGCAAAGACTCCAGCACCTGCCCGGTTGATCTTGTCCCGGATGTCGCTCAGTCGGTCGGACGGGTCAACGTTTATCGCCACCCCGTTGATCTCCACCGTACCCAGGTAGCCAAGCTCCTTATCGGTGGCCACTTCCCGGCCGGTCAGGGTATACGTGGTGCCCAGGAAAACCTCCTTACCAGTAAGGTTCACATCCAGGAGGCTCCCCTGGCTTACCCGCCGCATAATCTCCCCCATGTCCCCCCGGTAGAAGAGGCTGGAGATCTTGCCGTCTGCCGTGTCCCGGTTGATGGTGAAGGGCTCGGTCAGGGTCCTAAAGCCCCCATAGGCATAGCGACCAGCAAACTGGTCGTTGGAGAGCACCGCCACCTGCTCCAGGATCTGATCTATCTCTAGGCTCAGGGCACGCCGGTCAGCGTCGCTCAGGGTGTCGCTTGCCCCTTGCACCGCCAGCTCCCTGGCCCGCTGAACCAGGTTGTTTAGGTTGGAGAGATTGCTCTCTAGGAAGCTGAGCTGGTTTTTGCCGTCGTTGATGTTGCGCTCAAACTGGTCCAGGAAGGCGATCTCGCGGGAGAGCACCATGCTGGTTGCCACCCCGGCCGGGTCGTCGGAGGGCTTGCGAAACTTGAGCCCAGTAGAGGTCTGATCTAGAAGCCTGGCCAGCCGTTGGTTGATCAGCCGGACATTGAGGAGGAAGTTGTCGCTGAGCAGGTTTTGGGTGATCCTCACCATCTCAGCTCATCCCTATCTGCCCACCAGTCCCATCCGGTTGATGATGGTGTCCAACGCCTCATCAATGGCGGTGACCATCCGGCTGGCGGCCTGGAAGCTGCGCTGATAGCGCAGCATCTGGATGGCCTCCTCATCAATGTTTACGCCGCTTACGCTCTCAATCCGCTCTTTAAGCTGCTTGATCACCAGGTCCTGGGCACTGAGGCTTCTACGGTTCTGCTGGGCAAGCACCCCAAGCCCGGAGATGAAGGAGTTGTAGAACTCAAACAGCCCCTCGCCTTCAATCAAACCGGTAGCCGACTTGAGGGCAGCAATATTTAGCGCCCCCCGGTTGTCGCCCGGTCCGGTAAACCCACCATCCTCCGCCGGAGCTGCCGCTGCAATGGCATCCAAGCTGTCCTTGATGGGAAAGGAAAGGTCAAAGCTTGACATGGCGTCGCTAAATTGGGCAGTGCCGGCGGTGCGCACCTCAGCGTCTGGATCAAGCCCCAACACATCCAGCACGTTGGAGGTCCCCCGGGCAAGATCTATTTCCTGATCAGCGGTGGGGGGATTGAACTGCTCAATCACGATGCTCGGCAGCCCACTCGGGGGAGGAGGTATCAGTCTTACCCGCAGGGTGGGGTCCGCCTGGGTTATGCGATCAAACAGCTCTCGCAGGGTGATGGCGGTACCGGGGCGGACCTCGGAAGGATCAATGATCACCCTCGCCTGGCCGACGAAGAAGTCGCCCGGAGTGATGCCAAGCTCGTCCAGGGTGGTGTCCAGGGTAAGATCGGCAGGCAGGGGAACCCCACCGCGGATCTCGCCGGTTTTGATCTGCTCAAAGAAGGGTCGGCCCGAGGTGCCATCCAGTCCGAACTGCTCCTCGTGGAGCCGATTGACGCTGTTTACCAGCACGCTGACCAACCGGTTAACCTTGAGCTTTAGGTCGGGAACCACCTGGTCGCGCACATCCACCAGCCCCTTGAGCTCCCCGCTCAGCAGACGAAGGGGAGTGCCGGTCTCAAACTCAAGCTGCCGGTGGAGGGGATCATCAAATTTGAGTTCCATTCTGATGCGGTTTACCTGTCCCTTCTCCACCAGATTGAAACTGCCGATCTGGACGGTAAGGGTCCCGTCTGCCTCCCGCTGGGTGTTGATGTTTACCAGCTGGGCAAGCTTTGCCGCCAGCCGCTCACTCTCATCACGCAGGTCGTTTGCCTCCCCCTGTCCCCCTTCCCTGGTACTAAGCCGAATGTTGATCTCAGCGATCTGCTGGGCCAGGTTGTTTACCTGCTCCACCTTGATCTCCATCAGGCGGTTGAGGTTGCGGATCTCGTCATCCAGCCCCCGCTTGATCCGATCCACCGCCGAGATGAGATTCTGGGCCACCTCCCTCAGGTTGGATCGCAGGGTGAAGGATTCCGGATTGTTGGAAAGCTCCTCCCAGGCGTTGAAAAACTCCTCCAGCCTGGCGCGAAGTCCCCCCTCACCCGGCTCACCGAAGAGGGCCTCAAGACGGGAGAGCACTTCATCCATGGCTGATAAGCTTCCCCTTACCCCCGTCTCGGTCAAGAGTCCTTGCTCTAAGAAGGCGTCTCGTAGCCGAATTATTCGGTCAACATCGGCTCCAATGCCAACAAACCCAGGCCCGGCCAGTGTTGAGATCCTGATCGGCTCTAACGTAGCAAGTTCAACACGCTGACGCTTATAGCCTTCCTTGTTAGCATTGGCGATGTTGTGGCTGACCGTGTCCAGTGCAACCTGGGCGCTGAGCAGCGCCCGGCGGGCAGTCTCCAAACCTACCCTGAGGTCAACCACAGCAAAGCCCCTCCAGTCAGAACTAGGCCCGCCGCTCCAGCAGAGAGCGGGGCTCTCCTTGGGCAGGGTTCACCTTCCCCTCGGGGGAATAGTTGGGCAGTACGCCTCCGGAGGCCACCAGGTCAAGCAGGTGGCGGGTGTAGCGGAGAAGGTTCTGGGTGAGGACCAGATTGTCAAAGTTGAGCTCCCCCACCCTCACCAGCAGCTCCTGCAGGCGGGCGTGGCGCCGAGAGAGCTCCTCGGCCAGCTCGGGTCTTTTCTCCGCCAGCGTCTCAACCAGCTCGGGCAAAGAGGGTTCCATCAGCTCAGGGGCAAGTCGGGGAGCCGCCTCTAGGTAGGCCTGGTGGCGCTCCCGGTCGGCCTCCTCCAACCGCCCCACCAGCTCCTCCTCCCGGGAACATATCTCCTCCAGGGGCTCAAGGTCCACCTCCACCAGCGCCCGCCGCTTCTCCTCCATCACCGAGATGAGGGCGGCAAAGATCTCACACTCCCGGTCCAGGGCCTCCAGGAGGCGTGCTTGGTAGTCCCTACCTGCCGCGGATGAGGTCATCAAACACCCCCGAGTTGAGCATCTGCTCGGCGAGCCGCTCGGCATCTACCGAAAGCTCTCGCTCCATCTCCGCCCTGAGGTGGGCGAGCAACTTGGAGCTCTTAGCCTCGGCGAGTACCTGCGCAAGCTTCCGCCTGACCTCGGTCTGGCTGGTGGAGAGCTCCACCCGGTCGGTTGCCCGCACCTCCCGGGCAACTTCCCGCGCCAGACGGGATGGATAGCGCTTGGCCTCCACCCCGGCCAGGCTAAAAAGACTGCTCAGCTCCGGTATCCGCATCACTCACCTGCTTCTTGCCGGCGGGTTCTCGCCGCTACCTATATCGGCACTCGGGGGCGAGTGCTTTACCTCGGAAAGATTATACCTACGGCCCAGGCGGGAAAGATGCCGGTCTGGATCACCGCGCTCCTCTTCCAGCACCGCCTCCACCGAAAGCTGGTCAAAGCTCAGCTTCCTAGCGGGGGAAGTGAACTCCTGCTTCGGTGAAACGGCCGATCCAGAAGTACTGCTCTCCCTCCTGGTTGAGGCAAGCTTTCTCACCACCCCCTCCACCACCAGGTCCCCCACCCCAACTCCACCGGCAGCGGCAAGCTTTTCCCCCACCTGGTCAAGGAACATCTCCATAAAGAGCTGGTGGGCAAAACTCTGCCCAAAGAGGCCCGCCTTGGGCACCGCCCGGTACATCTGGCGAAGGAGCATCCCCAGCATGAAGGCCTCAAACTGCTCAGCCGCCTGGCGAAGCTTCTTCTCATCCACCCCCAGCTCAGCAAGCATCCCCCGATAGCGCCTGAGGCTCTGGTAGGCCGCCTCTTCGCGGGCGGCGCTGGCCAGGGAGGAGGTGAGGTGGGCCAGGAAAGAGCCGCCCCCCCCACGGGAGAGGTTGGCCGGACTGGGGCCCGATGGGCTGGCGGCCTTATCCCTCGCCCGGCCGGGGGAGGCGGCCTTTCCCTGGTGGGGTGAGAGGATGCGAATTGGTGGGGCGACTGTGGGCATCCCTCAGCCAGGTTTATCGTCTAGCCGGGGAGATTTCTTAGCGCCTCCATCACCAGCCGGCGAACCTGATGGAGAGGGAGAGAGAGTCTTTTGGAAAGCTCAACCAGGTCACGATGCTCAGGCTTGGCCTTGAACAGCTCATCACCAAGCTTTGCCACCTTCACCTTTACCGGGCAGCCCTCCACCTCCACTTCCACCGTCTCACGGGGGAGGGTAAGTCGCTCCTTAAGCTCCACCCTCACCCCCAGGGTCGGGGTGAGGGTAAGGACCAGCTTGGCCAGGGGCTCCAGCCGGTCGGGCGGGACAATCAGGCTCAGGGCGATGCCCGGCCTCCCTCCCGCCACGCTGGCCGCTGTCCAGTAGACCTCCAGGGCACCGGCCCGGTAGAGCTCCTCCACCACCGGCGGCAGATCCTCCGGGGAAAGATCATCAATGACCGTCTCCACTAGACCTACCTGATCCCTGATCAGTCCCCTAGCGGAAAGCTCACCAGCGGCAGTCCCCACCATGGCCATAAGCAGGTTTGGCCTGCCCGGATCAAGATGGCCCAGGCCAAAGCCCACCGCCTCAAGGGAGAGGGCCGGGGAGGAATCAAACTCAGCCCCCACCGCTCCAAGCAGGGCGGCGCCGGTGGGGGTAACCGACTCAAACTCAATCTCTCCCCCCCTGACCTGGGCACCGATTCGGCTAAGGATCCTTGCGGTGGCGGGGGCTGGGAGAGGCATGGGACCGTGGGCCATGGCAAGCTCCCCCTGGGGCATGGTCAGGGCTGATGAGAAGACCCGCTCAATGCCGGCAAGCTCCAGCGCCAGGGGGAAAAGGATCAGGTCCAGGGCGGTGTCCAGGGCAGCAAGCTCGTGGAAGTGGATCTCCTCCGGCCCTGCCTTGCCGTGGACCTCGGCCTCTGCCCGGGCAAGGAGCTCCGCTCCCCTGAGTGCCACCTGCTCAACCCGTGGGGAGAGGCCGGCGGAACGAATGAATTCGGTCAGTTCTCCGTAGGTCCTGATCTTCCGATCCAGGGGGCTCTTTTCTGCCTCCTCACTGGGGTGGGCGCCCACCACCCTGCCCTGCCGGTCGTGGATAAAGAGCCTAGTTCCCCTGATGTGATGAGAAGTGGCGGTCTCAAAGCTGAGGCTTAGCTCGGAAAAGATGCGGCTTGCCTCCCCGAGCAGAGGCTCGGCCAGCTCGGGCAAGGCGTCCACCAGTGCGGCGATGAGGATATCTCCCGCCAGGGCTGGAGAGGGACGAAGAAGGAGCACCCTACCGCCCGCCGCCATGGAATCTAGCGCCGCCCCACCTCGGCCACTGCAAAGTCCTGCCAGGCCCGGGCCACCAGGGTGGGCATACGGTCAAGGTCGGTGAGATCCAGGCGGTAGATGGCCGGGGCACCTGCCAGCTCCTCCCCTTCTGCCGTTTCGGCTGGCTCCGCCCCACCCTGCTGGGCAAGGGGGAAGACCTCCCGCGGGGGCACCGCCTGGCGTTCTCTCACCGCCTCCTCGGCGGTGGGGATGCGACGGGGAAGTCCCTTAGTGCCCCAGTAGTAGAGGGAGGTGCCCGACGAGTTGACCCTGACCTTCTCGGCCAGTATTCCCCTGGTTAGGTATAGATCTTCCACCTTGAAGGTGCCATCAGGCTGGCGAACCGCCACCACCGGTCTTGCCCCTTCCACACCACTGGCTATCCAGGCCAGTCTGGTTCCGGCATAATCGCTGCTCAGGGAAGACTTGGTGAGCTCGTCCTGTCCGATCACGGTGGGAGCACGGTCAGCCCCCTCCCGCAGGTCAAAGTAGATCACCTCCTGGCGGCGGGTGATGGCATAGGCGGAGAGGGCATCGCCGGAGAAGATCGCCTCCTCAATGGCCACTGGCGAGGGAAGCTCCTCCCATTTAGCGATCCTGCTCACCTTCTTCCCCTGCGGGCTTCCCTGGCCAGCCGAGCTACCGCGACACTCATCGCTAAGTTCCACCTCACCCAGGTGAAGCTTTCCCTCCGGGTCAATTACCAGCACCCGCTCACCGGATCGCGAGAGGTCGGCCAGCCGGCTGCCGGGGGGAAGCTCCACCTCGCAGCCAGTAGAGCTAACCAGCACTCCCTGGCCGGCCAGATTCACTCCCATGAGCTCCGCCCCCTCAGCCAAGGCCACCAGCTCGGGAACCACCCCGGCCGCCTCGTATTCCAGCACCAACTTTCCACTTCTTAGGCTCCTTACTGCCAGCCGGTGCGCAACCCGATAGGCCAGCATGGAGCCGTCGGGAGAGAGCACTAGATTTCTCACCTCACCATCCTCGCTGCCCAAGGGGAGGTCCAGGATGGGGTTCTGGTCGGCGTCGGTAATCCGCACCCAGACGGGCGGGGTGGGTTTGCCCGCAAGCTCCTCACCCCTGAGGGGGAAGGCAACCGGGTCGGTAAAGACCTTGCCCCCTTCCACCACCATCACCTTCACCGGCTCACTGGTGGCTCCCTTGCCGGTGGCATCAACCACCCTGACCTTCACCTCGTAGGTGCCCGGCTGCTCAAAGGTGTGGATGGGAGAGGGAAGGTCGCTCTTGGAGCCGTCACCGAAGTCCCACTCATACTCCAGGGGAAGGGTAGCGTTGACCACCGTGGCAGTAAAGCCAAGCTGAAGTGGGGCTACCCCGCCAAAGCTTTGCGGGAAGTCCACCGCCACCGCAAGGCCCTCAGCGACGGGGAGGGTCTTGAAGTAGCGGTAGACCCTGCCCCGATAGGAAACCTCCAGCCCAACTCGGTAGGTGCCGGGGTCGGTGTAGGTGTGGACTGGGGCGGGCTCGGGGGACTCGGTGCCGTCGCCAAACTCCCAGACCACCTCGGCTTCCTTGGGCAGCCCCTCTGCCTGGAAGGCGTAGGTAAGGCCCGGGCCCCTGGGGTCAAACTTGATCCTTATAGGGGGGATGTAGCTTGGCAGCTCACCCGTTTCTTCACCCTCCGGCTGGACAAACTCCCAGGCGCGCGGCTCACTTGCCGCCCTCACCCTCACCAGAGAGCTTGCCGTCCCCACCCTGCCCAGCTCGTCGGTAACGATGGCAGTGAAGAGGTAGGCCCCCGCCTCACGGTAGGTGTGGGAGACAGAGAGGGGCAGGCGGCCAATCTCCGGCGGGGTGGCAAAGTCAAGCTCGTCCCCAAAGCGGTAGGTTACCGCTGCCCTGACACCCGGTTCAAGCTGCTCCTTCAAACGGAGGGAAAAGCCAACCCTCATGCCGGGATTACCCACCGCCTCGCGGGGGGTAAGCGTCAGGGAGAGAAGATCGGTGGAAGGGAAGGGAAGGCCGGGGCGGGTGACCTTCACCCCCAGCTTGGCGCTCTTGGTCAGGCCCGCCGCGTCGGTCACGGTGAGCCTGACCTGATAGCTCCCCGGCTCGCCGTAGGTATGGACCGGGGAGGCCAGCTCGCTGCGGGTGCCGTCGCCGAACTCCCATTGGAACTCGTAGGGCATGGTCCCGCCGGTAACCGTAGTCAGGAAAGCAACCTTGAGGGGAGAGGGTCCGCGGGTGGGGAGTGCTACCACTCTTAGGCTCAGGGGGCCTCCCTGGTTGCCGGTGCCGTTTATCTCAAAGCTCACCGGGGCAAGGTCGTAGCCCGGCGGACTATGGTTGTCCTCCACCTTGAGCAGGGCGGTGTAGCTGCCGTCTCGGGTGTAGTAGAAGGCAACCCGCTCGGGGGAGCTGGTCACCTCGTCAAACAGCCCATCGCCGTCAAAGTCCCAGGCAAAGCGGACGATGTGGCCGTCGGGATCAAGGGAGCCCATGGCGTCAAAGGCCACCATGATGCGACCCTCCTCTCCCGAAGTGGCCTCGGTGGGGGGATGGAGGGTGACCTCCGCCTTGGGAGGTTCGTTAATTTCCTTTCTACTTGGTGGCTCGTAGACCAGGGCAAAGATGCCGCTTCGCTCGGTGAGGGCGCTGGCGGTGGTGCCAGCGGGGCTTATCTCGGTGGGGAGGGAAAACCACACTCCCCCCACCTCCCGGGCCACCTTCACCCGCTCAAGCTCAAGTCCCCTCTCGCGGATGAGATCGGTGGGAAGGGGCAGGGTTATGCGCACCGGCTTGTCAAAGGTAAGCCGGGGAGAAAGCTCCCAGGCCCGATCGCCCAGCACCCCAGAGGGGACCTCGCGGGGAAAGCCCAGCGTCATGGAGACCGCTTCCCGCACCGCCCGGGGAGGGATGACCACCTCAACCTGATCAAAGCGAAGAGTTGCCCCTAGCTCTGGCGAGACGGTGCGAACAAACTCCTTTGGACCCTGCTCCTGCTTCAGGCGGGCGGCCCGCTCCGACTGGGTGTGAACCCGGGCGGGGGCGGCTGGCTCGCCGCCGGTGGGCCCCTGCCCCTGGCAGGAAGAGACGGCCCACGGGGTGAGAAGTAGAACAGGCAGCACCCAAAGCACAACTCTAAACTCTCTTGCCATCCTGAGGGCCCTAGTCTAACAGCGGTGGCTGGTCCACCACAGAATAGACGCAGGGGGCTGCGATGATGTTTTATCGGTCCAAGACCAACCAGGATTACCTATAATCCGCCGCCCAGTGAGTGAGCAAGAGCCCCAGCCCGGCACCAAGAAGATTGACCTTGGTCCCCGCAAGAGCGAATCCCCCTCCCCGGCCGAGCGTTCAGCTCCTGCCCAGGTCCAGCAGCCCCCCGGCTGCTCACGCTTCATGTTCTATCTCTTCATCGGCTACACCCTGTTTCTCATTTGGTTTCTCTACAACAAGCCCAATCAAGAGGACAAAGCAGAGCAGACAAACCAGGCTAATCCCACCTCGGTAGTGGAGCCAAGCCCCATCCCCGGTCTCAACCCAGCACCCGGCGATCAGCTCGCTCAGAAGGTTGAGCCAGAAAAACTTGCCGGGGTGAGGGTTCCGGAGTTCAAAAACCACACCAAGGTGCACGTGCTCACCCCCCTCCAAGCCCTGGTACTGATGATTGAGACCCCGCGGGAGGAGCGCATCGTGATTGACGTGCGCGACCCGGAAAAGTACTCCCAGGGTCCACGCATCCCCGACTCGCTAAACATCCCCCTCTACGCCAAGAACGGAGAGGGAAGGATAACCTTTAACCGAAACTTCCTCAACGAGATCCGGGCCAACCCCAAGCTATCCAAGCTGAAGAAGAAACGGGGCCACATCTTCTTTGTGGTGGCAGACTCCACCCCCTATGGCCTGCAGGCGGCGACCCTGCTTCTGGGCAACGGCTACCGACCGGTCTATCTCATCGCCGGCGGAATGGAGGGCTGGCAGCCGGGGGACTATCCCCCTCGCAGCGGACCAAGGACGGTGGAATTCCTCGCCCGACTTACCGATGGCCTCCCCCTCCCCGGTGAGGAGTACCAACCGGGCTGGCTGGAGCTGGGCCTGCCGGTTGAGGAGGGACCCGTAAAGGAAGAGCAGGCACCCTCCCCAGACTAGGCCCTGGCCGACTTCCCCACCGCCTCCTCGGCCAGGATGCGGGCCAGTATCTTCTGGCACTCGCGGGGCTTAACCTTTCTAGTGGGGGTGCGGGGAAGCTCACCGTCGTAGAGGCGCCAGAGCTTGATGTGCTTGTAGGCGGCAAGGTCGCGCTGGCAGCGGCGAAGTTCCTCCCTCACCACCTCATTAAGCTCGCTATCGGTTACCGCCTGGGGGTCGGAGCGACCTAGATGAGCGGCGATCTTTTCCCGGTCGGGAACGATCAGGGCCGAGAGCAGGGCCTCGGTCTCCCCCTCGGGCTTAAAGCCAAATACTGCCACCTCGGCAAAAAGGGGAGAAAGCTCCAGGCGGTGTTCCACCTCCTCGGGAAAGATGTTTTCTCCCCCCGGGGTGACGATCAGGTTCTTGGCCCTGCCCTTGAAGTAGAAGAAGCCGTCCTCGTCCACCGTGGCCAGGTCACCGGAGTAGAACCAACCCTCACGGATGGCCTCGGCGGTGGCCTCCGGGTTGCGGTAATAGCCCAGCATCACGTTGGGCCCGCGGATGATGATCTCCCCCACCCCGTGCTCGTCCAGGTTGGCAAGCTTTACCTCAACCCCGGGAATGGCCTTGCCGATGGAACCGATGCGGGGGTCCTCAATCCGGGTGACGGTAGCCACTGGGCTGGTCTCGGTGAGGCCATAGCCCTGCAAGGGGACGATCCCCAGTCGCTGGTAGAAGTGGAGCACCTCGGGCTCAATGGCCGCCCCGCCGGTGATGATGAGCTTCAGGGCACCGCCGAGCCGCCTTCGCACCATGAGCCTGGCCAGGGGAGTGAGGCTCAGGTCACTTCTGATAAAGAGGCGCCTGATGGGCATGGGAAGGGCAGAAAGCTTGTCCTCAATCCCCTTCTTGAGCTTGCGAAAGAGAAGGGGAACCCCGACGATCATGGTGGGGCGTGACTCCCTTAGCAGAAACATCAGTTCCCTTGGAGCCAGGGAATGGGCGTAGGTGATGGTGGCACCGATCTTCATCATGCAGACAAGACCGGCGGTGAACTCAAGCATGTGGGAGAGAGGCAAGACGCTCAGGTAGCGCTCCCTTCCGGCGTAGAGGTTGAAGACCTTGAGGCTGGCCTCCGCATTGGAGAGCACGTTGTGGTGGGAGAGCATCACCCCTTTGGGGTCGGCGGTGGTTCCCGAGGTGTAGACGATGAGGGCCAGGGTGTCGTGCTCCACCGGCGGGGGGGAGATGTCCGGCATCTCCTCCTGCTTTTCAGCCAGGGGATGGAAACTAATCCGGGCAGGCTCGGGCAGGGGGGTGGCAGGCTCCTCCCCCACCCAAAGCTGGACAAGATGGGGAAGGTCACCCCGGAGGGGTTCCAGCCTACTTCCCAGGGCATGGTCAACGATGAGGAAGCTTGCCTCGGAGTGGTGGAGGATGAAGCGGATCTCCTCCGGGGTGAGGCTGGTCCCCAGAGGGACCAGCACCCCTCCCAAATAGAAAACGGCGATGGCGGCCACCGCCCACTCGGGGCTCTCCCGACAGAGCAAAGCGATGTGGTCGCCCGGCCTTGCCCCCGCTTCCCTGAGAGCGGCCGCCAGCCGGCGGGAGGCGGTAATCAGCTCCCGGTAGGTGAAGTGGCGGAAGTTGTGCTGACGGTCGCACTGGCGAGCCGCCACCCGGTAGGGGAAGCGGGAGGAGCTCTCTTCCCAAACCGATACTAGACCGCGAGGATCCACCTAGGGGAGGATTCTAGTCTCCCCGGGCTGGCCTGGGGCACCTACTCCCCATCGGCTTCACGCTTCTCTGTTTGCTCCTCTTTCTCCTCCCCGGCCTGCCCGCCCCATCCTTTGCGCCAGCCGGGCAGGTTCTTGGTGTCCACCGCCCCAAGCTCGGCCGGGGAGGAGACCATCAGGTGGAACCACTCCCCCTTTTCCCCGTCGTAGTAGAGCCACACCGGGGTAAGTACACCCTCCACCAATCCGTAAAAGACCAGCCCACCAAAGGCCGATGCATAGGGCTCAACCATCATGAAGCCCTCCGGGAGAGCAAGGTAGCTCAGTCCACCGGTGAGCAAGTCAAGGAGGAAGAACTTCCCCTCCTCATCCTTCATGAGCAGGTTTACCGAATACATCAGCGGTCCGCTGCGGGAGGTGGCGATGTCGGTCTTGCCGGAGGTGAACTTGTAGACCCTAAAGCGGCGGTTGGTCCATGGATTGTGGCGCACGATCTCCACCGTCTCTCCCTCTCGTCTGACCAGGATGAAGTGGTCGGGAACCCAGGTGAGGGGCTGCTCGCTAACCACCCCCGCCTGGGCGGTGCCGCGGAAGGTGCGCCGCTTCTCATCAAGCAACCAGATGTCAGTGTGGGCCTCACCGTCGGGGGTGGTATAGGCGATTATCAGCCACTTGTCATCGGGGGAGGTCACCATGTGGCCCAGGGTAAGCTCCTCCAAGTTGGGATAAAACTCGTTTAGATCAAGTTCCTTGGTTAGATAGCCGCCCCGGTAGAGGAGGAGCTTGCCGGAGGAACTCACCAGATAGAGGGAGGCGTCATGGGGGTCAAAGCGGGCCAGCCTAAAGGTTCCGCTCATGGGCGGGGTCATGTAGGGCTTGGTGGCAAAGCCAAAGCTTCCCCCGCCCATGGGAAGCACCGCCACCGCATACTTAGCCCGGGGAGAGAGGCTCAGGGTGGAGCCGGGGATGAATTCGGTAAGGTCCTCAAACTGGTCCGGGTCACCAATGCGCACAAAGACCCTGGTCTGCTTAAACTCCTCCTCCTTTCCCGGATAGCCCTGGGCAATAAGCATCCCCTCAAGCTTTGCCCGCCGCTCAACCGGCAGGGTGGGAAGCCCAGCCAAAACCTCCTCTGGTCCAACGCTCTTGGCATACTTGCCAGCCAGGGGGGCCTTTACCTTCACCTGCCCCGCCTGCTCCTTGGGACAGGACAGAAGGAGAACAAGTGGGACAAACAGTGGGGCACCAATCCACCTAAACGCCTTCATAACCCATCACCACCATAAATCAACTGCCCGCCGTAGGCTCAGGATTCGGTTAGATGGCGTGAAACAGGTCAATCTGGGCGGGGACTGGCGGGGCGTCAAAGCTCAGGTGGACAACCTCAATGTCGTGGCGCAACAGGGTCTGGGCGATGACCAGGTGGCGGTGGCTTCCCTCCCAGCGGGGGGGCCGGTCAAGGATGAGCACTACATAGTTGTGGATGAGCTCCATCAGCTCCTCTACCCCTTGGCGATACTCGGGGTCCTGCTCCCGCGCCACCCCGTCCAGGCGGCCATCGCGCATCAGCGGCCCAAGCTCCCTCCCCATCCAGCGATAGCTGATCCCCCGCCGCTGGAGGCGGGCCTCAAGCTGGTCGCGGTCAAACCAGGGGGCCAGCCTAAACCCCTCCGGCCCCAAGGTGAAGGGCAGGGCACGCACATCCACCACCAGCTGGATCCCGTAGCGGTCAAGGAGGTCTGCGAACTGGTCCCAGGTGGCTTCACCGTGACCCAGGGTGTAGCAGGTGTTGTAGGACTGGTCACTCACAGAGGGGCGATTTTAGAGGAGCTAGCGGCGGGCGGCAAGCACCAGCGTGGTCACCGTGCCAAAAAACCAGAGCACCAGACCAAAGGCAGCGATAACCAGAGTAAAGCCAGAAAGGTCAACCCCGCCCACCGAGAGTGACCACTGGGGGTAGAGGCCCACCGTCATCACCAGCACCAGCAGTCCACCCATGAGGAGTAAGGCAAGCACCAGCCCCACCAGCAGGGCAGGGCTCTGGACAAGCATCCGCCAGGGTGAGCTGCGCTTAGCGACTAGCTCCCGGGCGCGAAGCTCAACCCTCACCCGGCGGGCAAGCTCAGCAAGTTCCCTCCTGGGCAAGCGAGGCTCACTCATCAAAGTCTTCCCCAACGATCCCTTTTAAATTCTCCTTGAGCCTGTTTCTGGCCCGGTGGATCCAGGTCTTCACTGTCCCTTCAGGGACATTCATCATCTCGGCAATCTCCTTGATCTTGTATCCCTCCATCTGATAGGTCAGTGCCTCCCGCTGGTCCGGGGGAAGCTTCTCTATCTCCCGGTGAATCAGCTCTTCAATGAACCTTTTCTCCGGATCATCCCCCGAGGGGATGTTATCCACCGGT
>Ga0256839_1002273_pt1 | contig 21585 bp, 20 predicted proteins | sample 354166metaG_FD_185968 | JGI IMG/M metagenome (GOLD analysis project Ga0256839, IMG submission 185968) | Hydrothermal vent microbial communities from Mid Atlantic Ridge, Atlantic Ocean - 354-166 | ecosystem: Environmental > Aquatic > Marine > Hydrothermal vents | place: Atlantic Ocean: Mid... | reverse complement strand
AAGCGCAACAGGCGATCTATGGCATGAGCATCGAGGAATGGAAGGCCAACTACCAGAAGCCGGCCACGCCGGAACAACTGGAAACCTTCGAGAAAACCAAGCCGCTGCATGCGAAAATCAGCGGGCATAACTGAACCTACTGGGAGAACACGAAATGAGCATGACTCTCGATGTGGAAGGCATGAGCTGCCAGCACTGTGTGGCCAATGTAAAGAAAGCCGTCGAGGCCGTGGCCGGCGTTAACAGCGTGGAGGTGGACCTGGAGGCCGGCAAGGTGACGGTGGACGGCTCCGCCGATGCCGAGGCGGTCAAGGCCGCGATAACCGGCGCGGGTTACAGCGTCAAATCCTAAATGCGCGGGCCGGGCCGGCGCTTCAACCGCCGGCATGTTGCCGCAGTTCGCGGCGCAGAATCTTGCCGACATTGGTTTTCGGCAATTCGTCGCGGAATTCGATGATCTTCGGGACCTTGTAGGCGGTCAGCTCCTTGCGGCAGTGTGCAATGACTTCTTCCTCGGTGAGGCTGTTGTCGTTGCGCACGATTACGGCCTTGACGATCTCGCCACTGCCTTCGGGGTCGGGTACGCCGATCACCCCGACTTCCAGCACGCCTGGCACCTCCACGATCACCGACTCCACCTCGTTGGGGAAGACATTGAAGCCGGAGACGAGAATCATGTCCTTCTTGCGGTCGACGATATAGACGAACCCATCTTCATCCATGCGCGCCACATCGCCGGTCTTCAACCAGCCCTTTTCGTCGAGTACGAAGGCGGTTTCCTCCGGGAGATTCCAGTACCCCCTCATCACCTGCGGGCCGCGCACGCACAATTCTCCCACCTCGCCGATGGGCAGGAACTCGCCATCCTCAGAGCGGATCGATACCTCGGTGGACGGTACCGGCAACCCGATACTGCCGTTCCAGTCGGTCAGGTTCATCGGGTTGATGCACACCGCCGGCGAGGTTTCGGTGAGGCCATAGGCCTCCAGCAACGGTGCGCCAGTGACCCGCCGCCAACGCTCCGCCACCGCCTGCTGCACCGCCATGCCGCCACCGAGCGTCAGCTTGAGACGAGAGAAATCGAGATCGGCAAACCCCGGTGTGTTGAGCAGCCCATTGAACAAGGTATTGACGCCGGTGATGGTGGTGAATTTCACCTTGCCCAGTTCCTTGACGAACCCCGGCATGTCGCGTGGATTGGTGATCAGGTAATTGAGCGCGCCCTCCTTCATGAACACCAGACAGTTCGCCAGCAATGAAAAGATGTGGTAGAGCGGCAGCGCGGTGATGATGATCTCACGCCGTTCCTCGACCTTGTCCTTGATCCATTCCGCGGCCTGAAGCATGTTGGCCACCATGTTGCGGTGGGTCAGCATCGCGCCCTTGGCCAGTCCGGTGGTACCGCCGGTGTACTGCAGGAAGGCGATGTCTTCGTGACCGGTCTGCGGTTTCGCGTAGGGCAGCGAAGCGCCGGCCTTGAGCGCCTGACGAAAACGCACGCTCCCCGGCAACGAGAAGGGCGGCACCAGCTTCTTCACCCGCTTGACAACGAAATTGACCAGGGCCGATCGGGGAAAGCCCAACAGGTCGCCCAGTTGCGTGGTGATGACATGCTGCACCTCGGTATCCGCGATGACCTGCTCCAGGGTATGGCAGAAATTCTCTACCACCAGAATCGCCTTGGCACCGGAATCGCGCAACTGGTGGCGCAATTCACGGGGCGTGTACAGGGGGTTGGTGTTGACCACGGTGAAGCCGGCGCGCAGCACGGCGAAGATGGCAATGGGGTTCTGCAGAATGTTCGGCATCATGATCGCCACCCGGTCGCCCTGTTCCATGCCGGGCAGCGACTGCAGGTAGGCTGCCAGGTCGCGCGTCAGCCGGCCCATGTCCTCGTAGCTCAGGGTCTTGCCCATGTTGCTGAAGGCCGGCAATTCGGCGAATTTCTCGACCGATTCGTCGAACACTTCGGCCACCGACGCGTAACGGGAGGGGTCGATTTCGGGGCTGATGCCCGGGGGGTAGGATTTCAGCCAAGGTTTGTCCATGTCCTCTACCTCTTGGAATTCTTGTCGTCCCGCTGGCCGGGATAACCCCATGTTACCCCGATTCTCCCTCCGGCACCATCAGGCCGCAGCGCTGTGGCCGGCCTCCACTTGGCCTTCCAGTTCACCCGGTTCGAAGCCATCCACCGCGATGACCTGCAACATCGCTGCACGAGCGGTTCTGAGGCGTTCGACCTCCTCGCCGGAAAGGCGTTCATCGTCACTCAGGCGCTGGAACCATTCATCCCAGCCCATCAGCGGCGGCTTTTCCAGCTTCAGGGCGCGCAGGCGTTTTTCCACCGGCTCCGCGGCCACCACCTTGCGCAACGCCACTTCCAGGCGGCCGGTGATGTCATCTTCATCCATCGACACGAAGATGCCCCGTGTCAGCCGATCGCGGGCCGCTCCGGGACGGATCACCAGCGCCGCGACCCGGTGTCCGAGCGCATCATTGGGTTGCCGCAGACTCAGCCCCAGCGGGAACACCAGCAGCCTCAGCAGCAATCCCAACGGCTTGACCGGGAAATTGCGCAGGATCTCGTCCAGAGCATGCTGGATCTGATACAGGCAATACTTGACGCTCCACTCGACCAGCGGCAGATCCGCCCGGGGCCGGCCGTCATCCTCGAATTTCTTGAGTATGGCCGAGGCATAGAACTGATAACTGAGGGCATCGGCAAAGCGCCCGGACAGCTTTTCCTTGCGCTTGAACGCGCCACCGAGCAGCATCAGACAGACATCGGAAATCACTGCGAAGGCGGCGCTCATCTGGCCCAGGCGCTGGTAGTAGCGCCCGGTGCGGTTGCCAAAGGGCCGCGGAGCCAGGTGCGAGCCGCTCAGACCATAAACGAACGCACGGGCCAGGTTGCCAATAAAATACCCAACGTGCCCAAACAGCGCGTGATCGAAGGATTCCAGGTCGTCCTGCTCCGCGGCCTCGATCTCACTCACCAGCCAGGGATGGCAACGGATCGCGCCCTGGCCGAAGATGATCATGCTGCGGGTGAGAATGTTCGCCCCTTCCACGGTGATGCCGACCGGCAGGGTCTGGTAACCGCGACCCAGGTAATTGCCGGGCCCCATGCAGATGCCGCGTCCTCCGTGGATATCCATGGCGTCGTTGACCACCTGGCGCATCTTCTCGGTATTGTGGTACTTGAGCATCGCGGTGATGACCGAGGGTTTCTCCCCTCTGTCCAGGGCCGACAGGGTCAGCAACCGCCCGGCATCCATGAAATAGGTGAAACCGCCCATCCTGGCCAATGCTTCCTCCACGCCCTCGAAGCGGCCGATGGGCGTCCTGAACTGCCTGCGGATACGCGCATAGGCGCCGGTCGCACGCACCGCCAGCTTGCCCGCGCCGGCACCAACGGCCGGCAGCGAGATCCCGCGCCCGGCGGACAGGGATTCCACCAGCATCCGCCAGCCACGGCCGATCATGTCGCGGCCACCAATGACGAAATCGAGCGGTATGAACACATCGCGCCCCCGGTTGGGGCCGTTCATGAAGGCGGCGTTGAGCGGAAAATGGCGCTCACCGATTTCGATGCCCGGCAAATCGGTCGGTATCAGCGCGCAGGTGATGCCGAGGTCTTCCTCGCCGCCGAGCAGACCGTCCGGATCATGGGCCTTGAACGCCAGGCCGAGCACCGTGGCCACCGGGCCCAACGTGATGTAACGCTTGTCCCAGTTGAGGCGCAAGCCCAACACCCTGCGCCCCTCGAACTCGCCCTCGCAGACCACTCCGCTGTCGGGGATGGCGCCGGCATCGGAGCCGGCCTCCGGAGCGGTCAGCGCGAAACAGGGAATCTCCCGCCCATCGGCAAGGCGAGGCAGATAGTAGTCACGCTGTTCCTGCGTCCCGTAGTGCAACAGCAACTCGGCCGGTCCCAGAGAATTGGGCACCATCACCGTGACCCCCACCGATATGCTGCGCGCCGAAACCTTCTGCACCACCTCGGAATGTGCCGTGGCGGAGAATTCCAGACCACCGTAGCGCTTCGGAATGATCATGCCGAAGAATCGCTGTTCCTTCAAAAAGGCCCACATCTCCGGCGGAAGATCCTTGCGGTTGTGGGTAATGTCCCAGTCGTCGATCATCCGGCACAGTTCTTCGACCGGTCCGTCGAGAAAGGCCTGTTCCTCTTCGGACAGCCTCGGACGGGGGTAGGACAGCAGTTTGCGCCAGTCCGGGTTGCCGCGGAACAACTCGCCTTCCCAGCCCACGGTGCCGGATTCGATGGCATCGCGCTCGGTCTGCGACATTGGCGGCAACACCGTGCGGATGCGGCTCAACAACGGCCTCGACAGGTAGCGCCGGCGCCAGTCGGGTACCGACATCAGCAGAACCGGACCCAGCCACAGCCCCCAGGTCAGCACCGCCCACGGCCAGCTGAAGCCGCCGGCCAGGGTGAAGCCGGCCAGCGCCAGCGTCGCAAGCAGCAACCAGTAACCGGAAGGCAAGGAGTAACGGACGAACGCGACCAGCAACAACAGGGCGCCGAGCAACAGGATCAGGGCATTCATGGCGACCACCTCGTGCAGGGTGTGTGTAGGTGTTGACCCTGTTATAAGCCCTTAAGTTTCATTTTGCAACTTTAGAGTGCTGTTGCCGTGCCAGCCACAGGCGACTGCGCAGACCGGCCTCGGTCGCATAACCCTGGGTGCTGTGACGGATACGCCCATCCGGGCCGATGACGAAGGCAGCCGGCACCCCGTTGACGCCATAGGCCCGGCTGATGCGCCCTTGCGGGTCATTGACCACCGGGATTTCCAGTCCCCGTTGCTGAAGGTAATCGCGCACCCGGGCGGCATCGCCCGACTGCATGGCCACACCGATGACCGGATAGTCCTCGGCAATGGCGGCAATCACCGGATTCTGCAGCTTGCAGATCGGGCACCACTCGGCAAAAAAGTAGAGCAGCATCGGTTTGTCATAGGCCGACAGATCGAGACGGCCCGGGCGTGCAGGCGTAAAACCCTCCGGCTCGATGATCTGCCCTGCCAGCTCCGGCGGCTGACCGCTCACTTGGTCTCGCGTCATCCACAGGTTGGCAAGAAATCCGACGACCAGAAACATCAGCGCATAGAGCACAATCTCGCGCAACAGAAAACGCGGATCGAGGTATGTGTGCAGGCGTTGGCGCAGTCCGGGCATGTGTATCCGACGCATTTTTTCTTCGGGAGTTTTCCGCTTTCGCAAAAAAGCGTTCAAAAAAAGGAATAAAACCCGGTGTCGGGAACATCAGTAAAGCAAGCCGCCTGCATGAGCGGCTGTCATCACAACACACCACATCGGAGGAATCATGAAGAAAATACTGTTGTCGGGCCTGTTCCTGTTGTCCGTGCTGGGCTTTGCGCCGGCCCAAGCCGACAAGGACAGCAAGCCCTTTGCCGAAGAACGCATCGTGCTGCAGATCAGCGACCCCAATCCCTTCAAGCAGACCCTGGTACTCAATGTCGCATCCAACCTGCTCAAGGCCTATGGCCAGGACAAGGTGGACATCGAGATCGTCGCCTTCGGCCCCGGACTGCGCCTGCTGTTCAAGGACAATGCCAACAAGGGACGCATCGAGGGACTGGCCGGAAGCGGTGTCCGTTTCTCGGCCTGCAAGAACACCATCGCCAATTTCACGAAGAAACTGGGCCACAGTCCAGCACTCAACCCGAACGCCATCCCGGTATCCGCGGGCGTGGTGCGCATCATCGAGCTCGAAAATCAGGGATTCAAACTGATCAAGCCCTGATCCGCTCTCACCACCGTACAATAAAACAGGAGGACTCACTTCCATGAAGCATACTATTGCCCGAAAAACACTGCTGGGCGCCGCCATCGCCGTCAGTCTCGCCACCGCCCCGGCCCAGGCCGCCAACTGGCTGATGCTGCAAGGCACCGAGCCCGACAGTGCCGCGCCGCGCATCAAGATGTGGGGATTCATCCAGGCGCAGTATCAGAAGGACGACAGCGACCCGAACGGAGCAGGCGGCTACATCCCGCCCAAGTTGATTGGCCCCAATCTGACCAGCCAGGAGCAGTTCAATGTCAACCGCGCGCGTCTTGGCGCCCGAGGCACCGGCTTCCCGCTCGATGGCAAGGTCAATTATTTCCTGCTGACCGAATTCGGCAACAACGGCATCACCGCGCCGGGTGGCGACGCCGCGCGCATCACCGATGCCAGCATCACTCTCAATCAGATCGACGGCATGCGCGTGAGGATGGGTCTGTTCAAGACGCCGGGGCCGGAGGAATTGCTGCAGGCCATACATGTCTTCGACTATGTCAACTTCACCACCGTCACCAACCAGTTGATGCTCGAACGCCTGCCCAACGACGCCTATACCGCCAACCAGCCACCGGTCAGCCTTCCGGCCACGGTGTCACCCTGGCGCTTCGAAAAACCCGTGGGCGCGGGCCGGGATGTGGGCATCCAGCTGTTCGACAGCTTCCGCAGCGGCAACTGGGAACACAGTTATGCGCTGATGTTCGGCAACGGAAACGGACTCAATTTCGGTGACAATGACGACAACAAGGACACCTATCTGTACTGGTCATCCGAGCGGATCTATGGCGGCAAGGGGCCGCGCCGTCAGGGCCTCAAATTCTTCGCCTGGGCGCAGAACGGAAAACGCCTGCTCGACAATACCAATGACAGTACACACAACCCGCGGGAATTCGATCGCAAGCGCAGCGGCGTGGGTGTGAAATACCTCAAAAACCCCTACCGCGTCAGCTTCGAATACATGAAGGGTGAAGGCATGATCTTCGTCGGCCCGGACAAGCCCACCTTCGACATGAACCCGTCGGTGCCGCCCGGCAATGGCGAGAACGGAAAGGCTTCAGGCTGGTATCTGGATGCGGGATGGATGATTCCCAACAGCAAATGGGAACTGGATCTGCGCTACGACTACTATGACCGGCTGGAGGACGACAAACTGGAAGTGGAGTTCAAGACCACCACGCTTGGCGCCCAGTATGCCTTCAACAAGAAGACACGACTGGTCATCAACTACGCACTGCGTGATTTCTCTGCTCCCGAATTTTCCAGCGGCGCGGGACCGAACACCAATCTCGATGGTGTGGACACGCGCCTGTCCATTCAGCTGACGCACATCTTCTAACCCCTCTCTCCCAACGAAGGTAAAATATTGGGCCAGAGTTCTCTCTGGCCCTTTTATTTGGCAGGGCGTCAGGCGTTCCCGCGCGAGGCGCGCTTGCGCTCGCTCTCGGTCAGGTGTTTCTTGCGAATTCGGATGTGCTGTGGCGTGACTTCGACCAGTTCATCGTCATCGATGAATTCAAGTGCCTGCTCCAGCGTCATGCGGATCGGCGGTGTCAGAATCAGGTTTTCGTCAGTACCGGCCGCCCGGATATTGGTCAGCTGCTTGGCCTTGAGCGGGTTGACCGTCAGGTCGTTGGAACGGCTGTGAATACCTATGACCATGCCTTCATAGACTTCCTCGCCATGACCAATGAACAGCTTGCCGCGTTCCTGCAGGTTGAACAATGCATAGCCCAGCGCCTTGCCCTGGCCATTGGAGATCAGCACGCCATTGATGCGCGCCCCCGAATCCACCTTTTTGAGCGGCCCGTAGCTGTCGAATACGCTGTACAGCAGACCGGTGCCCTGGGTGGCGGTCAGAAATTCGTTGCGGAAACCGATCAGCCCCTTGGCCGGAATCAGAAAATCCAGCCGTACCCGGCCCTGGCCGTCGGGCACCATGTCCTTCAGTTCGGCGCCCCGGTTGCCGAACTTTTCCATGATCGCTCCCTGGTGTTGTTCCTCTACATCGATGGTGACCGATTCGTAGGGCTCCATCATCACGCCATCGATTTCCCTGAAGATGACTTCGGGACGCGAGACGCCCAGCTCGAAACCCTCGCGGCGCATGGTTTCGATGAGGATCGCCAGGTGCAGTTCTCCGCGGCCGGACACCTTGAAACGGTCGGGATCATCGGTGGCCTCCACGCGCAGAGCGACATTGTGCTCCAGCTCCTTCTGCAGGCGTTCCCAGATCTGCCGCGAGGTAACGAACTTTCCGTCCTGGCCGGCGAAGGGCGAGGTGTTGACCTGGAAGTTCATGCTCACCGTCGGTTCGTCCACGGTCAGGGGCGGCAGGGCCTCGACATGGTCCGGTGCGCACAGGGTATCGGAGATCCCCAGTCCCTGGATGCCGGTGAAGGCAATGATGTCCCCGGCCTCGGCCTGCTCGACCTCGACCCGCTCCAGTCCGTGAAAACCCAGAATCTGCAGCATCCTGGCCTTGCGGGTTTCGCCATCCGGCGACACCACGATCACGGCATCGTTGGGGCGCACGCTGCCCCGCTTGATGCGCCCGATGCCGATCAGACCCACATAGCTGTTGTAATCCAGCGAACTGACCTGAAGCTGGAACGGTCCGTCCACATCCACATCCGGCGGCGGCACCTTGTCGACAATGGTCTCGAACAGCGGTGTCATGTCGACCGAGGGGGTTTCGGGATCGAGCGTCGCGAAGCCCTGCAGCGCCGAGGCATAGACCACATCGAAATCCATCTGCTCGTCACTGGCACCGAGTCGGTCGAACAGATCGAAGGTCTGATCGACGACCCAGTCCGGCCGGCTTCCGGGGCGATCGATCTTGTTGACCACGACGATCGGCTTGAGCCCCTGCTGCAGCGCTTTCTCGGTCACGAAACGGGTCTGCGGCATCGGGCCTTCCACGGCATCGACCAGCAGCAGCACCGAATCCACCATCGACATCACCCGCTCCACCTCACCCCCGAAATCAGCATGACCCGGGGTATCGACGATATTGATGCGGTAGTCGTTCCAGCGGATGGCGGTATTCTTGGACAGGATGGTGATCCCCCGTTCCTTCTCCAGCTCATTGCTGTCCATCATGCGTTCACTCAGTTCGGCACGCTCGTCGAAGGTGCCGGACTGTTCCAGCAACTTGTCGACCAGCGTGGTCTTGCCGTGGTCGACATGGGCGATAATCGCGATATTGCGCAGTTTTTCGATCATAGGGATTTCCGGTAATGCGGGGATGGAAGGGCGCGGGCCACTGCCGCGGCACGCGCTGCTCGTGCGGTATTCAGTTCAGGCTTTTCAGCGCCAACATCTGTTCCACGGTCAGGTCGTCCTGCACCTGGAGGTGATAGCCCTGGCCACGCAGGTGGGTGATGACTTCGACCGGATCCTCCTTGGCCAGGCGTCGGCTCGGCGTCAATTCCAGTTCGAAGCAGAATTCGGGCGGGCCAAAGCCGCGCAGCAATTCCGCCGGCAGCACATCGAAGCCCCCTTCCTCGGCCAGATACAGGTAGGTATCGACCTTGCGCGGACTGCGGTAGACAAAGCAGGTCAGACGGTCACTCACAGCGCCCATTCCACCGGCTTGTACAGCGAAGCCTTGACCTCGAGCTGATCGCCCGGCTCCACCTTCCAGCCATCGACCCAGCCCAGCCGCAGGGTCTCGGCCGCCGGCAGGATCGAGCGGATCGTCTGTTTCTTGATGCGGCCATCCTTGTCACGCAGGGTCGCCACCACATTGTACAGCGGCTTGTCCGAGCCGTTGGTCAGCACGAGGGTTTTCGCGTCTTCCCCGAACAGGGTTTCGACAATCTGTTCGGCAAGCATGTCCTCGACCTTGAGACTGACGGGGGCAGGCGTGAAGCCGTAGCCGGCCGGCAGCCGGTCCGGTGCAAACACCAGTATGGCAATGGTCAGCGCCAGCAGAAAGCCGACGACCGTGGAGATCAGGCGCATGAGCAGAAGTCCGTGTTTTTGGGAGCCGGGCATGATAGCAGAAAATGTTAGCAGATGCTTATACATGAGCCCCCCCGGACACAGAAAAGCCCCTGCTTGCAAGCAGGGGCTTTCCGGGTTGCGCGGGCGTGGAACACGCCCGCAGTGGAGTACCCGTCGATCAGCTCGACTTGGTGAACTCCGGATAGGCTTCCATGCCGCATTCGGCGAGGTCCACGCCTTCGTATTCCTCTTCCTCGCTGACGCGCAGGCCCATCACGATCTTGATGATCATCCAGGTGATCAGGCTGGCGCCGAAGACCCAGATGAAGATGGTGGCCGCACCGACCAGCTGTCCGACAAAGCTGGTATCGCTGTTGGTCAGCGGCACTGCCAGCAGGCCCCAGAGGCCCACCACGCCGTGCACCGAGATGGCACCCACGGGATCATCGATGCGCAGCTTGTCGACGAAGATGATGGAGAAGACCACCAGGGCACCACCCACCGCACCGATCAGCGTGGCTTCCAGGGCACTCGGGGTGGACGGCTCGGCGGTAATCGCCACCAGACCGGCCAAGGCGCCGTTGAGCACCATGGTCAGGTCGGTCTTGCCAAACAGGATGCGGGCCACGATCATCGCGGCAATGACCCCGCCGGCCGCCGCAGCGTTGGTGTTGAGGAACACCATGGCGACGGAATTGGCACTGGCGATATCACCCAGCTTGAGCACGGAGCCGCCGTTGAAGCCGAACCAGCCCATCCACAGAATGAAGGTACCCAGGGTGGCCAGCGGCAGGTTGGCGCCGGGGATGGCGTTGACCTGACCGTTGGCGCCGTACTTGCCCTTGCGCGGGCCGAGCAGCAGTACACCGGCCAGAGCCGCGGCCGCACCGGCCATGTGCACGATGCCGGATCCGGCGAAATCGGAGAAGCCGAAATCATCGCCCAGGCTGAAGAGGCCAAATACGCTTTTGCCGCCCCAGGTCCAGCTGCCTTCCATCGGATAGATGAAACCGGTCATGACCACGGCGAAGGCCATGAAGGCCCACAGCTTCATGCGCTCGGCAACGGCGCCGGAGACGATCGACATCGCGGTGGCCACGAACACCACCTGGAAGAAGAAGTCGGAAGCGGCGGAATACACCGAATCACCACCGAAACCGTTTTCGGCGGAGGCCTTCAGTGCATCCTCGACCAGCGTGGCGCCGCCCTCGATGCCGGACAGGAACAGGGTACCGCCATACATCAGGTAATAGCCGGTGACCATGTACATGGTGCAGGCGATGGCGTAGAGCGTGACATTCTTGGTCAGGATCTCGACCGTGTTCTTGGAACGGACCAGGCCCGCCTCCAGCATCGAGAAGCCGGCGGCCATCCACATGACCAGCGCACCCATCACCAGGAAATAAAAGGTGTCGATCGCGTATTGCAGTTCAAAAATCTGGTTTTCCACGAGATAACCTCCTTACAGCGCTTCGGGGCCGGACTCGCCGGTACGGATACGGATAGCCTGCTCGATCGGGCTGACGAAGATCTTGCCGTCGCCGATCTTGCCGGTATTCGCCTTGGATGTGATGGCCTCGATGACCTGATCCAGCAGATCGTCATCGATGGCGATCTCCATCTTCACCTTGGGCAGGAAATCGACCACATACTCGGCGCCACGGTACAGCTCGGTATGGCCTTTTTGACGACCGAAGCCCTTGACCTCGGTAACGGTAATGCCCTGAACGCCGATATCCGACAGTGCCTGGCGCACATCGTCCAGCTTGAAGGGCTTGATAATGGCTGTCACCATCTTCATAGGAATGCCTCCTGTTATATTGGAATGAATGCTACGGCCAGTTCCCTAGCAAGCGGCCTGCCTCTTTTTATAATTTCATTGAATATCAATTGCTTAGCCAACCCAAAGGACAGACGCCCGGAAAAATGCCAAAATAGTGCATCCACCCATGGCGCATGAGCACCACAATGGTGCATGCGCCATTAACAAACGCACAAAACTGAAGCACATATGACCCCGTTACACATCGACCAACTGGCTGAAAAAATCGAATCCCTGCTGCCGCCCGGACTGAAGCAGGTGAAGCAGGACATCGACGGCAAACTCAAGAGCCTGCTGCAGCAGCAACTGGCGAAAATGGAATTCGTCTCGCGGGAGGAATTCGATATCCAGAGCAAGGTGCTGGCCCGTACCCGCCAGAAGGTGGACGAACTGGAACAGCGCCTGCAGGCGCTGCTGGACGCACAGGACGGTCGCTCCGAAAGCACCGGGGAATGACCTCCTGCACACAGCCCGTCCAGGAAATCACCCTTGATTGAATCCGACTGACCGCGGCAGGCCAGGCGCACGAAAGGGGTTGGAGCGACCCGTTCACCCCGGTCAGCGCAACCCCCAGCTAAGGATACGCGCGTCCCGCCTCAACCCGATACGGGCGGACAGGAAAGGACCGGCCGGATGTTCACAACCTCCCGTGCCGATGATAAGGTTGCGGCGTTTCCATGACAGGGACTCCGCCGCAACGGACGACATGGCCCTCACCCAACTGCACACCCGCGCCCGCCAGGGCATACAGGCGCCCCGCGTCGGTGTCGAGATCCACATCAGCAACGGCCTGCCCGCCTTTTCCATCGTCGGTCTGCCGGAAGCGGCGGTGCGTGAAAGCCGCGACCGCGTGCGCAGCGCAATCATCAATTCCGGTTTCGAATTCCCCGCCCGCCGCATCACCGTCAACCTGGCGCCGGCCGACCTGCCCAAGGAGGGCGGCCGCTATGACCTGGCCATTGCCCTGGGCATTCTCGAGGCCAGCAGCCAGATTCGGCTGGGCCGACTGGCCGGCAGCGAACTCTACGGCGAACTGGCGCTGGGCGGCGAACTGAGGCCGGTGAGCGGCCTGATCCCGGCGCTGGTCGCCTGCGCCGCCGAGGGCCGCCGCGCTGTGATCGCCAGCGCCAACGCAGTCGAGGCCGGCATCCTGCAGGGGCTCGATGCGCTGCAGGCCGACAGCCTGGCCCAGGTCTGCGCCAGCCTGGCCGGTGGCGACGCCCTGCTCCCGGTCGAATCCACCGCCGCGGCGGAGCTTCCCGACTATGGCGTCGATCTCTCCGAAGTGCTGGGTCAGGCCCAGGCCCGGCGCGCGCTGGAGATCGCCGCCGCCGGAGGCCATCACCTGCTGATGATGGGCCCGCCCGGAACCGGCAAGAGCATGCTGGCGCAGCGCCTGAATACGCTGCTGCCGCCGATGGACGAGGCGGAAGCCCTGCAGACGCTGAGCATCCATTCCATCGGCGATCGCTCCATCGATCCGCGCAACTGGCGGCTGCGCCCGTTTCGTTCGCCACACCATACGGTATCCGGCGTGGCGCTGGTGGGCGGCGGCGCCCAGGCCCGACCGGGCGAGATTTCACTGGCCCACAACGGCGTGCTGTTCCTCGATGAGCTGACCGAGTTCGACCGCAAGACGCTGGAGGTACTGCGCGAACCGCTGGAGACTGGCGAGATCCACATCTCGCGGGCGGCGCGGCAGGAGCGTTACCCGGCCGCCTTCCAGCTGGTGGCGGCGATGAACCCCTGTCCGGGCGGCTGCGCTTCCATCGCCGCCTGTCAATGCAGCGCGGAGCAGCTGACCCGTTACCGCAACCGGCTTTCGGCGCCATTGCTGGACCGCATCGACATCCGGATCGAGCTGCCGCCGCTGGAACGCGACGAGCTGATGGAGCGCAACGGCCCGCCACCGGAAGACAGCGCAGCGGTGAGGGCCAGGGTCAGTGCCGCGCGGCAGCGCCAGCTGCGGCGCCAGGGCTGCCTCAACGCCCGCCTCGGGCCTGCAGAGGTGGACCGACACTGCCCGCTGGACGCTGCATCGCGGGAACTGCTGGGCAACGCCATCGAGCGCCTGAAGCTCTCCGCCCGCAGTTACCACCGTCTGCTCAAGCTGGCGCGCAGCATTGCCGATCTGGCCGGAGACGAGGCCATCGGCACTGCGGCCGTCAGCGAAGCCATCGGCTACCGCCGCGCCGCGCTGCGCTGAAGCCGACTCACTTCTTCTCGCAGGCGTAGCGCTGCTCACCCTCGTAGTAGTCCGGAAAACCCACCGTCCGCGTCAGCTCGGCGAAATCCAGCACCCGCTGTGGCGCATCGCCGCCCTGGATGGACTGCAACGCCTCGCGCATGGCAAGTATCGATACATTGAGCAGGGTCAGAGGGTAGACCGCGATCTTGTAACCGATCTCTTCCAGACGCCTGACCGGCAACACCGGCGTCTTGCCGTGCTCGATCATGTTGGCCATTTTCGGGCCGTCCACCTCGGCGCAATAACGGATCATCTCCTCCTCGGACTCCGGGGCTTCGAGAAAACTGATGTCGGCGCCGATTTCGCGGAACATGCGGCAACGCTCGATGGCCTCGTCCAGGCCTTCCGTCGCCCGCGCGTCGGTGCGTGCCATGATCAGGATGTCATCGCCGGCATTGCGCGCATCGACGGCGGCCTGGATGCGCATTGCCGCCTCGTCGCGCGAGACCACCGCCTTGCCGCGGGTATGCCCGCAACGCTTCGGTGACACCTGATCCTCGATCATGATGCAGGCAAAGCCGGCGCGGGCGTAACCGCGCACCGTGCGCTGCACATTCAGCGGATTGCCGAAACCGGTATCGCCGTCGCCGAACATGGGTATCGACACCGCCTCACAGATATTCCGCCCCTGATCGATCATCTCGCCATAGGAGATCAGACCGGTATCGGGCAATGCCAGCCGTGCGCCGGAGACGGCGAATCCGCTCATGAAGCCGATACGGAATCCGGCTTCCTCGATGAGCCGGGCGGACAGCGCATCGTGGCAGCCGGGCATGGGCAATATGCCCGGTTCCCGAAGCAGGGCTCTCAATGTTTCCGCGGGAGTATTCATGGTGTTCACCTCGTTATCAGGAGTTGATAGGGCAGGTAGAGCGCAATCGACGGCCACAGGTACAGCAGAAAGGCACTGAACAGCATGATCAGCGTGAAGGGCCATACGCCGCGCACCACTTCGTTGAGTCGGGCTTCGCCAACGGCCTGGATCACGAACAGGTTCATGCCCACCGGCGGCGTGATCAGCGCGCATTCGATCATGATCACGAACAGCACACCGAACCAGATCGGGTCGATGCCCATGCCCATCAGCGACGGATACAACACCGGCACCATGATCAGCAGCATCGACAGCGATTCCAGGAACAGCCCCATCAACAGCAACACCAGGCAGACCACCAGGATAAACAGCCCGGTCTGATCGATGCTGTTGCTGATGTACAGCGACAGATCCTGCGGGATGCGGTACAGGGTGATGGCCTTGCCGAAGATCTTGGCGCCCGCCAGGATCAGAAAGATGGTGACCGTGGTCTGCATCGACTCGACGACCGCCTCGCGCAATTTGCGCCAGGTCATCTCGCCCAGAGCGAAAACGATCACCAGCGACACCGCAAAGCCGATGGCCGCCGACTCGGTGGGCGTGAACACGCCCAGATAGATACCGCCGATGACCACCGCTGCCAGCAGCACCACCGGCAGCGCCCGCAGGCTCGTGCGCCGGCGTTCGTCGGTGCTGGCTTTGGGCATCGGCCGATAGCTGTCAGAGAAACGGGCATAGGCGAAGCAGAACAGGATGAACAACCCGGCCAGCATCAGCCCCGGGCCGACACCGGCGAGAAACAGATCGACGATGGATTCCTCGGTGATGACCCCATAGACGATCATCGGTATCGAGGGCGGGATCAGGATGCCCAGGGTGCCACCCGCCGCCACCAGCCCCAGCACGAAAGGCCGCGCATAGCCGCGCTGGGTCATTTCCTGTATCGCTACCGTGCCGATGGTCGCCGCGGTGGCCACCGACGAGCCGGAAATGGCAGCGAACATGGCACAGGAGGCAATGGTCGCCACCCCCAGACCGCCCGGCCAGTGTCCCACCCAGCTCTGCACCGCGTTGAACAGATCCCGGCCGACGCCGCCCTTGAGCAGCACATTCGACATCAGCAGAAACAGCGGCACCGCCAGCAGGATGAAGCTGTCCATCACGCTGTAGAGTCCCTGCGGCACCATCAACAGGGACAGATCGCCGAAATACAGCAGTGCCATGCCGAGGCCGCCCAGCGCAAAGGCCACCGGTACGCCCAGCCCCAGCATCAGCAGCAGCGCCAGCAGAATCCAGACTGCGGTCACGATTCGCCCCCGTGGGACCGGCTCAAGGGCCGTGCCTCAGAGCCGAACTGGCGCAGCAGCTCCACCAGGGTCTGCACCAGCAGCAGCCCGAAACCCACCGGTATCGCGCTCTCGGTCATCCACTTGGGCACGCCCAGCATGGTCGAGGTGGCGCGCCCCATGCGGATGGACTCGAGCAGGATTTCGCTGCCATAGGCAATCGCCACCAGGCAGAACAGCGCAATGACCAGCAACGAGAGGATATCGACCGCATGGCGCAGGGCCGGCCACATGCGGGCAAGAAAGAAATCGATGACGATCAGCTGCCGTTTGCGCAGTACATGGGCCGCTGCAAGATAGGTCGCCCAGATCTGGAAAAACTGCGCCATCTCCTCGGCCCAGATGGTGGGCGAGAGGAACACATAGCGCGCCACCACCTCCCAGGTGATCATGCAGGCAATGGCGAAGAACATCCAGGCCGCCAGACGGCCCGCGGCCTCGCTGATTCGGTCGATCCAGCCCATTACACGGCATCCGGCTGAAGCGCGCCACCCGCCGACCGGCCCATCCCGCCGGCGGGTGACGGCGAATTACAGCCGGCCGGCAGCCTCCACCAGCTGCTGGCCCAGCGGCCCGGCGTTGCGGATATAGGTATCCACCACGGAAGTGGTCGCCTTCTTCCACTGCTGGAGGTCCTCGGGGCTCAGTTCGATGACCTTCATCTTCTTGCGCGCAAAGGCCAGGGCATCGGCCTCCAGCTGGCCCATCTTGTTGCGCAGATCCTTCTCCACGCGTCGCGCCGCGGTGTTGATGACGGAACGCTCCCGGTCGGTCAGACCCTGCCACACCTGCTCGTTGATCAGCACCAGAAACTCGATATCGGCATGATTGGTCAGCGTGACATAGTCCATCACCTGGTAGAGCTTGCGCGATGGAATGGTGGTCAGGCCGGTCATGCCTGCATCGACGGTGCCGCGCTGATAGGCGAGAAACTGCTTGGACCCCGACATCAGCACCGGCACGCCGCCCACCGCCTTGACGAACTCACCCAATGTCTTGCCAAAGACCCGTACCTTCTTGCCCTTCATGTCCGCGGGCAGACGGATCGGTTCCTTCCTGGACAGGATGATGGCGCCGCCAAAGGCCTGCCACCACAGGGGGCGAGCGCCGGTCTTGAGGATGGCTGCGTCCAGCGGACCACGGATCGGGCTGCCTGGCTCGGTCGCCTTGCGCACCTTCTCGGCGTCCGGAAACATGAAAGGCACATAGAACAGATCCACCGCCGGGATGGTACCGGCGAAGCGGGTCAGCGATGCCACGCCCATCTCGATGGCGCCCGACGACACGGCCTGGGGCACCTCCTTGTCCTTGTAGAGCTGGGCCGAAGGATAGATCTCGATCTTGATGCTGCCCCCGGTCTCCCGTTCCACCTCCTGCTTGAAATCCAGCAGGTTCTGCCCGAGGTGGTGTTTGATCGGCAGTTGCAGGGTGATGCGCAGGGTTTTTTCAGCCTGGGCCGGAGAGGCCATCAGGATCAGCGCGGTCAGCAGCGCGCCAAGGAAGGACAGGCGTTTCATGTAAGACTCCTCAAGTGTTATGGGTATTGTGGCCCGATGACAACCCGGAGCGCGACAAAAGTCAACCATGAAACGGAATGCCCCAGGACCCGGGTCAAATCCCGTGGGTCGATGCCCCCGGCGGAACGCACCCGGACACGCGCCCGCGCCGCGCGGCACCCCGCAGACACAGCAGCCCGGCCAGCGACAGCAACAAGGGTCCGCCCAGACCGCCGGCGCTGTCCGATCCTTCGGCCGGGGTCATACGCCCGTCCTCCGGGTCACAGGCATCACCGACACCGTCTCCATCCGCATCGGACTGCCCGGCATTGGGCACATGCGGACAATTGTCTGCGTGGTCGCCTGTCCGGTCGCCATCGGTGTCGGCCCATTCGCTGGCATCGGTGGGGAAGGCATCCTCGCCGTCGTCGTGGCCATCGCCATCGCTGTCCGGATTCAGCGGATCGGTGCCGAGGCCGGCCTCCGCGGCGTCACTCAGGCCGTCGTTGTCGTCATCGGCATCACAGACATCGCCCCGGCCATCGCCGTCGGTATCCTGCTGACCCGCATTGGCCCGCAACGGGCAGTTGTCGCTGGCATCACCGCTACCGTCGTCATCGGTATCGGGTTTGAGCGGGTCGGTGCCCAGCGCCTGCTCCTCGGCATCGCTGAGCCCATCGTTGTCGTCATCGCTGTCCTGGCTATCGGGAATGCCGTCACCATCGGTATCCACGGCCTGACCGCTGAAATGCGCGGTGACGGCCCGATCGCCGAACAGCGGATCCAGCTCGACCGTGGCCGTATTGCCGTTCACCCCCTCCCACGATTGAAAGCTGCTCCCATTGGCCGGCAGCGCGGTCAGTCGCAGGCGCAGCCCGTCCTGGACCGTCAGACTGCACTGCGGGTCATTGCAGTCGAGGATCGCCGCATAGCCGCTGCTGTAGAGCGTATTGCCCTGCAGCACCCCAGTGCCGTCCACCAGTGGCTCGACCCGCACCCGGCCATTGCCGGAGTGAGTGATGTTCAGCGTATGGGTGGCCTCTGCATAGAGCGCGCGCAGGTCATTGATGTCATCCAGCTGGGGGAGGTAGGTATCGCCGGCTGTTGGAGACATCAGCCTGCCGGCGGCGGAGTTATGGCCAAGGCCCACTGCATGCCCGATCTCGTGCATGGCCACGCGGCGGAAATCCACAGCTGAAAACCGCATCAGGCCGTCATAGACGTCCCAGTTCTTGCCCGAATTGAAGAGAATGTCCGCCTTGGTGATCTCGCCGTTGGACGACCACCAGTGGGTCACCGCCAGCGTGGTACTGCCCCAGGCGTCACCGCAGGAGTCTGCTGAAAACACCACCTTGTTGTCACCGCTGCTGGCACAGAGCTGACCGCTGCCCGATTGACGGCTGGCCGCAAAACGAAACCCGGTGGGCACATCGGTCCAGCGGCGGGCCGCCTCCTCGACAGCCGCCTTCCAGCCATCGTTGTTGCCATTGAGGTCACCGGTCATGAACAGGACCTGGTTGCCGGGCCAGGCGGCGGCCTCGACAGAAGGACCGCCCATGAACAGGGACACACCCAGCACAATCGCAGACACGGTTCCCTTCATCGCTTGCCCCCTTCGCGCAACGACCGGATGACGGCCTTGAAGGCATCCACCGTCATTGGCTGCACCCGGGTCACTCCACGCGACTGCGCCTGCAGTGCACCACCGGGTCGGGTTTCGATGCCGCGGGCCACGCCACGGCTCAGACGCAAGGCTGTGGCCGCCTTCACCGGGCCAACCCCGGTCACGACCTCACCGTTGCCGGCCACCAGCGTGCCGTCATCCTCGATGTGAAAACGCCCCTGGGCCCAGCCCAGCAGTGGATTGATCAGTCCGCCGTCGATCGATTCCACGAAATAAATGCCCCGCTCGCCCGGCCGCGGGATTTCCACGCCCGCCGAGAATTGCCGGTCGCCGACCCGGCCACCGGTGAAGCGCAGCGTCAGCACGCTGCCGGGCTGCAGTGGGCCGAACACGACATCCTCGACCTGAAAATCGACGAAGCTGTAGATGCGCCCGGCGGGTGTCTCCTCGGCCCGAATCGCCAGCACCTCACCCTGGAACGCGGCTTGCGACTGCCGGGCCAGCCGCAGGCTGTCGATTTCGGCGATGCTGGCCGCCTGCAGCGAGAGGGACAGGGCCAGCAACAGGCCGGGCAGGAACCGTATCAACAAGAATCGCATGGCAGGTCCGGATTGCATGTAAAACACAACCCTAGTACAGCCTGCAGCATCCATACAGCCCGTCCATCCCGTTGGTGTTACCGTCCATGCGCGAAACATATCGAATGCGTACGGCGTAATGACTGCAGCGGCACGCCGTTGCCGTACCTCGCACGCGCGGGAGCAAGGGCTTTCGCACGCCAATGCCGTGACCCACTATTTGCCGTACCTCGCACGCGCGGGAGCAAGGCAGAACACGCTATCAGAGCGTCGCCGGATCAATAAAAAAGGCGGCCCGCAGGCCGCCTTCTGTTGCGTCGGAATCTGTGTTCCGTCTTACTGTGCCTTGCTCATCATGAATGCAACCACATTGCGCAGTTCATCATCGGACAGGGTGGTGCCTCCTCGTGGCGGCATCGCACCCTTGCCGCCGGCGACGGAATTCAGCAGCGCTTCGGCGCCCTTGGCGATGCGCGGCGCCCAGGCCGCGGCATCGCCCAGTTTCGGCGCACCGGCCACGCCGGCATCGTGACAGGCAAAGCAGGCGCTGCGGTAGGCGCGCTCACCAGCGGCAAGATCGGCAACCGGAGCGGCCTCCGCGGCGGCCTGCATCGGCTGCTCGGCACCGGCCTGCGGCATCATGTCTTCGGTGGCGTTGGTTGCCGCTGCCGGTGCATCGGCAGCGGTCGCTGCAGCCGGGGCGGATGCGGCTTCGGCGGCCGGAGTGGCGGCCTCCATCAGGCCGGCCTTGCCCAGCATGAACCGAATGACACTCTTGATTTCATCATCGGAGTAGCTGGTGCCACCGCGCGGCGGCATCGCGCCCTTGCCGTTGGTGGCCGAAGCGAACAGCGCGTCAAAGCCCTTGGCGTAGCGCGGCTCCCAGGCGGCGGCATCGCCCAGTTTCGGCGCGCCGGCCACGCCGGTATTGTGACAGGCGCCACAAGCGCCATTGAACAGGTCTTCGGGGGATTTTGCAGCCACCGGCACGGCGGCAGCGGCAGCCTTTGCCTCGCCACCGGATTTCAATGCAGCAAGGCTGACCACCGGCTTGATGCGTTCGGCAATCGCGGTTTCATCGCCCTGGATGCGCGCCATGTTGAGGCCATAGCCATCCTTGGCCATCAGCAGCACGAAACCGTAGATCGCGAATACGGCGATCAGCAGCCCGATGACCAGCGCGATGGAAAGCCCGAACTCGTTCTTGTTACCTGTCGTCACAACAATCTCCTGTTTTTAAGCCGTCTGTCTGGAAAAATTGGCGGGGATTATACTCAAAATTAGAATCCAGTGATATAGCCACCCGCAGCGGAAACCCGGGACATCCGGCAGACGACCGGTCATTGCATTGCCGCTGGCTTTCCTTAAGCTAGCCGCCACTCTCTCAGGCGTCACCTCCCAAACCATGTCCATCCGGCAAATCCTGTTTCTCAGCATCATCGGGCTGATGGCGATCACGGTCTCGGCCATCACCGTCTCGACCTGGAAAACCAACGAGAAAGTGCTCATCGAGCACGCACACCGCATCATGGAGACGCTATCCAACGAGGCGATCGAACGCACCAGGGCCTTTCTGCGTCCCGCCGAGCTGGCCGCCCGTCTGACCCAGCGACTGGCCGATCACGAGGTCGTCAGCTCACGCAATGTAGGCGCGATGGAGCGCTATTTCTTCGAACAGTTGAGCCTGTATCCGCAGTTCTCCGGCATCTATTTTGCCCAGCCGGACGGCACCTTCGTCTATGTGATGCGCGACAGCAGCCACGGGCCGGAGGGTTACCGCAGCAAGATCATCCGCAGCCTGAACGGCAAACGGCAGGTGGAACTGACCTGGCGTGATGGCCAGTTCCGGCCCATCGCCCGCAAGCGCGACGACGGCGACGACTTT
>Ga0256839_1002272_pt1 | contig 21619 bp, 20 predicted proteins | sample 354166metaG_FD_185968 | JGI IMG/M metagenome (GOLD analysis project Ga0256839, IMG submission 185968) | Hydrothermal vent microbial communities from Mid Atlantic Ridge, Atlantic Ocean - 354-166 | ecosystem: Environmental > Aquatic > Marine > Hydrothermal vents | place: Atlantic Ocean: Mid... | reverse complement strand
ATAAAATCCATGCGTTATCCATGCCAAGCCAGGCCGGCAAGAACTTGCTCGACCATGCTCCTGTCCAATACACTGCCTCCGCCGGATTCCGCGCCAGGTTTTTTTCGTGACGCCGGGGGAAGCCTTTTATAAGGCCTCCTTTGCAGGAGGGCGTGACCCTGGCGCATTGGCATGTATTTCTTTTTCATTTCGATGGCTCCATATGCTCAGTGTGCGGCCGTCTCTGCTTCCGAGATGCTTGCTGTATTCAGCAGTTCGTCTATATTCAATGTAATGACCATTTTGTCCTCGATGGTGGCCAGCCCATTGACGAATTCGATGTCGATGCCGCCGAAGTCGGGCGGCGGCTTCATCTCGTCGGTGGCAATGTTATATACATCGGATACTGCATCGACGACGATTCCCACAGTCCGCTCTTTTTCATGATTGATAACTTTCAGAACGATGACGACGGTGGTCGGGCCGTATGAACTGTTCTCCAGGTTGAAGCGCTGTCTGAGGTCGATAATGGGAACTATGGCGCCGCGCAGATTGATGACGCCCTTGATGTAGTCAGGAGTGTTGGGAATCTGAGTGACGTTGTCCCAACCCTTTATTTCCTGAACGCGGAGGATATCCACGCCGTATTCTTCTCCACCAAGCAGAAAGGTGAGGTATTGGCTGGAATTTATCCGCGCGTCATTGCCGATATCCAGTTTGGTGGAATCTGAGATACTGCTCATTATGTTCTCCTCTAGTGTCCTTGCCGCATATGCTTCCTAAGCGACTGCCTTTTCCAGGTGCTGGTTCCTGCCGTTTCCGGGTTTGCGCGACATGCCGATAATGCCTTCTACATCCAAAATCAGCGCAACGGTGCCATCTCCAAGAATCGTTGCGCCTGAGATCCCCGCGACCCGTTGGTAATTCGTTTCGAGACTCTTGATGACGACTTGCTGTTGTCCCAGAAGTTCATCCACGAACAGGCCCACCTTCTGTCCATCACCCTCTATGACGACGAGCAGGCCATCTTCAAGATCTTCAGCATCCGAGGTGGTGCCAAACAGCCCGTGTGTCCGGATTATGGGGATATATTCCTCACGCAACTTGTAGACCTCGGAAGTGCTGGCAATGGAGTTGACATTTTCCGGTGCTATGAGTAAGGACTCGACGATTGAAATCAGGGGGATGATGTAGGTTTCATTGCCAATCCGCACGAGTTGTCCATCGAGTATAGCCAGGGTGAGCGGCAGCCGGATGGTGAACGTTGTTCCTTGCCCTTCTTTCGAGGCAATGTCGATGTTCCCACCCAGTCCTCTGATATTGCGGCGCACCACGTCCATGCCAACGCCTCTGCCTGAAATGTCGCTGACAGTTTCAGCCGTGGAAAACCCAGGTTGAAACAGCAATTCGAATATCTTCTCATCGGATAGCTGGCAGCCTTCCTCTATGAGTCCTTTTTCAAGCGCCTTGCTGAGAATCCTATCCTTGTTAAGCCCCGCGCCATCGTCACTTATCTCGATTACGATGTTTCCACCCTTGTGGTAGGCGTTGAGGTTTACACTCCCCGCTTCGGGCTTTCCGGCCTGTTTTCTGATTTCAGGGGTCTCTATGCCATGGTCTATGGAATTCCTCACCAGGTGTACGAGAGGGTCGCCAATCTTTTCCATGACGGTTTTATCCAGCTCGGTTTGTTCGCCGGACATTTCAAAATTTATCTGTTTGCCAAGCTGCTGGCTGAGATCGTGAACCATGCGCGGAAAGCGGCTGAATATGAAGCTGATGGGAAGCATGCGGATGCGCATTACGCTTTCCTGAAGTTCCCTGATATTCCTTTCCAGTAAAGACAGTCCCTCGCGCAACTGCTCGAGGCGCGCATGATCGAAATCCTCGAAGTCACCGTCGAGGTTGCCCATCATGGATTGGGTGATAACCAGCTCACCCACCATATTGATCAGTGTGTCGACCTTGTCTATGCTGACCCTTATCGAACTGCTTTCTGGTGTGAGGGACTTCTTAGAGACCGATTTGGCGATGGGTTTTTTATTGCTGGGTATCTCCCGGGGTGGTTTTTCCTCTGTTGCCGTGGCGGGTGCAATTTCCTTGATGACGAGGTCGCAGTCGTCTTCCACCCACTCGAACACCTCTTTGATATTCTCTTCGCTTACGCCACTGCCGGACAGTTTCAATTTCCAGGATAGGTAACATTCCTCGGGGTCCATTTCCGAGAGGGGAGGGAGGCCTGTCAAGTCGACCTCTGTTGTCAGAGTCCCCAGTGACTCAAGCTCCCTGAACAGCAGCGCCGGGTCATTGCCTGTCTTCAGGAGGTGGGGGTGTGGTGTGAATGAGATATCCCATTCCCTGGGCGCGCCATCATCATGCTTGTTCTGGCTGCCGCCCAGCGAGTCGTCTTCACTGTCCTCATTTTCCTTGCCCAGCAGGCCATCCAGTGCCTGCTGTAATTGCGTGATGCGCTCCCCGTCAGGTTCTTCCTCGTCACGCTGTGCAGTGATCATGTCCCTGAGGCAGTCAACGGACTGGAGCAGGACCTCGACTATCTCTGTGCTGACGCTTCTGTGGCCATCACGGATTTCATCAAGCAAGGTCTCCATCGCATGGGTGAATGTCGCGATGTTCGTGAAGCCGAAAGTGGCGCTGCCACCCTTTATGGAGTGCGCGGCCCTGAAAATCGCGTTGATGGTATCGTTGTCAACGGCGCCAATATCGAGATCCAGCAGGCCTGACTCCATGATGTCAAGGCCTTCAAAGCTTTCTTCGAAGAAAGTCTGGTGAAATTGCGTGATATCGATGGACATGTCTGGAATCAGCCCAGGACCTTGTTGATAGTGGAGATCAGCTGATCCGGATTGAAAGGCTTGACCAGCCACCCGGTCGCGCCTGCCTCCTTACCCTGTTGTTTTTTTTCCGCTGTCGATTCGGTGGTCAGCATCAGAATGGGCGTGAACTTGTAGTCGGGAAGGTTTCTCAGTTCACGTATCAATGAAATGCCGTCCATTCTGGGCATGTTGACATCCGTGATGACCAGGTTGACTTTGTTGGTCTTGGCCTGTGCCAGCGCATCCTGCCCATCGACTGCCTCGACAACAGTGTGACCGGCGTTCTTCAGCGCAAAAGACACCATTTGGCGCATGGACTCAGAGTCATCAACTGCTAATATGCTTGCCATAACACTTCTCCTGTCTGCGTGTGTTAACGATGGAGTATTCAATAAATTATCAGGCTCTTTGCTTTGGGAGGCCAAGATGCCCTCCCATCCCCAGCAACGCTGCTACTCTTGTGAAATGATCGGGTAGCTCCCCGCCCCAGCTCAGATTCACCTTCCTGGAGCGGGCTTCATTCACGATACTGTATAAGAGTTGTATACCCGCGGTATCGATGCGTTCTGGGTCCGTGATCTCTATCGTTATTTCTCTATTATTATTTATAGAGTCGCCAAGGATGTTCCGCAGCTCGGTGACGCCGCCAATATTGAGGTGCCTGCCACATTCCACGTGGCGCTGCCCCCCCTCATTTCCTCCTGCAGTCTGCTCCATCATTACTGTCCTCTCAGGATATTCTGATAAAACAGTTAACGACGCTTATTTTGAAAACTTTAAGATTCTGATGGATGAGATCAACAAATGCTGATGCCAATATCCATAAGCTGAAACTTGACGAAGTTTGCCGGACAGGATACCCATGCCGCCGTTCGTATGGTCTGTTGATTGTGGGGTTCTCATTGTAACTTGTGGCGCACGGAATGCTGGCGATCATGCCGTTGCGATACGTGTCTGCGTGGAGGAGGCGATCGCCTTGCCGCTGGCGCTGTATGCGGTTTGTTGGGGGTTTTCCTGTCCACGCAGAATGGCCAAGGCCGAATCGGTGCTGTGCTGACGCATGTGGATAATGCGGCCATTGACGGCATTCTGATGGCGGCATTGGTTCATGAGCCGACTGAATTCATTCCATAACGGTCCCTTCGCGCGTTCATCAGCGGCGCCTGCAACACCGTCTTTCAGGGTGGTAATTCCTTGTTTTTCAACATGCGCCTCGATCAGCAGTAGCTGGGACAGGGCCTGCTGTTTTTCCGGCAGAAGCGCGACGAGGGCGTCGAGGTCGTTGTGTGCAAGGGCCTCATACTCCCTTGTGAGCGCGTCGAGTAACGCCTTGGCGGAGGCGATACCCTGTTCCTGGATTTTCCTGTTTTCAAGGGAAGTCATGAGCTGTCTCCTTGTTGGTGCCTGACTACAGGCTCTCGGCAAGTTGTCTCTCGAAACTCGACAACTTGTCCGCCAGCACCTCTGAATCCATCTTGTAGCTGCCATCGGCGATGGCGGCCTTGATGGATTCGACCCTGCCAGTGTCCACCACAGGAATCCGGGACAGGCTGTCCTGTATTTTTTGCATCATGGCCGCTGTTTCCGTCAGGCTCACAGTGTCAGAAGGTATTGATGCGCTTTCGGGTTGCGTCTTGCCGCCCTTTTCTGATCCTCGGGTCTGGACTGATAGATCCTCACGTGCATTCAGGCGCGGGGAATTTGCCTGATTATTGATTTCAATGGTCATGTGGCTGCTCCTCTTTGAGATTGTCTTTGCAGGTCGAAAGTTTTTGAACGCTGGCCGCCGCCTGCTTCCATGAATTCAGAATAGAACCTTTACCAAACCGGATGCGACGACTCTTCCCTCGACAATGCGCCTCGATTTGAGATTTTTTACTTTAATCAGGTCGCCAGAGGTGCCATCCATCATGGCTTTTCCCTTCATCCTGATTTCGAATCCGTCCGTGCTGGCGAGAATGGTCACACTTTCACCCCGGCGCACTATCTTGGGATTGTCGATATGGTAGGGATTGATGACCTTGCCGGCCATCAGGGCCTGCTTGACTACCTTGCCAGCCACGTTCTGATATTCGCTAAAATAGCCGCGGCCCAGCGTCGAAATATCGCCATCGATTATTTCCAGGTCTTCTGCCCTGATTACTGTCCCGCGCGGCAGGTAATGACGCGCCGCCAACACCTGCTTATAGATCCTGATGTTGACCGGAACATAGAGTTTCCAGGGTTTGGCGCTTTCACAGCTCACACCCACCGTGGTGTGACCCAGCAGACGGCTGCCCGGTGGTTTGAAGACGCGGAGTTTGCGGTCACACATCACCAGGCGCAGGCGCGCATCGAGTTTTCCGACGGAAATTTCCCGCCTGCCCTGTGTCTGTGGGTTTTGCTGGATGAGAAACGCCTTTACCGCATCACGGATGGCTTCCAGAGACTGGACTGCTTGCCCCATGGCGGGCGGCGCCGTCATGAACAGCAGCATTGACCACAGCAGGATCAGGCAATAGCCGGATTTTCTTTTGGCACGATATCTGTACATGATTGTCAGTAGAGCCCCGTATCCATCTTGTAAATCTTTTCAGGAAGCCCTGCCTGACCCGTCATCCCGGCCTGCGCGGGGATGGCGGATTCTGAATTCAGACCTTCCTCAATAGAATATGTGCAGGAAACATGCCATCAAAAAGCTGACTGCCTGATTACAGGAGGCGGGTTAAGAATTGTATGACAGAGTCGATACAGCTGTAGACACAGCACGAAAGTGGAGACAGAGGACGATGACGAGTGTAATGGACGGAGTAAACCGGCTGACGCAACTGGCCGGCCACAATCGCATGGAACTGTTGATGTTTCACCTGGGGGACAAGCAACGGTTTGGCATAAATGTATTTAAAGTACAAGAGGTTATTCACTGCCCGAGCCTGACCAGAATACCCAGGTCACACCCCGTTGTGCGCGGTATCGCCGATATTCGCGGCAAGACCTTGCCGGTCATCGATCTCGCCATGGTGATTGGCAAGATGCCTCTTGAAAATCCGCAAGACGGTTTCATCATCGTCACCGAATACAATACCAAGATCCAGGGATACCTGGTGAGTGGTGTCGACCGTATCATCAATATGAATTGGGAAGATATTCTTCCCCCGCCCAAGGGAATGACGTCCGCCAGTTATTTGACTGCCGTGACGCGGGTGGACGAGGAGTTCGTCGGTATCCTGGATGTGGAAAAAATCCTTGCCGATCTGTGCGGCACCCCTGTGGAGGTGTCTGATTCCCTTGCGAACGAAGGAAGGGAGCTGAAGCAGGAAGACATGTTTATTCTGGTATCGGATGATTCAGCGGTCGCGCGCAAGCAGATTTCCAGGCCCCTGGACCAGATGGGCATTGAATATGTCATCGCAAAGAATGGCCGGGAGGCCCTGGATTACCTCAAGGACTGGGCCGCCAACGATCCCGGAAGGTTGAGCCGTCTCATTATGGTGATCTCCGACATCGAAATGCCGGAGATGGATGGTTACACTTTTACCGCGGAAGTGCGCAAGGACAGCGCATTGAAGGAAATCTACGTCCTCCTGCACAGCTCTCTGAGTGGCGTGTTCAACAAGGTCATGGTGGAAAAGGTTGGCGCCAACCAGTTCATTGCCAAATACGACCCTGATGTCTTGACTCAAGTGGTCCTGGACCGCATGAAAAGTATCGATGAGGAAGCGCCGGCCGCGGCATAGACAGCCTTGTCTCATCCACTCATCATTCACCAGCTTGAAACGAATATTCGTCCCAGATGCGGTTTACAGAATGGTTTCCCGGACTAAAATACAGATTTTGTCATGAACCCCGCAATCATTGAACAACGGCAGTCGGTTACGCAGCAGGAATATGACGCCATACGCCAGTTCCTCGAGGACTCATGCGGCATCGTCCTGGGTGAGAATAAGCACTATCTGGTCAACAGCCGCCTGAGCCGTGTGGTGAAGGAGCAGGGATTCTCCTCCCTGGGTGAACTGGTCAGTGTGCTGGGGTCCAGCCGGCACAGGGCTGTGCAGGTCAGCGTCATCGACGCGATGACCACCAATGAAACTTCCTGGTTCAGGGACAACCATCCATTCGAGAGTCTGCGGGAAATAATTCTTCCCGATCTGAGCGCCAGGGTAGGGCAGGGCGCGGCCATTTGGTCGGCAGCCTGTTCCTCGGGGCAGGAGCCTTATTCCATTTCCATGGTCATCCAGGAATATCTGCGCGGCAGGCCCAATACCCTGCCGGGCATCAGGATTGTGGCGACAGATATCTCCCCTTCCATGTTGGCGGATGCATCCGAGGGCCTGTTCGAGGAATCGGCCTTGAGCCGTGGTCTGAGTGATGAATTCAAGAGGCGCTATTTCGATCAACATGACGGTTACAGCAAGGTCAAGCCGGTCATTCGCGAACGCATTACCTTCAAAGAGGTCAATCTCCTCAAGAGTTTTGCCTCCCTGGGGCGTTTCGACTGTATTTTCTGCCGCAATGTCCTGATCTATTTTTCCACCGATAACAAGAAAGACATCATCAACCGCCTTGCCGATGCGCTCAAACCCGAAGGATACTTGTATCTGGGCGGTACTGAATCAATAGCCTCCTTTACCGATCGTTTCGAAACGCTGCGTTACCGTGGCGGCATGGTGTACAAACTTAAACCTGAATCCGTGGGTTCATGACGGCGCATAGCCCACGCTCTTGCTTCCACAGCGGTTCAAAAAATGCCCACTTAAGGAAGGTCTGATTAATTCGTCATCCCGGCGAAGGCCGGGATCCAGTTATTTGATTTTCCTGGATTCCCGCCTGCGCGGGAATGACGATTGTCGGATTAATCAGGCCTTCCTTAACCTTTGGGTGAAGCTAAGATTTTTTGAACCGCTGTGAAACCAATATCTTGCACTCTGCATCCGCCCTGAACCCACGGATTCAGGCTGAAAATAGCTTTTCCCTTCCCGGCGCCATTTGCCGGGTTTCCTCTTCCCCCCCGGAGCGCATGGCAGGCTTTGCCGGCATGTGGGGCATATTTGCCGCAACCCGGCCCGGGGGCAAGCCGCGGGTTCTCCCTAAGCTGATGATATTAAAGGCCTATATCCTCTTGGCATAGCAATTGCTCTTTGTCTGTCAGGTAATCAATCTGTAGAGACGTTGCGGGAAATGAATATCGACAAGGCATTTGGGATACATGCGAAAGCACTTGAATTACGCTCGATGCGCGCCCAGGTTCTGGCGGCCAACCTCGCCAATGCGGATACCCCGGGCTACAAGGCCAAGGATTTGGATTTCAGGGCGGCCTTGCTCAAGGCCTCGGCGCAACAGGGTGTCACCATCAAGACGACCAACAGCCGGCATATCAGCACCGCTTCATCGCCGCTCCAGGCCGACACCTATTACCGTGAAGCCACTCAGAATACCCTGGATGGCAACACGGTGGATGCCCAAATAGAACAGGCGCAGTTCATGCAGAACTCCATACGCTATCAGGCAACCTTGACGTTCCTGACCGGCAGGGTGAAGGGGCTGATGTCGGCCATCAAAGGAGAATAAACCATGTCCTTGTTCAGTATTTTTGATATTTCCGGTTCCGCGATGAGCGCGCAGAATATACGGCTCAACACCACCGCCAGCAACCTGGCCAACAGCGAAACGGTCAGCAGCAGCGAGTCCGAGGCCTATCGCTCACGCCAGCCTGTCTTCGCCACGGTATTCGATCGCGTCAATAAGGATGTGGCAGGGGTCAGGGTAGACGGCGTGGTGGTCAGCCAGTCACCCATTTACCGGGAATACGCCCCGGAGAATTCCCTGGCGGATGAGGATGGGTATATCTACAAGTCCAACGTCAATACGGTGGAGGAAATGGCCAACATGATTTCCGCTTCACGCGCCTATCAGAACAGTGTCGAGGTCATGAAAACATCGAAAGAACTGTTGTTGAACACGCTGCGCCTGGGACAGTGACCGCAACGACGGGTATCAGGAGTCATAAATTATGAACACTCTGGATAATAAGGCCCTCGAAGGCCTGGGACTGTCAAGCAGCCAGCCCACGGGAAGGGAAGGGAAGAAGGATGCGCTTGGACAATCAGACTTTCTCAAGCTGATGACGGCGCAGTTGAACAACCAGGACCCGACCAAGCCCATGGAGGGCGCCGAGTTCTTCAGCCAGATCGCGCAATTCAGTTCCGTGGCCAGCATCCAGGAGCTGCAGAACAGCTTTCAGCAGGTGGCCACGGCCATGTATTCGAGCCAGGTGTTGCAGGCGTCGACCATGGTGGGGCGGTCCGTGCTCGTCCCCGCCTCCCAGACTGATACCGATGGACAGTCTGGCATAGAGGGTGTCGTGGAGCTGCCATCCAGCACCGACCGGCTCACCATCAACATCTTCGATGTCACCGGGCAGCTGGTGCGCCAGATAGATATGGGCGCGAACACGGGTGGTGAAACGACATTCCGCTGGGACGGCCGCGACTCGGACGGCAACATGGCGCCGGGAGGAACATATCAGATCAGGGCGGAGGCGCGGTATGGGGGTGAGAGCGCAGGCCTGGAAACCTTTCTTGCCGCCAGGGTCGACAGCGTTTCGGTAGGTGGCCAGGGGCAAGGGGTCACCTTGAATCTGGCGGGGCAGGGCTCCATGCAGCTCTCCAGTGTCAAACGGGTTATGTAAACAGGGTCAGGAGGAGAAGGACTATGCCATTTCGTATTGCACTAAGCGGACTTAACGCGGCGTCAGCAGAGCTGCGCGTTATCGGGAACAACGTAGCAAACGCGAGCACCACGGGATTCAAGAAATCCCGGGTGGAGTTTGCCGATATCTTTGCCACGGCCAACCTGGGGGCCGCATCGAACGCCATCGGAAGCGGCGTCCGCATAGGAGAAATATCCCAGCAGTTTTCGCAGGGCAATATTACCTTCACCGACAACAATCTCGACCTGGCAATCAGCGGACAGGGATTCTTCCGCCTCAATGACAATGGCATTTCGACCTTTTCCCGCGCCGGTTCATTCGGCGTGGACCGCAATGGCTATATTGTCAATACGCAGGACCAGCGCCTGACGGGATTCATCGCCGACAGCAGCGGCAATATTACGGGCGCCCTGGGTGATATACAACTGGACAGCTCGGATATCGCGCCCCAGGTGACCACGCGGGTGGGATACGGCCTGAACCTGGATGCGTCGTCATCCATACCCGCGGCGCCCGTGCCGACATCCCGGTTCACCCTGGATGGCAGTGGCGGCGCCCCGGTCCTGGACGATAGCGACTCCCCCATTGTCTCGCCGGCCATGACGCTGGTGGATACCTATGGCCAGGAAGTGACGGGCGTCCAACTGCAGTTCACCAACACCGCCGGGAATGACTGGGATGTCACCCTGCTTGGCGCGGGCGGCACCGTGAACACGGCCTCCATGACGGTCGGCAGCACCGGCAGCGTCACCCTGTCCTGGGATCCCGATGGGGCGGCCGGCGCGCAGGACAGCGTGGATATCACCATCGATGTTTCCACCATCACACAGGTCAGCACCACCAATGGAGGTGGAACGGATCTCGCGGCCAGCGCCAACGGCTCGGTGCAGGGGGCTTTCGATACCACCGATGCCTCGACCTACAACAATTCCACATCACTGACCGTATACGACTCTTTGGGCGGGGCCAACCTGGCCACGGTCTACTACCGCAAGACCGGCATTCCCAACCAGTGGGAGACCTATTTCTATTTCAATGGGTCGCGGATTCCGGGCTCGCAGAGCAACGGTTCCGATCTGCTGCAGTTCAATCCCGATGGTTCCCTGGCGGAGATCAATGGCAATACGGCTCCGCCATCCACCTTCACGACCACCAGCTTCAGCCCTGGCAACGGGGCCGAGGACATGACCCTGACCATGGATTATTCCAAGATCAGCCAGTATGGCGGGGGATTCAACGTCAACTCCCTGACCCAGGACGGTTTCGCCACCGGCCGCCTGAGCGGTATCGACATCGATGACACGGGCATCATTCTGGCCCGCTTCACCAATGGACAATCTCGCACACTGGCCCAGATCGCCCTGGCCAATTTCAGCAATCCCCAGGGCTTGACTCAACAGGGCGACCTGAACTGGGCGGAAAGTTTCGAATCCGGCGCTGCCCTGGTGGGCGCGCCCGGGTCTTCCAGCCTGGGCCTGATTGAATCAGGGGCGCTGGAGGGCTCAAACGTGGACCTGACAGAGCAACTGGTCGGCATGATCACCGCGCAGCGTAATTTCCAGGCCAATGCCCAGGTCATCTCCACGGCGGACACCATTACCCAGGCCATCATCAATATCCGCTGATACAGGCAGTGAATCAGGATAAGAGGGGATAACAATGGATCATATGTTGTATGTGGCCATGTCGGGCGCCAAGCAGATGATGCTTTCGCAGGCCATCAACACCAACAACCTCGTCAACGCCAACACCCCCGGTTTCCGGGAGGACCTGGCCCTGTTCGAAAGCCGGCCCATCAACGGGCCGGGGCTGCCGACGCGCGTCAACGTCGTCTCCGTGGAAAAAGGCTTCAATGCCGCCCCCGGCCCCGTGGTGGAAACAGGCCGCGACCTGGACATCGCCATCAAGGGCGAGGGCTGGATGGCAGTCCAGTCGCCGGATGGCGGCGAGACATACACCCGCGCGGGGAATCTGCGCATTACCTCCCTGGGCATGCTGGTGACGGCGGATGGCGCGCCGGTTCTGGGCAATGGCGGGGGACCCATTGCCATTCCGCCGGCCGAGAAAGTGGAGATAGGCAACGATGGCTCCATTTCCGTGCGCCCCCTGGGACAGAGCCCCCAGTCTCTGGCCGTCGTCGACCGCATCAAGCTGGTGAACCCCGATGTCAACGACATGTACAAGGGTGAGGATGGCAAGATCCGTCTCAGAAACGATGAGGTGGCGGTCCCCGATGCCTCTGTCACCATCGTCAAGGGCTCACTGGAGATGAGTAACGTCAATGCCATCGACGCCATGGTGAATATGATCGCGCTGGCCAGGCAGTATGAAATGAGCGTCAAGTTGATGAATACCGCCAAGGAAAATGATGCGGCCTCGGCGCAGTTGTTGAAGCTTGCATAACAGGATTCAGAAAAGAGGATATTATCGATGAGCCAAGCACTGTGGATCGCCAAGACCGGGCTTCAGGCCATGCAGACCAAGATGTCTGTGATCACCAACAACCTGGCCAACTCCAACACCACGGGTTTCAAGAAGAGCCGGCCGGTCTTCGCCGATCTGCTCTATCAGAATGTGCGCCAGGCCGGCGCGCAGTCGGCGCAGAACTCGCGTTTTTCCTCCGGGATGAGCGTGGGAACCGGGGTCAAGACCCTGGCTACGGAAAAGATCTTCACCCAGGGGAATCTTGTCGAAACCGAGAACCCTCTGGATGTCGCTGTACAGGGCAAAGGCTTCTTTCAGGTGCTGATGCCCGATGGCACCATGTCCTATACCCGGGATGGCGCCTTCCAGTTGAACGAAAACGGCCAGATGGTGACTTCCAACGGGCTGCAATTGCAACCCGCCATCACCATACCCAGTGACGCGGTGAATATCACGATAGGCTACGATGGCACCGTCAGCGTCACCACGCAGGGCTCGACGACGCCCAGCCCGGTGGGCACCATCCAGCTGGCCGATTTCATCAATCCGGGGGGGCTGCAGCCCATCGGTGACAACCTGTATCTGGAAACGGCTTCCAGCGGTTCCCCGCAGACCGGCGACCCTGGCCAGAACGGCATGGGGAGCGTCTTGCAGGGCTCGGTGGAAACATCCAATGTCAACGTCATCGAATCCCTGGTGGACATGATCGAGACCCAGCGCCGCTACGAAATGGTTTCCAAGGCCATCCAGTCCAGCGACCGGATGTGGGAATACGTCAACAATAACCTCTGACTCAGGCGGCTCATGATGGCAATCAAAACATATGGAATCCTGCCGGCCCTGCTCTTGACGAGCCTGGTGATGGGGGGGTGCGCGATGACGCCCCAGAAGCCCCAGGAGCCGGCCAGGCAGGTCTTTACGCCGCCACCGCCGCCACCCAAGGAGGACAATGGCTCTATATACCAGGCGGGCTACAGCACGGCCCTGTTCGAGGACGTGCGGGCGCGCTACGTGGGCGACATCCTCACCATCATCCTCGATGAGGAGACCCGGGCCAGCAAGTCGGCCAGCACCTCGACGAGCAAGGATAATTCCGTCGGCGTGGATAATCCCACCTTGTTCGGGCTGCCGCTGACGCTCGACAGACTTACGAGAGGTAAATTGTCCAACCTCGAGCAGAGTCTCAGCGCCCAGAAGAGTTTCGATGGCGAGGGGCAGAGCGACCAGAGCAATCAGTTGCGGGGCACCGTACAGGCCATGGTGGTGGAGGTCCTGCCCAACCGGGTGCTCAGGATCGAGGGCGAGAAAGTGATCGCCATCAACCAGGGTGACGAAACCGTGCGTATCACGGGCCTGGTGAGATTGCAGGATATCAGCACGGACAATACCGTCCCCTCTACCCAGGTGGCCAATGCCGTCATCACCTATGGCGGCTCGGGGATCGTGGCGGACTCCAACGACATGGGCTGGATGGGCAGGTTTTTCAACAGCAAGTGGTTTCCATTCTGATCGCCATTGATATATGAAACGAGGGATGACATGATGAAAATCAGGCAGGGCGCGGCAGGCGCAATAGTCCTTTCCCTGTTATTGCTGGTCAGCGGGACGGCGTCCGGTGAGAGAATCAAGGACATTGCCTCCATTGCGGGCGTGCGTGACAACCAGTTGGTCGGCTACGGGCTGGTGGTCGGCCTCGACGGCACGGGGGACCAGACCACGCAGATTCCCTTCGTCGCCCAATCCCTGAAGAATATGTTGATCCAGTATGGCATTGCCGTGCCGGACGGCGCCAACCCCCAACTCAAGAACGTGGCGGCCGTGATGGTGCATGCCAGCCTGCCTGCCTTCGGCAAGCCGGGGCAGACCATCGATGTCACCGTCTCCTCGGTGGGCAACGCCAAGAGCCTGCGTGGCGGCAGCCTGCTGATGACGCCCCTGAAGGCAGTGAACGGCGAGGTCTACGCCGTCGCCCAGGGCAACCTGATCGTCGGCGGGCTGGGCGTGGAGGGCAGTGACGGCTCGCGCGTGTCCATCAATATCCCCAGTGTGGGCAGGATTCCCAATGGCGCCACGATCGAGCGCCCTGCGCCGACGCCTTTCGGCTCCGAGAACGCCATCATCTTCAATCTGCACGAGTCCGATTTTACGACCGCCAAGCGCATCGCCGAGGCCATCAATACCAAGTTTGGCATGGGGACCTCCTATCCCATCGATGGCTCGTCCATTTATGTCAACGCGCCCCGCTCCAAGGCGCAGCGCGTCGCCTTCGTATCCATGCTCGAAAACCTGACCCTGGAGCCGGGCGAAGCCTCCGCCAGGGTGATTGTCAATTCACGTTCCGGCACGGTGGTCATCGGCCGCCATGTCAGGGTGACGGCCGCCGCCGTCTCCCACGGCAGTCTCACGGTGACCATCACCGAACGGCAGCAGGTCAGCCAGCCAGGCGCCCTGTCCGGTGGCGATACCGTCGTGGTCCCCACTTCCGACATCCAGGTGGAGGAGGAAGGCAGCCGCATGTTCCTCTTTGAGCCGGGCGTGTCGCTCAATGAGATCGTGCGCGCCGTCAACCAGGTGGGCGCCGCGCCCGGCGACCTGGTGGCCATACTCGAGGCCCTCAAGGAGGCCGGCGCCCTGCGTGCCGAGCTGATCGTGATCTAGCGCCATGACACCCGCACTTTCACAGGCATCGCTGTACAACGATATGCAGGGGCTTTCCAGGTTGCGTGCAAATTCCCGTGATGAATCACCGGAGGCAATCCGCGCCGTCGCCAAGGAGTTCGAGGCGATCTTCATGCAGATGATGCTGAAGAACATGCGTGAAGCCTCACTGGGGGAAGGCATGATGGACAGTGACCAGGGGAAATTCTATCAGGAGATGTTTGATAAGCAGATCGCCGCCTCCCTCGCGCGGGGGCAGGGGCTGGGACTCGCCGATCTCATGGTCAGACAGCTTGCAGGAGGGGTCGGGGCAACGCAGAAAGCTCCCCACCCTGATGAATCTTCCCAGGCTGCTTCCTTTTTCTCATCGCCCGGGGCGTTCGTCAGCCGCTTGAAGGGTTTGGCCAGAGATGTCGGTGAGAAGCTGGGCGTGTCACCCAAGGCCCTGCTGGCGCAGTCGGCGCTGGAAACCGGGTGGGGCCGGCACATGATCAGGAAAGCGGATGGCGGTAACAGCTACAATCTCTTTGGCATCAAGGCGGATAATCGCTGGGAGGGCGCGCGCGCCGTGACGACCACTGTCGAATATGCCGATGGCGTCGCCGTGAAGGAGCAGGCCGTGTTCAGGGCCTATCAATCCTTCGAGGAAAGCTTTGAGGACTACGCCCGTTTCCTGCGCGGCGATCCACGCTATGAAGCGGCGTTGCGCAACGGCAATGATCCCGAGGCCTATGCCATGTCTTTGCAGGAGGCGGGCTACGCCACGGACCCCGCCTATGCGCGCAAGATCAGCGGCATATTGCAGAGTGAATTGTTTCAGCAGGTCTGATATGAATATGAAACGCGGCATAGAGCTTCGTGAACCAATCTCCGGGGGATATGGCTGATGGGCGTTCTGGGGACAGGTGTTTCAGGTCTGCTTTCTTTGCAGCGGGCGCTGGCCGTCACCTCGCAGAATATCGCCAATGTCAATACGGAAGGCTACAGTCGGCAGGAAATTGAATTCAGCGCCCGTAAACCGCAGGCGGACAGCGGCGGGTTCATCGGCTCCGGGGTTTTCGTCAATTCCGTCGAACGCGTCTATGACGACTTCATCACCCGGCAGATCCGCACCAATAATTCCGGGTTCAACCAGGCGCGGCAATTCAATGCCCTGGCCGCCCAGGTGGACAGCCTGCTGGCAGACCCCCAGGCAGGCCTGATGCCGTCTCTTCAGGGGTTTTTCAACGCGGTGCAGGGCGTGGCGGATGACCCCTCCTCGTCCGCGGCAAGGCAGGTCATGATCAGCGAGGCGCAGAGCCTGGAGTCGCGCTTCAAATATCTGGATCAGCGCCTGGGGGCCCTGTCGGAGAACGTCAATATCAGTGTCAGCAATGCGGTTTCCGAAATCAACAGCCTCACGGCGGCCATCGCCAATGTGAACCGCGACATCGGCATCGCCAAGACCACCGGGAGTGGCGAGCCCAACGATCTGCTTGATCAGCGGGATCTGCTCATTTCCAGGCTGTCTGAATATGTGTCGGTGACCACCGTTCCCCAGGATGACGGCGACATCAATGTCTTCATCGGCAATGGCCAGGTGGTGGTGGCCGGGACCGAGTCCCGGCAGCTGAGCGCTATACCCAACAGCTTCGATCCGACACGAACGGAAGTGGGATACGTTTCCAATAACAACGTAGTGATGATATCCGAGCAGTTGAGTGGCGGCATCCTGGGCGGCACCGTCGAATTCCGTAACCAGATACTGGATCAGGCGCGGAATGCCCTTGGGCGCATCGCCATCGGACTCACCAGCGCCTTCAATGCCCTGCATGCCTCAGGCATCGACATGAACGGCCGGCAGGGCGGCGACTTCTTCTCGCCCATCGACACCAGTACCGTGACGCCGGTGGCCCAGGTCTACGCCAATACGCGCAACACGGGCCTCCCGGCTGCGCAGATCAGCGTCACCATCGGCGACGCCGGCCTGCTGACCACCAGCGACTATCGTCTGGAACGCAACGGCGACGCCTATAGCCTGATTCGCCTCAGCGACAATGCCACGACTGTGCTGACAAATTTCCCGTCGGGCAGCGGCACTGTGGACGGCCTGACCCTGAGCCTCGATAGCGGGAGCATGGCGGATGGCGACAGTTTCCTGATACGCCCCACGCGTAACGGCGCGCGCAACTTTGCCGTCGCCGTCAAGGACCCCAATGGCATCGCCGCCGCCGGTCTCGTCAGGGCGCAGCCGGATCTGGCCAATACATCGGATGCGGCAATTTCAAGTGTCAGGGTCGCTGATCCGGGCGCTTATACGCCGGACAACTATTCGCTATACGCCGTCAAATCCACGCCTGCCTCCGCGGATGGGGCCAGTAACGGCCTGATCTCCGATGCGGGCGGGACAGACAATGCGCTGCAATATCAGTTGATCGTCAACGGCACCGTGGTCTATACACAGAATGAGGGCGATGCGCTGTTGTCCGGCCTGGATGCCCTGGCGGGCGTCATCAACGACGATATTGCCGCGACGGGCGTGCGGGCCTATGTGGACAATACCGCAAACACACTCTATTTCGCCAATGAGCCCCCCACGGCCGCGCCCGTGACGGTCACCGAGCGCCTGATGGACAGCAATGGGGCGCCGCTGGCCCTGGATGCGGCGGACAGCGTGACGGGTTATTTCGGCAGTGCGCTGAATGGCGGCAGTCCCTCCAATACCCTGAATTTCAGCGGGCAGGCCGATAGCTACATTGCCCTGGATGGGAGCGGGAATACGGTAGCCAGTGGCGCCTACAGCGAAAACAGCGCCATCGTTATCGATACCCTGGAGTTTGCCATCAGCGGCTCGCCGGCCAGCGGTGATCTATTCACCCTGACACCCAATACCAACGGCGTGGGCGACAACCGCAATGCCTTGATGCTGGCGGGCCTGCAGACATCGAAGCTGCTCGACGAGGGCCGCGCGACCTTTGAGGCGGCCTACGGCCGTTTTGTGGTGGATGTGGGCACCAAGACCCGCCAGTCAGAGGTCAATCGCGACGCCCAGGAGGGCTTGTTGAATCAGGCCGTGGCGGCCAGGGAAGAGAAATCGGGGGTCAACCTGGACGAGGAGGCCGCCAACCTGTTGCGTTTCCAGCAGGCCTATACGGCGGCTGCGCAAATCATCTCCACGGCCGATAGCATGTTTCAGACCCTGATGGATGTGGTGAGAAGGTAAGGTGTATGCGCGTTTCGAGTAACCAGGTACTGTTCTCGGGGCTGAATGCCATGCTCGACCAGCAGGCCAGGTTGAACAAGACCCAGCTTCAGATCGCCTCGGGAAAGAAAATCCTCACACCCGCGGATGACCCGGCGGCTGCGGCCAATGTGTTGAACTTGCAGCAGTCCCTGAACATTACGACGCAATACCAGGAAAACGCCGGCTATGCGCGGATTCGTCTCAATACTGAAGAGACCAGCCTGAGCAGTATCAGCAACGTGCTGGGCAGGGTGCGGGAATTGGCCCTCCAGGGCAACAATGCCGCTTTATCCGACAACGAGCGCGGCTCCATAGCATTGGAAGTGCGCCAGCGCATCGATGAGTTGCTGGCCCTGGCCAACAGCCGCGATGCCGCCGGGAATTACCTCTATGCCGGTTATCAGGAGACGGTTCAGCCGTTTTCAGTGGATTCAGCAGGAAACTATTCCTACAATGGCGACAATGGCCAGCGCTTCGTACAGATCGGCGCCTCGCGCCAGGTGGCCGTGGGCGACTCCGGCGCGGATGTCTTTATGGCCATACGCAATGGTAATGGCGCATTTACGGTGCGCGAGGACAGCGCCAATGGGGGGAGCGGCGTCATCGACCCGGGTTTCGTGGCCGATCCGGCCGCCTATGATGGAGACGACTACCGTATTGTTTTTCCCATCGAGACACAGGCGGCGGCATCCCTGTCGTTTGGGGACGGCAATGGCAATGATACGCTGAGTTATTCCCTGAGCATCAATGGTACGGTGGTTTACACTGTGGACGAGGATGGGACGCCGGCTTCCACATTGGATGATCTGGCCGCAGAGATCAATGATGACGTTCCGGCAACGGGCGTCAAGGCCTATGTCGCGGACGGTGTTCTCTACCTCGCCAACACGACGCCCTCGGCGACACCCATCGTCGTCACCGAGGCCATGTCAGGGGGAAGCGATGGGGACGATGACGCCGTCAGTGGGTATTTCGGGTCTCAGTTGAGCGGTGCGACGGCGCCCAGTGTGGATCAAGCCTTCGGCGCCGGAGATGCGGATTTCTATGTCGTGGAGGACAGCAGCGGCAATATGGAGGGCAGCGGCGCCTACAAGGAAGGCGCGCAGATCGCATTCAATGGCATACAGACCTTTATCACGGGCGCGCCGCGCAGCAGCGACGGCTTCACGGTCAAGCCGAGCCGCAACCAGGATATGTTCACGACCCTCAATGATCTGGCGGATGCCCTGGAGGCGGGGGCCAGCGATCCCAATGGGAAGGCCTTTCTGAACAACGCCATCAACCGCGCCCTGATGGATATCGACCGCTCCCTGGACCGCGTCAATGAGGTGAGGGCCAAGGTGGGCGCGCGTCTCAACGCCATCGATGCGCAGGAAAGTCTGAATGAAGACTACAAGCTGCAACTCGAGAGCGCCCTCTCCGGGCTCCAGGATCTCGACTATGCCGAGGCCATCACGCGCCTCAACCAGCAGCAGGTGGCGCTGCAGGCCGCCCAGCAGTCCTATGTGCAGATCATGGGCATGTCCCTGTTCAACTATATCTGATTGCCCCCGGCCGCCCGCCCGGCGGCCGCCTTTTGCCTGAATGTTCAGAAGTCATCTTTACCTGAGAGCAGCGAGACCTGTGCAACCAGTTGAATCTTGATAAAATACAGCGCTGCATCATGCTCATTCCCGCCTCCGCAGGAGGGTGTCGCAAAAGCCGGTTTTTCTGTAGGTTGGGCTGAGGAACGAAGCCCAACATGTTTGGCTTTTCAAGCTGTTACTGTTGGGCTTCGTTCCTCAGCCCAACCTACGAATAACTTTTACAACACCCTCCGCAGGAATGACAGTGCCCGGTACTCTCAGGATCTTTAATGTAAATAATGTAACTTACCCCTCATATGGCGGAATAGTCGCTATATGTCATTCCCGCATGGTGTAAGCGGGAATCCAGTGGTTTCAACGACATGGATTCCGGCTCATTTGTATCCGCAGGGTGAAAATCATGCCGGGTTAATAATATCTGTTTTTCCTCCCTGGCGCGCGGCTGGGCGTCGTCGCGGCCTCTGCAGGCGCCACTGACCAGGTTGGCGGGAAAAGAGAGAAAAAATACTCAGATATTTCCTAAAGTTTCCCCGGTGGTGAACGCTAAACAGGGATGGAAGCGGTGAATACCAGGCAAGTGGTATATCCGTTAGTGACAACAGGAGCGGCGCCGCTCACGCCAGACGAGACGGCCCCCGCTACTTGAAAAACAGGAGTTCCCAATCATGGCGCTAACCGTAAACAGTAATATCGCATCTCTGAATGCGCAACGCAATCTTAACAAGTCGAGTGCTGAACTCGGTATTTCACTGCAGCGCTTGTCGACCGGCCTGCGCATCAACAGCGCAAAGGACGACGCCGCCGGCCTGGCCATCGCCGAGCGTTTCACCACGCAGATCCGCGGCCTGAATCAGGCGGCCCGCAACGCCAACGACGGCATCTCCCTGGCGCAGACCGCTGAAGGCGCGCTGGGCGGCGTCACCAACCTGCTGCAGCGCATCCGCGAGCTGGCCGTGCAGTCGTCCAACGCCACCAACAGCGCAACGGACCGCGCGGCGCTGCAGACCGAAGTGACCCAGCTGGTGGCGGAAATCGACCGCGTCGCCAACACCACTTCATTCAACAGCGTCAACCTGCTGGACGGCAGCTTCACCGCCCAGGCCTTCCAGGTCGGGGCCAACGCCAACCAGACCGTGTCCATCTCCTCCATCGCCGACGTCAATACCGACGCGCTGGGGCAGAACAGCACCGCCTCCGCCGCCGGCACCGCCATCGCGGCCACGGGTATCGCGGCGGGCGATCTGACCGTCAACGGCAATGCCGTGGCGGCCACCGCCGGCGATGCCTCCCTGATCGCCGCCGCCATCGAGGCGGCCGCAAGCGACGTGACGGCCACGGCGACCAACGCCCAGACGGCCATCACTTTTGCTGATGTGGTGGGTACGGAAGCGTCAGCAGCAACACCTACCACGTTGTCACCAGGCGCGTACACCGCGGCTGTTGCGAATGCTAGTGGTGAGGTTTTCACGATCGATATCGACGGGATTCAGCTTTACACCGAAACTTCCACTGCTGCTAGTGACACGGTTACTGCTGCGGAACTGGACACGGCATTGGGGACATTCCTCAGCAACAATAGTGGTTATTCCGCTACTGGAAGTTTTGTTGCTGGTGATCTAGTGCTATCGAAGGCCGATGGTACCGATATGGCGATTAATATCACTTCAAACTTTGCCGGCACAGCCGGTTCTTTCGCTAATGCTACGTCGTCTACGAATGGTACGCCAGCAGTCACCGCGGTGCCGCCCACCTACACACTCGAAATAGATGGAAACACGCTTGATTTCAGTTCAGTTGGGGCGGATGGCAGGATCACAGGGGCCGAAGTTGCTACTCTCATTGATGCGATCTCAGGCTACACGGCGTCCTACAGCGGCACCGACCTCAGCATCACCAAGGCCGACGGCAGCAACATCGTATTGTCAGAGAGCGGTGCCGATTCAGGCGCCAGCGAGGGTTTGACTGGCGGCACCGGCACCGCCAACTCGGTGACCTACCGCGGCACCATTTCCGTGACCAGCAACGGTGTCGATCTGGTGATCGGCGGCACGAACCCGGGCAACGCCGGCCTGACCGCCGGGACCACGGCTGCATCGCTTGTGGCAAATTCCGGTGTGGACAGCATCGACATCTCCACGGCCGCTGGTTCGCAGACCGCCATCGACATCGTCGACCGCGCCCTGAACAGCGTCAACAGCTCACGCGCCTCGCTGGGCGCCCTGCAGAA
>Ga0256839_1002271_pt1 | contig 21627 bp, 15 predicted proteins | sample 354166metaG_FD_185968 | JGI IMG/M metagenome (GOLD analysis project Ga0256839, IMG submission 185968) | Hydrothermal vent microbial communities from Mid Atlantic Ridge, Atlantic Ocean - 354-166 | ecosystem: Environmental > Aquatic > Marine > Hydrothermal vents | place: Atlantic Ocean: Mid... | reverse complement strand
CCTTCCGATCCGAAGGCGTATGCACCTTATCAAGGTCAGGACTACGCTCCCGATCACATGATCCGCGAAGCGTTGGCGTTTATCCGCGCCAATCAGGGCCGCCCCTTTTTCCTCTACTATCCGTCGACGATTCCTCACTTGGCTCTGCACATTCCCGAAGAAGAACTCAAACCCTACCTCGGCCAGTGGCCGGAAACTCCGTTTACGGGCAACGGCTATACGCCGCACTATGCTCCTCGAGCCGCCTACGCGGCGATGATCGGTCGGCTCGATCGGGAAGTCGGGCAGATCATGGCCTTGCTGCGCGAATTGGGTTTGGACGACAACACGCTGGTGATCTTCTCTTCCGACAACGGCACGACTCATTTGAAAAAGGAGGTCGATTACGAGTTCTTCCAGAGTGTGGGGCCGTTGCGAGGACTCAAGGGAAGCCTCTACGAGGGCGGGATCCGCGTTCCCATGATCGCTCGCTGGCCGGGAAAGATCGCGCCGGGGACGGTCAGCGATCACATTTCCGCGTTCTGGGATGTGCTTCCCACATTGGTGGAAGTCGCCGGCGGCACCGCACCGGAAGGCATCGATGGAATCAGTTTCCTGCCGACGCTGCTGTCGCAGCCCGAGCGGCAGCGGAAACACGAGTTTCTCTATTGGGAGTTTCCCAGCTACGGGGGTCAACAGGCGGTGCGGATGGGGAACTGGAAAGGAGTGCGGCAGAAGATGCTGCGGCGTTCCAAACGCAATCCGCTGAAGATCGAACTGTACAATCTGGCGGAAGACATCGGCGAGCGTCGTGACGTGGCCGACCGGCATCCCGACATCGTGGCTCGGATTCGCGAAATCATGGAGCGGGAACACGTGCCCAGCGACGTGTTTCCCTTCCGTCCCCTCGACGGCTCGAACTAGCTCCGGCTCGCGGCACCAGTCGGCACCACAGGCCTCGCCAACTGTGCAGATTGGCCGATCGGTAACGACGGGGGGACGCACCGGCTCCGTGTGACACGCCTGCGTCCATCCATAGTCGAGCGGCGCCCGCATGGCGCGCATCGCGGCGGATGGTTTCCAGCAGAGGCCGCTCCACGCCGTTGCCGTCGACGCGAGACGACCTCCATCGACCGAGCACCGCCCAATGCCGGCTTCCCAGCGCCAGCCACCACCGAGCCACTACGGTGTCACCGCAGAAGTAGTCGTAACGTACGAGTTCTCCACTGGCAGCACCGACCTTGGCCAGCACGCTCGGATAGGGCGACGTGGTATCGGCCATCAATCCGCCGGCCGTTCCTCCGGCCGATTCGCCGGCCGATTCGGGTGGCTGGAAAGACGGAAGCGAAGACTCGGCTGCTCCGGCCGGATTGGCAATGCGAAGTCGCGGGGGATGGTACCGGACGATGGAATGGCACTCGTCCCAGTCGAGCGTGTCATCCGGGCAGCCCGCCAGGTCCATCGCCCGCCACGCTGTCTCCACCGTCGACACGAACCGGAATCCGCGGAAATGGCCGGCGGTGGTGAGACGGTGGCGGTCGGTATGGGCCGCATCGATGCCCCGCCAGTCGCAGGCGTCCCACCACTGCCGATGCGACTGCAGGTACTCGAGCACGGCCAGCCATGTGCGAGTCGGTTCGGGACCGATCGGACCGAACGTCGGCGCCCAGCTTGGCAACGGAAAGGTCAACACCTTGGCGTGCCCCCAGGGAGTCCGGCGGCGGTCAACCAGCAGCGGCAACAGCCCTCTTACGTGCCTGCCATCTCGGACCACCAACAGTGCGGTTCGTTGCCGGCAGGCCACCGCCACAGCTCGAAACCAAGCATATGTCTGGAACAAACCGGCATCTCGCGTCTCCAGCCACAATGCGTGCCAGGGCAGACGGAGCGAATCGAACGTGGCGGGAGTTGTCAGCAGTGATACGGTCATCCGATGGGCATCCTCTTCCGAGTACGCGAGTCTGATATTCATTGTACTCGGAAACCGGCGAAACCCGACGGCCGCATTCGGGTTCAATCCATCGGAACCGAGAAACTCGTCGTAGCAGCTTGTCACAAGACTCCCGGCCGCAAGCAACATGGCCAAGGCTGAGAAGCGGCACGGCAGGTTTTGTTGCAGGCTCGAAAACAACCGGGAGTCGCGTTATGAACCGAATGTGCCGATTGTGCGTCCTGGCCGGATACTCACTGCTGGCGGCAAGTTGCCTGGCCGGAGAGCCGCTGTCCCCCGCGCAAGTCGCCGAGCAGATCGACCGCTCACTGGTGGCCGAACTGGGACACCCGTGGCAACCGGCCGCCGACGAAACGACGATGCTTCGGCGGGTTTTTCTCGACCTGGTCGGCCAGCCGCCGACTCCTGACGACATCCTGGCCTACCTGGCCGATGACGATCCTGCCAGGCTCGAGCAGACCATCGAGCGACTACTGAACGACCCTGCATTCGGAATCAACTGGGCTCGCTACTGGCGCGACGTGATCTTGATGCGAAAGTCGAAGCAGCGCGCGTTCGTGGTCGAACCGGCCCTGGAGGAGTTTTTGTCCGAGGCGTTCAACGAGAATCGCGACTGGCGGCGAATCGCCAGTGCCTTCATCACGGCCGAAGGTGACGTACAGCTCAACGGAGCCACAGCCATCATTATGGCTCAAGGCGGCAAGCCGGAAGACACCGTCGCCGAGATCTCTCGCATCTTCTGCGGAGTCCAGATTCAGTGCGCCCAGTGCCACGATCATCCCACGGACCGTTGGACTCGCGAACAGTTTCATCAACTGGCCGCGTTCTTTCCTCGAGTCGCCGTACGACCGGGAAACCGCAATGGAGAGCGCACGTTTGTCGTGCATGTGACCGACCGCGAGTTCCGGTTTCGTCGGCGACCGCCGAACAACAACCGGTTTCGCGGCACATTGGAACACCGCATGCCCGATTTGGAGCATCCGGAGCAGCCGGGAAAGGTGATGGAGCCGGTCTTTTTCGTCAACGCTCAGTCGGTACCGCTGGGCACGCTGGACGCTCAGCGCCGCGAGTCGCTGGCTCGCTGGTTGACCGGCGAGGAGAACCCGTGGTTTGCGCGAGCATTCGTCAACCGGATGTGGTCGGAGTTGATCGGGCACGGATTCTACGAGCCGGTCGACGACATCGGACCGGAACGGGAAGCCAAGGCTCCCAAGACGCTGGACCTGTTGGCTCGAGCGTTTGTCGACAGCGGCCACGACGTCAAATGGCTGTTCCGCACGATCATGGCGACTCGCACCTATCGACAGCGGAGTCGGGCGCCGGCCGATGGCCAAGACTGCTCGCCCGCCGTAATGTCGCCACAGCGGCTGCGAGCCGATCAGTTGCTGAATTCGCTCAACGTGGCACTCGACACCTCCATCGACGAACTGGCCGTACCGCAACGTCGCGGGTTCGGCCGGCGACTCAACTCAGTGCGGCGGTTGTTCCGAGTGCAATTCGAGTACGACCCCAGCGATCCGCGTCATGAAATCGAAGGGTCGATCTCGCAGGCGCTGTCCATGATGAACTCCAATCTGGCGACGCGGCTGCTTCGCGCTGCGCCCGGTTCGCCTCTGGCCGCCATTCTCGCCGCCAACGCTCGCGATGAGGACGCGATCGACGAAGTCTACTTGCGAACGCTGTCCCGATTCCCGACTGCCGGCGACGTTCGTCGAAGTCTGGCCTACATCGAACAGTCTTCGTCGCGGGCCGAGGCATACGAGGACTTGCAATGGGCGCTGGTCAACAGTACGGAGTTTCTGTTCCGGCGGTGACGCAGCCGCCGGAAAGCCGATCCCGACATTTGCGTCGAACCGGACCGCCCGATGTCCGCCGTGGCACACGGGTAACCGAAAAGGGTGTACCGGAGAAGAATGAGGTGAGCCGATGAGTCCTACCATCGATCCGTCCATGATTTGGGATGTCTGCCCGCGTCGCCGTGTGGTCCATCGCAGGCGGTTCCTTCAGGTTGCCGGTGGAACCTCACTGGCCGTCAGGTCCCTCGGCCTGGCGCCGACGATCGCGGCCGGCGCCGATCAACTGCGCCGCCAGGGAAAGGCGTGTATCCTCCTGTGGATGCAGGGCGGTCCCAGCCAGTTCGAAACGTGGGACCCCAAACCGGGACACGACAACGGCGGAGAAACCAAGGCGATTTCCACCGATGTTCCGGGAATCCGCATCGCCGACAACCTTCCTCATCTGGCCAAACAGGCATCGCGGCTGTGCGTGCTTCGATCGCTGACGAGCAAGGAAGCCAGTCATCCTCGAGCCACCTTCTTGATGCGCACCGGCTATCTGCCGCTGGCCAGTGTCAAGTTCCCGGCACTCGGTTCGCATGTCGCCTATCACTTGGGTGATCGCGACTTCGACTTGCCCGTCTTCGTACGCATCGGCCGTGCCGGCCCCGCCTCGGCCAAGGGCGGCTTCCTGGGAGTCGACTACGATCCGTTCGTGATGACATCGGCGACGCGCAAGCCCGACAACACGGATGCGGGGATTCCCGCCGAGCGCTACCGCCGTCGCGTGAAACTCGCCGAAAGTCTGGAATCGGCATTCGCAGAGCACGGGGGCGGCCCATTGGTCGGCAGCCACCGCAAGATCTACCGCAAGGCTTCGCAGATGGTCCTCAGTCAGCGGATGACGGCATTCGACGTCGAGCAGGAGCCGTCATCGGTGCGCGACCAGTATGGAACCGGCGAAACGGCCTCGGCCTGCCTGCTGGCTCGGCGGCTGGTGGAAGTGGGCGTTCCCTTCGTGGAGATCAGCGTCGGCAACTGGGACACTCATGCCGATAACTTCAGCCTCACCAAACGACTGTGCGAACAGATCGATCGTCCCGTGGCCGCGCTGCTGGAGGATCTCGATCAGCGAGGGATGCTGGATCGCACGCTGATCGTGTGGGCGGGCGAGTTCGGACGCACGCCTCGGATCAACGGTCGCGGCGGTCGCGATCACTATCCCCGCGCCTATAGTGCCGTTCTTGCCGGTTGCGGCGTGCGCGGCGGACAAGTGATCGGCGCCACCGACGCAGGTGGAGTCGACATTACCGAGCAGCCGATACCGGTTCCCGATTTCTTCCGCACGATCTACCGGGCGCTGGGAATCGACGCGGACCACGAGTATGTCAGCAACATCGGTCGGCCGATTACCGTCGCCGACAAAGGCTCGGCCGTCGAATCCGTTTTCAGCGGATGATGCGCGACCACGACAACCCGGCTCGCTGCTATGGCATGCGGGAGCCGGCGATTTCCTCAAACGAGCGATTTCCGATGGCGTACTTCCTCCAATCGCGGTAATCGAAGTGCCACCATTCCCACTGGTAGACGGAAAACCCTTCCGACTCCATCGTCTGCCGCAACAATCGGCGATACCATCGCTGCCGAGCCGTACCGCCGGGATAGGCGGGAAATGATCGCGGAGAAAACTCGTCGTAGCCGGAGACCATGGTGACCGGCTTGCCAGTTGACAACTCGTACAGGGTCAAGTCGACGGCACATCCTCGATTGTGCCGCGAGCCTTCTCGGGGATCGGCCACGAACTGCTTCATTTCTTCCGGCGTGGCGTCCCAGAACATCTTGGTGACGTGCCACGGCCGATAGGCATCGAAGATCATCAGTCCCAAGCCGTGCTCGGCCAGTTTCCGGTGTGCGCGTACCAGTGCCTCGGCTGCCGGCCGCTGCATGAAGGCTCGAGCCTCACGGTAAAATACGGCTCCCATGAAGTTGTTGGTGGTGGCATAGCGAATATCGAGCCGGATGGTGGAATCCAACTTCGAAATCTCCACCCAATCGGACTGGCGAAACGGCCCTGGTTCTCGCGGAGGCCGGGCGGCCATCGCCGTCCGGCGCAGTTCCTCGACGGGCCGCAATGGCGTGATCCGAAAGGTCTGGCCCTCGTCGGTCCCCACGTTGCGGCGCAGGAATTCGACCCCAGCGGCCACCACCTTCGTGGCGCGTCCGGCGGCGTCGCGGTGAAAGATCAGCTTCTCGCCGTGGTACAGCCCGTAGTCGGGAAATGCGAATTCATTCGGCGAGAGCTCCGTGAGCGGATAGTAGAAAAACCACTCGATCAGCGCATAGAGCCGTCCGCGGTCTTCCAGGATGTAGAGCGTGTTGTGGTCCCAGCCATACTCGCCGATCAGACCTTTCCATGTTTCGGGGATCGCAGGAGGAGGTCGGCGATTCCGCCGAACAAACACTCGGGCGTCGATCGAAATCGCATGACTCTCCGCTTCGATCCGAGGTCCGAAACCTAGCGGCGAGTCGACGACGAGATCACCGCTGGGGTGCAGTCGCAACTCGGTTTCCGTCGAGCCGCGGCGCAGCGTGAGTTTTCCACTCAGTTCGTTCAGCTCAAGGACATCGCCGCCATCGTAGTAGAATCCCGCCAGCTCGCGAGCCAGCTCGAGAGGGACTGGCTTCGTTTTCACGTAGTTCGGCAGCGGTTTGCCTTCTCGATGAGCCAGCATCAGCCGCAGGGCATAGTCGGTCAGCCGGCGGACCAAACCATTGGCGCCATCGAGTGCCAGCGCGGCGGCCACGCCGATCCGCTGCTGCGGCAGCGATTCCAATTGCGTTGCGAATCCGTAGACGGCACCCCCATGTCCGACTTTGCGATGGCCGTCGAGTTCCAGAACGTGAAATCCAATCCCGAACGATGTCGGTTGTCCGTCGGGGCCGGTCTGCGGTGACCACATTTCCTGGAGGGTGGACGGCTTGACGATGCGGTGACCGTCGAGCGTGCCTCGCTGGTGGAGCATGGCGATGAATCGCGCCAGGTCCTCCACGGTGGAATACAGGTTGCCGGCGGGCGCCGTTCCCAGCAGAAAGGTCGGTGCTTCGAAACGGCGTCCGTCATAGGTCCACATCCAGCCGGTAGCCAGCTCCTTCTTGATCGAACCTGTCGGCTGAAAGGAGGTCGATCGCATTTGGAGCGGGGCGAGGATCTGCCGCCGGATGTAGGCATCAAACGGCGTTCTCGTTTGTTGCTGGAGCAAGTAACCGACAACCGACACGCCGGCGTTGGAATACTTGGTTCGCGATCCGGGACGATAAACCAAAGCCGTGTGGTTGAGGCTGCGGATCGTTTCACGCAATGTCGGCTGCGTGGGATCGAAATAGTGGCCCACCGGCGGCTCGCGGACCAGTCCCGACAAGTGGGACATCAGGCGCCTCAGAGTGATCGGCTCGGAAAACGGGTTGCGAGGATGAAAGTCGGGCAGTAGGTCGGTGACCGCGGCATCGAGTTCGAGTCGCCCTTGTTCCACCAACTGCATCACGGCCAGATCGGTGAACAGCTTGGATACCGAGCCGACTCGATAGACGGTGCGGCTCGTGGCTCGCCGCTGCCGGTCTCGATCGACGTAGCCGAAACCTTTCGACCAGATCATCTTGTCACCGTCCACCAGTGCGATCGAAAACGCGGGCAGGTCCTTTTGTTCGAGTTCGTAGTGGATCGCATCCGAGAGCCGACGGACAACCTCGGCGTATGGAGAGCCGGACGGTTGGTTGGCTGGCAGTCCACTCGAGGGTAACAGCGCCCACAGCCAGAACGTCACTGCCAGCAGCGTTGCCGAGCGGGGGCGTGGTCGAGCTTGCCGATGTCCGTGCATGATACACCTGATGTTCTCGGGGAAACGGGACGAGAATAGCTCTTGAGCCGTCGACGCAGCGGGGATCAGCACGAGAAGCCCTCGAGCAGCAACGCCGCGGCCTGACCAGACGTCGACTGGCTCAGCGTGAGCACTCGCTGGGACTCGAACGTGCGAGCCGTTTGGTGAACGACTTCGATGGGGCACTCCGGGTCGGGTGTGCGGTAGTTGAGCGTCACCGGGAGCTTGCGGTGATTGAGAGCCATCAAGGCCACGGCCAGATCGATGGCACTGCTGGCGGCGCCGCTGGTGCCGTAGAAACTCTTGGGAGCAGTGACGGGAACGTCGCCCAGTACCGATCGGATGGCGGCAGCTTCCAGCCGGTCGTGCTGTCGGGTCGCCATTCCGTGAGCGATCACGCCGCCGACGTGAGACGGATCCAGTCCCGATGCATGCAGCGTCCCCTCGATCGACTGGGCAATCGCCTGATCGGAGGTGATGACCTGATCGGCCGGCCGACCGAACCGGCTGGCCATCCCGCGGATCTGTGCCAAGATCGTCGCGCCGCGCCGCTCGGCGTGCTCGCGGCTTTCCAGCACGAAAGCCGCGGCCGCCTGACCTCGCACCGTTCCGTCGCGGTCGGCGTCGAATGGTCGAACGGCTCCGGTGGGATCGTCATTGCGGCGGGAGAGATGCCATTCGCCCCGGTAGACCATGGGAGTGGGACTGAGGCGATTGCCGACACCTCCGGCCAGCATCACGTCGGCATGACCGCGACGGATGACCTCGGCGGCTTCGATCACCGAAAGCAGGCCGGAAACTTCTCCCAGCGTGATCGTGTTCGTGGGGCCACGACCGTCCACCGAGATACCGATATGGCAGGCCACCATGTTGGGCAGATAGAGCAGCATCCACAGCGGGAACAGCTCTTTCATCGCGGCCGGCCCGAATTTGGCGAAGTCAAATTCTCCACCGTCCATACACTGGCGGTAGACGGGGCTCAATTCCTCGGGGTGGCAATACAGCATGTCGGCGCCGAAGACGACGCCCAGACGGTCCGGATCGACCGTGGCCGGGTCGAGCCCGGCGTCCTCTCGAGCCAGCACGGCCGCCACATAGCCATGCTGGATTTCGAGCGACATGACCTTCAGGGCCTTGCGGGGGCGGACGTACTCCTTGGCGTTGAACTGCGGAATCTCCGCACCGATGCGAACGGGAGTCGGGGTGTCGGCCAGCCAATCGATGACTCGCACGGGGCTGCGTGCGGCCTCCAGTCCCTGCCAGAGAGCCGTCTTTCCGATGCCCAGCGGACTGAGGGCGCCCAGTCCGGTGATGACGACTTCCTTCCGGGAATCCATAGGCCGCTACAATCCACCTCGAACAATTCCGCCCACCTCGAGCGTATCGCGTGCCACCGGACGCCGGCGGATCACTACGAACATGGCTTGACCAATCAGGGGGGCATCCGAAAGCATCAGCATAGCCACTCGGCCGCGGCAACGGAAGCAAGAGCCCCCTCTGGCTCGGCCGGCGAATTGCGCCGCGCTCACGCTCCCCCCGATTCAGGGTCCGATTCGGCGTCGGCCAGATCGTAAATCCGGTAGGTCTTGGTCAGCTTGGCGCCGCCTCGCTTGAGCGACTGGTAGGAGAGTTTATTGCTCTCGAGCACCCAAGAGAACTCGGCATCTTCAATGCCCCACTTGAGAACTTCGGGAACAAGTCGGGCCATAGCGACCAGGCCCAGTCCCCAGGTCTGGTATTGCGGGAGGACGTTGGTGCTGATCAGTCGGACGCGTTTGATCCCGCGGCGATTCCACAACAGCCGGATGAATCCGAACGGGAACAGTTTGCCATCGATGGCTTTGATGCGGGGGTTGTAGTCGAGCAGTCCAAAAACCGAGGCGACGGGGCGGCCCTCGATCTCCGCCACCGTCGTCATTTCGGGAACGATCAGGTGCTTCAGCGTGTGGCTCATGTGTTCGACTTCGCCGTCGGAGAGCGGCACGAACCCCCAGGTGCCCCCCAGCGATTCATTGTAGATTTTCAGAAAGGTGCGGACTTCCTCGTCGAACCGCTTGCGTTCCATCCGTCGCAGCGTGACTTTGAAGCGACGGGTGGCTTCCTTCACGATGAAATCGAGCTTGCTGTCGAGCTGTTCGAGCATGTCGACGTGTCCCCAGAACGCAAAGAGGTCCTGGCACTTGCGAAAGCCGTACGATTCCAACAGCCGCTCATAGAAGGGTGGATTGTAGGTCATCATGAACGTGGGCGACGAATCGAAACCATCGATCAACAACCCGATTTCGTAGTTCAGCGACGGATTGACGGGACCTCGCATGCCGGTCATTCCCTGTTGCCGAAGCCACTCACCGGCCGCATCGAACAGGGCGTGCGCCACTTCCTCGTCGTCTTGCGATTCGAAAAACCCGAAAAACCCGCGTTTCTCTTGATAACGTTGGTTGTGAGCGCGATTGACGATGGCGGCGATTCGACCGGCCGGTCGATCATTCCGATAAGCTAGAAACGTCTGGACGTCGGCGATATCGTGAAACGGATGGGGGGCGTAGCCCAGCAATTCCTTCTGGTACTGCCGCAGAGGCGGGATCCAATGAGGATCGTTCCGATACAGATCCCAGGCCAGTTGCATGAACTGACGCTGCTGCCGTTTCGTTTGGACCGGTTCCACGTGAACAGGGTGGGGCATGGCTGGTTTCCGTAGTCAGACTGGATGAATGGGTTTTCGCTGGGCGATCCGATTTCTCTGCAAAACGGGTTCTGTGCAGAAGTCAATGTTACGGTCTTGCGGCCGCTAAAACCACGGCACTCCATTCATGGCAGCATCGAACTCGACGAGTTGCGAACATCCGCTGAAGCGCGTGGCGGTGACCGGCGCCACCGGTTTTGTGGGTGGACATCTGATCGAACGACTGCGGGAACTGGGGGCTCAGGTCGTCTGCACCTGCCGGCCCAGCTCCAATCGCCGATTCCTGGAAGAACAGGGATACGACTGTCGAGTATTCGATCCGACCGACGCCGATCGATGGAAATCGGTGCTCGAAGGCGTCGACGTCGTTTTTCACCTGGCGGCCTCGACAGCCGCCAAACGTACCCGCGAATACTACTCGGCCAATACGGCGCTGACCCGCCGGATCGGCCGGGCAGCCGCTTCGCTTCCCAATCCGCCGTTGGTCGTGTATTGCTCGAGTGTGGCGGCGGCCGGCCCGGTGCCCCCCGGTCAGATTCGTTTGCCGGGGACACCGGTGGCTCCCGTTTCCCACTACGGCCGAAGCAAGCGTGGCGGCGAGCTGGCGGTGGCCGAACTGGCCGGATCGGTCCCCGCCACGATCGTTCGTCCGGGAATCGTCTTCGGTCCCCGCAATCGCGAACTTTACCCCGTCTTCTCGTCCATCGCCCGCGTGAGAACTCACGTGGTGCCCGGAGTGCGCTGTCCGCAGCTTTCCTTTATCCACGTCGCCGACCTGGTGGAGATCCTCGTACGAGCCGCCGTGCGCGGTGCCCGTCTGCCGGCCGGTCCGGCCCAAGAAAACGGGGATCTCGATGGCGGGCTCGCCAACAACGAAGGGGTCTACTTCGCCGGCGCCCCCGAAGCGCTGGATTACCGCGACTTCGGCTACGCGGTGGCTCGAGCCGTCGGATGGCGGAAGCACCTGACGCTCCACGTCCCGCACCCGGTTCCCTGGGTGATCGCCGCGGCGGTCGAAACCTGGTGCCGGCTCAACGATCGCCCCGCTCCCTTCCAGATCGACAAGATCCGGGAAGCCAGCGCGCCGTGCTGGGTGTGCCACGATCCCCGCGTCCCCGAAGAATTGCAGTTCGAATTCCCCTTTCCGTTGCAAGAGCGAATCGAGCAAACCGTCGCCTGGTATCGCCGGGAAGGGTGGCTGTAGCAACGACACTCGTTCGCCCCTGTCTCGTGGCGATTTGCCGCCGCGGCCTTGTTTCGCAACTCGAGCCGTTCCCTTAGAATGTCGCCTCCTTGCACTTCCGTTTGATCACTGTTTGTCGAGTGGTGCGATGTCCCGCAGAATCCTCGTAACGTCGGCGTTGCCCTACGCCAACGGTCCCATCCACATCGGGCATCTCGTCGAGTACATCCAGACCGACATCTGGGTGCGTTTTCAGAAACTGCGCGGCCACCATGTGGTCTACTTCTGTGCGGACGACACGCACGGCACGGCGATCATGATTCGAGCCCGCGAGGAAGGGCGCAGCGAAGAGGAGTTGATTGCTCAGATGAGCCAGGCTCATCAACGGGACTTTGCCGGTTTCTCCATCGGTTTCACTCACTACGGCAGCACGCACAGCGAGGAGAATCGCGAGTTGTGCGCGGAGATCTGGGGCGCTTTGCGAGCCGCCGACATGGTCGTGGAGCGGGACGTCACCCAGTTGTACGATCCGCAGGCCGGCACGTTCCTCGCCGATCGGTTCGTCAAGGGGACCTGCCCGGTCTGCCGGGCTCCCGACCAGTACGGCGACAACTGCGAGAAGTGCAACGCCACGTACTCGCCGGTCGATCTGATCGACCCCGTGAGTACGCTCAGCGGCGCCACTCCGGAACCGCGTACGGCCCGCCATCTGTTCGTGCAGTTGGAAAAGATGCACGAATTCCTCAATGAGTGGACCCAGCAGGGCGACCATCTGCAGCCCGAAATCGCCAACTATCTGCAGGGGCATTTCCTGCGTGAGCCGCTGCGCGACTGGGATGTGTCGCGCCCCGCCCCCTACTTCGGCTTCGAGATTCCCGACAGCCCGGGCAACTACTGGTACGTCTGGTTCGACGCTCCCATCGGCTACATCGCGTCGACGCAGGCGTGGTGCAAGAAGGCCGGCGAGGATTTCTCGCGGTACTGGCGCGACGAGCAGACAGAAATCCATCACTTCATCGGCAAGGATATCACCTATTTCCACACGCTGTTTTGGCCGGCCATGCTGAAAGTGGCCCGCTTCAATCTGCCTCGCAAAGTCCACGTCCACGGCTTCCTGACCGTGGGCGGAGAGAAGATGTCGAAGCGGAAAGGGACCTACATCACCGCCGAGACCTACTTGCAACACCTCGACCCCAGCTACCTTCGCTACTACTACGCCTCCAAGCTGGGGCCACGATTGGACGATCTCGATCTGAACCTCGAGGAATTCGCCGCCAAGATCGATGCCGATCTGGTCGGGAAAGTGGTCAACCTGGCCAGCCGCAGCGCCAAGTTCGCATCGAAGACGGGCTTGGCTGATGCCTATCCCGAGGATGGTGGACTGTTTGCTCGAGCCGTCGAGGCGGGCGAGCAGATTGCCGAAGCGTACGAGAATTGCGACTTCAACCGGGCCATGCGGCTGATCATGGAACTGGCCGACGCGGCCAATCGTTACATTGAGAATGCGGCACCGTGGAAACTGGCCAAGCAACCCGATTCCCAGGAGTCGCTGCAACAGGTCTGTACGGTGGCGCTGAACCTGTTTCGCCAAATCGCCATTTACCTCAGCCCCGTGCTCCCGAAGCTGGCTGAGCAGACCGAGCGTCTGCTGGGAACTCCCATTCGGCAGTGGTCCGATGCCGGGCAGCCGCTGCTGGGCAGCGCCGTGGCGCCCTTTGAACGCATGTTGTCACGAGTCGACCGAAAGGAAATCGAGAAGATGATCGATGCAAGCCGGGAAGAGGAAGCCGATCGCGGGACGCAGACATTCGAGGACAGCGACCAGCCGCTGAAAGACGAGCCGTTGGCCGCTGAAATCACCATCGACGATTTCGTCAAGGTCGATCTGCGGGTCGCTCGAGTGGTCGCCGCCGAAGATGTCGCCGAAGCCCGCAAACTGCTCAAGATCACCTTGAGTCTCGGGGGAGACGAGCGGCGGACGGTATTCGCCGGAATCAAACAGGCCTACCGGCCCGAAGACCTGATCGGCCGGCTGGTGATCCTCTGCGCGAATCTGGCGCCTCGGAAAATGAGGTTCGGCGTCAGCGAAGGGATGATCTTGGCGTCCGGAAGCGGCGGGAAAGAAGTGTTCCTGCTGTGCCCCGACGAAGGGGCGCAACCGGGTCAGCGCGTCCACTGAGGTTACGGGTTGGTTTCCCCGTTGCCGCTGCCGCGTTGGGCCACCATGTGGCCCTTGCGGAACGCGTCGGCCATCGCCATCGGCACTTCGGCTTCGGCCATGATCAGTTGCACTCGGTTTTGAGCCACCCGCACCTTGTTTTCCTGCTCGGCGGCTACCGCCTCGGCGCGGCGCTGCTCGGCCCTGGCTCGAGCCACGCGCGTGTCCGCCTCGGCCTGGTCGGCCTGCAATCGAGCGCCGATATTGTCCCCCACATCGATATCGGCAATGTCGATCGACACGATTTCGAACGCGGTGTGCGAATCGAGTCCTCGCTCGAGGACGGCTCGGCTGACCCGGTCGGGATTCTCCAGCACTTCCGAATGTTCTTCGGCCGAGCCGATGGCGGTGATGATCCCTTCCCCGACGCGAGCGATCACGGTGTCCTCGGTGGCACCACCGACCAACTGAGCCAGATTGGTGCGCACGGTAACTCGAGCCCGCACGCGCAGTTCGATTCCGTTCTTGGCGATCGCGCTGAGTTTGGTCTTGCCGGAACGTTGGGGATCCGGGCAGTCGATCACCTTGGGTTGGACACTGGTGCGGACCGCATCGAGTACGTCGCGTCCCGCCAGATCGATGGCGGCGGCACGGTCGAAGTCGAGATCGATGCGGGCTCGGTGGGCGGCGATGATCGCATGGACCACATTGGCCACGTTGCCGCCGGCCAAGTAATGAGCCTCCAAGCGACGGGTACTGATGCCGGTCTTGCGATTGATATCGAGCCCCGCCTGGGTGGCCATCACTTTCGCCTGGACAATCATCCGCGGATCGACGTTGCGGAACCCCATGCCGATCAGACTGAGGACCGATACGTCGGCTCGGGTGGTCACCGCCTGCAGCCACAGCTTCCCGTACGCGGCCACGAAGAAGACCAGGAACAGGAAAGTGACCACGCCGAAGAAGGCGAGGATCATCACGATCAGTGTGAGCGGGTCCATCGAACCGCCCTGGGCGACCAATTCGACTCGATCGATCGAAGGCAAGAGCACCGACATCAAAATCCCTCCCATCGTGTAGCTCAGTCCACAAGCCGACCCCGCCAGCGTTCGATTCCTACTTTATCACATCTGCGTGCATCGGGCACTGGCTTTCGGTTGTCACCACCCCTACCGTCTCCCGCCTTCAGCCTTGCGGGCCGAGCCCGCGTTGGGTCAATGGCTGGCGACGATCCAGCCGCCCCCCAGCAGGCGGTCGCCATCATAGCAGACAGCGGCCTGGCCGGGGGCCACACCATGGCACGGCTCGTCGAATTCGACTTCGAACTCCGCGTCGTTTCGCAGCCGAACCGTAGCCGGAACCGGTCGGCAGCGATACCGGATCTGCACTTGGCACTCCAGAGAATCGGACGGAGGCGGCACGAGCCAATTCGCCTGGTCGGCGACCAGGCCGCGACGAGCCAGCGCCGAGCGAGGTCCGATGACCACTTCGCGCCGATCGGCATCGATCTGCACGACATAGTGGGGGGATCCCAGGGCCACCTGCAATCCCTTGCGCTGGCCGATCGTGAACCGTTCAATGCCGTCATGCCTGCCGACTCGGCGGCCGTCCAGCGTGACGATGTCGCCGCTGCGATCCGCTGTCTGCTGAGACCCGTCCAGGGTGCGAGTCGCCAGTTGGTCCCGGACGAACTCGGCATGCCGGCCGGGAGTAACGAAGCAGATCTCCTGGCTGTCCGGTTTGTCGGCCACGTCGAGCCGGAGCGCTTCGGCCGTCGCCCGAATCTCCTTCTTCGCGTGCGTTCCCACGGGCAGCAGCATTCGAGCCAGGCGCTCGCGGGGAATTCCGAACAGCACATAGGACTGGTCCTTGCCGGCGTCGAATCCTCGCAACAGTGCCGGTTGGTCGCCGATCGTCTCGAGTCTGGCGTAGTGGCCGGTCGCCACGAACTCGGCTCCCACACTATCGGCGTAATCGAACAGGCGGCCGAATTTGATCCAGTGGTTGCAGACCACGCAGGGATTGGGAGTCCGTCCCGCCGCGTATTCGTCCACGAAGTAATCGATGATCTGTTGAAAGTCGGTGTGCAGATCGAGCGCGTAGAACGGCAGTCCCATCGACTGGGCGACCCGCCGCGCATCGGCCGCGTCCGCGGCGGTGCAGCAGCCGTGGTGGGCAGCCGGCGCCAGCGGCAAAAGGGGCTCATCGACCGAACACGCCGATTCGACGGCCGTGCCGTGGCGCATGAACACACCGATCACCTCGTGACCTTGATGCTTGAGCAAATGGGCGGCCACGCTGCTGTCTACGCCGCCCGACATCGCCAGGATGACTCTCGCCATCGATGAAACCAACCCGCCTTTCTCCGCAAGCTCTGCTCATGAGCCGCGCTCCGCCCGGGACCAATCGTCGCCGATCCGGTCATATCCGCGACGGTGCGAGCCCGACTTGGTTCTCCGCCCAAAACGCCGTATGATTATACGTCTGCGGGTTTTCGCCGGATATCGGCGGTCGCGAAAATCCGCCGTCGCATGAACCGCCCAACTTGATACACCAAGTCCCCCAGGGGAAGACGGTCGCACCATGGAATCCGCACTCATCGATCGAGCTCACGCCATTCGTCAACGGATCCTGCAACTGCGGGACAGTCTTTGATGTCCCGGCTTTGCAAACGCAGATCCGGCAGATCGAGCAGCAGATGAGCGAGCCCGGGTTCTGGGATCGCCAGGAAGCGGCGCGGCAGACCGCTCAGCAACTCAAGCAACTCAAAGCGACCGCCGAACCGGTGGAGGCGGCGGTTGCCGCGGCCGACGATCTGGTCGACATGATCGAATTGGTCGAAGACGATCCCTCTTTCGAGCCGGAGTTCGTAGCGGAATTGGAACGCCTGGAAGCCGAGTTGGAACAACTCGAATTGCAAGCGTTGCTGGGAGGACCGCACGACGACGCGGCCGCCATCCTCGCCATCAACGCTCGCGACGGCGGCACCGACGCCAACGACTGGGCCGAGATGTTGTTGCGGATGTACACCCAGTGGGCCAAGTCGCGCGGCTACGAGGTCGAGCTGATCGACCGCAACGACAATGAGGAGGCGGGAATCAACAGCGCCACCATCTTGATCCGCGGTCCCAAAGCGTACGGGTATTTGAAGGGAGAGACGGGAATCCACCGGCTGGTGCGGATCAGTCCGTTCAATGCGGAAGGAAAACGGCAGACCAGTTTCGCCGCCGTCGATGTTTCACCGGAAATCGCGGACGAATCCGAGATCGTGGTGGACAAGTCGGACGTGCGCGAGGACACCTACCGGGCGAGCGGAGCGGGGGGACAGCATGTCAACAAGACCTCCAGCGCCGTTCGACTCACGCATCTCCCGACCGGGATCGTCGTGCAGTGCCAGAACGAACGGAGCCAGCACAAGAACCGAGCTCAAGCGTACAAACTGCTGCGGGCCCGATTGGCGCGGCTGGAAGATGAAAAGCGAGAAGCCGAGCAGGCCGAAAAGTACAAGAACAAGGCTCGAGTCGGCTTCGGTTCGCAGATTCGCAACTACTTCCTGCATCCGGATCAGCGAGTCAAAGACGCGCGGACCGGGTATGGCGAAACCAATTTCCACTCCGTGCTCGACGGCAACATCGATGGATTCCTCGATGCCTATCTGCGCTGGAGCACGGCGCCTCGGTCGAACTAGCGTCTTAAAGCCTGTAACAAGACCCGCCGCGCCGTTTTCCGAGCTCGGGCGTGTCGCTTGCGCCATGGAGTTTTGTGACCGCCTCTTACTTCGTGACATCTGCGCGCCGTGCCCGCATGTTGCACTGGCTTTCGGTTGTCACCACCCCTCCGGTCTCCGGTCTCCGGTCTCCCGCCTCCCGCCTCCCGCCTCCCGCCTGGCGGGCGCAGCCCGCGCTAGGCCTCGAGCGAGGGAAGCGAGTCCCAGGGAGAGATCGACCAGTCGATAGGCGGGAACAGTAGGCTGGCCAGTTCCCGGGCCAGCCGTGTCGACGCCACAACCCGCTCCTCTTCCAACAGTTCGGTGACCGTGACGGTCCCCAGGAGCAGCCCCAGCAGATCGCGACAGTCGAGACGCAGATGGCTGCGTCCCAGCCGGTCCGGAAGCAAGTGAGCCTCGCCGCCCTCCACCGTGAGCAAGAACCGGCGGCCATGCACCTCGAATCCCAACTCGCATCCATGACGGTGGTCCCCGCTTTCGGCTCGAGCCGCGATCAGAGGGCGGAGCGAATCGAGAAAACGGAGCGGATGAAACATCTTCGCCCGCCAGGCAAACATGGCCGGCGCGGGGCGCCCCGCCATCTCCAGCAACTCGCGGCACCGGCGCACGGCGGCCGGCGGTCCCCACGGCAACGGGAGCCGGAGGGAGACGACGTCATGCTCCATGGCATCTTGGCACAGTCGCCGGAGAAAGCGGCGGAAGACCCGAGGCTCCTCGCCGACCCATTCGACGACATGATGGCCGCGCAACACCGCATAGCCCACGATCGCGTGGTCGGGATCGTCGAAACCAGTGTCCTCGGTCCCCTCCACGGCCACGTAGATGTCGTCGAATCCGCGCCGGGCGATCAGCCATCGCCAGTAGTCATCGGTTCGCTGTTGGACTCCCCAGTGCGGCAAGGCGTGACGCTGGTACAACCGGCGCAGCGCGGCTTGCTCCACTTGCCGCCAGACGCGGACCTGAATCGGAGGTTTGTCGCCGCGCGCAAGCAACGCGGGCGCGACGGCTCGCGAGGCGCGAGTGTGATTCAGATGAGCCAACAGTCGAGTCGGAGTCAGTTCGTACCAGGGTGGCTGCCGCACCATCACCCAGTTGCCGCTGGCTTCACCTGCGGGAGGCCGGCACGATGTCAACAATCCCCACACGCCTTCGGTTCGAGCCGCCACCTGGGCAGTGTCCCACACACTCGCCAGTTGTTCTCCGGGGATCCCACCTTGGGCGACCCAGTCGCACAACTGAGTCATCGCGAAAAACTGGTGGGCCAGCCGCGTCGAGCGCGGGTAGCACCGGAGGTGAGCCAAGATTCGGGAACCGTGACGCAACAGCAGTCGTTCCGACGCGTCGTAGCCCGGACGCTCGATCTGAGCCAGATGCTCGGCCGCCACCTCCGGGTAACCCGCCTGCGTCAGAAACTGCTGCGTCAGCCGTTCGTCTCCCTGCCGTGCCGTATGGACAACGGCCCCACCGCGGGACGAGGTGACCCGACGCTCTCCCGTTTCCCGAGGAGTGCCGAAATAGGAGCGGCCCGAGTCACTCCGTACAAGCTCGGATTTCATTGTGTGCTTCCCTTCGAGTCCCGCCGGTCGTCGATCCTCCACGTCATCCTGCTTTGCCGGCGCAAGACGTGATCCCACTTTATCGTTTCCGGGGACGTTTGAGGAGCCCTGCTTGTTGGGGGAACTGCGGCTCGTCACCCAACATGCCGCCGCGTCCGCGTCTGCGACCACGATGTCGATGTCGGCAGCAGGGAATCCGACTTGCAGCCTTTTATTCGATCTCCATCAGAGACATGTCCGGCGCGATCTCCTTCAATTTGCCTCGGAGGTAGCGCCGCACGTGGCCGGTCGTCTTCAGGCGCATCGCGTGCTGGCAGATGGCCCGAGCTTGAGGGATTTCCAGTTGCGCGGCCAGACTCTTGATCGAGGGAATCAGCGCGGGGCTCATGCTGAAGCTGCGCAGCCCCATCCCCAGCAGCAATAGGAACGCTCGAGGATGCCCCGCCATCTCACCGCACAAGGTCACCGGAGTGTTCGATTCCAGACAGGCCGTGATGACTTGATGGAGCACGCGCAACACGGCCGGTGCCAACGGTTGGCAGAGATGGCTGACTTTCGGATTGTCCCGGTCGGCAGCCATCAGGTACTGCACCAGATCGTTCGAGCCGATCGAAACGAAATCGACGAACGGCAGCATGGTGTCGATCGATACGGCGGCCGCCGGAACCTCCAGCATCATCCCGATCGGTGTCGGAGGCACCTGAATGCCGCGCTCGTGCAAGTCCCGACGAGCCCGCCTCACCATCGCTCGAAGGCGATGGATCTCCTCGAGGTTGCAGATCATGGGGAATAGGATGCGTACTTGCCCGCCTTTTTTTTCCGCATAGGCAGCGGCTGCCAAGATGGCGCGGATCTGGGTGGAGAAAAAGTCCGGGTGTTCGAATGACAGACGAATGCTGCGCCAGCCCATAAACGGATTGGCCTCGCGGTGCCGTCCGCCCAGGTAGGGAACCGTCTTGTCGCCGCCGATGTCGAGCGTGCGGATGGTCACGCTGCGGTTGGGACTGTCGTCGACGATCGCCTGGTAGACCTCTAACTGCTCCTGTTCGCCGGGAATGCTGGGATGAGTCAGATAGAGGTACTCGGTGCGAAACAATCCTACTCCCGAAGCTCCCATCGCTTCGGCCGCCTTGGCGTCGGACACATCGTTGATGTTGGCCAGTAGCTGCAGTGCGATGCCGTCCGCAGTGACGGCGGGAGCCTCCCGGTTCCCCGCCAACTCGTCCCGCAAGTGCAAATACTCGCGTTCGATCTTGCGGTAGGCAGCCGCCGTTTCGGCATCGGGATTGACGATCACCGTGCCGTCCCGCCCGTCCACCACCAACAAGTCACCGGTCTGTACATGGGCCAGCACCGACGGGACGCCGCACACGGCGGGGATCCCTCGGCTGCGAGCGATAATGGCGGCGTGGCTGGTCTGACTTCCGGCCTGGGTGACGATTCCTTCGACCTCGAGATCTCCCAGGGCGACCGCCTGCGAAGGGAGCAACTCGTCGGCCACCAGCACCAGCGGTCGCGGCAAAGGCGGGCCGTCGCTGGGATGGAGCACGTCGGAAACGTGCGCCGAGAGGCGGACCACCACATCCCGCAGATCGTTCACTCGCTCCCGCAGGTACTCGTCGGTCGTCCGGTCGAACAACCGGGTGTATTCCTCCAGCAAGCGGCCCAGTGCTGACGAGGCGGGCATGCGATCCTCGGTGATCCACTGTTCGACTCGGTCGGTAAAGGCGACGTCGCGCACGATCGATTCGTGCATGGCGAAGATGGCCGCCTCTTCCGGTCCCACTTGCCTGCTCACCTTTTGCTGCAGCGCGTGCAACTCGACGGCCACTCGATGCCGCGCCGCCTGATAGCGAGCCAATTCCGACGCCACCTCGGCATCGTCGAGTCGGTCGGACGACGTGGGCGCAAAGACCTGGTCGATGCAGTAGGCCGTCCCTACCACCACACCCGGTGAAACTGGTATTCCTTTGCGCATTGGTCCACTCCGCCCCAAGATGCACGTGCATCCTCGTTCTAGCGGACGCAAAGGCGCGAAGCAATGCCCGGACTCGGGCGGCCATCGGCCAAGCCCAATCGGCCGTCGCAGCGTCTCGCCCTCGCGGTTGTGAGTGCTCGGTGCAACCGGTATACTGGTTGGCTTTCCTGTTGGGCGGGAGTGGAATGGAACGGGGCTCCCCAGTCAAAGAGCGCACGTGGATGGCTCGGGATCGGGCGCTGAGATCAACATCTAAGTCGGTTGGGCTGTGCAGTTTACGCTGATTGATCGCATTGTGGAACTGGAAGAGGATCGGCGTCTGGCCGCAGTCAAAGTTCTGTCGCTGGCCGAGGATTACCTCGAATACCACTTCCCCAGATTCCCCGTGATGCCAGGCGTGCTGATGCTGGAATCGCTGTTCCAGTCCTGTGCCTGGCTCCTCCTTAAGAGCGGCGACTTTTCCCGCCCTCTGGTGACCCTGGAAGAGGCTCGCAACATCAAGTATGCCGGTTTTGTCAGCCCGGGCGAGGTGTTGCGGGTCACGGTGGAGCTGAAGAAACGGCGGGAAAACGGACGGGTGGTCCTGCAGACCCGGGGCATGATCGGCGAGATCGTGGCGGTGAGCGGCCGGCTGATCGTCTGGGAGCGGCGTCTGGCCGAAGAGCGTCCCGACGGCGAGATTATGGACGCGAGAATGCGCCAGACGCTGCAGCAGCAGTTCGATTTGCTCTACCGTCCGGCCGGTACCACGGCCGCAATGAC
>Ga0256839_1002269_pt1 | contig 21643 bp, 14 predicted proteins | sample 354166metaG_FD_185968 | JGI IMG/M metagenome (GOLD analysis project Ga0256839, IMG submission 185968) | Hydrothermal vent microbial communities from Mid Atlantic Ridge, Atlantic Ocean - 354-166 | ecosystem: Environmental > Aquatic > Marine > Hydrothermal vents | place: Atlantic Ocean: Mid... | reverse complement strand
AAGGCCCTGGCGCACGACCAGGAGGTCCTCGGTATCCAGGTGTCCGGTGATATAGAGCACGGGGCCTGAGTCAGGCGAGTTGGCCACGTCCAGGACGCGGAGAGTCCGTGCTCCGTTCGTCCGCACACGCAGCAGCAACTCCAGCACGGTGGCCGGATTCAACCAGAGCAGCAAGCCGATCCCGAGCAGGGCAAGAGCGCACGTCGTTGGAGCGATCGCTCCTCCAAAGTTAAAGCCCGCCAACGTGCCGAGCAGAGCGGCCGCGCCCACATGGAGTCGCGACTGAAGCACCCGAACTGCCAGGGGGCTATGAATGCTGAATTGGCGGGACAGTGCCGACGGCGACGAAATCAGCGCCCCGAGGCCCCACCCAACGACAAACCACTCCGCCGTGCGAAAAACCGACCCGGTGCTGACGGTTAGCGCACCGGTGCCGAAAGCCAGGAGGAGGAGCCCGAAGAGAGCGGCGCTCAGCTCTTCCCGTCCGCGCGTCGCGACAACACGGGCCATCGAGCCGAACGCGATGCCGAGCGATCCGATGGCAAGCAGCGCCGGTGAACGTTCGCCCTGCTCGTTCTCCCCAAACATCACCACGGTTCCCAAAGCGGCTACCGCGAATCCCCAGCATGCACCGATCGCTAACCAGCCGACCAGCTCGTCGTAGACCCGATTTCGCAGAGGCGCCTCGAAAATCGGCCGCGTCCGGTTTTCGACAAGGTCCGGTACAAAAAGGGCGCTCAGGGTAACCGCGCTCGAAAGCATCAGGATCCAAAGGCTCGACGACGCGGGATCAAGGTGAGCGAGGGTCACACCAAACAGAGTGCCCAGGCCGATCGCCAACCACATCGCTGCGCGCGACTGACAGTCCAGATAGGCCGCCTCGGCCACGTGGCAAGCAACCGTCAGCAAACGATCCAGGGCGGTCCTGAACAGCCCCAGCAGCAGACCTAACCCGACTAGAGCGCCGAACACCGGTAGATCGCTGTTGCCGACCAACCCAAAGGCTCCCATCACGAGCAGGGGCAGTTGGCCCAGCAGTACGAGCCAGAGCGTAAGCTGCAGGGGCAGGACGCTCCCGCGAAACGCAAACAGCGCGCAGGCCAAACTGGCGCTGCCTGCCAGCAATGCAACGAACAGCGATGTGTATAGGGGGGCATATTCGGGAGCCGATACCTGGCGATGCCACCACACCAAGGCAGCGTAGGCCGTGGTACAAAAGACCGTCAGCACGTAGCCCAATTGGACGGCTACAAGTTGGTGTACGCCCACTGTGGCTGGGGCACGTCTCACAAACATTACCGCTCCAGGTCCTCGCTACAAACGGCCGAAACGTACCACCGTTCCTCAGCTTGCCGAACGCCGAAATCGACTCCTCTGTGCCAGATAGTCCTTCAACGCCTCACGCCAGTGCCGCAGTTCTGGCAGACCCAGCGACCGCCACTTCGTATTATCAAGCACGCTGTAACGGGGCCGTTCGGCCCGCGTGCTGTACTCGGCCGAGCTGATCGGAACACATCGAGCATCCAGTCCGCTCTCGCGTAAGATTGCCGCGGCAAACTCGTACCAGGTGCAGTCCCCGCTGTTCGTGACGTGGTAGATCCCAGGCTCAGGCCGAAGCCGGATGAGATCCAGGATCGCTTGGGCAAGGTCTTGGGTGAAGGTCGGCGTGCACCGCTGGTCGTCCACCACGCGCAGCTCCGGCCGCTCCGCCGCGAGCCGCAGGATCGTTTCCACGAAATTGCCCCCTTTGCCACCTCGCCCATGCAAGCCGTATAGCCCGCACGTTCGCACCACATAGGTCCCTTCCGGCCAGGACTCTTGCACGAAGTATTCGCCCGTCAGCTTGCTGATTCCATAGCAATTTACCGGCCCAGGCCGGTCGGTTTCCCGGTATGGCTGCTGGCGGTGGCGATCCCGTCCGAACACGTAATCGGTGCTGATGTGCACCAGCGGCGCGTTCAGCTCGCGACAAAAGCGCGCCAGATACAGGGGGCCAACGGCGTTAGTCCGAAGTGCCTGCTCGGGTTCGTCTTCAGCCCGATCGACGAAGTTATACGCTGCCGTGTTGATCACAAGAGCAGGCCGCACTGCTTCCAGCCCAGCGCGGATGGAGTCGGGACGGTCCAGATCCAGGTCGGCCCGTGTCAGGGGCCGGCAGTCTTCACCCAGCAGGCGGACCAGATCCTGGCCGAGCTGCCCGCCGGCGCCGACCACCGCAATCGTTTGTCCGCTTCGCCCAGGGTTCATTCCATCTCACCTGGCTTTGTTCCTCGCCCGTTTCCCGTTCATCCGTGTGTTTTCTCGTGCCGTGCTGCCCACACCAGCAAGAAAGAACCTATCGCTGCCACCGTTGCCACCAGCCAGAAGGCGATCCCGGCTACGTATTCATCCAGTCCGTAATGGAGGAGCGAGAAAACCCGCACCGGCACGGGCGGAATTCCCGGTGGCGCGGTGATCACCGCCGTGCCAACATCACCAATCGTTATCAGCAGCCCTAGGGTCACGCTAATGATTACCGAATTCCGCGACAGAGGCCACCAGACGTGCCAAACAGCGGCGAACGGGTTGACGCTGTCCAGCCTGGTCATGTCCACCAGATCTGGGTCTACGCGAATCCGCCAGGCGCACGCCACCAGCAGGCAAACCGGCAGGCAGCGCAGCGACATGCCCCATACCAGCGGCACGTACGAATCGTAGATGGCCGGGCCAAGCCACATGGCGCACGCATTGACCCCCAGACCGAGGACCGGGCCCGGAGTGGCCCCGACCACGGCTGCCACTGCCGCCAGGTAGAGCAGGCCATACCCGGCTTCGATCCCGTAAACAGCGGCAAATGCCGCTACGGTGGCCAGGAGTGCAGCAAGGGAACCCGCGATCAGGGACACCGCAAGTTCGCGATGGACGACACTTGCCGTCGCCATTATCGGGTTGACGACATTTACGAGTCGCGCCCAGAAGGCGGTTTCGGTCGTTCCGGTCGTAAGAGGCAGAGCCCGGAAGAGTATCCCTGCGTAAGGGGCCGCAGTGATAGTGGCCACCCCGAACAGCACGAGCAATGCCGTGGCTGCGCGCGCGGACCAGGGGATACTCCCTTGGATCTCGGTCCTCTGGGGTGCGAGCACGAGCTCAACGATTCCGCGCCGCGTCAGATAGAGCAATGCACCGGCAAGAACCGTAGCGAGCCCAATCAGCGGTAGCGCTGTGGCGAAGGCACGGTCGGGGTTCGCTTCAAGTTGAAAGGCGACGTAGACGTCGTCGGCGAGAGTCCGAAGCTGGAGGAGGTCCACGACGGCGACCTCCGTAAGCGCCGCGCTTACGGCAACGAGAACCAACGCGAGCGTTGCCGGCCAGATGGTGGGTAGGACGACATGCCACCATAACCGAAAGGGGGAATTAGTCTCAATCGCGGCAGCATCAAGCAATTCCTGGGGAACGCGAGCTGCCGCCGCCGCAGTTCCCAATGCCACGATTCCTCCCCCCCACAATCCATGGACGAGGGAGGCGGCCAGCAACGCAGCCAGGAAATCACGCTCCGTCGCCGGAAGCGCCACTCCGGTTACCTCCAGGAGCCATTCGATGCCTGCATGAATCCCCCCTTTGCCCGCCCGTAGACCTGCCGGCGTGCCGGTGCCCAGCCATGCAAGCCAGACCATCCCGTGGAATTCGATGGGCAAGAGGATGCCTCCGGCCACCGTGCACAGCGCGATGTACCGTACATTTGGACGCAGGAGTGCCAGGGCCAAACCAAGCATCGTGCCGATTCCGCCCGCAATGCAGGCGGTAAAGAGCCCAAGCGACGCGGTTGCGCCGAGATGGGCCCTGAGCAGGTGCCCAAGTTCCAGCGAAGTGGCGCGAAACGCTGCATACAGAACAGACATGTACGGCACCAGCAAGCAGGCGAGAATCAGCCAGCGCGCTCGCCAGAACAGGCGTAAAGCCACAAGCCGATCACTCCGATCCGTGTTGCTGCATCCCCATCTTGCCCCGGCTCGGCATCGCTACCCCCTAAATCGCCGGCACCGACGGTGTACCCGCCAGGACTGTCGCAGGACGAGGCATACCGACCTCGCGGCGTTGTAGTGGCATACTCTTGAAGCTTTTTGCCAATCCGCCCCCGCCCTGAGTGATGCCCGGGCCTTGCTGGCCAGGGGGCGCGTTTTCCGGGGCACGCGCACACGGAGGCGGCCGCCCATTCGCCGCGGCCGTGCGCTCATGTATCATAAGTGGCTGAGGACACTGAGTGCCACGTGGGGAGGTCGTTACGTGAGTGACACCCCGACCGATGCGTTGCTGAACGACTATTCCCGGCGGTTCCAACGCTCCCAGGAGCTCTACGCTACCGCGCGCACCATTTTTCCGAACGGTGTGACGCACGATGCGCGGTATCTTGAACCGTTTCCCCCTTATGTCCGCGAAGCTAGGGGGGCATACAAGTGGACCGTAGAAGGCCACCGGCTAATCGACTGGTGGTCCGGTCATGGTGCCCTGATGCTTGGACACAGCCCGGAGCCAGTTGTGCGGGCGGTGCAGGAGCAGATGGAACGGGGAACCCATCCTGGCGCGTCTCACGAACTCGAACTTCGCTGGGGGCAGTTGGTCCAAGAACTTGTGCCGTCTGCGGAGCGCATTCGGTTCACGAGTAGCGGAACGGAGGCTACGATGATGGCCCTGCGGCTGGCCCGCATGTATACCGGTCGACCGCGGGTGCTGAAGTTCCTCGGCCATTTCCATGGCTGGAACGACTTTCTCATCCAAGGGGCAGATCCGCCCTTCGACGAGCCGGTGCCCGGGCTGCTGGACGGAGTACGCGAAGGCGTAGTTTGCATTCCGCCGGGCGATCTGGAGCTGGTGGAAACCACGCTTCGTGCAAACCCGGACATCGGATGCGTGATTCTGGAGCCGACCGGGGGGCACTATGGGCTGATTCCGTGCGATGCCGAGTTTGTCCGTGGCCTGCGTCGCGTCACTGAAAGGCAAGGTGTGCTGCTGATTATGGATGAGGTGATCACCGGGTTCCGCGTCCATCCGGGTGGGGCGCAGGGGAGGTTCGGGGTCAAACCGGACCTGAGCACATTTGCGAAGATCCTGGCAGGGGGGCTTCCCGGGGGATGCGTGGCCGGTCGCAAAGAAATCGTCGATCTCCTCGCCTTCGGTAACGCCAGCGGCCAGAAGATGCCGCATCCAGGCACGTTCAATGCGAATCCTCTCAGCGCCAGCGCTGGGATCGCGACACTGGAACTGGTCATGGATGGTCGGGCGCAGGAGCACGCCAACGCGATAGCGGCCCGACTGCGCATCCGTTTGAATCGGCTGTTCCGCGATTTGCGCGTTCCCTGGGTTGCGTACGGCGCTTACTCGGATTTCTACCTGTACCCGAAGTACGGCGTTCCTCCGACGGGGGACGATGTGCGATGGCCGGAAGGTGCCACGTGGCTGGATTTGGCCACGGCTGTCGATCGGCATACCCGCTTTTTGTTCCGAGTTGCTTGCCTGATGGAGGGGGTGGACTTGCCGGGGCTCCGCGGTATGGCGAACGCGGCACACACGGAGGACGATGTGGAGTTTACCGTGGCAGCAGTCGGGGCCGCCTTGGAACGATTGCGGGGGGTGGTTTGGTCGCCCGCCGCAGCGGTGCCATCTTGACCAGGGCCGAAAGGGAACGACCAGACCGGGCAATGGGGCCATTTTCGCGACCGGACGGGGGATCGAGCAGATCTCCATTGCCCGGGGGGGCGTGGGGTTACGAGGTTGCGGACTCGATCTGGTCTGCCGAACTGTCGTATGTATCGCTCAAAAATGCGCCGAAAAAGTTGAGGGTGGCGATAACCACGACCGCGATCAAGCCGGCGATAATCACGTACTCGACTGCAGTTGCTCCGTCCTCGTCGCTCAAGAGGTTCCGAACGACGCCTTGCATCACGGGGGATTCCTCCTCAACAAACCCAGTTACCACCAGCGCGCATGCCAAGGCTCTGCGACCCAGGGGGGTAGCTAGGCTGTCGTCGCCGGGGCCGCGGAGCCTGCCACCATAGAAGCCTAGCACGTGTCGCCAAAGGCGGGCAGTTCGCCGTCGCATCTCCCAAATCGACAATTTCCGCAGAAGTCACGCATTTCACGCAGCACGCGCGTTTCTTACCTAGATTGCGCGCATTTCCCTATTTGCGCCGATGCACTCGTCGATAGACAGGAACAGATGGTTGGCCCAAGCACCGATTCTCGTTTCGTGAGCCTCCTGGGTTTCTCAACCGAACGACTCGGATTGGAGGATTCTGGCATGCGTAAATGGTGGCATCTGGCCGCTGTTGCAGCGGGGGCGATCGCGTGTCGCACCAACATCGCGAGCGCTGATCTCCATCATGCCCTGCGCAACACGGCCCACGTGAACGCCCTGCAACAGGTGGCCCTTACGGATACCTGTATCCCGTGGCGGGCTGAGCGCCCGGACAGTATCTACCTGCTTCAGGCTATGGTCCCTCCGGCCGAGGATGCCCCAATCGAGCAGACGCAGACGAGCGACAAAGAGGGGTTTTACATCGACGAGCTCGGCTTTTGCAACGACCCAACTTGCCCCTGTCACGATTCGGTGATCGATTCGCTCGAGTCGACCGAAACCAACCGTCGTCCTGTGCTGGAAGCGGACAGCTTCGAGGAAGCGCTCGAGGCGACAGCGGGCCAGGAGCAGGGTTACACGGCCGATAACCCTGTCCAGGGCCAGTCCAGGAACCTGGACGATGAAGCGGCAGCAATCGAACAGGCTGAGAACGAAGGGTTTGCGGGTGAGTTACTCTACGGCGACGAGACGCTGTACGGGTACGACGAGGACGAGGCACGTGCCGACGAGGACTGGTTGACCGGAAACGACGTCGCCGAGGAACTGAATGAAGGTTCGGACGGGCTGTTTGATGATCCGTTTGGCTGGGAGTACGGTGCCGAGACCGAGAACACGAACGCGGACGGTGACGCCGAAGAGGGGTGGATCCATCAGAACCTTGTGAACGATCCTTACCCCGTTCAGGTACCTGATCGACAGGAGGATGCCGACGCAGTTCGCCCGGATGCGGCGGACCAGGCCGAACCGGCATGGATCGACTATGGTGAGTTCGACTTCGAGAGCTCGGATACAGAGAGGATGGATCCGTCGGTCGTCGACAGCGACGAGACACTTTACGAAGAGGAATGGCTGCGCGAAATGGCCGACCAGGACGGACTGGGCCTGTACGACGCCGGAATGACGGACGAAGAGCTCCGTGAAGCTTACGGAGAAGAGCCCATCGACTTTGATGGGGACCTCACCGGTGACTACCGCGATCAGGATGAGTATGGCGAATACGACGAAGAGGAGCTCTACGAAGACTGGCGCAGCGATAACTTGCCTCCGATGGATGAGATCGAGGCGCCCGCTGTGCAGGCCGACGTTGACAATTCGCAGGGCATCGAAACGGGCGTTCCCTCCAACGATGCTGCTGCACCGGAAGCGGGCGGATTGGACGACCTGGAAAGCTACGAACCCTACAGTTACGACGATTTCTATAGCCCGCAGGATTACGGCTACGAGGACCAGGAGTACGGGCGGTACGAAGAGGACTCCGGGCTTGGGCAACAGAACCAGGAGCCGGCCACGGCTGACGAAGGATCGAATTATGACGAGGCTCAGTACGATGACATGGACTACTATGACATCGAGTATTACGATGCCACCTACGACCGCTACGATGAGCCCGACCTGGATCCGATGACCTACGACTCGGCCGAGCAAATGCGCCGGTACGAACTGGGCGATTCGGACGCCATGGACCATGGTACGGATTCTTCCGAACAGTCGGATTTGCACTTCTTCTATCCTGGCGAGGATTGGAGCGATTACGGCGATTCGGAGCAGGAGAAAGCGAGCGACGGTGGAATGAGCCGGCTGTTCCACCCGCGCCGCTTGCTCCAGATCGTTTCCACCATGCCGTACGGGAACCGCATCGGTGCTCTGGTCGAGCAGGCAATGCGCATGCTGCAGCAGGCTGCGCCCGATAGCAACGGTGTGGCTACGGCGGAGCTTGCCAACATTCAGCGCAGCGACGCCGAATCGCGCCAGGACGATGTGGAGCAGTTGATCGAGGACGGCGGCGAGTTCATGTGCCCTTACTGTGAGATTCGCGGCTGGGAATACGAGGCACTCAGTCGCTAGTTGCGTCACTCCTCCCGGTTGCTAACGTGGCCCACACCGCCTGGTGCGGGCCACGTTCTTGTTTGGGTACCTCGGTACCGCACGGACCGCTCCTGCGCAATCTACCCCTGCCCATTGGTAGTCGTCTCAGGGGGCGGGCCAGCGACGGGGGCTCCGGAGGAGACGGCGGTAAACCGTCTTCAGCAGGGAGCCCAGTGCATCCCGGGTGAACCAGGCGAGGTTGAGAGCGACGGGGATAACGAAAAGAGTTACCACAGTAGCGAGCAACAACCCACCGAGGACGACAGCTCCGAGCCCCCGGTAGAGCTCACTTCCGGCGCCCGGGAACAGAACGAGCGGCAGTAGTCCGAAGACGGTGGTAAATGTCGTCATAAAGATAGGGCGGATTCGAAATCGGACCGCGTCAAGGATCGCCGCGACCCGTTCTCTGCCATGACGCCGATATTCCAGCAGAGCGTGATGAACGATTAGGATTGGGTTGTTCACCACCGTTCCAATTAGAATGACAAACCCCAGCATGGTCAGAACGTCCAGCGGCTGAATCGTGAACAAATTGACCAGCTTGAGACCGATCAAGCCTCCCAGAGCACCGAGCGGGACGCCGAGGATGATCACGAGGGGATACAGCCAGGATTCGAACAACCCGGCCATTAACAGGTAGGTGATTGTCAAGGCGATCAGGAAGTTGGCGCGGAGGGATCGCCAGGTCTGCCGGAGCTTGTCGGCGGTACCGGCCAGGTAGATCTGCATACCTTCCCCGATTTCCCCCTGTTCAATCAGGGGCCGGACGATCTGCTCGTCAATCCGCCGCATCGCCTCCTCGAGAGCGATCGTTCTGGGAGGGTTGACCCGGATCGTAATTGCACGTTGGCGTTCCCGGTGCAGGATCTCTTCCGGGCCGCTGCTCAGACTGACACGGGCCACCGCTCCAAGGGGGACGACCACTCCCGCGCGAGTTGCCAGCGGAAGTTCTTCGATACGTTGCGCGGAGGATCGGTAGACCGCTGGGCCGATCAAACGCAGGTCGACCTTCTCGCCGCCGATGAAGTAATCGTCCGCATAGGCGCCGTCGACGAGAGCGTCCACGGCGTAACCCAGGTCCGCCACGGTCAAGCCGAGTTCGGCCGCTTTCTCGGGGTAGATGCGGACATGCAGCTCCGGGCTGGACAGATCCAGACTCGGCTCCGGGATCGCCTGGCTGTCGGGCACGACCGTTGGGATCTGGCTCAGGATCCGTTGGCCGACCTGAACCAGTTGAACCAGGTCGGAGCCGGTGATTTCGACGTCAATCGTGCGTCCCGCCGTAAGACCGCGCTCGAACAGGCTGGTTTGCCGCGCGATCCCCAGCGCTCCCGGAAACCCGTGGATGGCCTGGCGGGCGAGATCGACCAGCTCAGCGGTGCGCATCGGGTCCGCGGAACGGAGACCGACGAAGACCTGGCGGCCACGGGCTACGTAGAAGAAATCCGCGATCGGAGGGTAATCCATCTTGTAAACGGCCGGGTCACGCAGATCAACGTCCCAGTAGGGCTGTAGCCGCCGCTCCACCTCTTCACCCAACTTGATCAACTCCTCCAGGTTATATCCCGGCGGGGGCATGATCAGGGCAATCACCAGATTCCGATTGCCCGTGGGAAGGTACTCCACGGGCGGGATGAGGAGATAGGCGAAATAGAGCACGGCGCCTACAACAGTGCACAGGAACAGTGCGGACCGCGCCGGCGACTTCAGAAGCCAGCTATCCACGAGCGTCACCACCCGGATGAACGCTCGTCCAAGCTGGTCCACTACGGGGAGTGGATAGCGGTCGGAGCCCTGCTGCGACTGTTCCCGGACACCGTCAGGGCGACCACTGCTCGGGTTTGCGCCGAGCAGACGGTTGGCCGTGGTGGGGATCACGAGCATGGCTACGAACAGGGAGAGGCCAACCCCCCCGGAGATTGCGATTGCGATGTCCCGAAACAGTTGCCCTGCTTCTTCACGCACGAACAGCACGGGAAGGAAGACGGCGAGCGTCGTCAGCGTGGAAGATAAGACGGCGCCCCAGACCTCGCGGGTTCCTTCCACGGCCGCTTCGGCTGCGGGTTTCCCCATCTGATGGTGCCGGTAAATGTTCTCCAGAACGACCACCGCGTTGTCGACCAGCATCCCAATGGCGAACGCCATCCCGGCCAGGCTGACCACGTTGAGGGTGCGTCCGAGAAGTGCCAGGATCAGGAAAGCCCCCATGACACTGGTGGGGATGGCGATCGCCAGTACCAGAGTCGATCGGACGCTGCGGAGGAAGAGGAGCAGAACCAGCACGGTCAGACCAGCGGCCAGATAGAGGTTGGTTTGGACCAGTCCGATGGCGGAGTAGATGTAGTCGGTCTCGTCGTAGACCTGGAGAAGATGCAGGCCTCGCGGGTTGAGCACGAAACGGTTCAGCTCCTCGGCCGCCTGCTTGAGCCCGGCCATGACCTCCAGCACGTTTGCCCCGGTGTTGCGCTCCACATTGACGGCGATCGCCGTGTCTCCAAAGCGACGCACAACGCCGGTGGGCTTGCGGTAACCGAGCTCGACGCGTGCCACGTCCCGAAGGTAGACCGGACTACCGTTCTCCGTAGCGAGGACCACGGCACCCACGTCCTCGGGACGCTCAAATCGACCCAGTGTCCGCACCACATAGCGTCGTTTACCTTCCCAGTAATCTCCGCCTGAGATGTCCCGGTTGTGGGCGCGCAGTGCCTGGCGAACGTCCAGGATGGTCAGTCCCCGAGCGGCGAGCCGTTCGGGGTCGATGTGGACCTGAAGCTCCTGCAACCGGCCGCCAAAAACGTTCGCGTTTGCAACGCCGGACACCCGCTCGAATCGCGCTTCAATCACATCTTCGGCGAACTTGCGGAGCTTGCTGATGTCCAGCTCCGGAGGGGGCAAAAGAGGCGTCAGTTGTGGATGTTCCCGTGCGAGGGAGCGGAGGCGGAGGAGGGCGAGGCCTGGGTTCGGGGTGGCCAGCACACGATCCAGGGCATCGCGCAGGTCGGGGTACTTCTCCTGCATCTGACGAATCGCTTGTTCGGAAGGGGGCCTATGCGTGAGCACGAACCAGGCGATCGGGCGATCGGACAGGCCTGAGGTGGAAATCACCGGCTCGAGGGCGTCCTCAGGATAGTCGCGTACTTGCTGCAGGCGGGTGCTCACCTTGAGGAGTGCTTCGCTGATGTCCGTGCCCACGGAGAATTCGAGCTCGATCCGGCCACGGGAGTCGCTGCACTCGGAGGTCATCTTCACGACCCCCTCGACCTGCTTAAGCTGTTCCTCCTGCTCGTTGATGATCTCTCGCTCCACCTCCTGGGGGCTGGCGCCCGGCCAGCGGGTGTCCACGCGTACGACGGGGCGTTCCACCTCTGGCGTCAACTGGATGGGCATCGTCAACAGGCCGATGGTGCCGAAGAGCAGGACCAACAGGACCCCGACCGCGACCTTGACCGGATTGGCGATAACGGTGGCGATCCAAGACTGGTCGTCTCTGCGTGTGGCCATGACAGCTCGCCCACTGCTCTATTCGGACGCGCCCGGCCCTTCCTGGGCAGGGGCCTGCGCCTGACGCGGCTCCTCAGGGACCGGGTGAAGGCGGATGACCTTGACGAGCTGACCGGGGCGGAGCCGCTCGTTGCCCCGAACGATGGCCAGCTCGCCTGCCTTCAAGTCTCCCACCACTTCGATCCATTCCCGCCACGGTGAGCCCAGCACCACCGGGACAAGCCGAACGGTGCCGACCCGTTCGGTAGAATCCCGTAGCTCCGTCACCGCCACGGAGGCAGTCTGACCACGGAGGATCAAAGCGTCCTTGTGGACAAGCACCGCCTGATGCGGTTCTCCCAGGGGCAAGTTGGCGCGGAGGAAAAAGCCTTCTTTGATGAGAGGAAGACCATCCTCGTCGATCTCGTTTTGCAGTCGTAGCCGGAGGGGGAAGGCTCGCGTTGTGCCAATGGCCTGGGGGATCAGGCGATGGACATGTCCAATGAAGACCCGGTCAGGCAAAGCAGCGAAGCGAACGGTGACCTCGGTACCAAGGCGGACACGAGCCACGTACTGTTCGGGCACGGTAACTTCGGCATCGACGGTATCGAGTGCCACCATCTGGACCACGGCGTCTCCTTGGCGCAGCCATGCCCCGACGTCGGAGAGCTTTTTGGTCACGTAGCCGGTGAACGGCGCGCGGATTTTGTGCTTTTCGAGGCGGATACGGAGCTCTGCGACCCGGTGCTTTTGGCTTTCGACAAGGGCCTTCGCTTGTGCGATGTCCTCGACTCGGGGGCCCTTCTCGAGCAAGCGGAGTCGGGCTTCGGTCCGATCCAGGTTCGCTTTCGCTTCTAAGTAGGCCGCGCGGGCTTCATCCAGATCATCTTCCCGTACCGCCCCGCGTGCAAAAAGCTCTTGCAGTCGATGGTACACCGTCTGGCGGCGACGGAACACGATCCGGGCGGCCTCGCACGCCGCACGTGCCTCTGCGATCTCCTCGGGCCGTGACCCGTTTTCCAATTCCCGCAGTTCTTCCTGGCGGAGAACCAGTTCCGCCGTCGCTGCCGCGAGCTGCGCCTCGATCAGGTCCGTTTCGAGCTCTGCTAGGAGCTCGCCCCGCTCGACACGCTGGCCTTCCTCAACGAGCAAGCGGGCAAGTCGCCCATCCACCGCGCTGGAAACCTCCGTCACCGAGGGCGCACGGACCGTGCCCACGAAAGTCATCCCCTGCCGGATCACCCGCTCGATGACAGGTGCCGCCTCGACCGGGGCCAGAGCGGTCTCCTGGGCGCGAGTCCTCAGCGCCCACGGCGCCGAAAGGAGGGCCACAAGAGCGAGAAAGTAGTTCGGAGCTGTCGGGTGTTGCGCACGCACGGTGGGTCTCGGCTACGTCTTACGCACCCATTCCGGACCAGGCCGTCACAAAGGCGGGCACTTCTATGATACCGCCCTGGGCCGGGCAGCTCATCACCGCCGACACAGGGGGCGTGACTTCGGACAGGGACATTCGACGAGCACTGTATTCAGGTGCACCGGCGGTAACGCCGGTCCGAGCGTTCCCTACCGCTTTGCTGAGGAAAGCACCGAAGGAGGAACGGCACCGGGATTTCCGATAGCGAAAGGTACACGGCTCCGGGGGCGCCTGGCAATGGCGGGAGGTCCCTGCCGCTTATCGGAGCAAGCTGCGTTCGTGCCTGAGCAACACCCGTCAACGGGCTCGGTAGTCGGGCGCAACGCGTTCGTATGTCTGGTGCTCGATGTTGTCCCCCTCAATGATCTCGATCACATACTCTTCCACAGGTGTGGCAGCCACGGTTGGGGACATCTGCGGTGCCTCCGCCGGTTCGGGAGCTTGCCAGAGCCGGGAGATGTCCACTTCGGGGATGTCGGTGACCCCTTTCTCGCCGGGACGACGCATGGCAAGCTTGATCTTGCCTTCTTCCACGGCTGCCGCGAGCAGGACGAATTGTTCCGGGGTGACCTCCAGGGTGACCACTTCGCTGTCAGCCGTGCCTCGCGAGTACGATCTCTTGGTCGATTCCCTCGACTTGTTCTCCGGATCTCCGACGGCGAGGACCCGCACGTTTTGCATGAGCAATTTTGCGGTTACTTCGCCTTCTGCGGAAGGTCGGATCCAGAGGACATCGACGCGATCCCCCACGCGCAAATGGCTGGCGAGGCGAGCAGCTTCCCCCTCCAACTGGACGCTGTACGCTCGCATCCCGGCTGTGACCATCGCCTGGATTACCCCCTCGGTTCCGCCGACCGCGCTGTGCACCACCGGTTCATGCACGCCAAGCGGTACAACCAGCACGTGCCCCACCACCTCCTTCGGATCACGAAACGCTCCCGGCGGCGCGATCTCTTTGGGCATCCGTACCACCTTCACCATCGACGAAGCCAGCACGGTGCCGGTCTGGAGCGGCTTGGCGGCGACCACGACGGGTACGCCATCGGCAGGACGCGGCGCGTTGCGGCCTCGGACGTACCGCACCACCGAAACGCTCGCCACGAACCCGCAGAAGAGGGCGATGACGCTGAGGATGATTGCCCTGGAACTCATCGGTGAAGCTCCTCCGGCACGGTCCTGCCAGGCGGCTTGGATCCACTTCAGCTAAAGTTGCTCACTCCACTCCCGTCTCATTACCGCCGTGCCTCGCAATGTCGTGCCGTTCAGAAATATGGGAATCCCGAGCCAGGAGATCTGGCTGAATTCTGCTTCCACATCGACACGAACCGGGGCCCCGTTTGAAGCAGACGAAGGCGGATCCGGGTCGAAAGAAATAGAAAAGTTCGAAATTCCCGCTTGTGACAGCACATTGGCGGCCCGAGCAGTAGCCTGCGCCTTGGTCGTGCCAGGCAAGATAGCAATGCGGCACGCTTCACGCGCGGCCAGGGTCACCGATTGCTGCGCGTACAAGAACTGGCCGTACTCGATAATGCCGAACAAAACGAGAAACAGAATGGGCAACAGCACAGCAAATTCCACCAGTGCCGTAGCCCTTCGGTTCGGGGCGTTCGCTTCTGACCGTTGCAGCATCTCAGACCTCCCCCGGCGGAGAATCACACCGGTTGAGCTGGGCCCCAGGAAAGGAAGATCTGGAGCCAGAAGCCTATAGCGATTGGAACCGCATATGGAACCGAATACTTCGCCCGGCTCACGGATGCTTTCAGTTCTGCCCGGGAAGCCACTGGGCAGGCGAACATGGCCAGGAGTCGGAGGCCGAGTTCGCGCCACGGCCGGGTTGTGCCCGCTCGGAAACTCCGCCAGGCGATCCAGAGTACCGCCAGCGCTCCGCCCACGATCGCGGCGTAGCACAGCACCCAGACCGTGGTCCGGGCACCGCACCATGCTCCGATGGCAGCAGCCAACTTCACGTCGCCGGCCCCGGTGGCACGGAGCAGATAAAGCGGAAGAAGGAGGGCGAAGCCGGTACCGAGGCCAGCCAGGGCATCGAAAGCACCGGCGATGCCGCCGGTCACTGCGCCGTAACCGAGACCGGCAAGCATCAGGCCGAATGTCAGGCCGTTCGGTATCCGTCGCTCACGCACGTCGTACAACGCCGCAACGATGACCAGTGTGCCTACCAGTGTCCACGGCAGCACGACTTGCTCCTTTCGCCGGGGCGGGACAAGCAGGCCTGGCGCGATCCCGCGAGGGGGACCGCGCCGCGCTGCTCGTCTTCGGTTGGCCTAGCTGGCATGGTCGCACTAGTTACCGCCAGCCGCACTTTGGATTTCGTCGCTTACGTTCTGGAAGGTCGAGTTCACCTGGTTGCCCAACGACTGAATCGCGCCGAGCGCGACCACGACGATCAGAGCTACCATGACGGCGTACTCGACGGCAGTGGCACCGTCCTCTTCAGCGATAAACCGGCGGAGACCGTCAAAGAGCTTCTTCATGGCGACTCACCTCGTATGACATGCACTCCGGCACCCTGACCTTAGCCGCTGTTGCCCCCTGGGGCGGGTGCCATCCCCCAGTACACCAACATGTGTGGACGAACGTCTCTTCAGGCCGGCCTGAGATGCTTTCTGTTCGTCGTCACACAAAGCTAGGTCGTGCTTGTGCACCTGTCAAATCCGCCGCCGCACTTTTTCTCTTCCCGCGGAATCGCCGGTCCCTGTGTGCTCTGCGTCGAGCATTCACCGTTGTGCGTTTCCCACCAGCCTCGTGTTCTCCGATGCCTCAGGGGGGACGATCGGTGCCTACAGGCAACGGTCCTTGGGGGGACGAACTGCAACCGATGGCCTGCGCACCGATCCTCCGAGCGCACTGTAGCGGGGACACCACAGCCCAGTAGAAGCAAATGGTGCGACGGTGAGCAAGTAGGCCAGGGAACCTGGTGGCCCTATGTCCTTACCCCCTCTAGCCCGTGCGTGGGGCTATTGGCCCCGGCTAATGCCTTCTGTCGCGGGGGGCTCGCGCTGCGCTGTGGCGAGGGGTCTGCGCGTCGACTCAGCTTGCACTTGGCGCCGTTGAAGGGATCCTCGCGGGGATAGATCGCGAAGACGCCCAACGCTGGGAACGTCGCTCACCCTGAGGGGGGTGGGGCCCTGCTTTCGGAGGCCATGGCGGCGCAGCTAGCGCACCGGACAGGCCAGCGGGAATGGCAGGCGGACGCGGGCGGGGGGAGGTGTGTGCTGTGGTTCGGTACCGGGCGAATCCATAGTTCCCCTGCGGCGTCAGTCCTGTGCTGAACCGTGTCCGTGTCGTCTCCCCTGTGTCGTTCGGAAGGTCTCCTGCGCCACCCGGTATCGACCGCGCCGTTCCGGCATCCGGTCTGCCACGCTGGAACGCGGAACCGCGTCTCATGGGGGGTGAACCCGATTCGGAGCCGCCTGGGGGGTAGCTAAGGCGAAATTGCCGGGGTGCCGGGGGCGGGACCATGGACTTCGGATCGGTTCGGACAAGGAGGGTCTGCTGCTTGTGCGCGGTTCCTGCAAGGGGTGGACAGGTGGGACCCGCTGCACGTTTTCGTACACGAACTGATGGCGGCCTCAGGTGATGGGCTGCCCGGCGGGGGTGCCGGGTTCAGCGGCGCATCTCGTACAACCCGTACTGTCTGCGGAGGTGGAGTGTCCAAAACTCTCACCTGTTTCGAACTCCCTATCCGAAGAAGAGATGGCGGATCTTGTTCAGCCCCCGTGGAGTACAGTTGCGAGGACAAGGATGTACTACCCAAGGAAGGGACGGTCCGGTACGCTTCTGTCGGTGGCGGTGGCTTTCGCCCTCCTGCTTGCGCGGCCCGCATTCACTCAGGACGGAAAGGGGGCCCCGGATGTCGCCGATGAGGAGCGCGTGCTGACCCTTTCCGTGGGCCAGTCAGCCTCGATCCAGTTCCCCAGGCTGATCAAGGTGATCGATATCCGTACGCCCGACGTCATTTCCGCCCGCGGGGGCAGGACGCCGGACGAGTTGCGGGTCACCGCCGGGCAAGAACCAGGGCTGGGCGAGCTCCTTGTTGTGGACGAAACCGGCAAGAGGACCCTGATACGGGTGCGCGTGGTGCCGAACATGGAGCAACTGCGCACCGTTCTTGATCTGGCTTTTCCGGAAGCGAGTGTTGAGCTGCATCCGATCAGCGACACGTCGGTGGTGCTCAGCGGCTATGTGGACGACGCGCAGCTCGCGGACCAGATCGAAAAAACGATCGAGCGGTACGGCATCGAGGTGGTCAACGCTCTGCGAGTAGGCGGTCCCCAGCAGGTCCAACTGAAGCTCGTGGTGGCCGAAATCGCACGGGACAAACTTCGCCAGCTCGGTCTGGACTTCCGGTACAGTCGACCGATCGGTCCGGATGATGTCCATGACTTGACGAGCACCTTCGGCTTCCTGGGAGCGCTCGACTCGGTAGCCGAACCAGGCTCGTTAGGGGGGCCAATAGGAGGGCTTATTGGGAGCACCGGAGCTACCATCGCTTATCGGCTGGCGGACAGCAACGAAGAGTGGATCATGCTGCTCCGCGCCCTGAAGGAGGAGGGGCTGGCGCAGATGCTTGCCGAACCCGTCCTCGTTTCCACGTCCGGCCGGCCCGCTTCGTTCCTGGACGGAGGCGAGTTCGCCATCTTGGTGCCCCAGCCAACAACCGGCGGCCAGATCACCTTCACGGTGGAATTCCGCACATTCGGTGTTCGGCTGAACTTCTTGCCGACTGTATTGCGCGGCGGGGAGATTCGCCTGCAGATTAGCGCCGAAGTGAGTGAGCCGGACCAGAACCTGGGGTCGTCGTTCGCGGGCAGTCTGGTGCCCGGTCTGCGAGCGCGACGTGCTGAGACCACGGTCACGATGCGATCGGGGCAAACCCTGGCAATGGCCGGACTGCTCCATAAGAAGCGGGTGGGGCGGACCAGAAAGATGCCCGTGCTCGGTGACCTTCCCCTGGTTGGTGCGGCCTTCCGCGTGGTGGAGCATGAGGAGCAGGAGCGGGAGATCGTGATCCTGATTACGCCCGAGGTTATCGCCCCAGTGTGGCGACCGGAAGCGTTGGCCAGTTTGCCCGGAGCCGAAACCGTGTCACCGTCGGATAAGGAGCTATTCTTGGAAGGACGCATTGAAACACTCTCTGGCGTGGGACGACTCCGGTGGCGCGAGCTCGGAAGTCGTTCCGCCTCGGTTGACCGCCAAGAGGAGAAGGGATCACCCCAGTCGATGGAAATCGAACCGGCCCCCGCACACGCTGCCGGGCAGACCGATGGCAGCGAACGCGCAGATGGGCAGCACGGGGAGAGAACCGGAGTGAAGCTGCCTGGTTTGGCGGGGCCGACGGGCTACGACAGCGAAGGTGGCTAGAAGGTTTTGGCTGGCAAGCGAAGAGCAAGAACCCCCAGTCATGCAACGTACACTACGCATTGTACTGGTCGATGCTGACCCCGAGCGGCGGCAGCAGTTTAAGTCCCTGGTCGCGGGCCTGGACAACATTTGGGTCGAGGCCGACTGCGGACGCTACCACGAGTGCCTGGACCTGTTTACCGAGCTCCGCCCGGACGTGGTCGTTGTGTCCCTGGAGGAGGATCTGGATCTTGCGCTGGATCTGATCCGCGAGCTTCGCTCGCTGTCGGCGGATGTGCAGATCTTTGCCACCTCCAGTTCCGATTCCAGCCAGTACATTCTGCAGACGATGCGCGCTGGTGCAAATGAGTACCTTACCCTACCCCTGAACCTTGATGATCTGCTCCAGGCGATGGAACGGGCGCGCCAGATGATCGCGCGCGAGCAGGGCGACAATCCGGATCAGAACAAGGTTGTTGCGTTTGTGGGGGCGAGCGGGGGTGTCGGCTGCACAACGATCGCGACAAATCTGGGCGTGCTGCTCGCCCAAGACCGCCGCTTCCGCCCTCTCCTAATCGACTTCGATCTCGTGCTGGGTGACGCAGACGTTCACCTGGACGTCGTCCACGACTATACGCTGTACGATGTTGTCGAGAACATGTTGTCGCTCGACTTCACCTTGCTGAAACGGGCGATCGTCACCCACGAAAGCGGCCTGCAATTTTTGCCGAATCCGTCAACTGCCGCAGAAGCCGCGGTCATCCGGCCTGACGATGTTCGCCGACTGATCGGCTTGCTCCGGTCGACCCACACGCACATCATCCTCGATCTCTCCAAACGTCTCGATAGCATCGATCGGGCCATGATCGCTATTGCCGATCTCTGCGTCGTTGTGGCCCAGCTCAATGTCTCTTGCGTGCGGAACGTCACGCGCGTGCTTAAGGCCCTGGAGCAAGAAGAGCAGGAGAACATTCTGCTGGTGTTTAACAGGATTGGGTCTCGCGAGGTCATGTATCCGATGGACAAAATCCAGGAGCTTGTCGGTCGCAAGGCAGATATACTCGTGCCAAACGACTGGGCGACGTTCGCGTCCGCTCACGAGGCGGGCGTACCTGCAGTGCTTCATCGCCCGGAATCGCGGGCAGTGGCGGCAATCGAAGAACTGGCGCAATTGATCGAGCCGGCACTGAGTGCACAGAAATCCGAGCGCGCCAAGAAGCGAGGCTGGTTGTCGGCGTTGCTCAGGGGCTGACCAAGACCGCGGAGCCCGTCCTCATCCGCCAGGACAGCGGCGTTGGGCGGCCCACCGGAAGCCGGAATGGGCACTCCCTCTCTAGTTGGCCTCATTTCTGACAGCCCAACCCATTCCCCCGGTGGCGTTTGAGCAAAGGACATACTCGGCCGGCCCGAGATCCCCGAGTTTAGCGGTTGCCGTGGCAGTGGCAGGGCAAACGGGCCCTCGCTGCCGGCACGAGCACTGTGGTGCAGGTATTGTTTCCCATCCGGTCGACAGAGAACTCTCTTGTCCACTGTGGTCCCTGTGGACTCGGCACAGAACCGTGCTTTTTTGATCCTTGGATGGAGCGGCTTTCTGCGTAACCGGGCCGCACAGTGATCTGTGGCGCTCTATATTCCCTTGGCGAGCTAGCGCGCAGCCCAGACTGGGCCCAGGCTTCTGTTGAGGAGACGACGATGACGAAACTGGCTACGGGTTCGAAGAGACTGGGGTTTGAAGAGCTCAAAGAAGCGATTCATGCCAAGTTGGTCGATAAGCTGGATTTGTCCCGCATCGGGGAACTGGAGGGCGAACAGCTACGCAGAGAGATTCGCGCGGTTGTTGAGCACCTGTGCGATTCGCACAACGCTCTGCTGACCAGAGCTGAGCGCGATCGACTGGTCGAGGAAGTCCTGGACGAGACTCTCGGCTTCGGACCGTTGGAGCCGCTGTTGAAGGACCCCACGATTAGCGACATCCTGATCAATGGCCCCAAGAGCGTTTATGTGGAACGCCGGGGACGGTTGGAGAAGACGGACGTAACCTTCCGCGATAATAAGCACCTGTTGCAGATTATCGACAGGATTGTCAGCAAGGTGGGCAGGCGTGTGGACGAGACCTGTCCGATGGTCGATGCGCGGCTACCGGATGGATCGCGACTGAACGCGATCATCCCGCCGCTGGCCTTGGACGGTCCGGCGGTGTCGATCCGACGTTTCGGACGGAATCCTCTTAGCGTGGAGGATCTCCTCAACCTGGGCGCGTTCACCGAGGAGATGATCACCTTCCTGCAAGCATGCTGTCGTGCGAAGATGAACATGATCATCTCCGGTGGAACGGGTTCCGGTAAGACCACCTTGTTGAATGTGTTGTCGGGGTTTATTCCGGCTGAGGAACGGGTGATCACGATCGAAGACGCGGCGGAATTACAGCTTCGCCAGCCCCATGTGGTTCGGCTGGAAACGCGGCCGCCGAACATCGAAGGTAAGGGAGAGGTGACAGCACGTGACCTGGTTCGGAACGCCTTGCGCATGCGTCCAGATCGGATCGTGATCGGCGAATGCCGTGGAGCGGAAGCTCTGGACATGCTGCAGGCGATGAACACTGGGCACGAAGGTTCGTTGACCACCCTCCACGCCAATTCCCCGCGAGATGCGCTTGCCCGTCTGGAGACCATGGTGATGATGGCGGGTTTCGAACTTCCTGTACGGGCGATGCGGCAGCAGATTGCCAGCGCGGTGGACATTATCATCCAGGCAAACCGACTGCAAGGGGGCCCCCGCCGTATCACGTCCATTTGTGAGGTTACCGGCATGGAAGGGGACATTATTACGCTGTCTGAGATTTTCAAATTCGTGCAGCAAGGCATCGATGATGAGGGGCGCGCGTTCGGTGTATTCGTGGCTACCGGCATCCGACCGCGCTGCCTGGATCGGCTTCGCGCCGCCGGGATGGAACTGCCTGTCGAGCTGTTTGCCGAACGGGTTCTTGCGGAGGCGTAACGCGTTTAGCTCCGGTCCGATGCAGGAGAAGACCGAGGTTTAGCCGTTGGAGGCAGTCGCGATGCTCCAATTTCAGGACCTCTGGATCGGCTTGCCCGTGTTCGTCGCGGTCGCCTTGGGATGCATCGCGATTTGGGTGGTGCTCAGCGAGTTGCTCGAGCGGCGGCGGATCGGCGAGCGGTTGAACCGGGTTG
>Ga0256839_1002268_pt1 | contig 21650 bp, 12 predicted proteins | sample 354166metaG_FD_185968 | JGI IMG/M metagenome (GOLD analysis project Ga0256839, IMG submission 185968) | Hydrothermal vent microbial communities from Mid Atlantic Ridge, Atlantic Ocean - 354-166 | ecosystem: Environmental > Aquatic > Marine > Hydrothermal vents | place: Atlantic Ocean: Mid... | reverse complement strand
GGTCTCCTTGGCCCAGTAGATGAGGGGGGTGTCGCAGCGCCAGCAGAAGGGATAGGTGTGCTCGTAGGTCTCCGCCCGGTAGAGCAGGCCCCGGCCCTCCAGATCCTGGATGATGGCCGGGTCTGCATCCTTGACGAACTGGCCGGCCCAAGGGGTGACCTGGGGCTTGAAGCGGCCGGACGCGTCCACCGTGTGGAGGATGGGCAGGCCGTGTTCCTGGCCCACTCGCAGGTCGTCCGCGCCGAAGGCCGGGGCGATGTGGACGATGCCCGTGCCGTCCTCCACGCTGACGAAGTCCGCGGCGATGACGTACGCGTAGTCCTGTTCTACCGGCAGGAAGCGGAAGAGGGGCTCGTAGTGGATCCCCACCAGATCCCGGCCCTTGATCGTCTCCAGCACCTGGTAGCCGGGCTCCAACACCTCCAGCCGGTCCTTGGCCAGGTAGAGGCGGTCGCCGGACACATCCTGGACCAGGACGTAGTCGATCTCCGGGCCCACGGCCAGGGCCACATTCCCCGGCAGGGTCCACGGCGTGGTGGTCCAGGCCAGGAAATAGGTACGTTCCTGGGGAGTTCCGTCGGGCCGGAGGAGCTGGAACTTCACGTACACGCTGGGGTCCACGGTGCCCTCCTTGTAGCCCAGGGAGAGCTCGTGGCTGCTCAGGGGGGTGCCGCACCGGGGACAGTAGGGCACCACCTTGTACCCCTGGTAGAGGAGGCCCCGGTCCCAGAACTGCTTCAGGATCCACCAGAGGGACTCGATGTACTCGTTCCGCATGGTCACGTAGGCGTCCTCCAGGTCCACCCAGAAGGCCATGCGCTCGGTCAGGGCCTCCCAGTCGGCCAGGTACTCCCAGACCGACCGCTTGCACATCTCGTTGAACTTCGCGACCCCGTAGGCCTCGATCTGGTCCTTGCCTGTCAGGCCCAGACGCCGCTCCACCTCCAGCTCCACGGGCAGGCCATGGGTGTCCCACCCCCCTTTGCGCAGGCAGTGGTATCCCTGCATGGTCTTGTAGCGGGGGAACATGTCCTTGAAGGCCCGGGCCAACACGTGGTGGATGCCCGGCCGGCCGTTGGCCGTGGGCGGCCCCTCGAAGAAGACATATTCCGGCCCCCCTTCCCGCTCCTCCACCGAGCGGCGGAACACGTCCCGTTCCTTCCACAGCCGCAGGATCCGCTCTTCCACCTCCGGGTAGTGGACGGAGGCCTGGACGGGTTCGAACGGTTGGGTCGCAGTCTGGGTCCTGTCCATGGTTCGTCTTCCCCGCTCTCATGTACTCGCACACCGCAAACGGCGCAACACACCGGGACGGCCTCCCCGCCCCCAAGCACATGGCCTGTCTCAGCCGATGCCCTCACCCCACATCCCGCCCTCCTCGGGCAGTGCCCGAGCCGGCATGGCTGCCCGGGCCCCTGGAACGCAGCCGCTCCGGCCGGGCCCACCCCCAGCCCAGCTTGTACAGCCGTCGTTCCACCCAGATGGCGTAGCTGCTGTGGGGCCAGTCCTCCGGCCGGGTCACCAGCCCAGCCGCCACCGCCGCGTAGTGGATGCCGTCCAGGATCCGGGCAAAGTCGGGCAGGTCCTGGACGCGCTGCAGGGAGATGGCTGGCGCCCACACCACCAGGGGGCCGGGCATGCCCATGAGCTGGGCCCAGGCCTGCTCGTAGCGGCGCTGCAGGTGGCGCACAAGGGGCAATGGGCGGCTCCCCGCCCGGGGTCGGATCAGGAGGTGCACCCGGCTGGGGAGGATCGCCCAGCCCAGCAGCTCGAAGGAGATCGGGGCCCGCATCTCCGCCCACACCCTGCGCAGCAGCTCGGCAGCGGCCGCCTGGCCGAACACCGGCTCCCCGTCCACCGTCTGGCAGACGACGGCGACCACGCCGGCCCGGAAATAGGGGGCGTAGGCCGAGAGGGGTGGATCCGGGACGATGGACATGGTGGCCGACAGGGACCAAGCCCCCCTCTACGCGTCCTGCACTGACCCATCACGTATCACGCCTCACGCATCCTCCCCCTCCCCGATCTCCACGTAGATCCGCTTGTTGATCTTCCCCTTGCTCCTGTAGTCCACCACCCGCATGGGGCCCACCTCTCGGGTGTTGTGCACGTGGGTGCCCCCATCGGCCTGGAGGTCCAATCCCACGATCTCCACCACCCGCACCTCCTGGATCTGGGGCGGCAGGAGGTTGATCTTGGTCCGGATCAGGTCCGGGATCTGGAAGGCCTCCTCTCGGGGTAGGATCCGGGTGCGGACCTCTCGGGCGGCCCGGATCTCCGCGTTGCACCGAGCCTGGATCTCCTCCACCAGCTCCCGATGCAGCCCCGCGAACTCGAAGTCCATGCGCCCCCGGCCCGGCTCCATGTTGCCTCCGGTCACCTGGGCGCCGTAGTCCCGCCAGACCACCCCACAGAGGACGTGCATGGCCGTGTGGGTGCGCATCAGCAGGTAGCGCCGTTCCCAGTCCAGCTCCCCGCGGACCGGCTGGCCCACGGCCAGAGCCGGCCCCGCGCCGTCGGCCACCTCCAGGGTGTGCCAGACCTGCCCGTCCGACCGTTCCCTGCGCACCTGGCGGACGGGCAGGCGCTGCCCGTCCACCACCAGCCAGCCGGTGTCGTGGGGTTGTCCCCCTCCCCCCGGATAGAAGGCCGTCCGATCCAGGACCACCCGATGGCCATCCACCGCGACGATCCGGGCATCGAACTCCCGCAGGTAGGCATCCTGGTAGTAGAGCAGCTCGGCCATGCCTCCACCCCCACTCGACCGTGTCCTCGTTGACGGCCTCCGGCCCTCAACACCCCCAACAACAAGAACCCCGCAACAACAAGGCCCATCCCCTCACGGGGACGGGCCTACAGGTCCGCGGTACCACCCCGGTTCCCGACCTGCCGGGGCAGGCCAGGCACCTCTGCGCGATACGGGACGAAGCCTGAGGCGATGCAGGCCGCCCATATCGCCGTGAGGATAACGGCTCACGACCCCGGCAGCGCCTACTGGCGCCCCTCCGCACCCGCGGTGGGCCGTTCGGGCTGCGGCTCCGGAGGGATCTTCGACGACGGAGGGTCGACCCGGCTTCCACCCTCCCGGGCTCGCTGAACGACGTTCCGCCGTCTACTCGTCTCCATCGTCGCCTTTGGACACCCTCTCTGTTGGGCCTGCAGAGCGCCCTGGGGAGGCCGGCTCCCAGGCCATGCTGGAACCCACTATACTCGTCCCTCCGGATCCTGTCAAACCTGCCCCGGCCCCTCCTCCGGAGTCTCCCCGTCCCCATGTTCCCGGAGCGGGGCTGGAAGGATCACCCGGGCGGTGCCCACGGCCCGCCCGTCCACCCTCTCCACCACGAAACGCACTCCCTGCCACTCCACCTGGTCGCCGGGCCGGGGGATCCGCCCCAACAGGGCCATGATGAGCCCGCCCACCGTGTCCACCTCTGGACAGTCCAGCCGAACGCCGTAGTGCTGCTCCAGCTCGTCGAGCAACAGCCCTCCCTGGACCCGAAGAGTCCGCTCGTCCACCGCCTCCATGGGGGGGCTCTCCTGGTCGAACTCGTCCTGGATCTCGCCCACCACCTCCTCCAGCAGGTCCTCCACCGTGACGATGCCCGCGGTGCCGCCGAACTCGTCCACCACCACGGCCATCGCGATCTCCTCCTGGCGGAAGCGCTCCAACATGTCCTCCAAGGAGACCGTCTCGGGCACGAAGACCGGAGGGCGGAGCTCGGCGAAGCGGCGCAGGTCGAAGGGCTCCTCCCGATGCACCAGGTACCGGGCCAGGTCCTTCACGTGCAGGATGCCCCGGATGTGGTCCAGGTCCTGGTCGTAGATGGGGTATCGGGTGTGGCGGGTGGTGCAGACCCGCTCCAGCACCTGGGATTCGTCCGCCTCCACGGAGATGCCCACGATCTTGGTCCGGGGGGTCATCACCTGGCCCACGGTGCGTTCCGACAGATCGAAGATGTTCGCCAGGAAGAGCTGTTCCACCCCCTGGATCAGCCCGCCCTCCGCGCTCTCCTCCACCAGGATCTCCAGCTCCTCTGCAGAGAGCAGCCGGGTATGGACATCGACCTCGGGGATGCCGAAGAGGCGCATGATCCCCCGGGCCAGGACGTTGAGCACGGAGATGAGGGGGGAGAGCAGCCGTTCCAGCCGGGCCATGGGGCCCACCAGGGCCAGGGCCAGGGATTCGGGCTTCTGGAGAGCCAGGGATTTGGGCAGCACCTCGCCCAGGACCACGTGCATGTAGGTCATGATGCCGATGGCCAGGACCGAGGCCATGGACTGGGCCAGGGCTTTGGAGAGCCCGGTCCGCTCCTCCAGAGGAGAGAGGATCCACTCCGCGATGGTGTGCTCGCCGTACATCCCCAGGCCCAGGCTGGCCAGGGTGATGCCGATCTGGGCCAGGATGAGAAACCGGGTCTGCCAGGCCCGGTCGGAGAGGATGGCCAGGACCCGGGCCGCGGCCCGCGACCCCTGTTCCGCCATCTGGGCCAGCCGAGTGCGGGACGCGGCCACCACCGCGAATTCGGTGGCCACGAACAGCCCGTTGAACCCGATCAGGGCCCCGATCACCAGAAGCTGGAGAAGGAGCTGGCTCATCGCAGTATCTTCTGCACCTGGGCCAGCCGGTCCGGCGGCAGGGAGACGAGCACCTGCTCCACGGCCCGACCGTCCATCTCTTCCACCTGGAAGGTATATCCGGCAACGACCACGGTGTCTCCCTTCCGAGGCACCCGGCCCAGACGGCTCTGGATGAGGCCGCCCACGGTGTCCGCATCCCCCTCGGGAAGGAGATCGCCCAGCAGAGCGCTCAGATCCGCCAGGGTCACATCCCCGTCCACCCGAAGCCCCCGCCCCGGGACGATCTGGATGGGGTGCCGGTCCACGTCGAACTCGTCGTAGATGTCGCCGAAGATCTCCTCCAGGATATCCTCGAAGGTAACGATGCCCGCGGTGCCGCCGAACTCGTCGATCACCACGGCCATGTGGTAGTGCTCCCGCTGCAACAGCGTGAAGACCTCCTCCACCGGCACGGTGTCCGGGATGTAAGGAGGCGTCCGCATGAGTTCCCGGGCGGTCACCGCCCGGGCCCGGGCCACCGCGCACATGAGGTCTTTCAGGTGGACCACCCCCACAATGTTGTCGATCGTGCCCTCGTACAGGGGCATCCGGGAGTAGGGGGAGCAGGCCAGCTGGGAGAACAGATCCGGGATGGGGGTCTCCACCGCCGCGGCCAGGATCTGGGTCCGGGGCACCATGGCCTGGCGCACGGGCCGGGATCGAAGCTGCAGGGTGTTCTCCAGGAGCTCCCGCTCGGCGGGGTCCAGGACGCCCCCGGCACCGCTCTCCCGGACCAACATCAGGATCTCCTCTGGGGTGTGGACGTGGACGCTCTCGGCCACGGCCGAAAAGCCCAGCAACCGCAACAGCAGGCGGCCGCTCCCGTTGAAGAGCCAGATCAGGGGCCGAAAGAGGACCCAGGACCCGCGCACCGGCACCACGGTCAACAGCGCGGTCCGCTCGGGATACTGGAGGCCAATGGTCTTGGGGCTCAGCTCGCCCAACAGGACCTGGAGGGTGGTCAGGAAGATGAGCACGCCGGTCGCGGTGAGGGAACTGACCACCAGCTCGGAGGCCCATCCCCAGGAGAGGAGGTAGGGCGCCAGGGCCGGTGCCACCACAGCCTGGCCGTAGAAGCCCAAGGCCAGGCTGGAGAGGGTGATGCCCAACTGACAGGCCGCGATGTAGCTGTCCAGCCGCCCCGGGTCCTGGACGATATCCAGGACCACCTGGGCCAGCCGGTTGCCCTCTCCGGCCATCCGGGCCAACCGGGAGCGCCGAGAGCCCACGGCCCCGATCTCCGCAGCCACGTAGAGCGCGTCGATCAGGATGAGGAAGAGGACAACGAAAGCGATGCTCAGCCAGATCATGGACAGAGGAGTTGGAAAGGGTTCATGGCACCCGAAGGACGCCCCAGGGCTCACGGGTGCAGCCTATCATACCACGTGCCCGAAGGTGCAGCCAACGGGATTTCCCCGGAGGTGCGCCGGCCCCCGGGCGCCCCCACCTCGGCCGGCCCGGGCCTCGGAGGAGGCCGACCACTCCGACCCCGCCCCGGATGTGGTACAATGGATTCCCGCCTGCTGAACGAGGAAAGGAGCCTGCCATGTCCGGATCGAACGCCAGGCCGGCCGCCTCCCCGAACAACGACCGGGGGCGCGATGCCGATCCACAACCCCGTGGCCCCAACCGACTCATCCACGAGACCTCTCCCTACCTGCGCCAGCACGCCTACAACCCGGTGGACTGGTATCCCTGGGGAGAGGAGGCCCTGGAGAAAGCCCGACGGGAGGACAAGCCCATCTTCCTGAGCATCGGGTACAGCGCCTGCCACTGGTGCCACGTGATGGAGCGGGAGAGCTTCGAGGACGAGGAGACCGCTCGCATCATGAACGAGCACTTCGTGAACATCAAGGTGGACCGGGAGGAGCGCCCCGACCTGGACGCCATCTACATGGAGGCCCTGCAGGCCATGACCGGCACCGGCGGCTGGCCCATGAGCGTCTTCCTGACGCCCGAGGGATACCCGTTCTACGGAGGGACCTACTTCCCGCCGACACCCCGCTACGGCATGCCCAGCTTCAAACAGGTGCTCCTGGCCATCGCGGAGGCCTGGCGGACCCGACGCGGGGATCTGCTGGAACAGGGCCAGAAGCTGGCCGAGTACATCGCCCGTTCCGGCCAGCTCCAGCCCCGGGACGAGCCCCTGAGCACCGAGATCCTGGAGGCCGCGGTCCAGCGGCTGCACCTGGATTTCGACGAACGCCACGGGGGGTTCGGCGACCGCCCCAAGTTCCCCCAGCCCATGGTGCTGGACTTCCTCCTCACCCAGCACGCCCGGGTGGACGACCTGGACGCGCTCTTCATGGTGGAGTTCACCTTGGAGCGGATGGCCGCCGGCGGCATCTACGACCACCTAGGAGGCGGGTTCCACCGCTACAGCGTGGACGAACACTGGCTGGTGCCCCACTTCGAGAAGATGCTCTACGACAACGCCCAGCTCCTGCGCACCTACCTCCACGCCTGGCAGATCACCGGCCGGGAGAGGTTCCGCCAGGTGGTGGAGGAGACCACCGACTATCTCCTGCGCGAGATGACCGGGCCCGAGGGCGGTTTCTACAGCACCCAGGACGCGGACAGCGAGGGCGAAGAGGGCAAGTTCTACGTCTGGACCCCAGACCAGATCCAGGCCGTGCTGGGCCCCGAGGACGCCCGGCTCTTCAACCGGATCTACGGGGTGACCCGGACGGGCAACTTCGAGGGCCGGAACGTCCTCCACCTGGCCCGTTCACCGGAGGAGGTGGCCCAGGAGGAGGGGCTGAACCCGGACGCGCTGAGGCCGCGGCTGGCCGAAATGCGCCGCCGGCTCTTCCAGGCCCGGGAACAGCGGACGAAGCCCGCGCGGGACGAGAAGATCCTCGCCGAGTGGAACGGGCTGATGATCCATGCCCTGGCCGAGGTGGGCACCGTGTTGGGCCGCAAGGACGCCCTGGAGGCCGCGGTCCGGGCAGCCCGTTTCGTCCTGGAACGGATGGGCCAGGCCGACGGCAAGCTCTACCGCAGCCACAAGGACGGCCAGGCCCGCTTCAACGCCTATCTGGAGGACTACGCCAGCTTCGCCCGGGCCCTGGTCGCGCTCTACGAGGCCACCTTCGAGATCCGCTGGCTGGCCGAGGCCATCCGTCTGGCCCGGGTCATGATGGCCCAGTTCGGCGATCCGGAGCGAGGGGGGTTCTTCCAGACCGGCCTGGACCACGAGGCGCTGGTAGCCCGGCGCAAGGACTTCGTGGACAACGCGGTGCCCAGCGGCAACTCCATGGCCGCGGAGCTGCTGATCCGCCTGGCTCGGTTCACGGGCAACGAGACCTACCGGGAAGAGGCGGGACGTGTCCTGCGCATCATGGCCGAGGCCATGGCCCGGCAGCCCCTGGGGTTCGGCCGCCTCCTGAGCGCACTGCACGAGTACCTGGCCCCCAGCCGAGAGATCGTGGTGGTGGGCGACCCCGAGGATCCCCGCACCCAGGCCCTCCTGGCCCAGGTGCGCCGTCGCTACCTGCCCACAGCCATCCTGGCCCTCCGTCGCCCCCAGGACGAGGACCTCTTCCTGCCCCTGCTCCAGGGCCGTACCCTGGTGGACGGCCGCCCGGCGGCCTATGTCTGCGAGAACTACACGTGCCGGCTCCCGGTCACCGAGCCCGAGGCTCTGGCCCAGCAGCTAGAGGCCCGCTGAGCGCCCAGGGTGTCCTGGCCCTCACGGCCCCTGCCAGTCCTGCTCGAACAGGGATTCCAGGTACGCGTACGCCGCGGGAGATTCCACCAACAGCACCACCTCCCGGTTCAGCTTGTGGCTGACCTCGCCGCCGTTGAGGCTCCCCACCGCGATCCAGCGTTCCTGGCCCAGGGCCAACAGGGCCATCTTGGCGTGGAGCCCCAGGCCGGTGGGGTTGGCCAAGCGGACCTGCAGGTCCGCGCCCTGGGCCTGAGCCCGGCGGTTGAGGAAGTCCGCGGTGGCCCGGTTGCTCCGGGGATGGTCGGGGTCGTCGAAGAAGCGGTCCAACAGGATCCGCACCTGGGCCCCGCGACGGGCTGCAGCCCACAGCGCCCACACCCGGGGATTCGGATCGGCCACCGGGTCGCTGAGGGCAGGGCCCCAGTGACGATGTTCGTAGAGCTGGAGCCACCGGATCCGATCTCCGGGACCTGCCCGGGCCACCAAGGCCAGGAGGGGATCCTGGGCCAGAGCGTTGGCATCCGGGTAGACGAGGAGGCGAACCCGGATGTCCCCCTGCAGGACCAGAGGATCCTGGAAGGGGGTGGCTGGACGCCAGGGGGTCGGCCGCTCCGGCAGGACAAACCCCGACGGCGGCCCATCCCCGGGCAGCGTGGCCTGCCGGACATCCGCGAACCGGGCCGCGTCCCAGTCGTGCACGAAGACCTGGCCCAGATCTGCGGCCAGGGATCCGGCCCCCGCCAGGGCCAGGAGAACCCCACGTCGGCCCGCGGGCCAACGGCCCTCGCCGTCGGGCACAGGCATGGACTCCCAGGATGGATTCTCGGTCCCCACCCACACCCGATCCCTGTCCACCAGGCCGTACTTGGCGTGCAGGTACCGGTAGCGGGCCCGGTAGCCCCCGGGGGCGTCCTCGCGGACATCCAGGTAGCGAACCTGGACTCCCGCGGCCAACAGGTGGGCCACACTCCAGCGCTGCATGTCGGTGATGCCGCCAGCCGGGCCGCCTTCCAGGAGCACCTGTACCGGGACGCCGGCCCGAGCCCGTTCGGCCAGGATCTGGGCCAGCTCCGGGTGTTCCAGGGTGTAGAGGCTGAGCCAGATCCGCTCCTGGGCCCCGGCCAGAAGAGGGGCCAAGACCGGGTACAGGGCCTCCGGCCCCACGGCCACGGTCAGGGTGCCTCGGGCCGTCACCGAGGCAGAGGGCAGCATGCGGCCCTGCCACATCCCCCAGCCCGGGAAGAAGGCCCGCCGGCCCCGGGCCACGTCCGCCAGATCCCCCGCCCAGTCCTGGGCGGTGTCCGTGTCCACAGGCTGCCCTGTGGTCAGGTCCGGCTTGCGCCGCCAGATCTGGCCCGAGACGGGGATGCTTCCCCGGGCGTAGAGCTGGGCAGCAGGCCCATGCCATCCCGGGGGCACCAGCGCCCGGGCACCGTAGAACAGAGTGTCCTGGAGACGTCCATCTCGGCTCCACAGATGGATGGTGCCCCCGGCATTGGTCAGCCGCAGCTCCCTGCCCTCCAGCACCACCAGGGGCTTTTCCGCCAACGGCCCTTCTCCCCAGGTGCATCCGGGCCAGAAGCCGAAGCTCTCCTGGAAGGCTCGGGCCTCTCGGGCGCACCACAGCCCTTCCCGAGGGGCCAGGACAGGGGCGTCGTCGGGGAATGTGGCCCGACGGCCGTTGGCCTCCAGGATCCAGCCGGCCAGGGGCGCGGGGACGGGTCCGCGGTTCTGGAGGAGGAGCGCCTCGTCGGGTTCACCGGTGCGGGCACTGTCGATGTGCGCGGCCGCGAGGACTACCTGGGGGCCCGGCCGGTGGACGAGGGGCAGGTAGATGGGGGAGGGCGTGGAGGACGAGGGAAGCATGGCCGGAACCTCGTCCAGATGGCGAGAGCCCAGGCCCAGAAACAGGAAACCCAGCAGGCCCAAGGTCCAGGCCAGGAGGATCCACCCCACATACCGGGCAGAGCGCCCTCGTCCCCGGGGAGCCGGGCAGGAGGCCCCCACGGTTCAGAGCCCCCGGGGGCGATATTGGACGGCCTCGGCCAGGTGGTTGGCCTGGATCGACGGGGAGCCGTCCAGATCCGCGATGGTTCGGGCCAGTTTCAGCACCCGATGATAGGCCCGGGCGCTCAGGTCCAGTTGGCGCATCGCGGCGCCCATCAGACGCCGGCCGGCCTCGTCCAGGCGACAGAACTCCTGCACCTCGGCCGGCCCCATATCGCCGTTGACCTGGAGCCCCGGCCGCTCCCATCCCTGGAAACGATGGGTCTGGAGCTCCCGGGCCGCCACCACCCGGTCTCGGACCGCGGCGGAGGGCTCGCCGCCCTCCAGAGAGGAGAGCTTCTGAAAGGGCACCCGCCGCACGTCCACGTGGATGTCGATCCGGTCCATCAGGGGCCCGCTGATGCGGTTCTGGTAGCGCTGGACCATGCCCATGGAGCAGGTGCACTCCCGCCGATCGTCGCCGTAGTAGCCACAGGGACAGGGGTTCATGGCGGCCACGAACATGAAGTTGGCCGGAAAGGTCAGGGTGCCCGAGGCCCTGCTGATGGTGACCACCCTGTCCTCCAGGGGTTGGCGCAGGGTCTCCAGGTTCCGGGAGCCGAACTCGGGCAGCTCGTCCAGGAAGAGGACGCCCCGGTGGGCCAGGCTGACCTCGCCGGGACGAGGCCAACGCCCTCCGCCCACCAGCCCGGCATGGCTGATGGTATGGTGGGGAGCCCGAAAGGGGCGGCTCCGGATCAGAGGGCCACCGTCCAGCTCCCCGGCCACCGAATAGATACGGGTGATCTCCAGGGCCTCGCTCAGGCCCAGGGGAGGCAGGATGGAGGGAATGGCCCGGGCCAACAGGGTCTTGCCGGCCCCCGGTGGCCCTCGCATGAGGATGTTGTGGGCGCCGGCGCACGCGATCTCCAGGGCCCGTTTCACGTGTTCCTGGCCCCGGATCTCCCGGAAGTCCACGGGGAAGAGGGCGGGATCCTCCAGGAGGTCGAGGTCCAGGGTGGCCCGATAGGGCTCCAAGGGCGCCTGGCCGTTCAGGTGCCCCACCAGAGCCCGGAGATGGGGCACGGGATACACGTCCAGCCCCTCCACCAGGGCCGCCTCCGGTGCGTCGGCGGCAGGGACGAAGAGGGCCTGGATCGCCAGCTCCTTGGCCATGGCGGCCATGGCCAGCACCCCATTGATGTGGCGGACCTGGCCGTCCAGGCCCAGTTCTCCCACCACCAACACGTTCTCCAGCTCTGCCAGGACCTGGCGGGAGGCCACCAGGATGCCCAGGGCGATGGGCAGGTCGTAGGCAGGACCCTCCTTGCGCAGGTCCGCGGGCGCCAGGTTGACGGTCAGCCGATGTTGGGGATAGAAGAGGCCGCTGTTGATGATGGCTGTCCGCACCCGCTCCGCACTCTCCCGGACGGCCGCGTCCGGGAGCCCCACCATGGTGAGCCGCTCCAGTCCACTGGTGATGTCCACCTCGACCTGGACGGGCGCGGCCTCCAGGCCGACGACGGCACAGCTCCGGACCTTGGCCAACATGGCACCCTCCAGGGTATGCAGGCAGGGGGCACGGGAACCCATGAGGCCCGGGGTAGAGGGTCTCCGGGGGCCACCGCGTCAGCCCACACTAAGGATAGCCCTATGGTACTATAACCTGCGGGATCCTCGAAAGAGGCCAGATCTACGCCAATTGGCGGATCTGTCGACATCCTCCGGGGGCCAGAGGCGCGAGGAGGTGGCCCAGAATAGACGGTACAGGTGGTATGTCCATCATATGTCCATCATATATGGTCATATGCATGAAGGAGGAGATCCCATGCGAGCCATGGTCCTGGAATCCCCGGCACCTATCGAGGAACGACCCCTGCACCTTGCCGAGCGCCCAGTGCCCGAGCCTGGGCCAGGCCAGATCCGGGTCCGCCTGCGGGTCTGCGGTCTGTGCCACACGGACCTCCACACCGTGGAGGGGGATCTGACGCTGCCCCGTCTGCCTGTCGTCCCTGGCCACCAGTGGGTGGGCACGGTGGATGCCGTGGGCCCAGGGGTCGTTCGCCATCGGGTCGGCGACCGGGTGGGTGTCGGGTGGATGGGGTCCACCTGTGGCACCTGTGCTTTCTGCCGGGAAGGTCGGGAGAACCTGTGCGAGCGCGCCCGGTTCACGGGCCTCCACGTGGACGGGGGGTACGGGGAGTACGGGGTGGTGGACCAGGACTTCGCGTTCCCGCTGCCGGCCCATCTGGCGGACGAGGCCGCGGCTCCGCTCCTGTGTGCAGGCATCGTGGGCTACCGAGCCCTGCGCCTGAGCGAGGTCCAGCCGGGGGAGCGGCTGGGACTGTACGGGTTTGGCGCCAGCGCCCACCTGGTGATCCAGGTGGCTGTCCACTGGGGCTGCCAGGTCCACGTCTTCTCCCGAAGCCGGGAACACCGGGCCCTGGCCCGGGAGCTGGGGGCAGCCTGGGTGGGCCAGGTGGGTGACCCCCATCCGGCCGATCTCCACGCGGGGATCGTCTTCGCCCCGGTGGGGTGGATGGTGCCGGCCGCGCTGGAACACCTGCGGCCTGGGGGTACCGTGGCCATCAACGCGATCCACATGAGCCCGATCCCGGAGTTTCCCTACGCGAAGATCTACCGGGAACGGCGGATACGCAGCGTCACCAACTTCGTGCGCGAGGACGCGGAGGAGTTCCTGCGCCTGGCCGGGGAGATCCCTATCCGCACCCAGGTGGAGGTGTTTCCGCTGGAGGAGGCCAACGAAGCCCTGCAGCGCCTGAAGGCCGGCCAGATCCAGGGAGCGGGCGTGCTGCGCATCTGAGGATCCAAGGAGACGGGCCCCGAGTCCAGGATCCGGTGGCTCCGGGGCCCGTCTCGCCGGCAGCGGGAAAGAGCCCCCCGCCCCTCGGGGGTCGGGTCAGCTCCTCTCACATGCCCATCGTCCTCACACCCCCATCTCCATGTAGGTCCGCGCGATCTTGCGCAGGGCGACCACATATCCCGCGGTCCGCAGGTCCTGGATCCCGTCCTGTCCGTAGAAGACCTCCCGCATCTCCTGGTAGCCCTGGCGCATGGTGTCGTCCAGCCCGGAGCGGACCAGGGTGAGCTCGTCCGCGCCCAGGAGCAACACCCGCCGCAGCTCCTCGGGCAGGGTTTTGCCGGTGGCGTGCTCGATGGCCCGGACCACGGCTTCGCCCCGGTGTTCCTCCAGGCGACGCTCCATGCGGCCGAAACGGATGTGGGAGAGGTTCTTGATCCACTCGAAATAGGAGACGATCACGCCGCCGGCATTGGCGTAGAAGTCCGGCAACACCCAGATCCCCCGCTCCTGGAGGATCTGGTCCGCCTCGAAGGTGACCGGTCCATTGGCGGCCTCCACGATCAGCCGGGCCTGGATCCGCCCGGCGTTCCCGGCGTGGATCTGGCCCTCCACCGCGGCCGGCACCAGGATATCGCTGGCCATCTCCAACACCGGGATGCCGTCCTCCACGTAGGTGGCGTCCGGATAGCCCCGGATGGTGCCGTGCTCCTGGATCCAGTCCTCCACCGCCTGGATGTCCAGCCCCTCCTCCCGGATCAACGCGCCGTCCCGCTTGATGATGGCCACGATCTGGGCGCCGTCCTCCTGGGAGAGGAACTTGGCCGCGTGGTAGCCCACGTTCCCGAATCCCTGGACCACCACGCGCTTGCCCTCCAGGCCCCCTGTCAGGCCGCATCGGGCCACGTCCTCGGGGTGGCGGAAGAACTCCCGCAGGGCGTATTGGACCCCCCGGCCCGTGGCCTCCTCTCGGCCCCGGATCCCGCCCGCGGTCACCGGTTTGCCCGTCACGCATCCCAGGTAGTTGATGTCGTGGGGACGTAGGGTGCGGTACACGTCCGCGATCCAGGCCATCTCCCGACTGCCCGTGCCCACATCCGGTGCGGGCACATTGGTGCTGGGATCGATGTACCCACGCTGGATCAGCTCCTTGGCGAAGCGCCGGGTGATCCGCTCCAGCTCCTCCTCGTCGTAGCGGCGGGGATCGATGCGCAGGCCGCCCTTGGAGCCGCCAAAGGGCACGTCCACCATGGCACACTTGTAGGTCATCAGGGCGGCCAAGGCCTGGACCTCGTCCAGGTTCACGTTGCTGGCATAGCGGATCCCCCCCTTGACCGGGGTCCGATGTTCGCTGTGCACCGCGCGCCAGCCAGTGAAGACGTGGTATCGTCCGTCCTTCAACCGCACCGGGAACTGGACCTGGACCACGTGGTTCACCGCCTTGATCTGTTCGTCCAGCCCCGGTGGCAGGTCCAGGTACTGGAGGGCCCGGTCCACCATCCGGTTGACATTGGCCAGAAAGCTCTCTTCGGTTGCGGCAGTGGCTTCAAGGAGCTGTGGAGTGGTCATGGCTCTGACTCCTTTGTCAGTGCAGCGAGGAAGGCTCCAGGGCCTTCACGACACAGACCGGACAGGGCCGCGCCCCCCGATGGGCACGGCCGGGGCGGCGCTTCGGGCACGCCATTCCCCAGCCTACGGCTTTTCCGCCCGGCTGTCAACCGTCATTTGGCCAGGGAAGCCGCTCTAGATGGACGGTGGCCGTCCCCTCGTCGTAGAGGACGAAGCGGGGCTCCTGGCCGTCCAACGGCGCGCCCAGGCTCCCCACGCCCACCAGATATCGGTTCGGCCGGTGGGACGATCCGGTCTCCACCCGAAAGCTGGGCCCGGCGATCCGCTGCAGCCGCACGCCCGCCCATCCCCATACCTCCTGGATGTGGGTGTGGCCGTGGAAGACCACGCGCAGGTCCAACGCCTCCATCGCGGCCAGGGCCTGCCAACGGGCCTGTTCGTCCCGGTGAAGCCTGGGGAAGAGCTGGGACCAGTGGAGCCCCCGGGCCGCCATGAGGGCCGCCGCGGCCCGGGCATCCCGGGCCTCCGCGGGCAGGTCGGGAGAGGCATGACAGAAGAGGAGCGAACCGTGGCGATAGGAAAGGGGCCAACCGGATACCCAGCCTGCCAGGGGGGCGGGCAGGCTTCGAAACCCACTGACCTCCCAGTTGCCGCAGATGCAGATGGCCTCCCGTCGTCTCAGGTCCTCCAGGATCGCCGGATCCCGGCCCACGTCCCCCAGACAGACCAGCCGATCCGGGGCCAGGGTCGGGAGATGTGCCACCAGCCGTTCCCAGGCCTGACGGTTGTCGTGGATATCCGAGACGATGAGCCACCGGACGGTCATCTCTCCTTGGCTCCCAACTGGGTGTGGAGACAGGAGCGCAGCCAAGCCAGCCGGTGGGCATGGTCGCTCTGGACCACCCACACCGAACGTTCGCCCGGCCATGGGCCCCACTGGAGGAGCAGAAAGAAAGGACGCAGCCAGAACCCGGCCAGGCCCACCAGGCTCACGGCCAACCCCAGCCAGGTCAGCCAACGGCCCGGCCAATAGCGGACCGTCACGTCCAGTCCGGCCACCGTGTAGACCTGGAGGCGGATCTCCGGGCCTTCCGTGCCCCCTGGAACCATCACCTGGGCACGGTCCACCACCTCGTCCCGGGCCAACACCTCCAGGGTCTGGCCGTCCACGGCCTGGACGAGAAACCGGGGCGGCGTGCCCTCCAGCCGGACGATACGGATGCCCACGCCCACATCGGGCAGCAGGACCGCCTGTTCGTGGGCCTGGGTGGGGAAGACAAAGGCCAACCGGGCCATGGGTTGAGGGCTGCCCGGCAGACGCAGCCGAGGGGCCCCGTCCACTGTGGCCAGGATCAGCCCCGGAGCTCCCGGGGCGACGGCCACCTCCACGCCGTCCAAGGTTCCTGGAGGGCGTTCCCCCAGAGGAAAGATGGCCTGGGTGCCGGCCACCTCCACCTCCACCTGGGGGAGGGCCTGCCCGGCCCCACCCATCTCGGGCAGGGGATAGCGGAGGGTCACATCCCGTCGGGGAAAGCGGACCTCATCCCCAGGGGCCAGGTGGGCGACCTGGAAGGACCAACCCACACTGATGGCCAGCCATATCCCGGCCAGGGCCAGGAGCGCCCCTCCCGGCACCAGGGCCCACAGCAGGGCCCACCAAGGGGGGCTGTGGAGCAGCCAACGCCGTTCCGCATCCCCGGCGGTGGCCCGTTGTCGGGGGAAGAGGCCCAGGCGTCCAGTCCCAGAGGCCAGGTGGGCCAGGCAGCGGTCCACCCCCTCTGGGGAGGAGAGGAGCCCGGGCGTCGTCCAGCGGACCCGGTAGATGGGACCAGGCCCCGGGATCGACAGGGGGACACCGGGTCCCTCTGTCGGCCTCTCGAAGAGGCGATCCAGGAGCTGGAGCCGCCGCCAACGAGCCACACCATCGCCCAGATGCACCCACAGGAGGAGGGTCAGCACCGCGAGGAGCAGACGGAAACCCACACTGTGCAGCACCCGGAAGAGGCCGAGCGCGCCCAGGATCTCGCCCCAGGTCCCGAACCGGCTTTCGGTCTCCAAGGACCAACGGAGGGCCTGGGCCGGGCTGCCCACGTACTGGCCGGGCAGCTGGGGCAGGAAAAGGGCAGCCACCAGGTAGAGGGCCAGGACTCCGGCCACCAGGAGGAGGGGCACCGGATGGCCCAGGGCCTGCCAGAGGGCCATGAACGGAGCCAACCAGGCCGTGTGGACCGTGCCGGTCGAGACGCGCCCCGTGGTGTTCTCCATCCCCTCTGCCTCCCTCAACCTTCGAGCGCAGGAGGAATCGAGAGGTTCTCGCCCGCGAACAGGGCGGAGACCGGCCGAGCCGCCAGCCAGTCGGCCACCACGTCGCCCAGATTGGTCAGGTGGGTCCTCCGGAGGGAACACCCGGGGAGGGCGTCCAGGAAGGCGTGGCCATAGCGCTTCTTCCAGAGACGACTGTCCAGCAGGACCACGATGCCCCGATCGTCGGCCCGCCGCATGAGCCGCCCAAACCCCTGACGGAAACGAAGGACCGCGTCGGGCACCGAGTACTCGTGGAAGGGATCCTCGTAGAAGTTGGCCCGGGCCGCGAAGAGAGGGTCCGTGGGCACCGCGAAGGGAAGCCGCACCATCACCAGGCACGAGAGCGCGTCGCCGGGAACATCGATCCCCTCCCAGAAGGTGCCTGTGCCCAGGAGGACCGTGGGTTCCAGGGTGCGAAAGGCCCGGAGAAGCTGGTGCCGTCCGCTGGAGCCATGTTCCAGGACCTTGATGCCGAGACGATTCAGGGGGGCGCGGATGGCCGCGGCGGTGGTACGCAGATGGCTGTGGCTGGTGAAGAGCACCAGCGTGCGGCCCTGGGCGGCCTGGGCCGCGGCCACGATGGCCTGTTCCACGGCTGCCTGGTAGCCCGACTCGCCGGGCATGGGCATGTTGGTGGGCAGCACCACCAGCACCCGCTCTCGGTAGTCGAAAGGGCTGGGGATGGAGACCGCGTCCATGTGCCAGCATCCCAGACGATCGGCCATGAAGTCCACCCCTGCGCCGGTGGAGAGGGTCGCGCCGGTGAGGACCACCGTGCGGCGGGGGGCAAAGAGGCGCTGGGCCAGCAGATCGCCCACCTGGGCCGGTGCCGCACAGAGGGTCACCTGATCCCGATGGTACTCCAGCCAGGTGACGGTCTCCTGGGCCGTGAGCGGCTGGAAGACGATGATCTCCATGGCCTCCTCCAGCACCTCCAGGGAGTGGAGGGTGCTCTGGAGTTCGTCCAGATGGGTGGCCTGGGGTTCCTGGTCGTGTCCGGGCAGGCGAACCAGCTCCTGGAGGAAGGCCCTCCCCCCCTGGGCGATGGCCCGCAGCTCCTGGCGGATGTGGTCCCACTCCAGCTCGATCTGGCTCCAGCGGGGCTGGGTGCGCAGGCGGGCATCCAGGGTGAGACGCTGCACATAGCCGTTGTGGCCCTCTCCGGCCCGGAGCCAGGCCCTGGCAAAGGCCCGCAGGCTCTCGTAGAAGATGGCCAGAGGACCGCGCCGAAAGGCCTGGACCTGGAGGGACAGGCGCCGGCTCTGGGCGGTGGCCTCCTGGCTCGGGGCCTCGGCCAACCAGGCCCGCAGGTCGGGATGGAGCCGAAGTCGGGCCAGATGGTCCTCCAACACGGCCTGGCTCACCCTGCGGGTCAACTGTTCCGTGGCCGCGTCTTCCAGATGATGGGCCTCGTCGATGATCAGGTGGTCATACGGGGGAAGAACCCGGCCCTCTGCCTCCAGATCGGCCAACAGGAGAGCGTGGTTCACCACCAACAGGTGGGCCTGTTCCGCCTGCCAGCGGGCCCGCCAGAAGAAGTCCACCCCGACAAAGGGGGCACCGGGCAAGGGCGCATGGCACCGCTCCGGGGAACAGGTGGGATGGGAGGCCACCTGTTCCCAGCAACGGCGTTCCAGGGGGGTGCGCAGGGCCAGCTCGCTCACATCGCCGGTATGGGTGTGGGGCAGCCATACCAGGACCTTGGCCAGAAAGCGCAGCTCCTCCTCGGAGAGCCGCCGGCCGTGGTACCAGGCATACAGACGTCGAGTGCACAGGTAACGGCGCCGGCCCTTGAGCTGCGCCGCGCGGAGCTCCTCCCCCTCCGGCGCCACCACACGCCAAAGCCGTTGCAGCCGCGGGATCTCCTGGCCGGTGAGCTGGTCCTGGAGGGGGACGGTGTGGGTGGCCACGACCACCCGGCTGCGGTTGGCCGTGGCCCACAGGGCAGCCGGAACCAGGTAGGCCAGGCTCTTGCCCGTGCCCGTACCGGCCTCGATCAGCCGATGTTCCCCCCGGTTGAACGCGTCCGCCACCAGCCGAGCCATGCGTACCTGCCCCTGTCGGACCTCGTAGTCCGGGCCCAGGAGGGAACGGAGAGGGCCTTCCGACGCGAAAAAGGCCTCGATGCGCTCCGGATCCACGGCCACCCCAGGAACGCCATCCTCCCCAGGCCATCCGGCCGCGGGGCCATCGCCCCCCGGGGCCGGGAAGGACTCCACGGCCAGGCTCGCCTCCCCCTGGGAGGCGGCGGCTCGGGCATCTGCAAAGAGCCGCAACGCGGGCCACTGGGTCTCGTCCCCGCGACTCGCCAGGATCTCCAGGATCCATCCAGGCAGGCCGCGGATCCGAGCCAGGAGGTCGATGAAGAGCCGGGCGGCCGCCTCCGCGTCGCCCAGGGCCCGGTGGGCCTGGTCCAAGGGGATGTCCAGCTGGCGGGCCAGCTCCCCCAGGCTGTAGCTGGGCATCCCAGGCACCAGGATGGTGGCCAGGTCGTAGGTGTCCAGAGCCGGAAGGCGAAGATGGACCCCTGCCGCGTGCAGAAAGCCCAGGTCGAAATCCACGTTATGGCCCACCAGAGCATCCACCGAGAGATCCACGAAGGACAGGAACTCGGGGAGCACCTGCTCCAGATCCGGCGCGGAGGCCACGTCCGCGTCGCGGATGCCGGTGAGCTGTTGAATGGAAAGAGGGATGGAGCGGTGGGGATTGACCAGGGCGGTGAAGCGCTCCACGATGCCCTGCATGTTGAACCGCACCGCGCCGATCTCGATGATCCGATCCCGACGCGGATCCAACCCTGTGGTCTCCAGGTCGATGGCCACAAAGGTGCGCCATGGGGTACTTGAGGTCATCGTGGACGCCGTTCCAGGTGGGTTGTCCAGCCGTATCCGGCTGTATTGGAGTGCATTGGGGACGCGGCCCCCCAAGAGGGGCGGCCACGACCTCGCCCATTATATATCAGCCAATGGAAGATCGACGAAATGTGGTGCCGTCGCCCAGATTACGCCAAACCACGTATATCTACGCCAATCGGCGTATTCATGGCGTTGGTTTTTCGCAAACTCTTGACAGAGCACTTGCGTAGTACTAAAGTACCATACACCGGGTTCCCTCGGACACGGCTGCAGCCTGTCCCGCTCGGGTCCACGGATCTGGAACATCGAGATTCTGGAACAACTGTGCCCCCTCTGCCCTGGTGCCTCCCTGCTTCACCTGGACGTTCGGACGGCCCGATGTCGCTAGCGGCCGGCCCCGTCACCGGTTCTCCACGCCGTGGCCGGCCACAGGAGTTCCCCCATGCCGACCCGTCCTTTGGTCCTGCCCCTGGCTGTCGTGCTCCTGTGGTTCGGTACGACCGTCCTTCTCCTGTCCCATGGAACCCGGCCTGTGGCCCATGCAGGCGGAACAGGGGCCCGGATCAGCCAGATCTACGGTGGAGGCGGCAACAAGGGAGCGGTATGGCGGGCCGACTTCATCGAGCTGTTCAATCCAGGCCCTGTCCCACAGGACCTGAGCGGCTGGGCCGTGGAGTACGCCCCGGCCACAGGAGACAGATGGCGGCGGATAGACCTGACCGGGATCTCGCTGGCCCCATATCGCTACCTGCTGATCCAGCTCGCGGAGGGGAAGTTCGGCGATGGAGAGCCCCTGCCCACCCCGGATCTGTCGAGCAAGGTGAACCTGAACGCCCGGGAGGGCAAGGTTCGCCTGGTGGATCCGAGCGGCGTCGTCGTGGATCTGGTGGGCTACGGAGGGGCCGATCAGTTTGAAGGCCCGTCCCCGGTCCCTGCCCTGTCCGCAGACACCGGCGCGCGGCGTCTGGACGGGGGATGTCGGGACACGGACGCCAACGGGGCGGACTTCGAGGTAGTGCCCCCCACACCCCGCAACAGCCAGTCCCCTGAAACCCCCTGTGGTCCACCGGCTACACCCACGGATACGCCCACCTTACCGCCACCGCCGGTCACCGCGCCGCCGACCGTCACGCCGTCTCCCTCCCCCTCTCCCACCACCACGCCCGCACCCACGCCGACACCTTCCGCCACTCCGCCTCCCCCGGCCTCCCCCACACCCACACCCACCACCCACGGCGAGACCTTCCAGGGACAGATCTGGCTCAGCGAACTCCTCATCGACCCCAACGCCGTCCCCGACGCCGCAGGCGAGTGGATCGAGCTCTACAACTCCGGACCCAACCCCGTCAACCTCAGAGAATGGACCCTGGCCGACCTGGACCAGGACGCCCACCCCATCTCCACAGACCTCTGGATCCACCCCGGTACCTTCCTCCTCCTCGGACGCAACCCCGACCCCGCCCTCAACGGCGGCGTCTCCCTCCACTACATCTACTCCGGCCTCGCCCTGGCCAACTCACAGGACGAACTCCTCCTCATCGCACCCGACGGCACCACTGTGGACCAGCTCGCCTGGGGCGGCGACTCCCCCCTGAAACCCATCCCCGGCGCCAGCCTCGTCCGCACCCAGTTCCACCCCCAGGCACCCTGGGTCCACGCCTCCTCCCCATGGCCCGGCTCCGCCGGTGACCTGGGCAGCCCCGGATTCCCGTACCAGCCCCCCACTCCCACTCCCTCCCCCTCTCCCACCACCACGCCCGTACCCACGCCGACACCTTCCGCCACTCCGCCTCCCCCGGCCTCCCCCACACCCACACCCATGCCTTCA
>Ga0256839_1002267_pt1 | contig 21666 bp, 13 predicted proteins | sample 354166metaG_FD_185968 | JGI IMG/M metagenome (GOLD analysis project Ga0256839, IMG submission 185968) | Hydrothermal vent microbial communities from Mid Atlantic Ridge, Atlantic Ocean - 354-166 | ecosystem: Environmental > Aquatic > Marine > Hydrothermal vents | place: Atlantic Ocean: Mid... | reverse complement strand
TGGTCATGCTCTCGGACCGGCGCGTCGGGTAGCTGCTCGCAGACCTGCCGCCACGTTTCCCGTTCGATCTCCAGTACGCGCAGCACGCCGTCCAGCCGCGTCGTATCGGTGTCGGCTGGCGCCGCCAGCACTTCACGGTAGAGGAACAGGTACAGATCGGCGGTCTTTTGGGCAACGTCGTTTTCGTCGCGTCGCACGCTGGAATAGAGTTCGGCCACGATCTGCTGGCAGCGACGCAGGTCTTCGAGGACTTCGTAGGAAATGGGCCGGCACCACTGTTGCTTGGCGCGGGTGGCGAAGCGAATGGCTCCGTCGATCAGCATCAGCCGCAGTTTCTGGGGGGTGGCGGTTTGAACGGCGGCTTCGAGATAGGTGGCTTGAACGTCCTGTTCCATTGAGTGAATCCTCCTTGAGTAGATTCTTGGGAGCTGGGCTTGCCCGGGAATGGCGGTTATTTCTTTCCGAGTGACAAGGCCGGAACGGCACGGATTTGCGACACGTACGCCGTGAGCGACTGGAATTTGGCGATGGCTTCTTCCATTCGCAGGAACTGTTGGAAGAGCCGTTCCCGTTCGGCGTCCAGCATTTTGTTGAGAGACTCGAGACGCTCGGAATTGTTTTCGATCTGTTTTTGCAGGGCTTCGTTGCGGTTGATCAGCAGCGAGTTCTCTTCGCCGGACAACGAGTCGAGCACTTCCTTGAAACGCGCGGCAAAGCCGAACTTCGCGTCGGTGAACAGTTTTTCCACGTCATCGGGATTGTCGGCGAAGGCTGCGGAAAGTTTTTCTTCGTCCAGTTCCAAGGTGCCGTCATCTTTGACGGTGATGCCCACGGCTCCCAGCGATCGGATCGAGCCGTCGACGGCGAAGCGGCCCGTCACCAGGTCCGTCAGATCGGATTGCAGACGCAGCGTTTCGAAGCTGCCGAACAGGGTGCCGGTGGTCTTGTCCGCCTCGTTGTAGAACGTCAACGAGTCGATCTTGTCGATGACTTTGTTGAACGACTCGACGAACAGACCGACTTTCGAGACGAGCGAGCTGTCATCGGCATCGACGCGAATCGTCACGCTTTCGCCGGTCGGCTGACCGATCTGCAAAGAGAGGCCGTCGACCAGTTCGGTGAATTCATTCGTGGAGGACGTGGCCAGAATGGCCGTACTCCCTTCGCCGAAAGCAATCACGGCGTCTTGGGCTCGCGTCAGTTCCTGGAACGCCAGCGGTGAGTTGGACGTATCGATCAGCAGCGCTCCTTGACGGCCGCTTCGCTCGCTGAACAGCGAGAGTCGATAGGGGGTGTACGCGGTTCCGTCGTTGAGGATCGAGGCGGTGACGCCGACGTCCAGGTCGTTGATTTTGGTAACGATGTCCGCCAGCGAATCGGCGGCATCGATGTTGACGGTGACGGTGGTGGAACCCTCGAGCTCCTGAACCGTGGCGCCGTTCTTGACGACGCTGGACGCGGTCCCCGCGATTCCCAAGTCGGCCGCCGCCGTACCGCTGCCGACGTCCTCCACCGTCAGGACTCCGCCGCCCCCCGCCGTGTCGACCAGCGAGATTCCGTCTCCGGCGTCATTGATTTGCGCCTTGACCCCGATCGTCAGCCCGTTGATCAGGTCGATGACGTCTCCCAGCGTTTGGGCGTTGCTGGTCGTGAGGTTCACGCCGCTCGATTGTCCGGCCGAGTCGGTGATGGTGATCGATCCGAGTTGGATACCCTTACCGAAGTTGAGGTCTTCCAGCCGGGTCTGCTCGCTGACGACCTGTCGATCGAGCGAACCGCTGTTGACTTGGTCCTGTGCCGCGTCGATAGCCAGTCCGAGCGCGTCGGCGGTGTTGGTGGCGTCGACGTTGGCAACGATCAGATTCGACGCCGTCGAACCACTGGTGTCGACCAGTACAATGCCGTTGCGGGCGTTGTTGAGTTTGGCGGTAATGGCGACGCCGGACGCATTGATCTGTTCGATCACGTCGTCGAGGGTTTGCGATGTGGAGAGATCGACCGACGCGGAGGCTCCGCTTCGATCGGTCAGGTTGAGTGTTCCGAGCGTCCCCAGGCCGCTGCCTCCCTTGAGGGACGCCAGCAGGGTCGTGCTGAGGCCGCCCAGCAGCCGACGAGTCGTGATCGTGCCGGAAGCGGCCGCCGCATCGAGTCCCAGGTCTTCGGCGACCGTGCCGCCGTTGAGACTGACGACTTGAAAAGTCGCCGTTCCGGAAGTGAGGTCGAGCAGTTCCAGCGAGTCGCCGTCGGCGCTGATCTGAGCTTTCAGCTTGGTCGGGTCGGCGGCATTGATCGTGTTGATCAAATCCCCCAGCGTCCGCTCTTCACTTCCGCTCTTTTGAAAGTCGATCGTGAGTTTGGTGCCGTCCGCTACGGTGACCTCGATGTCCGCCAACTCGTTTTGGAAACTGATTCCGTTGCCGTCGTTGAGCAGTCCCAGCGCCAAGTTGTCGTACAGTCGGAGAATATCCTGGCCGCTGGCCGTGCTGGCGGCCACATTGATGCCGGCCAGTCCCAGATCGGTCGCCGTCTTTCCGCCGGCCACGTCTTGCACGATCAGGTTGGAAAGCGCGAGTCCGGTTTGGTCCGTCAGTTCGATGCGGTCTCCGACCAGCCGGGCTTGGACATTGATGCCGTCGGCCGTGTTGATCGACTCCACGACGTCCTTGGTGGTAATGGCTTGCGAAAGGTCGATGAGGGCGCTGCTGCCGCTGCGATCGGTAATGCGGATCTGTCCTCGAGCGACTCCCTGGCCGCCGTTGAGTTGGTCCAGCAGCAGCGGTTCGTCGACGAAACCGCCGAATCGCAGGGTGAAGCTCCCCGAGCTGCCGATGGCATCATCCTTGGAAGCCAGCCCGCCGCTGACCAGTTGTTGGTGGGTGGCCCGGCGAAGGGGGGTAAAGGAATACGTGCCTGCGGTCGGCTTGCCGACCACCGATGCGCCCAACACGTCGGGACGGTCGGACGTCGCCTTCAGCTGTTGGAATAACTCGGTTTTTCCCAGGGAGGCGGTCGAGAGTTCCACGGCGATGGTGACCGCCGTCAATTCACCGAGGGCCACCTGCTGTGCTTTGAGAGCTTCCGTGCGAGCTTGCAGCAGATCACGGGGTCGCGCGGAGAGAGCGATCAACTGCTCGATCGTATCGCTGATCGGCACGCCGCTCACTAAACCGACTGACGACTGAATCCGCCCCATGACGTGACCTCACCTCGGTTCGCTCTTTTCCCCTGACGGTATTATCGGCAGACTCGCCCTCACGTCTCGAGTCCCTTCTCTTTTCCGCTCGAAACAGCAACCGCCGGCCTCGGGCGAGCCGAAGCCGGCGGTTGCCGAAATGCCCGAGGATCCCACGTCTTATCGCAGCAGGGCCAGCACGTTCTGCGGCTGCTGGTTGGCGATCGCCAATACCGACGTGGTCGACTGGACCAGGATCTGGTTCCGCGTCAACTGAGCCGTTTCGGCGGCGAAGTCGGCGTCGCGAATCGAGCTGAGAGCGGCCGTCAAGTTGGCCGACACTTCCTTCAGCGAGGCGATATTGGTGTCGATGGCCGTTCGTTGAAGGGCTCCCAACCGGCCTCGCAGCTTGGTCACTTTCGTCAGCGCCTCCTTGACGATCTTCGCGGCTCCGGCCGCGTCGTTCTTCAGCGACTTGGCTTGTCCGGAAGCCAATTCATAAAGTCGTCCGCTGGCGCCGCCGAGTCGGGCCGTGTTGACGCTGCTGATGCCGATGCGTGCTTGCTGCGTGCTGACCACGTCGGGACCGAGTTGGAACAGGGCGCCGCCGCCGGTGATCTCGAAGTTGAAGTTGGTCGAACTTCCTTCCTGCACCGTGATGCTCAGGGAAAGCGCCGAGGTGCTGATCGACAGCGAGTTCCCATTGGCCGTGGCCTTGGTACCGTTCACCGTCGCCTGGACGTCGCTACCGAACACCTTGGTTGCGCTGAGATTCGCCTTGAACTGACCGGCCGCTCCTTCGCTGATCACCTTGACTCCGACGAAGGCGTCCGACCCGTAGTCGGTGGACCGTAGCGTGAGCGTGGTGTTGGAGAAGGAAGCCGTCACGCCGGTGGCGTCGGAGACCAATTTGATGGCGTCGGTGACCTGGTTGATCGAGGCCCCTTTCTGGAAGTTGAAGACTTCTACTCCGGCCAAGCCGCTGACTTCCAGCACGATGTCGTCCAGCAGCGTGCCTCCGCCGGTGGTGTCGGTGTTGGCGATCGCCTTGGCGTCGGCGCTGGTTCCCAGCAAGTTGCCGTCGCCGTTGGCGTTGGCGGTAGCCGTGAATTGAGCCAGCGAACCGATGGCGCTGGCCGCGTTGGCCAAAGTCGTGGTGCCGGTGTCGTTGATCCGCAGCTTGAGCGTGTTGGCCGTGGAATCGTAGACCGCCTGGGGCGAACCGGCGGCGACGGCCGAGTCGATTTCGACGCTGATGGCCAAGTTGTTGAAATCGGGTCCCGCGCTGGCGGCGGTGATCACGATTTCGTCGGCGTCGGTGGTGTCGGTGACGGCGATGTCGTTGGCGTCGCTGCCGTCGACGGCTCCCGCTCCCGTAGCCGACGCTTCGAATTCGGCCAGCTTGCCCACGGCCGTGGCCACGTTGGCGGCCGTCGTGGCAGCGGTGCTGTTGATATAGATCTTCAGCGTCTTGTTGTCGGCGTCGTAGACGGCGGTTTCCGATCCGACGGCCGTGCTGTCGGCCACGAAGGAGACGGTGATGCCTTCCAGATCGGTGCCGGCCTTGGTGGCGCGGATGGTGACTTCGGCGTTGGCATCGGTGAAGCCGGTGAGGATCGCCTCGGGGGCGAACCGCAGCGTGGCGGTGGCCTGCGTGGCAGCCGAGAATCCGGTGTTGGTGACCTCGGCCTTGGTGGCCGCCGCGGTGATGTCGACGTCGACGGCGATTCGTCCCGCAGCTCCCAGGTTGGCCTGCGTCACTTCCAGGTCCTTGACGGTGGTGGCGCTGGAGACGTCGACGGAGAAGTCGAGACTTCCGTCGAGCAGCCTCCGCCCCTGGAAGGAGGTCGACCGGGAGATGCGGTTGATGGCTTCGAGGGACGAGTCGATCTGCAGTTGGTTGGCGTCGATCTGATCGTCGCTGATGGCTCCCGTATTGGCCGCTTCCACGACCAGACCGCGAATATCGTTGAGCAGGTTGCTGACCTGTCCCAATGCGCTGTCCGCCGTGGCGATGATCTGGCTGGCCCGCTCCGAGTTGCCGATCGCCTTGTCGATCGCCGTCAGGTCGCTCGAGATCGACTCGCTGGCGATCAGACCCGCCGGATCGTCACGCCCTTCGTTGATCCGCAAGCCGGTACTCAGCCGCTTCAATGCGACGGCCAGATTGGCGTTGTTTCGTTGCAAAGTGCTCTGGGCGATCAGCGATCCAACATTCGTATTGATCCGGGTCATGTCATTTCACCCCTTGTCGTGGTGTCTTTGGCGGAAGTCGAGTCGGCTCGCGTTGGAACCCGCAGGTCGCCCCCGATCGGTTTACGGTAACCCGACTGCTACCGACGACGCACATCAACGTCCTACCTCATGGTTACAACTTTGTGTCGATCAGCCGGAACCAGGCCAGTCGCCGGCCCGGCCTTCGTTTCTCGTGCGGTCACTGCTGAAAATCGACGCAAGAACCTGGACACTTTACGTAAGCTGTAGAGTGTGGCGGGAATTTGGCTGCGTCGGCGGCCGGTTATGCCGAAAGTGCCAGCCGCAGCGGCCTGGCCGGGCAACTCGACCGGCGCTGGTCGTCGACGGGGGTTCCTATGGCCGTGAGCGGCTGGGAGGACCGCCACCGATGAGACTCCAACTTTGCTATGATGAATCCGGTTGTCTCCCGATTCCCGAACTGAAAGCGAGGCTTTCCGATGAACCGTGTCTCTCGCCGCAAGGCCTTGAAAACGACTTCGCTGATGGCTGCCGCCACCGTGGTTTCTCCTCATGTGCTGGGAGGGGCCCGGCACATTGCTCCCAGCGACCGTGTCCACGTCGCCCTGGTTGGGGCAGGCGGGCGGGGTCGCCAGAATGCCCGCGAGTTGATGAAGTTGCCGGATGTAAGGATCACCGTCGTGGCCGATCCGGCCGAACAGTGGGAGCTGGAACGATTCTACTACAAGGGTATGGCGGGAAGGCTGCCGGTGAGCAAGCTGATCGAAGAGCATTACCAACGCAGCGACTCCAAGTTTCGCGTGCGGCAGTGCGTGGACTACCGCCGGTTGTTCGAGGAGCCAGACGCCGATTTCGATGCCGTATTGTGCGCAACCCCCGATCACTTGCACGGCCATGTTTCCTTGACAGCCATGAAAGCCGGGAAACATGTCTACTGCGAGAAACCACTCACGCATAACATTCGGGAGGCTCGTTTAGTCGCCAAGACGGCACGCGAAACCGGCCTGGCGACTCAAATGGGAAATCAAGGACATTCCAAGGAGACCATTCGACAGACCGTTGAGTTGATCCGTGCCGGCGTGATCGGAGAAGTGCGGCACGTCCACGCATGGGTTCCCGCCACGCGCTGGAATCCGACCCTCACAGCCGTCCCCACCGAGTCTCAACCGATTCCCCGGGGACTGGACTGGGATCTATGGTGCGGTCCCCGCCAAGTCGTTGGATTCCACCAGGCTTACGCTCCCGTGTCGTGGCGAGACTTTTGGGAGTTCGGCTGCGGCGCGATGGGGGACTTCGGTTGCCACGATCTCGATGCCGCCGTGTGGGCATTGGAGTTGGAGGCGCCTCAGCGAGTCGAAATGTACGGCGCCGGCCGAAAAGTAGCCGGAATGGCTCCGTACGGTGAAATCGGTTACTTCGATTTTGCCGCTCGTGGAAGCCGCCCTCCCGTGTGCATCCATTGGTATAGCGGCGGGCTGCAACCGCGGCTCCCCGATGTGCTCAACGACCACGACGGCCCGGAAAAGACGTTGCTGCCCAGACGCGGCGTCATGTTTGTGGGTAGTCGTGGTGTCCTGGTCTGCCAGGGAGCCGGTGGAACACCCACTATCTATCCCCAATCGTTGCGGGAACAAGTGGAAACTCCCCCTCCGTCCATTCCCCGCTCGCGTGGTCATCACCGCGATTGGATCGACGCCATCAAGGGGGGGCCGCCCGCCAGCAGTCATTTCCAATACGGAGCCAAACTCACCGAAGTGACCCTGCTCGGAGTGCTGGCCCTGCAGACCGGCCGGATCATCCATTGGGATTCCCGGGCGATGAAGGCTCGAGGCGTTCCCCAAGCCGATCCGATCATCCAGGGCCGGTATCGCGAGGGCTGGAAGCTTTGAGCCGGTAACAAGACCCGCCATGCGCGCATCGGGCGCTGGCTTTCGGTTGTCAGCACCACCCCTACAGCCTCCGGTCTCCAGCCTGGCGGGCGCAGCCCGCACGTCAGTCCGCCGTTGGCTGTGCCTGCCGCTGGTGTTTCAGAAACATCTCCAGTTGAGCTCGCAAGGGAGGCGAGTGAGGTTCCTGTTCGAGCGCCTGGCGTTGTTCCTGGATCGCTCGGTCGACATCGCCGATGGCGAAATAGCAGCGAGCCAGCGTGTCGCGGATTCCGGCGCTGTCGGGGTAGAATCGTTGAGCCTGCTTGGCGCACTGAAGCGCAAACTGGCGGTCCCCGTCGGTGTTGGCAATCAACCACGCGACTTGGTTGTATTGCTGAGCGATATCGAATTCCATCTGCAGTCGCTCCAGCCGGCTGCGCGCCTCGCGAATCGACTTTTTCGACTGTTCGATCCGCTGCCGATACTGGGCCACCGCTTCGGCGATCTTGCGGCGGGCTTCCAACAACTCGCCTGGATCGTCAGCGGCCATCCGATAGAGCAGGATCAGCGAGTCGGCATCGAGGGGGGCGAGAGCGAGCGATCGCTGGAGAGCTTCGCGTTCGGCATCCCGGTCGCCGCTCCGCGCGAAATGGCATGCCTGAAAGTAGGCCGCCCGGGCCGCCAGCCGATCGATGGGCTGCCGAATTTCCCGTTCGATGGCGGTCTTGAGGGGTCGTTGTCGCGACGCATTCACGAGTTTCTGCAATGTTTGGGCGGCTTCGTCATCCCGCTGCAAGTCATGCAGCATCTCCGCCAGGGACAAAAACACCATCGCGTTCTCTTTCCAGTCGGGCTTTTCCGCGTCCGTCAGTTCGCGGTAGGCATACTCGGCCCAATGGAAAAAACCGTCGTTTTGCAGAGAGATTCCCAACAGCCAAACGCCTCGTGGCCCCGCCGTCGGGCCCACTTGTGCCAGCGCGGCTCGTGCCGCTTGCAGAGCTTTCACGTCGTCCCCGTTTCGCCGCCGCGCTTCGGCCAGGCGAAACAGCAGCGTCGTGTCCTGGTGGAACGAATCGCGAAACCGAGCATAGAGTGCCTCCATCAAATCGGGCCAATCGTGCTCGAGCAGCCAATCGGCCGTTTCAATCAGTTGAGCACTGTCGTCGGGCAACAGGGGCAGCACGCGCCGGGCTGTTTGATGAGCCTGATCGCACCTGCCGTGTTCCAACAGCACGTCGACGTGGCCCAGCAACAGGGCTCGTAGCACATCCGGCCCGTTGCGTTCGGGATGGAGCAGGAATGTGGACAGCTCGCGTTCGACGATTTCGGCCCACGCGGCCACCGATTGCTCGGGATGCTCCCACAACCGCAAGGCCACGTGGATCCACTCGACCGCCACCCGACGACTGTTGCCCAGTGTCCGCTCGACGTCGCGCACCACCCGCTCGCGCCGCTCGAGGGGCGGGCACGGAGAACGGAGAAACGCCAACGCGGCGAACCGGGCTACTCGAGGGGACGGGTCATAGCGAGCGATCCGAGCCAGTGGCGGCAGCCCCCTTCCGGCCGGTAGCCCTTCCAGTCGTTCGATGGCCGTGACGCGCTGTGCCGCCGGAAGCTGTCCGTAATGCTGCAGCACCCGACGTGCACTGGAAGGGTCACCGTCGACCACCCAGCGAACCTGGATGGACAGCAGAATCCTGCGAGCGCGAACGGCGATTTCCACGTCGTCGTCGTATTGGGCTTTGGCCAGAGCGTCGAGCGCGTCGAGTCCCAGGTCGGCCAGCGCCTGAGATGCTCTCTCTCGAATCACAAACTCGTCCGATCCCAATTGGGAGATCAGCGTGGCGATCTTCTTTTCCCGAGCCTGTTCGTCGCCGGGCTCTGACTGCCCCCGACAAAGAGAACCGAGGGCGCCGGCCAGGACGATTGCCCCGACTGCTTGTGCAATCCGTCGTCGTTTGATGCCTGGCAATTGCATTTTCGGTGCTCCAAACACCTCACACGTCCCCGGGAAGGGACCAGCCGGTTGTTCGCGACGGCTACTCCCGGCCACCGATGGCCGTTCCCCGCCACGTAACATAACCGGCGCCCCGTGGCCGGGGCAATTGCAATTCGGCCCACGCCCCCCTGGAGAGGTGGTGTCCGGCGGCTTTCGAGCAGTGGCGGTTTGGCTACAATCGGTGGCGAGACAATTGCCAATCGAGCGAAGTCACGTTTCTGGGAACGTGGCTTTCCGACCCGAGCAAAGGAAGACCGATGCCACTGATCCCGCTGAGACCACTGCTCGACCATGCCGCGGAAAACGACTACGGCGTGGCCGCATTCAACGTCAACAATATGGAGCAAATCCAGGCGATCATGGCGGCGGCGGCGGAGACCGAATCGCCGGTGATCATCCAAGCGTCCCGAGGAGCTCGAGCCTATTCCCAGGACGCCTATCTTCGGCATCTCATGTTGGCGGCTGTCGAGCTCTATCCTCGCATCCCCATCGTGATGCACCAGGATCACGGCAACAGCGTGGAGACTTGTCTGAGTGCGATCGAGAACGGCTTCACTTCGGTGATGATGGATGGGTCGCTGCGTGAGGACGGCAAGACTCCGGCCGATTTCGCCTACAACGTAGAAGTCACCCGCCGCGTCGTCGAGCTGGCTCACCAGCGGAACGTCTCGGTGGAGGGAGAGTTGGGCTGTCTCGGTTCGTTGGAAACGGGCACCGGCGACCAGGAAGATGGCCACGGGGCGACGGGCAAGCTGAGTCGCGAACAGCTTTTGACGGACCCGGAAGAGGCGGCTCGATTCGTCGAGGCCACGGGAGTCGATGCGCTGGCGGTGGCGATCGGAACCAGCCATGGAGCCTACAAGTTCACGCGAAAGCCGGATGGTGACGTGCTGGCCATGGATCGCATCGAGGAGATTCATCGCCGGATTCCCAACACGCATCTGGTCATGCACGGCAGCTCATCGGTTCCTCGGGAATTGCAGGAGGTGATCAACCGCTACGGTGGTGCGATCCGACCGACGTGGGGCGTCCCCGTCGAAGAGATCCAACGGGGCATCCAACACGGTGTGCGGAAGATCAACGTCGATACGGACAATCGTTTGGCCATGACGGGCGCCATTCGCAAAGTGCTGGCGGAGCAACCGGAGCAGTTCGATCCCCGGGCGTACCTCAAGCCGGCCCGCGAAGCCATGAAACAAGTCTGCATCGACCGGATGGTCGCGTTCGGACAAGCGGGCCACGCTTCCGGCGTATTGGCCGGCTGTGGCTGCTGACCGAGACGTGGCTGGGGGCAAAGAACTCGATGGCCATCCATGACGGCCGGCCGTGCCGGTCGCGGCTATCGTTCGAATTGTCGAACATACTCCACATCTTTCTCGCTCAACCGGCTGATGGACACCTTCACCCGGTTGCCTTCCCTGCGCTGGATGGTGATTTCGGTGGGACCGATGGCCACGAGTCTCGCGACAACTTCGTATTTTCCACTACGGTCCTTCCAGGTGCGATAGGGTTCGCCGGTGATGTTGCGCAGGCCGTCATCCTGATCGGCTTCCGCGGCCACGCCCAGATCGACGTCGCGAATGGCGATTCGATCGTCTCCCAGCGGTATCGAAACCATGCAGTTGTACTGGGGAATCAGCAGGAACCGCTCATAGAACGCCAATCGGGACTGTTTCAAAGCCCGCAAATCGTCACCCAATTCACGCAGCGGAGGAAGTGTGCGCACCGCCTTGCCGGTGGCGGTTTCGCAAATGTCGAAGGAACCGCGCTCCTTGGCTACGGCCATGAAGAATTTGGGGTGCGTGGATGCCACGGCGGGAGTTTCGCTGTGAGACCGCACCAGGTCGGCGCTGAATACGCCTTTTCCTGTACAGACCCAGCGGCCGTCGGCGGTCGGCATGACGTGCCCATACGTCTCGTGATCGTAGATCAGGCTGGCGCGGTCATCCTTGCGAAGACGGATGATCTCGGCGCCCGTTGGTGAGACTCGCGTGCGACTCAGGGCGATCGTCTTTCCGTCACTCGACATCAACATTTCGATGCCATGTCCGGCGTTGTTGACACGAATAGGGAGTTGGTACGACTTCACCCGCCTGTTGCGAGTGGGAGTGGGATTCAGCACGGTCGACTTTTTTGAGCCGGGATTGATCAGGGAATAGAATACCCGAGCGCTGCCGCCGATTTGAGCCGCCCAGGCGACCAGAATCTGACCTTTCGATGCCATTCCGGCGGCCGCGGCAATCACCGGCCCGTCAATGGGCAGTTTACCCTTGCGACCTCGAGACATCGTGGCCAGCGACCAGCTTTCGAAACGGCGCTCGGTTCTCGACAGAACGAAGAGGGTGTTCTGGTTGGCCACGATCACGTCTTCTTCCGGTGCCGACAGAGTAAGAACTTTCTTGCGTTCACGGAGATCGTAGACGACAGCCTGATCGTCGGCTCCCAAATGCAGGATCAGATACCTGCCACCACCCCCCAATACCACGCGCGTAATCGTCGCATCAAACGACTCGACCTGCACCGCTCCGTTCTCTTCTTCGGGCACATCACCTCGCAGTGGCATGCCCCGACGCGGCGCATCATTGCCCGCCACGCCCTCCTGCTGCGTCGACCGGGACGAATCCTCGACCGTATTGACCCGCCCCGCGCCAGTCACTCCAAGAACAAAAGGGGCGGGAGCCGTAAAATGAGTCTTTCCGTCCTTGGTTTCATAGCGTACCTGGAAGAGATAGGGTTCGCCTTTTCGCGGGTGCAGAATCCTCACTCTTCCTGCATGATGGCCGAAGCGGAATCGCTTGAGCGAAAACGTTTGCATGTCGCTGGCCACCGGCCGCCACCGGCCGTCCTCACCGGGAGCGATGGGCTGGGAGACTTGAGCGCGCGGAGCCGTCCAGATTTCCAGCTTGGTAATGTTATCTTTGGGGTCGATGACATCCACACGGAATTGGTATTCCGCCTGCTTTTCGCTGAAGAGCACTGGTTGAAGGGAGACCTTGGCGACTCGCCCTTGGAGCATCGCCTCCAGCTCGGACTTCGGGATGGCGAATCCAATGTCGGCGCCTCGGATCTTCGCGACCGATATGCCAATCAGAGAGCCCGACTCGGTGACGACGGGTCCTCCCGAGTTTCCCGGATTGATGCCGTTGTCAACTTGAATCAGCGCAATGCGATTCCAGTCGTCGCGCCGGATACTGGAAACGGTGCCTTTGGAGATGGTGATCGCGGGTCGCCGGCGGCTGGTCGCCAGCAGTTCACCGAACGGAAACCCCAATACGAATACGGGGAGCGTTTCGTGAACGTCGACTTCAGTGGCGACATCGAGCGGTTCAGGAAGGTCTGCACCGTCGACTTTCAAGATGGCCAAGTCGCGGTCTTCGTCCACCGCCAGTCGCCTGGCGGGGTAACTGACTTCCTGGCGTGAGCCGCTGTGGAAAACACAGGTGATCTTTACACGGCTGGCGCCCTGAGGGTCCACCACATGGGCGTTGGTTACCACGAGTACCGATCCTTGTGGAGCCTGTTCGTCCGCGGGCAGCTTTTCCAGCACGAATCCCGAACCGCTTCCACCCTCCTCTTCCGTCTCTATCTCAACCAGCACCGTAGCGGCTTTCAGTTTCTTCAGAGTTTCCGCCGAGAGTCCCGACTGAGCCAACGCGATGGCGGGTGCTCCCCATACGGCGACTGCCGCCACGATGTGCCACGATCGCAGCATCTCATCCCCCTTTTCGAGTCGAAGAGAAGTAGAATACGAAAATTACCGACGCGATTTTACCTATGGTGGGCAAAAAACGCAAACAGTTTGGGGGAGATTTTTTGGCGAGAGAGCGGAGATTTTTTCGCGGGTCGCAGCGGCGTGCCGGTGGACGGGTTACTCGGAAACCTGAGGCAAGTCGTCGAGCGACCGCAAGTGGAATAGTTCGAGGAACCGCTGGGTCGGATAGTAGTAGGCGACGCGTCGCTTGTGAGGATCGCGCTCCAACCGCAGCAGTTGTCTCCGCACCAGTTGCCCGAGAATGGAACCGCTCGGCTTTTCCCGCAGCCGTTCGATATCGCCACGAGCGATTCCCGGGTTATAGGCCACGATGGCCAGCACATCGATGGCTGCCTGAGAAAGCCGGGCCTCCCGTTGACGCCCCAGGAACCGGCGGTGCAGAGCGGTCCACTCGTCCCGCAACGTCATCCGGTATCCCTGGCCGCTGGAGACGATGGTGTAGGGCCGACCTTCCCGCTGGTAGTCGTGCCGCAACTCTTCCACCAGATCGTCGATCTCGGCGGGGCGGACACCTCGCATCAGAGCGGCGATGTCGCGGCTGGTGATCGGTTCGTGGCGAGGGTGGCCCACGAACAAGATGGCTTCGAGAATCGATCGGGGGGAAAGGGGGCAGTGAGCTTCCTCCACCCATTCGTCGATTGCCGGAGGTGGACGGTCCTTGGGCGGCTCGTACGGGTCCTCTCCCTCCCGCAACAGTTCCGCATAGGCTTGCCCGAGCTCTTCCAACGACCATTCCTTGGCCGCCTCGGGTTCGGCCGCCCGGTTGCCGGGGAACGCCCCCTTCGAGGGCGGATGTTCATCGGGCGAGGAGTCGGATGCGGCTACCATCGCTTGGCCACTTCGGACTTCATGAATGCCAGGGCATCGCGTGACAACTGCTCTTCACTCTCGAACATCCGCCGCCAGATCTTGGTGGCAGCCGCCAGTTCGGGAAGCGCCAGCCCGAAGGCTTCCACCACCATCCAGCCGTCGTATCCGATCTGTTTGAGCGCGTCGAACGTCTCCTTCCAGCGAACTCCGCCGGCACCGGGCGTGCTGCGGTCGTTCTCGGAAATGTGCACGTGAGCGAGCACGTCGCCACACGCTCGCAGCGCATCGGCCACCGACTTTTCCTCGATGTTGGCGTGGAAGGTGTCGTACATGGCACGGCAGTGCGGATGGTCGACCTCTTTCACGAAGCGGGCCAGGTCGGCATGCGAGTTGAGGAAGTAGCATTCGAAGCGATTGAGGCATTCGACACCCAGCATCACGTTGCACTGACCGGCATACTCGGCCATCTGCCGGATACTCTCGACTCCCCATTGCCACTCGTCGCGGGTGGGGCCTTTGCCGGTGAACGACCCGAGCGCCGAGTGGAAGGGTCCGACCAGTGTTTCCACGCCCAGAGCTTGGCAGCAGTCGAGCGTGAGCCGGTTCTGTTCCAGGCCCTTGGCTCGGATGGTCGGGTCGGGACTGATCGGATTGTCGGCGTCGCTGCGCACGGTCACGGCGGTGCGTTGCAATTCCAGGTCGTCTAGCCGTCGACCCCAGGTCTGGTATTTTTCCACGTCGAGATCGAACAGAGGGATTTCCACGCCGTCGTAGCCCATCGTTTTGAGTGATTCGAGGACCGGCAAGATCGACTCTTGGAGGTCACTGGTCCACAGCAGCAGATTCATGCCGAACTTCATCATCGGGTCCTCCTGGGTGGGCCGTCAGCGCCGCGACCGTTGGCGGCGACCGGCCACAACGCCTATTCGATTTCGATCCACTGGCCGCTGCGAGCACTTTCCAGGACGGCATCGCACACCTTTTGCGTTCGCAGACCGCTCTGGAAGTCGGGTTGCACGGGCCGGCCCGTCTCCAGGCTCTCCAGGAAATCGGCCAGCGCATTGATAAAGGTGTGTTCGTAGCCGATGGTACATCCGGGCACCCAGTACTTGTCCATGTAGGGGTGCTCGAAGTTGGTGACATGAATGCGGCTCCATCCGGTCAGATGGTCTTCGACTTTCTTTCCCGTGTCCGGGTCGGCATAGCGGAAGTAGTCGAGGTATTGCGGGTCTTCCAGATCGAAGAACACGCTGCCGCGGTCCCCGTTGAGTTCGAAGGTGTTGTAGTTCTTGCGTCCTCGAGCGTAGCGGGTCGACTCGAAGGTGCCCATCGATCCGTTGGCGAAAACGGCGAGGAGCATACAGGCGTCGTCGATTTCCACCGGTTCCACCTTGCCCGTTTCCTGGTGCAGGCGCTCCTTGACGAAGGTCTCGGTCTTGGCGACGACCGAGCGGATGGGTCCGTTGAGCCACTCGGCGGTGTCGATCGAGTGGGCCAGCAAGTCTCCGGTCACGCCGGATCCGGCGACTTTGGCATCGAGTCGCCACAGGGCGGCGCCGCCTTGGGGAACATCGGTGGCGATCGTCCAGTCCTGCAGGTAGGTGGCTCGGTAGTGGAACGGCCGTCCGATCCGGCCCTCATCCACCAACTGGCGAGCCAGCGAAATGGCGGGAACGCGGCGGTAGTTGAACCACACCATGTTGGGGACTCCCGCCTTTTCCACGGCGGCCACCATTTCCTCGGCTTCGGCCACGTTCATTGCCAGCGGTTTCTCGCAGAGAATCATCTTGCCGGCTTCGGCGGCCGCCAACACGATTTCGCGGTGCGTGTTGTTGGGACTGCCGATATCGATCAGGTCGATGTCGTCCCGTTCGATCAGTTTGCGCCAGTCGGTTTCGTAGGACGCATAGCCCCACTGCTCGGCGAACGCCTTGATCTTTTCTTCATTCCGAGCGCAGCAGGCCTGCAGAACGGGGCGGTACTGGCGATCGAAGAAATAGTTCACCTGGTGGTAGGCATTCGAATGCGCTCGGCCCATGAAGCCGTAGCCGATCATTCCCACTCGCAGTGGTTTGCTCATGTTTCACCGTCCCTTCTTGTAAGCCGCTTCCAGTGGAATCGAAGTGAGGGATGCTCCCGGCAATGCGCGATGCCGCTACGGCGCGTATTTCGCCGCCAATTCGTCGATGGCTTTCTTGCACTTGGCGGTGGCATCCCAGGCGTTGGGCCAAAAGCACAAGTCGATGGTCCACCAGTCATCGGGGCAACCAGCGGCGACCAGAGCGGGCATGAAGTCGTCGAAATCGAGTCGGCCCTCACCGAATGGCGGATGTGTGCTGGTCTTATGCTCGTTGAGCGTTCCATCCGAGTCGATCAAGTGGATGCGCCCGATTTTTCCCTTGAGGCGTTCGGCCAGTTCCCGGATTCCGCCGGGGAGTGTTTCCTTTTCGCCCGGTTGCCGAGCCCCTTCCACGGCGACGTTGTCGGCGTGGCAGGTGTCGAACATCACCATGAAGTTGTCGTGGTGGACCGCATCGAGGACTCGGAAGATGTCACTCGGCTTGTTGAACGCGAAGCCGGGCTCGAATTCCCACACCACGCGCACGCCGACGTCGGCCGCCATGTCGGCGCAGCGCCGCCACGTCTCGCCGACGCGGCGCAGCGCCGTGTCGTAGTCGACCTGCGTGGTGACGTTCTCGGGGCGAGTCTCGCCCGGGACGTCGCCCAGCACCCAGGGATCTTCCGTCGTATCGACGCGGATCACGTCGATCCCCAGGTCGGTGCAGAATTTGAGGTTCTTCTGGAAGGTGTTCATGTAGCTGGCCGTATCGGGGGCCGTAATCAGGTTTTCGCTCCACAAGTCGGCCGCCAGACCACTGCACCCCATACCGCGCGATTCCCACATTTGGCGTACTCGGCTGCGTTCTTCGGCAGTCGGCGTATTGTCGGGATTGGGGTGAATATCGAAGGCTCCCAACTCGAGGCCGTCGAACTTGAGTTCATGCAGCCCTTCCACGACCTCGTCGAAGGGAATCTTGCGTTCCTGGTTGAAAAGAAAGGCCCAAGTGCCGATGGAGGTGCGAATGGACATTGAAGCGATCCTTTGTTGAAAACTTCCAATCGTTGGACTGATGGTGTCCGGACAATCCCGTCCCGGCCGCGCGAACCCGGATCACGCTGCGCCACACCACCGTTTTTCGTTGTACGCCTTAGGGAGTCTCCTCGATCTGGGGTACTGAGCTGTGCGTATGCGGTCCGAAGTAACGAAGACCGACCAGCGGTTCGCTGCCCGTATTGACGATCTCGACTCCTCGTTGAGCAGCCTCGTAGCTGATGAACACCTCGTCTTCCGTTTCATCGCCGAATCGGATCAGCGCGGGAGTCTGCAGGTTGAGCCGCCCGATGGTCCCTTTACCTTGTACGGTGATCCACCCGCTGGCTCCCGGATCTTTCAACGTGCAGCTGGCTCCGGGCTGGATCGTCAGTTCCTTGGCGGAGAAGAGCTGCTCCCCGTCGATGTGTCCGTAGACGATCCAGCGGTCGACGTAGCCGTCTCCTTCCTCGGCCACGATCGGTTCGAGGTAATGATGCTGCTTGAAATGGGTGTCGACGTTGCGTTCCCAATCGAGCTGATCGATGATGTAGTCCAGGTCGTGGTGCTTGTCGGGAGGAACATCCTTGACACAGAGCGACCAGGGAACGTAGCGCCCTTCCACGATCGACTGGAACATGCCGAACACATCGCTCCCCCACTGAGGCTCATACGTGCAGAGGGAGCCGGGGGCGTGCAACACTCCCGGCGGGATCAGCCAGCCGGTGCCCCGCTGAAGTCGATATGCGCGGGACAGATCGAGGATCCCGTTGTCTCCCCGGTTCCAGTTCTCCAGGCACCGCCGGAGTTGTTCGCGCGTCGTTCCCGGTTCGAGCCCCATAAACGTATAGGCGAAGTTGTTGTCGACGTTGTTGTACTGCGGGGGGAAGTAATAGCTTTCCGGCTTGCCCTCCTGTCCGGTGCGAGCGGCGTCTTCGAAAGACTGGTGCATGTGGTGCGGGATCGGCCCCATGTTGTCGAAGAACTTCGAATAGACGGGCCACCGCTGATATCGGTCCCACATCGCCTGTCCAATCAGTGTCGGGCCGGCTTCACATACGGCGTCGCGGAGCGTGAACTGCCGACCCTCGAAGCTGCAGAAGCTGAGCCCTTCATGCCAGACCCGACCCTCGTTGGCCGCTTCGGTCGTGCTGGCGAACCACCGCTCGTCGATGCCGCCGCGGTCGGCCCCGTAGGCGTACAGGTCGTGAGGGTGCAGCTTGAGCCGCCGACCCGGATGGAGAAAACTGCGCGGAACCCAGGTGGGGGTCAACCGTAACAAGCCTTCACCGGCATCGAGGGCGGCATCGAGGACCGAGGCGACGTTGTCGCCGGGAACCAGTTTTTCTTGCGGAATCGTACCTGTTTGGGACATCGGTGACCTCACTTACCTGGAGACGCTCTGTGGATTCGAGTCGTGCCTCCCGACCTGCATTTGGTGTCGCGCGCAACGCCAATGTTTTATTGCCTTTCGACCGACTTCGCAAGCCAGGGCACCGATGGCGATGGCCAAGATCGACCGGGATCACTACCATGGCAGAGGCGCCGAACTGCAGCCGATCCCCGGCAGATTCGGCCGAGCGTCGCGGTCCACGCGCCGACTCGACTACCGTGGACGAATGATGGGAGGACCAAGCAAGTGAGCGAGTTGGATTGGACCTTGCTGGATGACGAAAGTGGTCGTCTCCTCGACGACTGGCGCGTCGAAGGAGACGGCTGGTGGGCCTCCAGCCATGTGGCTCGCGGCGGACTGAAAGACGGCGTGCAAGTGGTTACGCTCAGCCTCAACGGCCTCGAAGTCGACGTCGTGCCGACTCGAGGAATGAACATCCATGCCGCGCGATTGGGGCGACGTTCATTTGGCTGGAATTCGCCCGTACGGGGGCCGGTCCATCCGAGTTTCGTTCCATTGTTCGAACCGTCGGGCCTGGGATGGCTCGATGGATTCGACGAATGGATCGCTCGCTGCGGTCTGGAAAGCAATGGGGCTCCCGAGTTCACCGAAGACGGACGGCTGCGCTACCCGCTTCATGGCCGGATTTCCAACCGGCCGGCCCACTTCGTCGAATTGCGGCGTCTCGATCATGGCGCCCTGCGCCTGACGGGAATCGTCGACGAAACCCGATTCCATTTTGCCAAGCTGCGTTTGCACAGCAGCATGGAACTGATTCCCGATCGTCATGCCATCCTCATTCGCGATACCATCGAAAATCTGTCCGACAGTCCGGCCACAGCGCAGCTCCTGTACCACATCAACTTCGGTGGCGACTTGCTCGACGGCGGATCGCGCGTCTGGGTCGCCGCCGACGAAGTGGTGGCTCGAACGCCCGAAGCGGCCAGTGAGTTGGAGCAGTGGGGCCGTTTCCCGGATCCTCAGCCCGGGATGGCCGAACGGGTCTATTTCTTCAAGCCACGGGCCGACGCATCCGGCCGCGGGCACGCGCTGCTGGTGAAGAGCGACCATTCCGTAGCCGCTCACGTCACGTTCGAAACAGCCACGCTCCCTTGCTTTTCGCTGTGGAAGAATCCGACCGGCCGAATGGACGGGTATGTGGTCGGCCTCGAGCCGGCCACCAACTTCCCCAATCCAAGGAGCTTCGAGGAGGAGCAGGGGCGCGTCGTGCGGCTCGAGCCGCGCGAGCGGCGGACGTTCACCTGTCAGATCGATCTGCTCCTCGGGGAATCCGCCGTCCAGCCTGCCATGGAACAACTCGAGCGCCTGTCGCAGCCCGCCCCGCAGTTGCATGCTCAGACGCCCGACGGTTGGATCGCCCCGTGATGCGTCGCGCCGAGGGGCGGTGGTGGAAAGATCCGCATGAGCGCGGTTGTAAGGAGGGCGGATTTTTCCCGTCAGACGCCGCGACATCGGCGCAAAAGGTAGAGTCGTTGGGGGAGCCGATTGCAGGTGGAAGCAGCTCGGACAAGGGATCGAGGTTGTGTGGAAAGTTCTACGAAAAGCGCTGAAGAGGCTGTCACAAAAATCCATGCCGCAAGCAACACGCCCGAGGCGGGGGCGCGGCGCGGCAGCTCTTGTTACAGGCTCCAAGATCATCCTGCCGTTGGCAGTGATCGTCTGGCTGGTGTGGAGGACACCGCCCACGCAGCTCCAGCAGCTCCGGGGAATGAACAAGAACTGGTGGCTGTTGACTGCCAGCTTGGTGCTGGCGATGGCCGCCCTGGTGAATACCTTCGTTCGCTGGCAAATGCTGGTGCGCAGTCTGCACATTCCCTTTCGCCTGGCCGATGCACTCCGTTTGGGATTTCTCGGATTCCTGCTCAATTTCGTGTCGGTGGGTGTGGTGGGCGGTGATCTGTTCAAGGCGATCTTCATTGCCCGCGAGCGACCTCGCAAGCGGCCGGAAGCCGTGGCTTCGGTCTTGGTGGATCGGGTCATCGGCCTGTATGCTCTGTTGATTGTGGCCAGCGTCGCCGTTCTGCTCACCTGGCGGGAAGACATGCCGGTCGATGTCCGCGCGGTCTCTCAAGCAACACTGGTTGCAACGGTGCTGGGCGCTGTTGCCATGGGTATCCTGGCACTTCCCGGTTTCACCACCGGCGCCCTGGCGGAGATGCTCACGCGGCTGCCGCGAGTCGGTGGGGTCCTGGAGCGGTTGATCGGAGCGTTGAGGATGTACCGGCGGCGTCCGGGAATTCTGGCGATCGCCCTGGTTCAGAGCTTCGCGACTCATGTGTTGTTCGCGATGTCGCTTTACTGCATCGCTCGAGCGCTCTTTCCCGTCGTGCCCACTTTGGGCGAGCATCTGGTGATCGTTCCGCTGTCTATGGTGGCCGGTTCGCTCCCCTTCACGCCCGCCGGACTCGGTGCGTTCGAACTGGCGATGGAGTCGCTCTACAAGATCCTCCCCGTGACGGCGCATGCCGTTTCCGGCGTCATCGTGGCGCTGGTGTTCCGACTGATCCAGATCGTGATGGCCGGCCTGGGATTGTGTTACTACTGGTCGGCACAGGCCGAATGGGATCGAATCCAACAGGAAGCGCAACGGCTCGGTGGGCAGGACGCAGAGGGAGAGGATGAGTCGTCCCCCGTCATGGACCGGGTGATTCCATGACGGCGTGATCCTCGCGGACCGTCGCCACGCCGGGACCCGGATCGAACCGGCATTGCTTGATGGTGGTCCGCGAGTAGCCTTCCATGCGCAGTTGAGCCGCTCCATTCTCAGTGCCCACGCACTGCCACAGCATCACGCGTGATGCGCCGCCGACCGAGAACCCGCTGCGGCCGTTGCCTCGAGACGTCACGCCGGCGAGGATCACGTCGCGCGCTCCATCGTGAGCGTTGATGCCATCGAGTTGAAAACCGCGCACGGTCAGATCCATCACCACCACGTGGCGTACCTCATAGAGCGTGATCCCGACGGTCTCTCCCCCATAGAAAAGGTCGTAGTCGCTCGGGAGATGACGAGGCTCGACACAAAAATAGATGTGACCTCGCCACAAACACCACTGACGCGGTTGAAGAGGCGGCAACGTTTCCCGAGTCGGATCGGCGTCGACCCGAGTGGCCGGGGTGTCGTCCAAATACAAGACTTGAAACGCCATTCGCTCGGGGCGGAACCGGAATACGTGTCCCTCATAAAACTCCCAGGCTCCCGCGGGAACCGGCTTGCGACCATCCAACACGGCGCCGTTTCCGATCAGCGCGAACGGAGAAGAGCGAGTGCCGCTGTGGCTGCCGCCTTGGAGAGTGATGCTCTCCTGATAGGGTTTGCCCGTATTGGC